>Ga0308169_10000204_pt1 | contig 111515 bp, 99 predicted proteins | sample PhyBR1_2_FD_202139 | JGI IMG/M metagenome (GOLD analysis project Ga0308169, IMG submission 202139) | Phyllosphere microbial communities from UC Gill Tract Community Farm, Albany, California, United States - DLSLSB.R1 | ecosystem: Host-associated > Plants > Phyllosphere > Unclassified | place...
CGTTACCGCCGCGTTCAGCTATCTGCTGATCGTCAAAGCCAGTAAAGTCAGCCATCCGGCTATGGAGAAGAAAAATGTTGGCATTTAGCGTTGATTCCACCCCTTACGCGTGGCCGTTTGACGGCGCCTTTTCACCACAAAACACCGCGTTAGTGATTATCGATATGCAGGCTGATTTCTGCGGCGAAGGCGGCTATGTCGATACCATGGGCTATGACATCGCCCTGACCCGCGCGCCCATTGCGCCAATTCAGTCGGTGCTGATGCGCATGCGCGAACTCGGCTTTCCGATTATTCATACCCGTGAAGGCCACCGACCCGATCTCAGCGATCTGCCCGCCAACAAGCGCTGGCGTTCCAAACGCATGCAGGCTGAAATCGGCAGTGAAGGTCCCTGCGGCCGTATTCTGGTGCGCGGTGAAGCAGGATGGGAAATTATCCCAGAGCTGGCGCCGCTGCCCGGCGAAGCGATCATTGATAAACCGGGCAAAGGGTCATTTTATGCCACCGATCTGGAACTGATCCTGCGCAGTCAAGGCATCGCCAACCTGATTCTCACCGGTATCACCACCGATGTTTGCGTGCACACCACGCTGCGTGAGGCGAACGACCGCGGCTTTGAATGTCTGGTGCTGGCAGATTGTTGTGCCGCTACCGAACAGCATCATCATGACGCCGCAATCAGCATGATTCATATGCAGGGCGGGATTTTTGGTGCAGTAAGCAACGCCGCCACGCTACTGGATGCGCTGGGCTAAAGGTGGCAGGTAGAGCGCATGGCGTTGTGTTTATCACAGCGCCTTTTTTATGCCCGTTCATCAGAGCAGTGACCGGCCCCTAATAAATGTGATCTGGATCGCACTTTTTGTCACTACGCTAATAGTAACAATGGTTATTATAACCCCCATCGAAGGCAATCACGTCTTCAACCATACCGATGAAGGATTATAACCATGAAAATCATTAACGCTGCTGCAGCCGTTGCCCTGTCTGTTCTTTCATTCGCCAGCTTTGCCCAGAGCGTAACCGCTACCGGCGATACCCTGGATAACACCGAAGCGAAAATCGCCATGCAGGCGCAGGAACAGGGTGCGCAATACAAAATCACCGAAGCTTATACCAATAACGGCGTGCACATGACCGCTGAGCTGTATAAGTAAGAGATGGTTGCATAAGGACATGCCAGACAAGGTCGCCCGCGGCGGCCTTTTTTGTGACCGATAAAAAAGGGCTCCCTCAGGGAGCCCTTTTTGTTGGCGGAGAATCAGAACTTATAGCTGGCGGTCACGGAGACGTTACGCGGCTCGCCCCAGACAATTGAGTCGCTGACGTTGGTGTCATACTCTTTGTCGAACAGGTTATTGATGTTCGCCTGTAACGTCAGCTGTTTGGTCAGCTGATAACGGCTGAACAGGTTGACCAGCGCATAGCTGCCCTGCTCGGCGTGCCAGGTGCCGTTGCCTTCCGGCGCATCGACATCCTGCCAGACGTGCGTCTGCCAGTTAACGCCGCCGCCAACGGTCAGCTCCTGCAACATCGGCAGGCGATAGCTGGTAAACAGCTTCAGCTGGGTGCGCGGCAGATCCGGGTTCACCGCCGTGCCGTCACGTTCTGCCGCAATGTAGCGCGTGCCGCCGAAGGTCATCTGCCAGTTGTCGGTGATCGCGCCGTTGATTTCAAACTCAATCCCGCGACTCACCGTACCATCCACCCCTTCATACGCGGTTTCAGTGCTGTTCGGAATGATGCGACCGGTGCTTTGCGCCACGTTGTCCAGCTCGCTGCGGAACAGGGTCAGTGAGGTGGTCAAACGGCTGTTAAACCAGTCCGATTTCACGCCCGCTTCGTAATTTTTGCCGATTACCGGCGACAGATAACCGCCATTGATGTCGCGATAGGTCTGCGGCTGGAAGACCGAGGTGTAGCTGGCGTAGGTTGACCAGTTTTCATCGATGTCATAAATCAGCCCGGCGTACGGCGTGATGTTATTTTTCTCAATGCTGGCGGTCAGCGTGTCGTTGGTCCAGCGCGTATAACGCGCGCCGACGATCAGGTGCAGCGGATCGGCCAGTGAAATACGGGTTGCCATATAAGCCGATTTTTCCCGCGTGATATCTTCCTGCGACAGCGAGCGCTCGCCCCAGTCGGTTTCACGGAAGTTACCGTTATAGCTGTTGAAATCGCCCAGCATTTCGCTGGAGATGTTTTCAAAGGTGCCGTAATAGGTGTTGTGCTGTTTGGTGTAATTCACTCCGACCATCAGCTCATGCTGGCGACCAAACAGTTCATACGGCCCGTTAGCAAAGGCGTCGACCGCATCCATCTTGCGTTCACCGGTGTTATAGCCGGTGCCGCCCACGACTGGATAGCCAGCGTAAGGTGAAACGCCCGCGCCGGTATTCTTATCAAAATAGCCCTGAATGTAGAGCTGACGGCTGTCGAGCGTGGTGACATTGTGCGTGCCGTTCAGGGTGGTCTGCCAGCCGTTATCAAAGTTTTGCTTCAAGTTCACAAAGGCTTTTTTGCTGGTTTTGTCGTTGTAGGCCCAGTCCGGTGCGGTGTTAAAGCCACGACGATAGTCGGTCTCGCTGCCGTCGACGTACCAGCGCGGCACGCCACCCCACGTCACGCTGTCGGCATTGGTTTCTTGGTATTCATAACCCAGCGACAAGGTGGTGGCATCGGTAAGATCGGCATCGATTACGCCATAGATAAACTTCTTCTCAGCGCCGTAACGCTCAACGTAGCTGTTGCGATCCTGATAACCGGCCACCACGCGACCGCGCACGTTGCCCGATTCGCTCAGCGGCGCGGAGAGATCGGCAACATAGCGCTGTTTATTCCAGCTGCCATAGGTCGCCGAAACGTCGCCGGTAAACTCGCGGCTGTCAGCATGCTTACGCACCATGTTGACCGCGGCAGACGGATTGCCCGCGCCGGTCATCAGGCCGGTCGCCCCGCGAACCACTTCAATGCGTTCATACATCGCGGTATCGGACTGCGCATCGCCGAGGTTCCAGCGCGGCTCAAACACCGTTTTGATGCCATCAACCATGTAGTTATCGATCAGAAAGCCGCGAGAATAATAAGTACGACGATCGAGATCGGCCACGCTCTCCTGAATGGCGGTGGTGTTATTCAGCACGTCGCCCAACGATTGCAGCTGCTGATCTTCCATACGTTGTTTACTGACAATGCTCACCGACTGTGGGATGTCGCGGGCGACCAGCGCCATCTTGGTACCGGAACGCGTCACCGGCACGCTGTAATCGCTGGCGGCGCTGCTCTCGGCCGCATCACTGGCAGAGGCATCAACGGTCAGCGTCTGCTGTTCCTGTGCCACGGCTTCAGCGGCGTACACCTGCGGTGCGGCAAGCGCGGCACCCACCATCAGGGCGACCACAGACAATGAGGTACGCATGCCGGTAACGGCGTCAGAACGAACTTCCCGGTTACAACGTGAAACAGAAGACATCATTTTACCTCAGAAGAGTTTTTTTATTATTTCCACCGTATGCGCCGCTGCTGCTAACACCTAAAAAAGGCGCTGCAAGTCGGAACACAAATGAGAATGAGAACTATAATTTTTTTTATTTGATGTGTAAAAGGATATTAAGGAACTTTTCCGGATTTCTGCAAACGTGTCTTTTCACGCGGTGGGATTCGATGCCATCAGGGGGCTGAGGAGATGAAAACACGGCCCGCTATAGGGTGCGGGCCAGTAGAAAGAAGAAGTTAGCGAGGTCAGGATGCCAGCGTCATACCCGCAACTTTGCGCCAGTAACCGTTGCAGTCGTTGCCCTGCGCAACCATCAGCGGCGCCTGGCCCTGTTCATTAGCGCGAAAGCGATCGATCATCTGCAATGTGCTGGCATCCTGCGGCGACAGACGAACAATATCGATCAGATTTTGCATGCTCAGCAGATCGTTACCGAGGTTGTAACAGTAGCCACTCAGGGTTTGAATGCCATTCAGCACAAACACCTGCTGTCCCTCCTGCGATTTTACGGGGCGTCCGGTGGGATAGTTTATGCAGCAGGTTTCGCAGGCGTCTTTTGCCCGATTCTCCGAGCGGGCGGTAAAGCAGCGCGCCGAGAGCGCCAGCGGCAGATGGCCGTAAGCCAGCAGCTCGATCTCAAACCGCTGCCGCAGGCCACGTTCCTCACACTGCTGCATCAGCAGCCGCAGCCAGTCGCGCGACATCTCCACCGGCAGGCACCAGCGCGTCATGCCCTCTTTCACCAACAGCTGCAACGTATCAACGTTGTAGACATTCAGCGTCGGTCCGGCAACAAACGGCAGCCTGCGCTCAGCGGCCATGTTAACGGTGCCGAAATCATTGGCCTCAATCAGAAACTCGCCGTTCTCGACGTAACGCTGTAGCTCTTTCAGCTCCGATGGCGACTGCAGCAGCGCCAGCGTGCTGAGCACCACCTGCTTGCCGCTGGCTGCCAGTTCGCGTGCCAGCGTCATCCAGCCCGGATAAGTGGTGGCGCGCCGTTTGCTGCACACCGCCTCGCCGAGGCAAACAATATCAGCGCTGCTGTTTGCCGCCTGCTGATAAAAGCTTTCCAGCTCGCTGGCTGGCCAGTACCAGAGCACCGGACCAAGAGAATATTGCATTCTGCCTCCTTATTGCCATTCACGATGGTAAGCGCCCAGCGTGGTCTGCGTGCCTTCGGCCAGCTCGCCCAGCGACTGCATCCACTGCGGAGCAACCGCAAAATGTTCCGGCTGTGCCATGCACCGATCGATCGCCTGGCGCCAGACGCGCGCCACCTGCGCCACATAAGCCGGGCTGCGCTGGCGCCCTTCAATTTTTACCGATGCCACGCCCGCGCGCAGCAATTCAGGCAGCAGCGCCAGGGTGTTCAGGCTGGTCGGCTCTTCCAGCACGTGATAACAACTGTCGTCGACCTGATAGCGCCCTTTACATAAGGTGGGATAACCGGCGCTTTCGTCAGGCGCATAGCGGTCGATCAGCACCTCATTCAGCCGCGATTCCATGCCTTTTGGCGTCTGCTGCCAGCGCACAAACTTCGCTGGCGAGCAGGCACCCGCGCTGTTGGGCGACTCGCCGGTGAGCCATGACGAGAGATAACAGCGCCCTTCCGCCATGATGCACAGGCTGCCAAAGGCGAACACCTCCAGCGGCACCGGCGTACTGCGAGCCAGCTGTTTAACCTGATGAATCGACAGCACGCGCGGCAGCACCACGCGATGCAGATTAAAATGGCGATGATAAAAGCGGATCGCCTCGAGGTTGGTGGCTGACGCCTGCACTGACAGATGCCGTTCCACCTGCGGATAGCGCGTGGCGGCATACTCCAGCGTGGCGATATCCGCCAGAATCAGCGCATCGGCACCGTTTTGCGCAGCAACGTCGATCGCCCGCTGCCAGCGCGTCATGCCGTCCGGGTGGGCAAAGGTGTTGATCGCCACATGCAGTTTGCGGCGATGTTGATGCAGATAACGCGCCGCCTCAGCCAGCTTTTTATCGGTAAAGTTAAGCCCTGCAAAGTGACGCGCATTAGTGTCATCCTTCAGCCCAACATAAACCGCATCGGCCCCGTTTTCGATCGCGGTGCGTAACGCAGGCAAATTGCCCGCCGGGCACAACAGCTCCATAGTTGATCCTCTCAGCTTGCAGATGGGCGTCGAGTCTAGGCAGCCTGCGCGATGAAAATGTTGATGTAAGGCAGAGAAACCGCAGTTGTTGAGCGTAAGAGGATTTTTTCTGCCACCCACGCGCTTTTATTGATCCCGGCACGGGCGGCTAAAAATCCCTGTGGCAGAATCAGTGAAATTTTTTTCAGGAGTTGAACCGTGCTGAAACGATTACAGAATCTGTGTGTGCAAAACGGCCCCGCGCTGGTCGGGCTACCCGTGGCGTTGACGCCTTTTCCGCTGAGAAAGCGGATGTTAGAGCAGCTGCTGAACGCGCAATTTCGCCAGGCGTTGGCGGAGGGCGATCTCGATTTTCTGCAGGATCACTTCCTCGGTATTGATATCCTCGACATGGGCCTGCGCTGGGTTACCACGCTGCAACAGGGTCAACTCAGCGTGATGGCTCGCGACGACGCTGACGTCTGGTTTCGCGGCAACGCTAACGACCTGCTGCTGGTGGCGGCGCGCAAGGCCGATCCTGACATGCTGTTTTTCCAGCGCCGACTGGCTATCGAAGGCGATACCGAACTGGGACTGGAAGTGAAGAACCTGATGGACGCCATGGAGTTTGATGCTATGCCGCGCCCGTTGCTCAACGCCATGCAACAGCTGGCGACGTGGATAGAAGCGGCCCGCACAATGCCCTCGACCGATGGCAGTTCAGGCAGAAAATCGACGCCGCTTATATAACGTCATGACAGCAGCGACGCGACGCATTATGCTGAACGCCAGAGGTTATATTTTTCAGCATATTCAGGCCACCCATGACCGATTCGTTACCCGCACCGCTGCCGTTACACGCCCTCTCTGCCGACGCCGATATCAGCGCGCGTCTGGCGGAATTTGTGCACGACAAAGACGCCTTTTCACCGAATACCTGGCGCCAGCTGCTAAGCGTGATGCGCATCTGCTTTAGCTGGTCGCAGCAGAATGGACGTTCGTTTCTGCCTATGTCACCTGACGATCTGCGTGACTATCTCACCCATCTGCAGGAGATCGGCCGCGCCTCCTCCACCATTTCTACCCACGCGTCGCTGATTTCCATGCTGCACCGCAACGCAGGGCTGGTACCGCCCAATACCTCGCCTGCGGTATTTCGCACCATGAAAAAGATCAATCGTGTGGCGGTGATCGCCGGTGAGCGTACCGGCCAGGCGGTGCCGTTCCGGCTCAACGATTTGATGGCGCTGGATCGCTGCTGGGTTAACTCGACGCGCTTACAGGATTTGCGCAATCTCGCCTTTTTGCATATTGCCTACGGCACGCTGCTACGCGTTAGCGAACTGGCGCGGCTGCGGGTGCGCGACGTCACGCGAGCCGAAGATGGGCGCATTATCCTTGATGTTGCCTGGACCAAAACCATCGTGCAAACCGGCGGCTTGATCAAGGCGCTGAGCGCCCTTTCGACCCGACGGCTGGAGGCGTGGATCGCCGCGGCTGGCCTGGCTCGCGAGCCCGATGCGTTTCTGTTTTGCCGGGTGCATCGCTGCAATAAAGCCCTGCTCACCGAAGAGGCGCCGTTAAGCACGCCCGCCATTGAAGCGATATTCAGTCACGCCTGGCAAACCATCGGCCCGGCAGAACCCGCCAGAGCCAATAAATCGCGCTATCGCGGCTGGAGCGGCCACAGCGCGCGCGTTGGCGCGGCGCAGGATATGGCCAAACAGGGCTATGCCGTGGCGCAGATCATGCAGGAAGGCACGTGGAAAAAGCCGGAAACGCTGATGCGCTATATCCGAAATATCGATGCGCATCAGGGCGCGATGGTGGATTTGATGGAACGCCTCAGGCCAGATGCGGAGAGCAACAACTGATTCCGGCCTGAGTCGTGGTTAATAGCGCACACGTCCAGGCGCGGCGACATAGAGCCGCTGAAGCCCGCTGGCAGGCTGCGCATCATGCCCATCGGCATCGATTAACCGGCCGATCATGCTCTCTGCCCACCAGTGACAATCAAAGCGATGCAACCCCTTCATCAGCCGGGCATGCCGCTTCTGCCGTTCACGCAGGGGCAACTGCAGCGCGGTATGAATGGCATCCGCAATGGCGTCCGGATCATAAGGATTAACCAGAATCGCGCCGTTCATCTGTTCCGCCGCTCCGGCGAAGCGTGAAAGTACCAGCACGCCGGGATCGGCAGGATCCTGCAGCGCCACGTACATTTTAGCCATCAGGCTCATTCCCGATACCAGCGGCGTCACGACGCCCACTCGCGAAGCGCGATAAATTCCCGCCTGCTCTTCCCGACTGTACTGATGATTCAGGCAGCTCACCGGATACCACTCCAGCGTGCCGTGGACGCCATTCATTTCGCCGCACAGGCTTTCCAGCTGGTGAGTGAGCGTGGAGGCGCGATGCGGATGACCGGCTGCGGGCGCCGCCAGCTGCAACAGCGTGACGTTGCCCGCATAGTGCGGATGGCTGCGCAGCAGCACTTCCATGGCGCTGATGCGATACGGCAATCCGGCGCTCTCATCAAGATGGCCGCCGCTCAGCACGGTGTTAACCGGCAAACGTTCCTGACACTGCTGCGCCATAAATTCACAGCTGTTGCTCTCGCTCAGGCAGATCGCTTCGTCGAGATCGATACCCAGCGGAAACACGCCGGTGGAGATGATGCGGCCATGAATCATAAAGCGGTTCGCCGTCAGCCGCTCGGTGCGAAATTCGCTGTCGATCCACGACAGAAAGTTGTTCATGTCCTGTTGCGTCTGAAAGCCAATCACGTCGCAGCAGAGCAGCGACTCCGCCAGCCATTGCCATTCCGGAATCGCTTCGAAATGCAGACCCAAGGGAAAAGGCTGATGAAAGAAGAAGCCAATCCGGTTGAGCAAGCCGGCATCGCGCACCGCTTTAATGCAGGGAATCAGATGATAATCCTGCACCCAGATCACATCGTCCGGCATGGCGTATTCGGTAATTGCCGTGGCCCAGGCGTGATTGAGCTGCTGATACTGCCTGCGGCTGTCGTGGGTGAATCGGGCCAGATCGGGGCGCTGATGAAACACTGGCCACAGTCCCTGATGCACGTAGCCGTGGTAACCCTCTTCATATTCGGCGCGAGTCAGCGGAAAAGTCAGCGTATCGAACTTATCGCCCTGCTGAAACGTCAGCGGACGCCGCTGATCCGGTGTGGCAATGTGAAACTCTCCGTCCCAGCTCACCCACAATCCGCCGCGGCGCGACAAAATGGCAGTGTAAATAGCAGCGAGCGTAGAGTGCTGATGCAGATTATGTGAAACCAGAATCAAGCCTGACATAGCGTTGTCCGTAAGGGTGAGATGATGGCACCGATCGCCAAGGCGATCCGTGCAGATTGTCAGCAATCAGTTAATCATCAAACCCTGTAAAAAAGACGTAAAAATCAGTGGCTCTGGCGTAAAATTTTAGCAAATAACACAGCGATAACAGCGTATTAGCCGTAACGCTCGCCATAAGGTGATCATTGATGCGGGTTATCGAGCCGCCGGATTGCGGGCGTCAGCGTCGCCGCCAGCGTGGCGATCAGCACCGCCGCAGTAGAGGCCAGCAATACCTTCCCCGTGCCGAAATGCATCGCCAGCGGACCGGCGGCAATCTCGCCGAGTGGAATGGCGACAAAGGATCCCAGCGCGTCCCATGCGTAGACGCGCGCCAGCTTATCCGGCGGAATATGCGTTTGCAGCGAATGCGCCCACACCACGCCAAACTGGCCAAAGCCCATGCCCGCCATAAAAAACGCGGCCATCAACCAGCCCGGAGACGCGCCCTGACTGAGCAGCAGCACCGGCAGCGCTGAGAGCGCGACCAGCATAACGCCGATAAACAGCTCCCGCTGCGGACGCCAGCGTAGCGCTATAAAGGAGCCGGCGATCAGGCCAACGCTTTGCGCCGCCACGCTCATTCCCCAGCCGGCACGGCCAAACGACGCGTCAGCAACAATCGGGCCAATCACCATCACCACGCCGCTGAAAGCAGCATTAACTATGGTGAACTGCGCGACGATTACCCATACCCAGCTGCGGCTGCTGAACGCCTGCCAGCCGTCGCGAAGATCGTGCAAAATGCTGCTCTGTGCGCTGACCACCTGACCCGCGCCGGTCTTAATCAGTAAGTAAAGCGGCGCTGAAATCGCAAAGCCCAGTGCATCGATCGCCAGTCCCCAGCCCGGTCCGACGGTGCTGGTCAGCACGCCGCCCATTGAGGCGCCGATCACCGTTCCCGCATAGATGCTCAGCTGAATCACCGCATTGGCGGCCCGCAGGCGCGTCGCGGGCACGGTTTGCGGCACCATCGCCGACGAGGCCGGTAGCGCAATGCCCGCCGCGGCACCGTTGAATGCGCCGATAACTGCCAGCGAAACGATGGTTGCGCTGCCATCAAGAATTAACCAGGCGATCAGCGCCTGCGATAAGGCCGCCAGCATTGAGGATGAGAACAGCACCCTGCCGCGCGGGTAACGATCGGCCAGCACGCCGCCAACCATCAAAAAGATCACGTTGAACAGCGAGCGCGCGGCCACGACGATGCCGAGCTGCGCAGGTGTGCCGCCGATATCCAGCACCGCAAACGCCAGCGCAATCGGCGCTATACCATTGCCCAGCACGGTAAACAAGCGGGCAAAAAACAGATAACGGAAGGCGGCGTAGTGAAAAATCCGTTTTGGCTGAGCGTCCATGACGTGCTGATTCAATGTTTTCTCCGGGCGAATGAAAAGCGGCATAGTCAGGCAAGATGCTGCCGCCGTGGTGACCTCAGCGCATTACTATGCCTTTTCTGACCAGGAAGTGAACCCTCCTTGCGGTTTTACTCCGGCAGGTTGGCCATTTTGTGCATTTTACCGATCCCGCGTCGTCCTGTTTAGCTTGTTGAGGTTAACGCCGTAGCCAAACAAATAAAATGAACAACTAATAGGATGCTGTAACTAAAAAGGGGTATTTTGGCTGATACGCGCCGCCGTCCCTGTCACCTTTCTGTCATTTTCAGGCCGTATTTTCTTAACGGTCGCTCAGCCCCTGTTACCGGAGTTTGCTTTGCCCGCATCCGCTATCCATATTCATCAACTTACCAAATCCTATAACGGCATCAGGGTTCTCAACGCCATTTCGCTGGAGATTGCGCAGGGCGAAATCGTCGCGGTATTGGGCCCTTCCGGCTGTGGAAAAACCACCCTGCTGCGCGTGCTGGCCGGATTTGAACGGCTGGAGACCGGCACTGTAATGCTCGGCGATCGGCTCTACTCCTCACCGCAGTTTCATCTGCCGCCAGAAAAACGTGACCTTGGCATCGTGTTCCAGAGCTACGCCCTCTGGCCGCACATGACGGTGGCGGGCAACGTCGAATACAGCCTCAAAGTCAGCGGCGTCAGCGCTGTGGAGCGCCAGCAACGCGTGGATGAGGCGCTGGCGATGGTCGGACTTTCCGCCTTTGCCCGGCGTTCCCCTGCCGATCTTTCCGGTGGCCAGCGCCAGCGCGTCGCCCTCGCCCGCTGTCTGGTTGCCCGGCCGCAGGTGGTGTTACTTGATGAACCGCTGGCCAATCTTGATGTACACCTGCGCGCTGCGATGGAAGAGGAATTTATCCGTTTTCATCAGCACACCGGCGCCACGCTGGTTTATATCACCCACGATCAGCAGGAGGCGATGGCGATTGCCGACCGCATCGTGGTGATGGATCAGGGTGAAATAATGCAGTTTGCGACACCACAGCAGCTTTATCGCGAACCGGCCAATGAGATGGTCGCCACCTTTATCGACGATGGCCGACTGATGCCGATCAGTGATATTGAGCCGCTGGGCGACGGTTATGCCAGCGTACAGCTGGCCGGACAGCGCTACAGGTTACGCTGTCACGCACACCAATCCGCGCAGCCCGCGGGCATCGCCTGCCTGCATGCGGACGATCTGCGCCCTGCAAAACCGGATGACATCGCTTTTGGCACCACGATTAAACGCATCATCTATCGCGGTAGCTACAGCCAGATCGACGTGGAGCCGAACCGCGTGCCGGGCGCGAGGCTGTCGCTGCATTTACCAAATGCGGACGGTCTGCGGCCCGGCGACACATTGCCGCTCACGTTGAACAACGGCTGGATTATTCCCTCTTTTACCTCTGCGTAAGGATTCCCTGACCATGTCTCAAGCTCGTCACACCGTTATCGCCCTGCTGAGCGCGGCTGCATTCGGCTTCATTATTCCTGCTCAGGCCGCTGATGCTCCTGCGGGTAAGCTGGTGATTTATACCTCGCAAACGCCCGAAATTGCCCAACAGACCATTGATGCCTTTAAGCAGGCTCAGCCCAATATTGACGTCTCCTGGACACGCAACGGCACCACGCAGCTGATGAACATTCTGCGTACCGAGCAGATGAGCGGTGGCGTAAAGGCCGATGTGTTGCTGGTGGCGGATGCCATTAATCTCGGTGCCCTGAAGAAAGAAGGCGCACTGCTGGCCTATGACGCTGCGCCGGTCAGCCACATCAATCCGGCGTTTTACGACAAGGATAAGGCTTTTTTTGGCACCAAAATCATCGCCACCGCCATTGGCTATAACACCACCACAGCGAAACCTGTCGACAGCTGGCTGGCGTTGACCCTGCCGGAAAATAAAGGCCAGGTGGCGGTGCCGAGTCCGCTCTATTCCGGCGCGGCGCTCTATCATCTGCACACGCTGATCAACACGCCCACGCTGGGTTGGCCGTTCTATCAGAAGCTGGCCGCCAACGATATTCACCCACAGGGCGGCAATGGCCCGGCGCTCAAGGCGGTGGCAGGCGGCACGGCAAAATATGGCATCATCACCGACGCCGAGCTGATCCGCGCGAAGAAGCAGGGCTCGCCGGTGGAGGTGATCTATCCGCGTGAAGGCGTGTCATTTGTCACCGAGCCGGTCGCTATCCTCAAAGGCAGCCATAATCTGCCCGCGGCCAAAGCCTTTGTCGATTTTATGCTTTCCGAGCGCGGTCAGCAGTTGGTTCGTGAGAAAGGCGATCGTCCGGTTGACGATCGCGTCGCCGCCCCAGAAGGTTTTCCGCCGCTTGGGCAGATAAAACTGCTGCCGCTGGACAGCGACAAAGCGGTGGTGGAAGACAAGGCGGTGCGCGCTGAATTCACCGATCTGTTTGGGGGATAAGCGTGAGCCTGCTCTCAATGCTGCTGCCGCGAAAGCCCGCTGACTGGCGCGCTAAATTGCCCGGCAGTGAGCAGCTGATCCTCTGGTTTCTGGTGCTGGTCATTGCGCTGATTTCGATCGCCCCGCTGCTACGGCTGTTATGGGCGGCGTTAGCTCCGGAAGGCTCGCTGGATTTAACCCGTTTGCTGCGGCTGATTGCCAGCAGACGCGTCAGTGAAGCGGCGTTTAACACGCTGTGGATCGCCCTGGCGGCGACGCTCATCGCCGTGCTGCTTGGCTTGTTGGCCGCCTGGCTGGTGGCGCTGACCGACATGCCTGGAAAACAGAGCTGGGTGTTCGCGTTTATCCTGCCGCTGATGATTCCTCCGCAGGTCACCGCGCTGGCGTGGATTCAGGCGATCTCGCCGAGCAGTCCGCTCTTCGATCTGTTGCGGGTAAGCGGGCTTGCGCCTGCTGCCGGTGAGCAACCGCTTTACTCGGCGGGCGGCATTGTGCTACTGCTCGGCCTGCATGGCGCGCCGCTGGTTTTTCTGTCGGTGCGCGCCGGGCTGCGACGGGTGCCCGCAGAGCTGGTGGAAGCGGCTCGCATAACCGGCGCGTCGCCAGCTTACCTGCTGTTTTCGGTGATCCTGCCGCTGGCCCGTCCGGCGATCTTTGCCGGTGCTGCGCTGGCGTTTGTCGCCTCGGTCGGTAACTTTGGTATTCAGGCGATGTTAGGCATTCCCGGCCATGTACCCACGTTGATTACGCTGGTGTATCAACGGCTCAACAGCCTGGGACCCGATGCGCTGCCCGATATGGCAGTGTTGTCACTGCTGATCGCCGTAATGACGCTGACTGGCCTGATGGTCAGTCAGAAGCTGGGCGGCAGTCGCGACGTGCGCGTGGTTGGCACGCCACGTCATCATCAGCAGCCGCTGGGTCGCGGACGCATAGCGGTAAGCATCGCAGCCTGGCTGTGGATGGCGATCACGTTGCTGCTGCCGCTTTCTGCCTTGCTGGGCACGTCACTTACCCGTGGATTTGGTCAGCCGTTAAGCTGGGCGACGTTAACGCTGGATAACTACGCCACCGCACTGTGGGGCTTTCCCGCTATCCGCAACGCCTTTTTTACCAGCCTGTGGCTGACGCTGTTAACAGCCATCCTACTGACCCTGGCCGCGCTGTTTATGGCTTTTTGGATCAGCTGGCAGCGCACGCGGCTGGTGCGCCTGCTTCAACTCTCCAGCGAAATTGCCTGGTCCTTGCCGGGCATCGTCACCGGCATTGCCGCCATCCTTTTTTTCCTCAAGCCGCTGCCGCTGCCGCTGCTGAATATCAGCCTTTACGGCACGGTGTGGATCATTCTTGCCGCCTATCTCTCTAACTTCCTTGCGCTGGTATTACGGCCCACGCTGGCCGGTTTTGCGCAGATCGATCGGGCGCTGGATGAAGCCGCGCAGCTGGCAGGGGCCCATTTTTTACGGCGCATGTGGGATATTCTGCTGCCGCTGGCGGCGCCTTCGGCGATGGCAGGCGCGATCCTGGTGTTTCTCACCGCACTGAATGAAATTCAGGTGTCGGTGCTGCTGGTGACCGCCGATACCGAAACCCTGGGGCCGCTGATTATTGCGCTGGATGAAGGCGGGTCAGCGACGCTGGCCGCCGCTACCGGATGCCTGATGATAGCTGTCGTGCTGCTGTTTATGGGCCTGGCAACCCTGCTGTCATCGCGGCTGCCCGCAGGGGTGCTGCCGTGGCGCACATGACCAAATAACCCAGCGGCAGTCGGGAATAACGATCTCCGCTGCCGCTGCGTTTATTCCGTGCCCAGACGCGTGAAATTTCATCCCTGGTGTTGATTTGTGTTAAGGTGCGCGAAACACAAACAATGGATTTGTCATGACGCATTTGCAATGGTTCTTAAGTCTGGTGAAAAAACAGCAGCCCGGCATTAAATGTCCGGTATGTAAAATGTACTCCTGCCCGACGGAAAAGCAAAAAACCCAGGGACATACCATGCTCTGCCCCCATTGCAAGTCATTGTTTACTGAGAACTGTTAAGCTGATGCTTGTTGCGCTATCTCGCGGCGCAGTTGATGTTTCACTCTGATAAACTGTCGCGATATTCCAGTCCGGTTCCCGGTTGTTGTTATTTCCCGCTGATTCCCCCCTCATTTAATAATTGATTTTCACGCCACATTGTTTATTAAAGAAAACGCCGCTTTCAGCGTACCTTTTTATATTTCTCCGCATCTAACCCGCTACAAAGCTTATTTTCAGACAATTCCTGAAATATTGACGCTCACATTCAGCCTGCCTGCTGAAAGTTGTACAAGGTTGTACAACTTTCTACGCCTGCCCTGCACCCACTGCCCCCACTGGCCTCAGCCGCTCTCCTGTCGCATACGGCTTGTGCTGGCACAGTAGTTCAAAAACAGCCAACCAACTGATATATAACAGCTAGCACTTTTTGCCACATAAAACGCCCTGAACGAAACGCAAATAACTGTACAAGTTTCCTGATTCTGTATAACTTTGCCACATAACTTGATGAACAACTTTTAACCACAGAGGACTGACGCATGCGCCAGGACGGACAAAGAGCCTTACCTACTAACGATATGGCCCGTTACTTCAACAGCATCGCCCTGCCTTCACAGCAAGAAACGCTGGGTCGCATTGTGGTTGAAATCCTGCGCGCAGGTAAAAACCTCAATCGTAAATCTATCTGCACCAAACTGCTGCTGCGCCTTGAAGTTGCCAGCAGTGCAGAAGAAGAGAAGCACTATCAGGAACTGATCCGGATGCTGTTTGCTCGGGACGAATGATTTAAGGGGCGTTGGCTGCATAGATGGCCGACGTTGCGTTAACACTTTCTGACCTTGTTCAGCATCATGGGACGTTAACCGCCAGAGCCATTCTGCTCTGACGGTTAAGGCCCTGCCGACCTTTACAGGGACCTGTAATCACTGCGCATCCAACGAAGAGTGGAGGCGTAAATCGATTCAGGGGGAGCTGACATGAATAGAAGTGAAGACGACAAACTGGCGGATATTATGGTAGGCGAAGCGGTGCTGGCCTTGTTGAATAACGGTCGGCGCGTTTCGGCATCCACATTGCTTATGCAGCTGCAGCAAATTGCGACGCAGGAGTCTGATGAAGAGCGTCAGTCCGCCTGTTCGCGAGCCATTGTCGATGTGAATAACAGTATCAGTGCCAGCCATAGCACTACGTCCGTAAACGTTCGCGACGGCAATAACGTCAGCCACGTTTTTAACAATGATGGCCCTGCCGACGACGCGAAAAAACATTAACCCCGACAACGTTTAACCGGGCTTTTCCCGGTAAGGAAAAAGCACATGCAGCAGCAGTCATCAGAAGCAGACATTCTCGAATACTTCAAAAGCAGCGGTGATCTTTACACCACTGAAACCGAAGTGCTGGGCGCGACGATTCGCGAAATTACCGCAGCGAAAGGCCACGTCACCAACAAAGCGATTATTTTGCATCTGTTGGCAGCGCTGGAAAGCTCCGAGGATGTGTTGCAACAGGATATTCTGCGCAGCACGCTGGAGCTGGTGGTTGGTCGAACGCCGGATGACAGCGATATCTGATGGTTGTGTTTGTGCTACACAGCTGAAGCCGCCTGCGGGCGGCTTTTTCATGTCCTGAGCTTTTGCCTCGTCACGGGATTATTCAGCCAGTCGCGCCTGATTGCTTTTGCGCATCGGCCACCAGCGCCGCTTTTACCTCGTCCAGCAGCAGTTTCAAGGCAGCAGGCGTATGTTCGCGCGACATGTACAGGCCATAGATACCCAGCCGTCGCGGCGCATAGCGCGGCAGAATCTGTACCAGCCGACCGCTCTGCAACCCGGCCCGCGCCTCAATTTCCGGCACCATGGCGATACCCGCATCGGCCATCGCCGCCTCGCACAGCAGCGAAGAGATGCCCGCGCTGTAGTTACCGCTCACCGCCACCGACAGCTTCTCGCTCTGCTCATCCTCGAAATGCCACAGCTGGCCGGCAAAACGGCTGTAACAGAGACAGTTGTGCTGCGCTAATTCTGCCACCGTGCGCGGCTCACCATGCCTCTGCAACCAGCCTGGCGATGCGCACACCACCGATACACAGTCCCCGAGATGGCGGGCGATAGCCGCAGGTTCCGGCGCGTCAGTGATCCGAATCGCCACGTCAATTCGCTCGCTAATCAGGCTGACCGGCTGATTGTTGATCTCCATTTCGATGCGCAGATCGGGATAACGCGCCAGAAAAGCCGGGATCACCGGCCCGACGATCTGCGTGGCGGTGAAATGCGCACAGGCGATGCGCAAGGTTCCGGCGATCGCCTTATGCGAAGCGTGATCGTTAATCTCTTCGGAGAGGCGCGTCAGCTGCGCAGTTTTCTGCAAGATTTTCTCACCGGCGGGCGTGATGGTTAGCCGCCGCGAGGAACGATGTATCAGGCGCGCGCCGGCCCAGTTCTCCATCTCCTCCAGATAGCGACTGACCATCGGACGCGACATGCCCAGCGCACGCGCGGCCGCGCTCAGGCTGCCCAGTTCACATATCCGGTTAAACACTGCTGCGGCGGTTACTCTGTCCATCATGCCACCTGTTCGATTTATGAAACTCAGCATCTCTGATTGCAGGAATTCTAACAGAAGCCAAAAGCCTTACACTAGGCGCAGTGCAACAGACAGCACGCCATAATAGCCGCAGCATCCGGTTGGCCACCTTGCCACCGCTGGCCTGCCGCACACTTTTGCTACGCCGACAACCGATTAACAGGATGACTTCAATGACGTTACGCACCGCTTCCCTGATTCTGGCGATGGCCGCCGCTCCCGCAATGGCGGCACCGCTTCAGCTCGATGTCTACAATCCACTGGAACAGGGCATTTTCCCGGTCTCTTCCACGCTGATTTCCGGTCCGCACCAGGCCATTCTGGTGGATGCGCAGTTCAGCGTGCAGGATGGCGAAAAGTTGGTTGCGCTAATCAAAGCCAGCGGCAAACAGCTCAAGCAGATCATTATCACCTCCGGCGATCCCGATTTTTACTTCGGCCTGGAACCAATTGTAAAAGCGTTCCCACAGGTACCGGTGGTGGCATCTCCTGCCGTGGTGAAACACATCGAGGAGACCAAAACGGCCAAGCTCAGCTACTGGGGTCCACAGATGAAAGCTGGCGCGCCTGAAAAGCTGATTGTGCCGCAGGTGACACACGAAACACGCTTCAGCGTGGATGGTGAAGCGGTGGAGTTGCGCCATGCCGATAGCTACGCCGCCTACCTGTGGATCCCGACTAACAAAGCAATTCTTGGCGGCACCGGCATCTCTTCAGGCATTCATCTCTGGACCGCCGATACGCAAAGCGCACAGCGCCGTGAATCATGGCGTCAGGTGCTGACGGAGATGCAGCAGCTGCGCGCTAAAACGGTGATTCCCGGTCACTATATCGGCGAGCGTCCGCAGGGCGATGCGGCGGTAAGCTTTACGCTGACCTATTTGCAGCAGATGGAGAAAGCGCTGGCCGCGCACCGCGATTCCGCAGGCGTCATCAAGACGATGACCACCGCGTGGCCGCAGCTTGCTGAGACCAGCTCGCTGGAACTGAGCGCTAAGGTATTGACCGGTGAAATGAAGTGGTAGCCGCCCGCGCGGGGCAGCCAGGTTAGTTCATGGCATAGCATTTCGAGGTGGCAACATTCTGATCGGAGCCGGTCCCGGCTCCCTTCAGCATGCAGATGACATAGCTTTTTCCGCTGTGCAGCGTCACTATCGGCCCGTTCTCACCGAGGCCGGAAGAGACAACGGTGGCACCCTCGTTCAGCATCTGTTGCAGCGAGCGGTTCACCGGCTCCAGTTTGGTTGGATACTCAAGCGCATTGCCAGGCACTTTAGCGCCGGTTTCCGGTGGCCAGTTGGCGGCTGACGACAGAGTGGCCATGCCGGACAGCGCTATCGCCGTCAGTACCATTACCGTTTTCATCAGGATTCCTTCCGGTTCAGGGGGTTTCGCCGTCCAGCAGCGTGGTACCGTAGGAGTTGTCGACGGTGCAGAGCCAGTTTCCGTCAGGCGACTGACGAAACACATAGGTTGCGCGGCGCGTGGTTTCAATCAGGCTGCCGTTGCCGTCGGGAAAGCGCAGCACGGTTTCCATCAATACCAGCGCATCGCCGCCGCCTTCGATAATCTGCATCTCGCCCTGCTCGACATGCAGCTGCCCCTGAAAATAGTCAGCAATCGCGACAAAGGCGCGTCGAATATCCTCTTTGCCGCGCGCGATCATGCCTGGCTTGACCACCAGCGCCGCGTCGTCGGCGTAATAAGTCATGAGCGTATCGAAATCTTGTGCGGTAATAGCGCGATCGCACGCCTCAATAATCTGCCTGATCGGATGCATATTTTCCTCCGTGAGCGTAATGAAAGCCGCGCCAGGCCGAAACCGGGCGCGGTAAACGATTAACCGTTATTACGGAAGCCAGGATAAAGACTCATACCACCGTCGATAAACAGCGTGGTGCCGTGCACATAATCGGAGAGATCGCTCGCCAGCCAGACCACGGCGTTGGCGACATCCTGCGGCTCGCCAACGCGACCGTAAGGGATCAGCTCAAGCAGCTTTTTCCCCGCGTCGCCCTGCGTATTCTCTTCATTGATGGCGGTGGCAATGGCGCCCGGCGCGATGCTGTTCACGCGAATGCGCTCTTCGCCCACTTCCTGCGCCAGCGTGCGCATCAGCAGATCCACGCCGCCCTTTGAGGCCGCATAGTTGGCGTGTCCGGCCCACGGAATCAGCTGATGCACCGAACTCATGTGAATAATTTTCCCCATCGCGCGGCTGACGTCGGGACGAGCGCCCTGGCGGCGAAACTGGCGCAGTGCCGCACGGGCGCAGAGAAACTGCCCGGTCAGATTAACATCCAGCACGCCGTTCCACTGCTCCAGCGTCATATCGGCAAACGCAGCATCTTTTTGCAGGCCGGAGTTGGCCACCAGAATGTCCAGCGAGCCAAAACGATCCACCGCATGTTCGATGAGATTATCCACATCCGCTTCTTTTGAAACGTCGCCTTTTACCGAAATCGCCTCACCGCCGCGGTCGCGTATTCTTGACGCCAGCTCATCGGCAGGTTCAGCCTGACTGTGATAGTTAATCACCACGCTGGCACCGGCTTCCGCCAACGCCTCAGCGCAGGCATAGCCTAATCCGGAACTGGCACCGGTAACCAGAGCAACCTGCTTCTCAAGAGACAACATCATTGAAAACCTCACTTAGCGGAACGTTATGATAGGAGCGTGTGAGTAACTATTATGGCGCGCCGTGGGAAATGTGCATGGCGCGCCGATAATCCGTTAAGCGGTTTTGTCAGAAGCGGCGTGTCGCGTCAGGTAACGCTTCACCAGAACAAAGAACAGCGGCACAAAAAACAGTGCCAGTATCGTGCCGGCTAGCGTGCCGCCGATGATGCCGGTGCCGATAGCGATGCGGCTGTTAGCGCCTGCGCCGGTCGCCACCGCCAGCGGCATAACGCCCGCGATAAAGGCCAGCGAGGTCATCATGATGGGCCGCAGGCGGGTGCGCGCAGCCTGCAACGCCGCGCCACTGAGTGAACGTCCCTGCTGCACGGCCTCTTCGGCGAACTCAATAATCAGGATGGCGTTTTTCGAGGTCAGCCCCACCGTGGTAAGCAGCGCAACCTGAAAATAGATATCGTTATCGAGCCCGCGCAGCGCGATAGCCAGCACCGTACCCAACACGCCCAGCGGCACCGCCAGCAGCACTGAAAAAGGCACCGACCAGCTTTCATACAGCGCAGCCAGGCAGAGGAACACCACCAGAATTGAGATGGCATACAGCGTAGTTGACTGGCCGCCCGCCTGTTTCTCCTGCAACGACAGCCCGCTCCAGGCGCCGGTGGTACCCGCAGGCAGCTCATTTGCCAGCCGCTCTATGGCGTCCATCGCCTCACCCGAGCTGTAGCCTTCCGCGTTTTGTCCCTGAATTTCATAAGACGCAGAGCCGTTGTAACGATCGAGGCTTTCCGGCCCCATGGTCCAGCGCGTGGTGGCGAAGGCGGAGAACGGCGTCATTCCGCCGTCACTGTTGCGAATAAACCACTTATCGAGATCGGACGGCGCCGAGCGGTACTGACCGTCGCCCTGCACGTACACCCGTTTCACGCGGCCGCGATCGATAAAGTCGTTGATATAGGCGCCGCCCCAGGCGCTGGTTAGCGTACTGGTCACGTCATCCAGCGATAAACCCAGCGCCACCGCTTTATTGGTGTCGATATCGATTTGCAGCTGCGGCGTTTGCGGCAGAATGTTGGCGCGCACAGCGCTTAGCTCAGGCGTCTGCGTCGCCTTCTGCAACAGCTGATCGCGCAATGCGTTAAGCTCATCGCGCGTGGTGCCGCCGCTGGCCAGCAGCTCATAGGTAAAGCCGTTGTTCTGACCGAGGCCAGGCACCGACGGTGGCGTCAGGGCAAAAATCTGCGCATCACGAATGGCCGCCAGCGCGATGGTGGCGCGGGTGGCGATCGCTTCGGCTGAGTTTTCGCTGCCGGGACGATCTTCCCAGTTTTTCAACTTAATAAAGGCCATACCGGCATTTTGCGCCGCGCCGCTGAAGTTAAAGCCGTTGATGGTAAATACCACGTCGACGTTGGCTTTCTCCTCGCGCAGGAACCAGTCAACAATCTGCTGGTTTACCGCTTCGGTGCGGCTGGCGGTGGCGCCCGCAGGCAGCGTCGCCTGCAGCATAATGCTGCCCTGATCTTCCGTTGGCAGGAAGCTGCCGGGCAGACGGGTGAACATCACAAACAGCACCGCACCCAGCGCCGCGTAGCATCCCACCATCACCAGCGGTCGCCGCAGCGTACTGACTACCTTGTGCCGGTAGCCGCGTTCGGTAGCGGCATAAAAGCGGTTAAAGCCACCGAAAAAGCCCTTGTTGTGCGGCTTGCCCGGCTTCAGCAGGATGCCGCATAGCGCAGGCGTTAAGGTCAGCGCCACCACCACGGAGAAGGTCATCGCGGCAATAATGGTAATTGAAAACTGGCGATAGATAACGCCGGTCGATCCGGCGAAAAATGCCATCGGCAGGAATACCGCAGAGAGCACCAGCGCAATTGCCACCAGCGCACCGGAGATCTCATGCATCGACTTCACCGTCGCCTCTTTTGCCGGTAAGCCTTCGTCGTGCATGATGCGCTCGACGTTTTCCACTACCACGATGGCATCATCCACCAGCAGGCCGATCGCCAGCACCATGGCAAACAGCGTCAGCGTGTTAATGGTGTATCCACACAGCGCCAGCACGCCGAAAGTGCCAAGCAGCACCACCGGCACCGCCAGCGCGGGAATAATGGTGGCGCGGAAATTTTGCAGGAACAGATACATAACCACGATCACCAACCCAATCGCTTCGATCAGGGTGATGACCACATCTTCCACTGAGATTTTAATGAAGTCGGTGCTGTCGAGCGCGTAGGCGACTTCATAACCCGCGGGCATGGAGTGGCGATATTCTTCTACCGTTTGCTTCACCAGCGTGGCGGTATCCAGCGCGTTAGCACCCGGAGCCAGCATTACGCCGACGCCCGCGGCCGGATGACCATTTAGCCGCGTGGTCATGTCATAGGACTCACTGCCCATTTCCACGCGGGCCACGTCACCAACGCGCACAATGGCGCCGCTACGGTCGCTTTTCACGATGATGTTGCGAAACTGCTCCGGGGTTTGCAGCCGCGACTGCGCGCGCACCGTAGCGGTGAGCTGTTGATTGTTCGGCGACGGCAGACCGCCAATTTTGCCCGCCGAGACCTGAATATTTTGCGCAAGAATTGCTGCGGTAACATCAGAAGGCTGTAAGGCAAACGAGTTCAGCTTGAAAGGATCGAGCCAGATGCGCATGGCGTACTGTCCGCCAAACACCTGAATATCGCCAACGCCGGCGGTACGCGCCAGCGGCTCCTGCATGTTGCTGACCAGCCAGTCGCCAATATCGTTGCTGCTGCTTTTACCGGTGGTGTCATACAGCCCCATCACCAGCAAAAAGTTGGACTGCGATTTGGTGACCGTAACGCCAAGCTGCTGCACTTCACTCGGCAAGCGGGACAGCGCCTGCTGCACTTTGTTCTGCACCTGCACCTGCGCCGTATCGGCATCGGTGCCCTGGCTGAATGTGACGGTAACGGTAACGTTGCCCTGCGAACTGCTGCTGGAGGTGAAATAGAGCAGGTTATCCAGCCCGGTGAGCTGTTGCTCAATCACCTGCGTTACGCTGTTTTCCAGCGTTTCTGCCGAGGCGCCGGTATAGGTTGCGCTGATGTTGACCGATGGCGGTGCAACGTCAGGATATTGCTCCACCGGCAGTTGGGTAATGGCGAGCGCGCCGAGTAACATGATCAAAATGGCAATAACCCAGGCGAAGACCGGGCGATAAATAAAAAAACGGGAAAGCATCAGACTGGCCTCTTCCTTTCACAGGCGGGGAGCTGCGCCTGCATACCTGCGGGCGGCGTGAACATATCAGGCGCAATTATAGATCGTAACCGGATCTAAAACTGTAAACCTGTGTCTTAAGAAATGGGCTTTCTTCGCCAGCAGATGTTGCGAAGTGAAAACAGAGGGAAACCGGGCGCAGAAGAACGCCCGGTGAGATCACTATCGCTAAACCGCCTGGGCGGCATGGCCATGATCGTTGGCCGGAAGCTCCTTGACCGGCAAGGCAAATGCCACCGACGGCAGCAGGCTGGTTGCTTCATTGACCGGGATGGCCTTGCGGAACAGATAGCCCTGACCATAATTGCAGCCCTGCTGTTTCAGCCACATCAGGGTGCCGATATCTTCGATGCCCTCCGCCGTGACCTCAACGCCAAGTTCGCGGCACAGCGCCAGCAGCGTTTCCACCACTTTTTTCTGTTCGCGGTTATTCATGCCCGCTGAAATAAACGAGCGATCGATTTTAATTTTGCTGATGCCCAGGCCGAGAAGGACGGAAAGGTTGGAATAACCGGTGCCGAAATCGTCCAGCGATACGCGGATATCGCGCTCTTTCAGCCGTTCGATCGCCTGCCGCGCCTCTTCGGAGATACTCATCACGTCGTTCTCGGTGACTTCCAGCTCCAGGCGCAGCGCGCCCGCGTCGCGAATAATGGTGTAGAGGCGATCGGTCAGCGACGGCCTGATCAGCTGCTCCGGGGTAATATTCAGCGCCAGCGTTAAATCACCGGCCCATTCACTTGCCACCACGCTGACCGCACGCAGCAGCTGCACGGTGAGCTGGTCCATCAGGCCGAGCTTCTGCACGACCGGAATAAACACCTGCGGCGCAACCACTTCACCGCTGGGCAGCGTCCAGCGCGACAGGATTTCAAAACCCGCCAGCTTGCCGGTGGACAGCGTCAGGATCGGCTGTAAAAACGGCACCACGGCATTGTTCCGCACCGCGTTAGCCACGCTGCGCTCGAACATCTCTTTTTGCCGAAACTGCCGTTCCATGTCAGGCGTAAACAGCGCCAGCTGCGCACCTTTGCCGCCTTTTGCCTGATACATCGCCAGGTCGGCGGCCTGAATAATGCTGTAGGTGCTGCAATCGGTGGATCGCGCAATGCCGATCGACAGGCTGAGAAAGCTGGCTGGCCCGGTCATGATTTTGCCCGCGCGAGTGCGAATCTCTTCCGCCTCCGCCATCAACGCATCGGTGCTGTCGGTGACGGTAATCAGCGCGAATTCGTCGCCGCCGATGCGGAAAACGTGGGTCTGTGGGCCGGTAAACTCCATCAGCAGCGATGCCAGCGCCACCAGCGTGGCGTCGCCCTGATGATGACCGTTCAGGTCGTTGATGATTTTGAAATCGTTCACATCGATCATCATGATGGCATAAACGACATCAAGGTTATCAAGCTGTTCGGTGCGCACCTGAAAGGCCCGACGATTGCCCACGCCCGTGAGTTCATCGACATGCGCCATCCGCGTGGCGGCCTGCTCAGTGCGCAGCAGTTTGCGCATCAGGCCACCCACCAGCAGGCCAGGCACGACCATGGCCAGCAGCGCAAAGCAAGCCGAAGTCATAATAAACTTTAGCCGCTCAGCGGTTTCAAAATCAGAGTCATAACTCAGACCTAATAATTTGGATACCCACGCCTCGGCACCATACTCCCAGAGACTGGCCAGTAATATAATGGTCATGACGTTCAGCAGTGCAAGCCAGCGAAGTTTCAGGCGCATACTAATACCCTGTAATTTTTAATTACGTTAATCATTCTTATAAATATTTAAGTGAAATAAATATGAGCCCTGCCAGTGAGGCATTCAAAAAATATTATTTCGAAAATTTCGCTTATTGCCGGAAAACAGGTGTGTGAAGCGCGCAATCCAGTAACAGCGCCTCCCCTGGCTTGATTGAGTTATCGGCAGTACGGCGGCTATCTGTAGCTGTCGCGTGGCTGTCACCCATTTGTTATCTGTCGCAATTAAAGCATAGAATAATATAAAACCATCAGACTTTTTCTTAAAAATTACGATTAATGAAATAACTCAATTCGTTCAGAAAATAAATTTGAGTTAACATTATGGCAACGCATCCATTATTTGATACGGCCGTATCTAATTAATAAACAATGCATTCAGGATATTACTTTTTGGGCGGGTTTATTTATCGATGATTATTTTTGTTAAGTGCGGGCTGTACAGATTCAGGCAGAAGAGACGAACGGGCAGCTCGTGAGAGGGCTGCCAGCGGGAACCTAAAAGAATTTAGCGCCGATGCGCCAGGCGGTGTACCACGCAATCACCCAGCTTTTGCACCGCCCACACCAACAGCAGCAGCACGATCACCGTGGCGATCATCATCGTATTGTTGAAGCGCTGATAACCGTAGCGAATCGCCAGGTCGCCGAGACCACCGCCGCCAATCACGCCAGCCATCGCCGAGAAACCGATCAGCATCACCAGCGTCAGCGTGATGCCGCCAATCAGGGCGGGCAGCGCCTCTGGCAGCAATACCCGACTGACCAGATGCCACTGTGTGCCGCCCATGGCAATCACTGCCTCGATGCGCCCGCGGTCAACCTCAGCAAGCGCATTTTCCACGATGCGTGCAAAAAACGGAAACGCGCCCAGCGTAATCGGTACGACTGCCGCCGTGCTCCCGAGCGTGGTGCCGATCAGCAGCCGCGTAAAGGGGATCAGAGCAATCAGCAAGATGATAAATGGCAAAGCGCGGCCGATATTTACCAGCAGATTCAGCGGTTGCGCAATCGCGCGCTGCGGCCAGATGCCATCAGCACGGGTGATAAACAGCAGCACGCCGACTGGCAGGCCGATCAGCAGAGTAAACAGCGCGGCCAGCGCCACCATATACAGTGTTTCGCCGGTAGCGTTGAGCAGCAGTGACTGAAAGCGGTCCCAACTCATGCCACGCATCGTAACTGCTCCTGATAACGGGCAAGAAACGCGCGGTCCGCTTCGCCATCCTGCAACAGCAACTGACGCAGGCGACCGTGCGGATTGGCCATGATTGCGCTGAGCGGCCCGCTCTCTATCAGCCGTCCCGACTCCAGCAGCGCGGCACCGTGACAGATGCGCTTCACCACCGCCATTTCATGCGTGATTAACACCACGGTGATATTCAGCTGGCGTTGCAGGCTGGCCAGCAGATCGAGAATCGACAGCGTGGTGTCCGGGTCGAGCGCACTGGTTGCCTCATCGCATAACAGATAGCGCGGTTCAGCGGCCAGCGCCCGGGCAATGCCTACGCGCTGTTTTTGCCCGCCCGAGAGTTGCGAAGGCCAGACGTCAGCGTAGCCTTCCAGCCCAACCAGCGTCAGCAGCGCGTCCACTCGTGCGCCACGCCGTGCGGCGGGCACACCGGCGATCTGCAACGGCAGTGCGATGTTCTCGCCCACCGTCCGCGCGTGCAGCAGATTAAAATGTTGAAAAATCATGCCCATTTGCCGCCGCCGGGCGCGCAGTTCGCGCAGGCTGAGCTGATTGATATCCTCGCCGTCAATCACTACCCTGCCCGCATCGGGCTGCTCCAGCCGGTTCAGACAGCGCAGCAGCGTACTTTTTCCCGCGCCGCTGCGGCCAAGGATGCCGAAAATGGCACCGGTCTCAATCTCGAAAGAGACATCCAGCAGCGCGGGTTTATCGCCATAGCGCTTGTTTAGCGCTTCAATGCTAATCATGCTGCTCATCCACGACCGGGATCACCGAGCCGTTGTAATGCTGACGAATAAACGCCGCCACTTTTGGCGAGCGTAAATCTTTTGCCAGCCGCAGGATGCGCGGATCTTTGGCCAGCGACGGCGTGGTTACCAGCAGATTGGCATAGGGATTATTCGTGGCGGATTCCAGCACCAGCGCATCTTTTGCTGGCACCAGGCCCGCCTCCAGCGCGTAGTTGCCGTTGATCACCGCCGCATCGACATCATCCAGCGCCCGCGGAATTTGCGGCGATTCGATCTCCACGATCTTAATTTTTTTCGGATTAGCGCTGATGTCCGCTGGCGTCAGCAGGCTGGTGGCTGCGCCTTTCAGGGTTATCACTCCGCTCTGCTGCAGCAGCAGCAGCGCACGGCTCAGGTTAGTGGTGTTGTTCGGCACGGCGATGCGCGCCCCCTCCGGCAACGCAGCCAGCGTGTTGATTTTGCTGGAATAGAGCCCCAGCGGCTCTATGTGCACCGCGGCGGCTACCGCAAAGGTTTTACCCAGCGCCTTTTCCTGATCGTGCAGATAAGGAAGATGCTGGAAGTAGTTGGCATCGACATCGCCAGCGGCCAGCAGCTCATTGGCATTCACGCCGTTGCTCAGCTCGGTGATGTTGAGATCGAGTCCAGGGTCCAGCGTTTTGACATACTCCAGAATTTCAGCATGCGGCACCGGATCGGCGGCGATGCGCAACGGCGCGGCGTTAACCGCCTGCGCGACCAGCAGGGTCAGCGCCGCCAGCGGTAAAGCGAATCCTTTTTTCATATTTCTCTCCGTAATCAGACGCTGGCGGTGTCGCGCAGGTAATCAGCATAGAAGCGTTGCGCGACGTCAGGATGAGAGCGCAAACGGCCTTTGAGATAGTTCCAGCCCACGTCGCGCAGCAGCGGATTGAGCGGATCGCTGGCCGGTCCCTGCGCCAGCCGCGCCAGCGAATCGGGCAGCTGATACACCGGCACCACCGCGCCCAGCTCGGCGCCGAGGAAAAAGGCCACGGAAAGCCGTTGCCGATCGGCAGGCGGAGAAACCACCCGATGCACGGTAGCGCGCAGATAACCATTGGTTGCCAGCTCCAGTAGCTCGCCGATGTTCACCACAAATGCGCCCGGCAGCGGCGTGGCATCGACCCAGCGATCCGGCGCAACTTCAACCTGCAAACCCGGCTGATCATCCTGCAGCAGGAAGGTCAGAAATCCCGAGTCTTTGTGCGCGCCGACGCCCTGCCGCGAGCCATTATCCGGCCTGCCGGGATAACGAATCAGCTTCACGTGCTCATTGGGCAGCGCGCCGTAGAGGTTATCGAAGGCGTTGTGCGGCAGATGCAGCGCATCGGCAAAGGCGCGCAGCAGCTCAAGCGCCATCGCGGTCATCGCCTGTTGCCATTCAGTTAGCACCTGCTGCAATTCTGGCAGCGCCTGCGGCCACTGATTAGGGCCCTGCAGCCGCGCCCAGGCGGGCGTCCCGGCGGTCAGCGGCAGTGCCGGACGCTCGGCGCCGATATCAAACTGTTCACGGTAGTCGGGCTGGCTGCGGGTGATCTCCGAACCTTCCAGATTGTAGCCACGAAAATGCGGTGACTGCGCCATCTGCACACTGAGCTTTTCCGCCTGCGGCAGGGCAAAAAATGCCCGTGATACCTGTTGCACCGCGGCCAGCAGTTGCGGATCGATGCCGTGATTAGTGAGATAAAAAAAGCCGACCTCACGGGCCGCCTTGCTTAGCTGGGTATGGATTTGCTGCCGATCCACTTCGTGACCCTGTAACAGTGCGAAGTCGATAACCGGCAGGGCAACGGCATTACTTTTGCTCATCATTGCTCTCCTGAAAGGGTATGACGCCACTCTGCCAGTCGGCTGCGCTTTCATCTATTAAGTTAAACTGCTATGCATAGTGAAAATTCCGCATAACAAACAGGAACAGGTAAAGATGAGGCTGAAAAGCGGCGAACGCGCGGGGAAAAGGCAAAAAAAACGCGGCAGGTATCGCTGCCGCGTGGAGGGAATTCAGGCCTGTTTAGCCTGATGTCGCAACCTTACTTAACGCATTTCGCACACTGATTGCGCTGAAGCTGGTGGAAGAAGTCGTTGCCTTTGTCATCCACGAGGATAAACGCCGGGAAATTCTCCACTTCAATTTTCCAGATCGCTTCCATACCCAGCTCGGCATATTCCAGGCATTCCAGCTTTTTGATGCTCTGCTGCGCCAGCACCGCTGCCGGGCCGCCAATGCTGCCAAGATAGAAACCGCCATGCTTCTGGCAGGCGTCAGTCACCTGCTGGCTACGGTTGCCTTTGGCCAGCATGATTTTGCTGCCGCCGTGAGATTGCAGCAGAGCGACGTAGCTGTCCATGCGCCCTGCGGTGGTCGGGCCGAGCGAACCCGATGCGTAACCTTCCGGGGTTTTAGCCGGACCGGCGTAATAAACCGGATGATCTTTGATGTACTGTGGCAGACCTTCGCCATTGTCGATGCGCTCTTTCAGCTTCGCATGCGCAATATCACGCGCCACGATGATAATGCCGCTCAGCGACAAACGCGTGGAAACCGGATAGCGAGACAGCTGGGCCAGAATCTCCTCCATCGGACGGTTCAGATCAACGTGCTGCACATCGCCTTCGCCCTGCTCACGCAGCGCCTGCGGAATGTACTGGCCTGGATTCTCTTCCAGCTTCTCAATCCAGATACCGTCGCGGTTGATTTTGGCTTTGATATTGCGGTCAGCGGAGCAGGAGACGCCCATGCCCACCGGGCAGGAGGCACCGTGACGCGGCAGGCGCACCACACGAATATCATGGGCAAAGTATTTGCCGCCGAACTGTGCGCCGATACCCAGCTCCTGCGCCGCTTCCAGCAGCTCCTGTTCCAGCTGACGATCGCGGAACGCCTGACCATGTTCATTACCTTCAGCAGGCAGGCCGTCGTAATAGTGCGTCGAGGCCAGCTTCACCGTTTTCAGCGTGCTCTCTGCTGAGGTGCCGCCAATCACAAAAGCGATGTGGTACGGCGGACAGGCTGCGGTACCCAGCGAACGCATTTTCTCCACCAGATACGCTTTCAGCTTGCCCGGCGACAGCAGCGCCTTGGTTTCCTGATAAAGATAGGTTTTGTTGGCTGATCCGCCGCCTTTGGCGATGCAGAGGAATTTGTATTCATCGCCATCAACGCTGTAGAGATCGATCTGCGCCGGCAGGTTTGAACCGGTGTTGACCTCTTTATACATATCCAGCGCGGCGTTCTGTGAATAGCGCAGATTGTCTTCGATGTAGGTGTTATAGACGCCGCGGGACAGTGCGGCTTCATCGCCGCCGCCGGTCCAGACGCGCTGGCCTTTTTTACCCATGATGATCGCCGTGCCGGTATCCTGACAGGTTGGCAGCACGCCTTTGGCGGCGATTTCGGAATTTTTCAGAAACTGCAGCGCAACATATTTGTCATTCTCGCTGGCTTCGTCGTCGTGCAGGATGGAAGCAACCTGCTGCTGATGCGCCGGACGCAGCATAAAAGCCGCATCATGAAACGCGTGCTGCGCCAGCAAGGTTAACGCCTGCGGATCGACTTTCAGCATCTCCTGACCGTTGAAGTGATCAACGGAGACATAGTCTCGGCTCAGCAGATAATATTCAGTGTCATCGTGGGCGACAGGGAACGGATTTTGGTAGAAGAAAGGTTTATCAGACATTGTTTCTCACTCAGAAATGTGTGCCTCCGCAGTGCGGAGCGGCGAGCCAGATCGTTAGTTATTATCCTGTCAGCCCGATACGCCAGGCTGACAGGTGCTGGCAGAATACTATCTTACCTCGGCAATCAGAACATCAATACCATCCACGGATAGGCGATTAACATCAGACCCGCCAGGAAGATAGCGCCGAAGATAGTGCCCAACCGCCAGTAATCTTTGGTTGGCAGATAGCCGCTGCCGTAATAAATCGGGCTTGGGCCGGTACCGTACGGTGTGATGATGCCCATCAGACCCAGTGACGTCACCATCATTAAGCAGAACACCGGCATATTGATGCCCGGAATCGAGGCAGCAATGGTCAGCATCGCAGGCAGCAGCGCGGTGGTGTGCGCGGTGGTGCTGGCAAACAGGTAGTGCAGGATAAAGAAGGCCACCAGCAGCATTACCGCGGCCACGTTGGGCTGAATACCACTCAGGAGATGCGCGCCCTCTTTACCCAGCCAGGCGATGAAGCCCACCCGCGCCAGACCATCCGCCAGCGCTACCAGAGTGGCAAACCACGCGAAGGTATTCCAGGCCGGTTTATTGCTGGTGATATCGTTCCAGTTGAGCACGCCGGTCCACAGCATCAGCACGATGACCAGCAGCGCCGCCATTGCCGGTTCAATCCACGCGGTGGCAAAAATCCACATGCCCAGCGCGCTACAGACAAACAGCAGCAGCAAGATTTCGTTACGTGACAGCTTGCCCAGTTTCACCAGTTCGCTGCTCGCCCAACGCGGCACTTCGTCGTTGATCTTCACTTCCGGCGGATAGAACCAGTACGCCAGCAGCGGCATGGTCAGAATCAGCAGCAGACCGAGTGGCAGGAAGGCTATAAACCAGCTGCCCCAGGAGATTTCAAAACCGATAATGCTTTTCACCAGTGCCAGTGCCAGCAGGTTAGGTGCCAGCGCAGAGAGGAACATGGAGCTGGTGATACAGGCTGCGGTAATCGCCACCCACATCAGATAGGAGCCGATTTTGCGCGCGCTGGGGTCGTTGGGTTTGGAGCCGTACAGCGGCGGCAGGTTGGCAATAATCGGGTAGATGGTGCCGCCGCTGCGTGCGGTATTGGAAGGGGTAAACGGTGCCAGCAGCAGATCGGCAAAGGTGATGGCGTAACCCAGCGTCAGGCTGCGACGGCCCAAATATTTCACCAGTATCAGCGCCAGGCGGCGTCCAAACTGAGTCTTATCGTAACCGGCGGCGAACATAAAGGCGCCGAAGATCAGCCAGACGGTGGAGTTACCGAAGCCACTGACCGCCCACTTAAACGACTCGCTGGCGAGTTTAAACTTCGGCGCCGCCATTTCAGCCGGGCTGAACAGCAGCCACTGACTGAACAAGGCGATGACCACCACGCCGGTCAGACCGATCACCGCGCCGGGCAGCGGTTCAAAGATCAAACCGACAATCACGCCAACGAAAATGGCGAAGAAGTGCCATGCGTAGGGTTCCAACCCTTCAGGCACCGGCACCAGCAGCAGCAGAACCGCCACCAGCACCGGCAGAATCATGAAAATCGGCGATTTTTTAGTTTTGGGTGGAGCAGCAGGTGCTGCGCCCGTTTCACTCTTAACGGTTGTCTGTTTCATAGTAGTTATCTGCAAGGTTGAAAAGAATGCGATTTGCGCCCCGATACTTCACTTAATTTCTTATGGTTTTTATTTTTTGCGATTTTTGCATCGCGACGCCGTTAATTTGGAGTCGTCCTTTAATGTTGATATGAATTATCTCATAAGGACTTTGTTATATGATGCGTAATATCTGAAATTAAAAATTGATCTGGATCAATAAACCAGAGTAATGCCACTGTTTTTAAACGACCTTTGCCACGAAATGACAATACGATGTCACTCCCGTTAATCTTTTACAAAAAAACGGGATACTCAGCAACGAAATACTCATTGCAACCCCTTGTATTTATTGTATAAAAACCATAAATATCAAAAGATTGCTTTTTGCTTACTATTGATTAACAATTAAGATAAATATCCTTATCATTTTTGTCAAACTTTAATCATAATTGAAATTTAGCATCAATTATCCCTATTTAATACTTATCAAGATCACAGAAAAGGGATATATTATCAGGCATGAAGTCGGACCACTTATTTAAATAAAAGCGTCCACTAAAGCATCCTGCACATTTATATTGGAGTCGATCCTGATGAATACGCTCACCCCTATTCTTAATCCTCTTACCTTGCCCAATGGCGCCGTATTAAAAAACCGCCTGCTGATGGCCCCCATGACCACCTGCACCGGCTTCTATGACGGCACGGTAACCAGTGAGCTGGTGGAGTATTACCGCGCTCGCGCGGGCAGCATCGGCACCGTGATCGTGGAGTGCTGCTTTATCGATCCCAAAGGCCCGGCTTTTCCCGGCGCCATCGCCATCGACAGCGACAATAAAATTCCTGGTCTGAAACGCATCGCCGATGCCATCAAATCAGAAGGCTCCACTGCTATCCTGCAGATCTATCACGGCGGCCGCATGGTTGAACCCGAGCTGATTGGTGGCAGAACGCCGGTTGCGCCCAGCGCCATCGCCGCACCGCGTGAAGGCGCCACCACGCCGCAGGCGCTGACCGCCGATGAAGTGGACGTGATGATCACCAAGTTTGGCGACGCGGTGAATCGCGCCATTAAGGCGGGCTTCGACGGCGTGGAGATTCATGGCGCCAATACCTATCTGATTCAGCAGTTCTACTCACCTAACTCCAACCAGCGCGATGACAAATGGGGCGGCAGCCGCGAAAATCGCGCACGCTTCCCGCTGGAAGTGTTGGAAATCACCCATAAGATGGCGGACCGTTTCGCGCATAACTCTTTCATCATCGGCTATCGCTTTTCACCGGAAGAGATTGAAGTGCCCGGCATCCGCTTCGAGGACACGCTGTGGCTGCTGGAAAAACTGGCGGCGCGCGGCCTCGATTATGTACACTTTTCCGTTGGCCAGCTGCTGCGCCCTTCTATCGTTGATACCAGCGACCCGACGCCGCTGATCACCAAATATCTGGCGCGTCGCTCAGAGACGCTGGCTAAAGTCCCGGTTATCGGCGTTGGCGGTGTGGTTAATAAAGCCGATGCCGAAATGGCGCTGGAGCACGGCTACGATTTAGTGGCGATCGGTAAAGCGTGCATCGCCTATCCCGACTGGACCGACCGCATCATCAACAACCAGCATCTTGAGCTGTTTATCGACAGCACCCAACGCGAAGCGCTGACTATCCCGGAACCGCTGTGGCGCTTCTCGCTGGTGGACGCCATGATCCGCGACGTCAGCGATACCGGCCGCAAATATAAAGCGGGCGTCTATCAGGAGAAAGTCGAGGCGGAAGCGTTGAAGCTGAAAATCAACGTCACGCTGGATACCGACCGTATCACCGACATCTCACTGGTGCCGGACGAATCACTCGACGTCGATTTCACCACCACCTTCGAGAGCCTGCGCAGCCGCATTCTGGTGGCCAACAGCCCGCACGTTGACGCCATTACCGGTGCCACCACGCAGAGTGAAGCGCTGAAAAAAGCGGTTTCCCGCGCGCTGACCACCTCCAGCAAAGCGCACGTCATTGAAGAAGGCGGTAATCCGCAGGCACCGCAAAATTACGATGTCGTTGTTATCGGTAGCGGCGGTGCCGGCCTGGCCGCGGCGATTCAGGCGCACGATGAAGGTGCCCGCGTGGTGATCATCGAAAAAATGCCGACTATCGGCGGTAACACCATTAAAGCCTCGGTGGGCATGAACGCGGCGGAAACCCGCTTCCAGAAAATCAAAGGCATCCTCGACAGCAAAGAGCTGTTCTATGAAGAGACGCTGAAAGGTGGCAAATTTAAAAACAACCCTGAACTGCTGAAAGAGTTTGTTGAGCTGGCGCCGAAGGCGATTGACTGGCTCGATGAGCATGGCATCCAGCTCAATGACATCACCATCACCGGCGGCATGAGCATCGACCGCACGCACCGCCCGGCTGACCGCTCTGCGGTGGGCGGTTTCCTGATCAGCGGCCTGGTGAAAAACCTTAACCAGCGCAATATTGAAGTGCTGCTGGAAACCTCCGTTGAAGAGATCCTGTTTGACAACGGCGTGGTTACCGGCGTGAAAGTAGTGGATGAATATAACGACAGCCGCATCCTGAACGCGAAAAGCGTGATTGTGGCTACCGGCGGCTTCAGCGCCAACCGTGAAATGGTGGTCAGCTACCGTCCTGAGCTGGATGGCTTTGTCACCACCAACCACAAAGGCGCTACCGGCAGCGGTATCGCGATGCTGCAACACATTGGTGCTGGCACCGTGGACATGGGCGAAATCCAGATTCACCCGACCGTGGAACAGACCACCTCGTACCTGATTTCTGAATCCATTCGCGGCGGCGGTGCCATCCTCGTCAGTCAGGCAGGCAAGCGCTTCTACAACGAAATGGAAACCCGCGACAAAGTCTCTGCGCAAATCATCGCCCTGCCGGAGAAAAGTGCCTGGATTATCTTTGACGACCAGGTGCGTAGCGGCAACAAAGCGGCCGACGAATACATTGCCAAAGGCTTTGTGATCAGCGCGCCAACGCCGCATGAGCTGGCGGTCAAACTCAATATGGATCAGGAAACGCTGCAAACCACGCTGAGCCGTTACAACGAATGTGTCATTCAGCAGAAAGATGAGGATTTTGGCCGCACTACTGCGCTGCGCCATCCGATTAATCAGGGTCCTTATTATGCTATCCGCATCGCCCCCGGCGTGCACCACACCATGGGCGGCGTGACCATCAACCTGGATACCGCGGTGCTCAACGAGCAGCAACAGCCGATTCAGGGTGCCTGGGCAGCCGGTGAAGTAGTCGGCGGCATTCACGGCGCTAACCGCATCGGCGGTAATGCGGTGGCGGATATCATCATCTTTGGTATTCTGGCCGGACGCAACGCAGCGGCGATGGCCCTGCGTTAAGCGCTCAACTGTGCCCACGGCGACGCGGGCACAGCTTTTTTTCCCGCAATGCAGGGTCGCTCATGCCAACTGAAGCTCGCGTCTGTGCTTATTCCGCCGTGATGATGGGTTCGCCCATTCTGCTTAAACTCTTCGACCACGATGAAACCCTCGCCAGACAGGTTTTCCAGCTGATCAAGCAGCAGGAGAACCTGCTCACCGTTAACCGTTCCCCTTCTGAAATCATGAATATTAATCAGGCAGCGGGCCAGCATGCCGTGGTGGTCAGCCAGCCGGTGTTCGAGTTGATTCAGATCGCCTGTCAGGTTAGCCAGCTGCCGGATAGCTGTTTTAACCTGGCAATTGGCCCGCTGGTGAAGCGCTGGAAAATCGGCTTTCAGGGCGATCACGTGCCGCCCGCCGCAGAGCTGCAGGCGCGTCTGGCGCTGACCGATCCGCGCGATATCGAACTGGATGCCGACGCACGGTCAGTTTTTCTGCGTAAGGCGGGCATGGAAATCGATCTCGGTGCCATTGCCAAAGGTTATATCGCCGACTGCGTACAGGCGTTTATCCGTCAGCAGCAGGTCGGCAGTGCGCTGATCAACCTCGGCGGTAACGTGCAGACGGTTGGTGCACCGCCGGATGAACCGGAAGGCTGGGCGATTGGCCTGAAAACGCCTTTTGCCGGGCTGGATGCGCTAATTGGCGTGATTAACGTAGTGAATAAATCGGTGGTCACCTCCGGCGTGTATGAGCGCTATTTCAAGGTAGACGGCCACTATTATCATCACATTCTCGATCCGAAAACCGGCTATCCGCTGGATAACGAACTGCTGAGCGTCACCATCATTTCCGATCGCTCCATTGATGGCGATATCTACACCACGCTGCTTTATGGCATGGGCGTTGAGCAGGGCATGCGTTATCTGGCTGCCCACCCTGACATCGAGGCGATCTTTGTCACCCGTGATAAACAGGTGATCTGCTCTTCTCAACGTCAGTTTCGTTTTACTTTACTGGATGACAGCTACCATCAGCCTGAAACCATGCAGCCCACTCATTAGCGACAATGAAGGGTGCAGACCACCAGGTGTGCTTTAATGAAAGGAAGTGTATACGGGAGGCGCAATGACGTCACGAAAACAGCCCTCTTCTTTTTCATTACTTAGCTCGCCACTTGGTCGCAGCATTGCCATTTCCGGTTGCCTGCTGATTCTGGCGGTGATCCTGATGAACGGCTGGTCGCTGCGCGATTCCTGGCAGCTCAGCGTCAACGCCGCCCGTGAAACCGCGGTAAACCTGGCGCTGTCACAGGCGCGTCAGGCGGAAGACACCTTTCTGCAAACCGAGATTTCGCTGCGGGAGATTCAGCGCAATATTCAACAGCGCCCGCCTGGCGAGGTCAACGCCGATGAACTCAGCCGTATCATGCGGGAACAGCGCAGTCGCCTGCCGCAGTTGCACGGCCTGTTTTATTATGATCCGTCAGGCCGATGGATCGCCTGGTCAACCGGCCGTTCGCCAGCGGGCGTCAACAATTCCGACCGCGAATATTTCGCCTACCATCGCCTCAACGGCCACAACAATATTCATATCGGCCCGGTGATCCACAGTCGCAGCACCGGCGAACTGGTGATCCCGGTCTCACTGCGCCTGAACGACAGGGCGGGCGGCTTTGCCGGTATCCTGCTTGCCACGGTGCGAGTCGATTATTTTCGCCAGTTTTACAACTATTACGAACTGGATGATAAAGATGTGCTGGTACTGATGCTGGCGGACAGCACCGTGCTCTACGCCCGTCCGATGCCAGACAGCTACATCGGCAGGAACCTCTCGTCCAGCCACCTGTTCCAGCAGATGCTGATGAAATCGGATCGCGGCAGCGGCGAATGGAATGCGGCGCTGGACGGCCTGCCGCGCGTGTTTGGTTTTGTGCGTTCCGAACGCTATCCGCTGGTGGTTGCGGCCGGTTTTGACAAGACTTCACTGCGGGAGAACTGGCTAAAAAGCAGGCTGCAGGATGTGATACTCAATGCCGTTTTGCTGGCGATCATGCTGGCGGTCGGCATCTGGATCCTGCGTCAGGTGCGTATTAATATTCGCAATCAGCACGAGCTGGCCCATCTGCGTGACGAACTCACCACCATCAATCACACCCTGCAATCGATGGCGATGATCGATGGCCTGACCGGCCTGGCCAATCGCCGACAATTCGATCTCTTTCTGCGCGACAGCCTGAAGCGCGCCTTTCGCAGCGGCAAGCCGGTATCGCTGGTGATGATCGATATCGATTTTTTCAAGCAGTACAACGATGCTTATGGCCATGTCGCGGGCGATCAGTGCCTGGAAAATGTCAGCGCGGCGCTTCGCGGCATGTCGCTGCGCGGTATCGGCTTAACGGCGCGCTACGGTGGCGAAGAGTTTGCGCTGATCCTACCCGAAACCAGTGCCGACGAAGCGCTGGCGATCGCCTGGCGTGCCGTGCGCGCGGTTCGCAGCCATCACATTCCTCACGCCACGACCACCATTCCGGCACGCATCGTCACTATCAGCGCCGGTTGCGCCACGCTGTTCAGCACCAATCAGGAAGATGACATGAAAAAGCTCAAGCAGCTGGCCGACGACGCGCTCTATACCGCCAAACGCAAAGGGCGCAACCAGGCAGCGACCGCAGGCAAAGCGATCGACGCGGGGAGTTAAATTCCGCGTGGTCTATTTCTGATTACCCCTTAAGGCCGCTACCCGTCCCGGTCGCGCAGTAATAGTGCGTTTGCGCTTATGAATGCCGTCACATTTCCACACATCGGTTTTTCTGGCGGTGCATGATGCGAAAGATCCCCCTCATTTTGTAAACCCACGTAAAGGCAGGTTTTTTTAACTGCCGTGCGGTGATTGATGCGTCTGGCACATCGGTTAACCCGCTTTTTGCACTTATTACGTCCTTGTTCCTGATTCACTCTGCAGTCACAGGCGCAGCTAAAAGCGTCATCAATACACTGGAGAACCTGATGCAAACATCCCCTCACTCACCGCTGACCACTCGGGCGCGAATTGGCGCCATTTTCCGCGTAACCTCAGGCAACTTTCTCGAACAGTTCGATTTCTTCCTGTTTGGTTTTTATGCCACTTATATTGCGCACACTTTCTTTCCAGCGAGCAGCGAGTTTGCTTCACTGATGATGACGTTTGCGGTGTTTGGCGCAGGCTTTCTGATGCGGCCGATTGGCGCAGTGGTGCTCGGTGCCTGGATCGATAAAGTGGGCAGGCGTAAAGGACTGATCGTTACGCTGTCGATCATGGCCGCCGGAACCTTCTTGATCGTGCTGATTCCCTCCTATCAGAGCATCGGCCTGTGGGCACCTTTTCTGGTGTTGATGGGGCGTTTATTGCAGGGCTTTTCTGCCGGAGCTGAGCTGGGTGGCGTATCGGTTTACCTGGCTGAAATTGCCACGCCGGGACGCAAAGGCTTCTACACCAGCTGGCAGTCGGGCAGCCAGCAGGTTGCCATTATGGTCGCTGCGGCGCTGGGCTTCGGGCTCAATGCGCTGCTCGATGAGGGCGCCATCCGCGATTGGGGCTGGCGTATTCCGTTCCTGATCGGCTGCATGATTGTGCCTTTTATCTTCCTGCTACGCCGCAAGCTGGAAGAGACGGAGGAATTTAACGCACGTCGCAGCCATCCTGATATGCGTCAGGCCTTTAACACGCTGCTGAAAAACTGGCAGGTGGTGATCGCAGGCATGCTGATGGTGGCAATGACCACCACCGCGTTCTACCTGATTACCGTCTATGCGCCGACCTTCGGTAAAAAGGTGCTGATGTTGAGCGCCTCCGACAGCCTGCTGGTCACGCTGCTGGTGGCGGTATCCAACTTCCTCTGGCTGCCAATTGGTGGAGCGTTATCCGATAAGTTTGGCCGTAAACCGGTGTTGATCACCATGGCGCTGCTGGCGTTGACCACCGCCTATCCGGCGCTGCGGTTGCTGGCGGGCGCACCCGGCTTTTATATGATGCTGGGCGTGCTGCTGTGGCTGTCGTTTATCTACGGCCTGTATAACGGCGCTATGATCCCGGCGCTGACGGAAATCATGCCCGCCGAGGTGCGCGTGGCGGGCTTCTCGCTGGCTTACAGTCTGGCGACCGCGGTATTTGGCGGTTTTACCCCGGTGATGTCTACCGCATTGATTGAATATACCGGTGATAAAGCGTCGCCCGGTTACTGGATGAGCTTTGCCGCCATCTGCGCGCTGTTGGCAACCCTATTTTTATACCGTCATCGTGCCGAGTCGTTTCAACGCACATCCCCTACTCTGATTAAGGAATAATCATGGCTATTCAACGTATCTTCATAGGTTTTCTGCTGGCGTGGGTCTGCTCTGCGGGCGTGCAGGCTAAAGAGCTGACCGTCATGATCTCGGGTGGTTTCAAGGCGGCCTGGGAGCAGCTGTCGCCGCGCTATGCCGCACAGGAAGGCGAGACGATTCACACCGTTTCCGGCCCGTCGATGGGCAATACGCCGCAGGCCATTCCGGCACGGCTGGCGCGTGGCGAGCAGGCTGACGTGGTGATTATGGTGGGCGATGCGCTGAGCGGGCTGGAAAAGCAGCAGCGCATCCTGCCGGGATCGCGGGTTGAGCTGGCTGACTCGCGTATCGGCGCGGTGATCAAACAAGGCACGCAGCCCGTCAGCATTAGCACTGAACAGCAGTTGCGTTCGGCGCTGCTTAATGCGCACTCCATCGCCTATTCGGACAGCGCCAGCGGCAGATACGTCAGCACCCAACTGTTCAAAAAGCTGGGTATTGAGCAACAGGTCAAAGACAAGGCCATGCAGGTCGAGCGGATACCGGTCGCCTCGCAGGTTGCCGCCGGGAAATATGCGATTGGCTTCCAGCAGGTCAGCGAACTGCTGCCGGTGCCAGGCGTCACCTTTATTGGCGAACTGCCCGCCAGCCTGCAATACACTACCCGTTTTGCCGGTGCGGTGGTGAAAAGCTCGGCCCATCCGCAGCAGGCGAAGCGTCTGTTAGCATGGCTGGCGTCCGCTGAAGTGCAGCAGGTGGTTCAGGATACCGGGCTGCATTCGGTTACGTTGTCACAGCCGGTTAACGCTGTTGAAACTGCTCAATAAGCAGGTTCTCCAGTTCAGCTGCAATGTGTGATTGCAAACGGGTGTGCTTCTTTAACAGGCCAACCGTACGATTCACCAGCGGATCGACCAGCGCCACGCTGGTCAGCGCAGAGGGTTCGGAGATCGGCAGCGACATAGCGGGGACGGCAGCAATGCCCAGCCCCGCTTCAACCATTCCCAGCAGCGTAGTGACATGCCGCGTTTCACATATACTCGGTTTCGCCGGCGCGATATGTGCCAGCGCCCGATCGAGCACATTGCGGTTCCCCGAGGTTTTATCGAGTCCCACCCAGTCGTGCTGATAAAATTCACGCCAGCTAATGTTCTTTCTGCTCGCCAGCGGATGATCGTGCCGACAGGCCGCCACATACCGATCCTCAAGCAGTGGCAGGAAAGCCATATCCGGCTGTGAGCCAGCGGAAAAGCTGAGACCAAAATCTGCCTGTCCGCTCACCACGGTGTCGTAAACGTTACCGGCGCTGCTGTCGATCAGCTTTACCCGCACGCGAGGATAGCGCGCCTGAAAGCTGCGGATCACCCGCGGCATAAAGTAGTAGGCAGCGGAAGGCACGCAGGCGACGGTCACCAGGCCGGTGCGCACGGCGCTGACTTCACTGAGATCGGCCATGACCGCTTCGAGATCGGCCAGCAGCTGCGTCGAGCGCTCGGCAAACGCCTGCCCTTTTAGCGTCAACATCACCCGACGCGTGGTGCGTTCAAACAGTTTCAGTCCCAGCGCCGTTTCCAGCTTATCGATTCTGCGGCTCAGGGCCGATTGCGACAGACAGATCGATTCCGCGGCGATGCGAAAATTGCCATATTCCACCAGTGCCCGAAACGCGTAGAGATCGCTCAGGTCAAAATTAACGGGCATCGATTTACTGACTCCTGTGTACGGTTCAACTTGGGGCAAATGCAGCGGCTGGCCGGACAAATAAGAATATAATTTACAATAAATTAACATTAATCCAGATTTCTACAACCTCGCTGACAAATCTCCCGGTGGAATTCTTAAAGCGAGAATTCAGCTGAGAATTCAACGCTATACTTTTGATTTACTTCACCACCTTTGGGAACACTCATGAACATTGCAGCCTTTGATATTGGTGGCACCTCGTTAAAAATGGGCGTGACCGACACTGACGGCAACATCGTTACCGGCGACAGCATGGATATCTCGGATAATTCACGCGACAAAATCCTGCAGGAGATCCTCGCCTGGCTGGAAAAGAATCCTTCCTGCGAAGGCATTGCCATCAGCATTCCCGGTTATGTGGATCCGGACAGCGGCTTTATCAGCATGGGCGGCACCATTCGCGACTTTGACCAGTTCCACCTGCGCAAGTGGCTGCAGGAAAATACTTCGCTGCCCACCAGCGTCGAAAACGATGCGCACTGTGCCCTGCTGGCGGAACGCTGGTTAGGCAAGGCGAAAAAACTTAATGATTTCCTGATGCTGACCATCGGCACCGGCCTCGGCGGCGCCGCCTTTTGTAACGGTGCGCTGATCCGCGGCGGACGTAATCGCGCCGGTGAGTTTGGCTGCCTGCTCACCTCGCGTCCCGCCGACAGCAATATTGAACCGCACACCATGAGCAAGAGTTGCACCATGACCGCGCTGCGGGAGAATTACGCGCGCGCGATGAAAATCTCGCCGGACGAGGTGACCGGCAAAGATGTGTTCGATGCATTTGATAACGGCGATGAGACGGCGCAGAAGGTGGTTGACGGTTTTTATAACGATCTGGCCGCCTGCCTCTATAACCTGGTTAGCGTGTTTGACCCGCAGTCGGTGTTTATTGGCGGCGGTATTACAGAACGCGAGCCTTTCCTCAACGAGCTGGCCGATCACCTCAAGAAATATGGTGTGGAGACACCGGTTGACGCGGCAACCTACGGCAATGATTCCGGCATGCTGGGGGCCACGTACCATTTCCTGCAAACGGAACAGCAGCATCGATAATCATCACGGATGAATAACGGGCAGCGTGTGCCCGTTATTCTGCGCGTCAGTAGCCGAAGCGCCGTGCCGCGATATCGATCTGCACGCTGAGCGAGACATCACCGGCATGCTGACCCAGCACAATGTCATAGCGCCCCGCGTCAATCACCCACGCTTGCTGCTGCTCATCCCAGCAGGCGATCACCCGTGGCTCCAGCGTCAGCACTACCTGACGACATTCGCCGGGTTGCAGTTCCACCCGCTGAAATGCCGCCAGCCGCGGTACAAAACGTCCATCGGTCGGGCTGATATACATCTGCGCCACCTCGGCACCGGCGCGCGCGCCGCTGTTGGTTAAGGTGAAACTCACCTGCACCCCCTCCTGCTCAGCGGTGGCCTGTAAATCAGCACGGGTAAAGGTGGTGTAGCTAAGGCCAAAACCAAACGGAAACAGAGGCGTCTGGCCGGTACGGGCAAACCAGCGATAGCCCACATCCGAACCTTCAACCTGATAATCGATATGAATGATGCCGCCTTTAACCGGCATGCCGGGCAGCGAAGTGGTGCTTTCCGGATCGACCTGCTGCGGATGCGGCAGCTGCGCTTCGCTGGCAGGAAAACTCACCGGCAGACGACCTGATGGATTGACCCGGCCAAACAACACGCCAGCAATCGCCTCGCCGCCACCGGAACCCGGATACCAGGCTTCGATCACCGCAGGCACCTGCTCGATCCAGGGTAACGTCACCGGCCCACCGGTTTCCAGCACCACCACCAACTGCGGATTGACCGCGGCTACGGCAGTAATCAGCGTATTCTGCTCATCGCTCAGCGCCAGCCCCTGCGCATCCAGCGCCTCAGAGCGCCACTCCTCCGCAAAGAGAATCACCACATCCGCCTTTTTGGCCTGTTTCAGCGTCTCGTCGAGGTTGTCGCCGCTGACAAAATCAACGTTTTCAGCGCCCGACTCAGCGCGAATGGCCCACAGCGGCGATGACGGCTGGAACACTTTGTCGGTCTGAATGCCCATAAAATCCACGCCCGGCAGGCGCAGGCTACCCACTGGCGTAACCGCTGAAGAACCGCCGCCCGCCAGCACGCCGTGATCGGCATGCGCGCCCACCACCAAAATCTGTTTCGCGCCGCGGCGCAGCGGCAACATCGCGTCGCTGTTTTTCAGCAGCACAATGCCCTGCTCAGCCTCCCGCTGGGCCAGCAAGCGGTGCGCCATGTAATCGATGTCGCCGTGGCGCTGTGCCGGATAATCGATAGCGCCCACCGCAAACAGACTGCGCAAAATACGTCTGACCATGTCATCGATGCGGCTTTGCGGCACGTCACCGCGGGCCACCGCTGCCCGCAACGGCTCAGCAAACCACGCCTGCTCATCCAGATTAGCGCCGGACTGCACATCCAGCCCGGCCAGCGCCGCTTTTGCCGCGGAGTGCGTGGCGCCCCAGTCGGACATCACCCAGCCGGGATAACGCCAGTCGCCTTTTAGCACCTCGTTGAGCAGGAACGCATTCTCCGACGCCCATTCCCCGTTGACCAGGTTATAACCCGGCATCACCGCGCCGGGCTGCCCCACCTCGTTGGCAATTTCAAACGCCAGCAGGTCCGATTCGCGCATTGCCGCCTCGCTGAGATCGGAGCTGACGACCACCCGACCGGTCTCCTGCGGATTAACAGCAAAATGTTTAACGGTGGAGACCACGTGCTGCGACTGAATACCGCGCACCGAATACCCGGCCATAATGCCGGTCAGCAGCGGATCTTCTGAGAGGTATTCAAAATTGCGGCCGCCGCGCGGTTCGCGCACCAGATTGGCGCCGCCCGCCAGCTGCACGTTAAAGCCTTTGGCAAACGCTTCCTGACCCACCAGCGCACCGGTGCGCTCTGCCATCTCGGGATTAAAGGTGGCCGCCAGCAGCAGGCTCGACGCCAGCGCCGTGGCGTTGTCGCCAGGCCGCACGTTGCCCAGCGCGGTCACGCCCAGGCTGGCATCACTCTGCTGAATAGCTGGAATACACAGGCGGGGAATGCCCGGATAATAGGCCGCTGAGCCTATCGCTCCTTCCGGCAGCGGTTCATCGCCCAACGGGATCGCCATCGGCCCCGACAGCCAGGCAAATTTTTCCTCTTCCGTCATTGCTTTGACGACAATATCGGCCCGTTGATCGGCTGTCAGTCCTGCTTGTTGCCATTCCTGAGTCATGCTGTTTCTCCTGCGGTGGGCACGCCGCGTGCCAGAAATGCAGGCGGCGTATCAGAATGCGCTTCAGCCTGGCTGATTTCTGTGAGAATGCCACTGTGAAGGCACGCCAGGTGACTAACGGCTGCTGCTTCATGGTAGCAAATCATAAGAATGCTGTATGAATGCAACCACTTGTCATAAAAAACCTCTATAATATTCAGCCTTAAAGGAGGCTGTTTATGTCGGTTCACTCTTCCAGCGTTTCAGATCCATCATCCTTTCGCCAGGAACTCTCCCGCGGTATCACCGCCGCCTTGCCGGTGCTGATCGGCGTGCTGCCGTTTGGACTCTTACTTGGCGCGCAGGCGGCGCAAAAAGGCTTTTCACCGGCCAGTCTCGCGCTGCTTACCGGCCTAAATTTTGCCGGCGGATCGGAGTTTGCTGCCATTGCGCTGTGGAGTTCACCGCCGCATCTGCTCACCATTGTGCTGGTCAGCCTGCTGGTTAACAGCCGTCATATGGTGATGGGCGCCTCGCTTTCGCCGTGGCTCAGCCACCTGCCGATGCGCAACGTGCTGCCCGCGCTGTTCTTTATGTGCGACGAAAGTTGGGCGATGAGCATGGCCGACGCCGCCCGTCGACAACAGCAGGGGTTGCCGCCTGCCTTCAGCATGGGCTTTTATGTCGGGCTGGTCAGCGCGCTGTGGTTGATGTGGGTTTTCTCTACCGCCGCGGGCGTAGTGATTGGGCCAGCGCTGGGCGACATCACGCGCTGGGGCTTTGATATGGCCTTTCCGGCGGTGTTTTTTGTGCTGCTGCGAGGCATGTGGAAAGGCGTGAAGATGGCCTTTCCCTGGCTGGTGAGCCTGGTGAGCGCCGCCACCGCGTATCACTTTTTACCGGGCGCGGTGTATGTGCCGATCGGTGCAGTCAGCGGCATCCTGGCGATTTTACTGATGGCGGGCAAAGCATGAGCATGCTGACCGCGGCCACCATTGTGCTGATGGCGCTGAGCACTTACTTTACCCGCGTGGCCGGTTATCTTCTGCTGCGCAATCGTCACCTTGGCCCACGTACCCGCGCGGTGATGGACGCCGCGCCCGGCTGCGTGCTGATTACGGTGATCGCGCCGCATTTTGTCACCGGCAACCCTGCCGACCTGCTGGCGCTGGCGATTTCACTGCTGGCCGCGATGCGGTTCTCCCTGTTGCCGGTGGTGGTGATCAGCGTGGCATCGACGGCGCTGCTGCGCCATCTGCTGTAAGGCTGCTACTGGTTGAGACGCTTCACCAGCGACGTCACAGAATCTACCGCGTCGCCGCTGTTGTTGTCAGAACGCACCCTGTCCCAGCGGCGGGCATCGTTAATGCAGAAGTCGCCCACGCAGGTCATCTCGTCGTCAACGTCCAGCAGGCCAACCGGGATCCAGACATAAGGCTGACCGCGCAGCGGATTCGGCACGGTGGAGCCGCAGCGGCTGCAAAAGTCGTTGCGATAGCCGGTGCTTTTGGTCCAGCTGACGATCGCCTCTTCGCCCTGCAACCAGCTGAATACCTCGGCATCCATCAGTGTTGCCAGGTTAAATCCCACGCCGCTCTGCTTGCGGCACAACGAGCAGTGGCAACGGTAAAATGTCGTTGGTCTCCTCTTCACGGCAAACGCGACCAGACCGCACAGGCATGAGCCTTCCATCATTCTCTTCTCCAGGTGGTTGATTCCAGCCGCTATCATACAGGCGTTCTCCTGTTCCTGACTGCCGCCGGTGTCCCGACATGGCGATGCACAGCAGGAATGTTTACACTGTTGCCAGGGGACGATCGTTCCCGCTGCTCACTGACAGAGAAGAGAAACCATGCAATATTTCAAAACGCTTTTTGCCGCTGCGTCGACCTATCACGACTTCACCGCTCAGGCTGAAGAAAAGGACATTGAGGCGCTGAAACAGTGCGAAAAGCTGGCCAAAGCGATCCGCAATGAGGGCGAGCTGGCACGCCTGCCCACGCTGCAAACCGCCTGCAATATTCTGGTGGTGGCTGAAATGTGGTGCCCGGACTGCCATAAAAACCTGCCTGCGATTCGTCGCGTCACGCAGCTGGCACCGCACGTCGGGCTGGGCATTGTCACGCGTGAACAGGCGGGCGAGGCGTTCATGGCGCATTTCAAGCTGGAGAAAATCAGCATTCCTTTTGCCGTGGTGCTGGATGCTGATTTTACGCCGCTGGGCCAGTTTATCGAGCGCCCGAAAAGCGCATGGGATGAAGAAGGCAAGGTTAAAGAAAGCTACCGCAACGCTGAGCTGTTAGCTGACACCGCGCAGGAGATTGCAGCGATTCTTTACCGCGCCGAAGACGCTTCCCGCACGGTGTGACCTGGACAACGGATAAGAATCGCATGCTGACCGAACGGCTCTGCTGCCGGGCGGTGACTGCCGCCGATGCGCCGCGCCTGTTCGCCATTTACGGCGATCCGGCAACCAACCAGTTTAATCCCGCCGGGCCCTGCCCGGATATCGATCGCGCACGCACGCTGCTGCACAGGTGGCTCACCCACTGGCAGCAGCACGGCTTTGGCATGTGGGCCATCGCGCAGCGTGACGACGCAGAAAACGTGCTCGGCTTTGGCGGCATCAGCACTGCGGACTATGGCGGTGTGTCGGTTAATAACCTTGGCTACCGCTTCGCGACCCTTGCCTGGGGAAAAGGGTTGGCAACCGAGTTTGCTATCGCCGCAGTGCGTTACGGCTTCATGGAAATCGGCTTAGCGACAATCTCAGCAAAGGTCCGTCCAGCCCATCTCGCCTCGCAAAAGGTGCTGCTCAACAGCGGGTTGCGCTACGTCTTCACGCTTCAGGATGTGGATAGCGGGCCGCCAAGCCTCTGTTATCAGCTCAGCCGCGCAGAGTGGCAGACTGCAAATCGCTGAAAAAAAACAGCGCTTTGCCTGTCCGTACAAAAAACTCCCGACTAAACCCGTCATTATTCAGCCACCTGCCATAATCAGATAAGCAAAACGCACGATTTCTTCGATCATCCGGCTGCACGCTGGCCATTAACAAGGACCGATTATGTTTCCAGAAAAAGTGGTGGTGATTACCGGCGGTACGGCAGGCGTTGGCCGCGCCAGCGCGCAGGCGTTTGCCGAGGCGGGCTATGCGGTGGCGGTAATTGGCCGCAGCGAACAGGGTGTGAACAGCACCATTGAAGAACTCCGGCTGCTGGGAGCTCGTGCCAGCGGTGCCGCAGTGGATGTCTCAGACGGCGCGGCATTGCTGGCCGCCGGACGCAAAATTGAGTCTGAGCTGGGGCCAATCAGCATTTGGGTTAATGCGGCAACGCTGACCGTGCTGGCACCGGTCACTGATATCACCGATGAAGAGTTTCAGCGCGTCACTGACGTGACTTATCTGGGTTGCGTCCACGGTACGCGCACCGCGCTGACGCTCATGGCCGAACGCGACCGCGGCACTATCGTGCAGGTCGGCTCTGCGCTGGCTTATCGTTCGGTGCCTTTACAGGCCGCCTACTGCGCCGCTAAAGCCGCGATTCGCGGCTTTACCGATTCTCTGCGCAGCGAGCTGATCCACAACAAAAGTTCGATTCGTCTGACCATGGTGCATCTGCCGGGCGTCAATACACCGCAGTTCGACTGGTCGCGCAACAAGATGGGCAACAACGTGCAGCCGGTCGCGCCGATTTATCAGCCGGAAGTGGCCGCACGCGCCATTCTCAGTGCCGCACGTCGGGCACCGCGCGAAGTGTGGCTGGGCCGCTCCACCCTGCAATCGATTGTCGGCACCATGCTGTTTCCCGGCCTGCTTGACCGCATGATGGCGAAACAGGGCTGGGAAGGACAAATCACCGACCAGCCGGAAGCCGCCGATCGCCCGGATAACCTGCATCAGCCGGTGGAAGGATTGCATCGCAGCCACGGTCGTTTTGACAATCAGGCCGAAGACCGTGCCTTGCATCTCAACATGAATAATCCCGGCCTGGCGATCCTTGGCGTTGCCGCCGTTGCCTGGCTGGGATTACGCAGTTTGCGCCGTCGTTTGTAACGGCGCCGCTGCTCAGGGCGCGAAGACGGCGCGCAGGCACCCCTCTTCTTTGTGTTTAAACATTTCGTAACCACGGGGCGACTCTTCCAGCGTAAAGCGGTGAGTCGCCATAAACGCCGGGCTCAGCTCATTTTTAGCCACGTGATCCAGCAAGCGATGCATATAGCGCTGCCCATGCTGCTGCGCGGTACGAATAGTCAGGCTTTTGTTGATCATCAGGCCGAGCGGGAATTTATCCATCACGCCATACACGCCGAGAATCGAGATATTTCCCCCTTTGCGGCAGGCATAGAGCGCCTCACGCAATGCGGTGCCGACGTCGGTTTGCAGATGCAGCAGCTGTTTGGTTTTGTCATAGACATGGCTCAGCCCTTCGCCCCGTGCCTCCATGCCCACCGCATCAATGCAGCTGTCCGGCCCTCGTCCGCCGGTTAACTCCAGCAGCGCTTCGGTCACATCCACTTTGCTGTAATCCAGCGTGATGCTGCCAGCATGATCACGCGCCATCGCCAGCCGCTCGGGGTAACGATCGATGCCAATCACCTGATGCGCGCCCATCAACCATGCGCTCTGTTGCGCCATTAGCCCGACGCCGCCGCAACCCCATACGGCCACGGTATCGCCCGGATGAATGTTGCAAAAATCAGCACCCATATAACCGGTCGGTGCTGCGTCCGACAGAAACAGCGCCTGCTCATCGCTAACGCCGTCCGGCACCACAAAGCAGTCGTTATCGGCAAAAGGCACGCGGACATATTCCGCATGGGAACCGGCATAGCCACCAAACGCATGGCTGTAGGCATAGATGCCGCCCGTGGGATGACCGAGCACCGTTTCCCCTTTTTCCCACTGTGGATTGGTATTATCGCAGCACGATGGCAGCTGATGCTGACAATACCAACATGAACCGCAGGAGATAAACGACGGCACGACCACCCGATCGCCACGGCGAATATTTTTTACCGCGCTGCCAACCTCAACCACTTCGCCCATAAATTCGTGACCGAGAATATCGCCTTCCCGCATGCTGGGGATAAGGCCGTCGATCACATGCAGATCGGAGCCGCAGGTGGTGGTCAGCCGCACGCGAATAATCGCATCGTGCGGATTGATCAGGCCTGGATCGGCCACGGTTTCGACGCGTAAATCGTTTACGCCATTCCAGCAGAGTGCGCGCATCTATTTCTCCTTATCCTGACGTTCGGCGTGGCGGCCAGCAGGCTGACCATCAAGGGTGGGAATTTCACCCGTTTCAGCAAGGCTTTTGAAACGGTGCAGCGCTTTGCTGACGGCTTCTTTTGGCAGCAGGTCAAAAGTCGTAGTGACTTTCTTACCCAGCATGCCGCCTGGTGGAGTAAAGCGCAGCGTCAACGCCAGCTCGGTGCCCCATTCGCCCGGCGCTGGCCGAAGCCGCAGTTCGCCTTCATTGGGAATGTCGCCGCCCTCAAGGGAACGCCAGGCGATCACTTCACCCGGCTACGCCTCGACAATGCGCGTTTCCCAGGAATAGTGTTTGCCTAACGGCCCATCAACCTGCCATAGCGCATCGCTGGCATTCACCGGCGTGATTTTGGCAAAGTGGCTCATGATGCGCGGCAAGGTATCGGGATGCAGCCACAGCGCAAACAGATCGGTAGCGGGCAACCCCACCGTGATCCAGCGACGTAACACCAGCTCATCGGTATGATCTTCAGCATGGGTTTTATCGGCCAAAGGAACCTCCTGTTGCAGACTTGAAACGGTGATCAAACATCAATTTGAGTTAAGTACAGCAGCAGGAATATTGCGAGCGAAGCGGCATGGCGCGTGGCGCGTGGCCTGAAAAGCGTTTCAGAATGAACGGTTACAGAAAAGGGTTATTTCCGTGGTTTGATAAAACTATTATCATTGGCTAAAAAAATTATCATGCCCATCGGAACGTCAGGGTATAAATCAGTACGTCCTTAGTTCATCTGCAATAATCTCGCCGGAACAGAGGATTGTTGCCAATTCTGTACTGAGCGTATTAAGGCGCAATGAGAGTGATTCGACCGGCTACTTTTTTTCGCAGGCATGAGACGTCATTGTCAGAATAATGATTAACTGCTTTCTATATATAAACCCGAAAGTTTGTATCTTCAGTCTCAGCAGTAAAATGGCAGTCTGATCCATCAGGAATAATGTGCAGCGCACTAGCATCGTCACTACACTGAGTCTGCCCGTCTGCTTGCCATTGCCAGTAGCCATCCGTACTCAACAGTAGCTTGTCACCCTGCTGCCAGGTAAAGTCTATACGCTCAGGCGGCATAAATCGATTTGCTTTCAGCACCCGGGTAAGAATATGCGCATAACTGTCACCAAGGCTGGTAAAAGTATGATTAATAATATGGGGTTGGTTAACCTGGTATGTTTGAGAGCCGGTTACCACAGCCAAAAGACAATCGCCCACATAGATTATCTCACCGCTGTTATTGCGTAAATCAATGTCGACCAAGCTGTAACTTCCCCGTTCATGCAGGAATTCTGGCACCAGCGTTTTATGTAACTCACGCAAAAGAATATTGAGTGGCAATCTGGTGGGTTGCGTATACGTCGTTAACAATAGTGTTGACCAGTGTTCCGCAAAACGTTGTGCATTTCCGCCTCTTTCCGCCGCGTCGACAATCACCGCGATTAATTGTTCTTCATCTGCTTTTACCGCCACATAATCATTATTTGCATTGCGCTGAGCCCCTGAATACTTGTCCAGATAATGTTCATCAGTCCAATATCCCTTGAACCATTTCTTCGATCCTTTCAAAAATGACCTGCTCACGATGGGGACTATTCCAACACTGACTGCTCACGGCGTATTCGAAGTTAATATCTTCAAGGAGAACCTTAAGCTGTTTACCGATATAATTTTTTACCGACGCAGGGGCAATTATCACTTCATCAAGTAACTCTTCACGCCCATCAATCAAATTGATAATATCCTCAATGTCGCGACTGGTCAGTGCATCACCCTTTCCTCTCCCTAACCATGCTTCAAGCTTTGTGGCAATAAAGTAAACGGGTGAGACCAGACGTATTGCAATCTCTTCATGGAGAACAAAAGGCAATGCATTTTCCATCGCCGCTTTGTACCACTGGTTACTGAACCCTAATATTGATTCATCATCGGGCATGATATCGACCCGTAATTCATTCAGCTTCATGGCACAAATAGGAATGTCGTCATCGTCTGATGGGGCTTCTATTTTAAAACCACGACGTTGTAACTCTTCCTGCAGCGCGGAATAACCGGCATAACTGATAACATGAACAATTAAGTCAACGTCATCTGTATGTCTGACCTGTTCGCGTGTGACCTCATCAGTCAGTAAAAGTCCTGTTGTGCATCCGCCCACAAAAGTCATTTGCTTTAGCAAGTCAGGCCCCAGTGCCCGTGCGACTTCAATCAGCATGCTGTGTTGCATCGCAGCTTCCATTATGTTCCTTCCCTGAATATATTTCCTAACATGTCCGCAGCGACACCTGCTTCACGTGGGTTGCCTAATCGTAGGGCATCCGTCAGAGCAAGCATGGCATAGAGGTCCTTATCTTTTTTTACCGCGAAAGGCACCGTATGAAACAGCGGCTGAACCTTTAGCCCTTTACTTTTTGACCTTTCGTCCGGCCACACAGGAATCAAATCGCCCGCACTGTAAAGTGTGGTACTTAATACCGGCGCTGAGAATGACGTTGCTATTCCACGGGTCATTTCGGCCATTCGTGCTGGAAATACATACTTTAAGCCATAAATAAAAAATTCCAGCAGCGACTTTCTGTTCGCGCGAGGTACGCCGTATTTTCTGTCTTTCTTCGCTAAGCCAATATCAATACAACGGCGTAAGGAATCCCCTATTTGTGTTTTACCGATTCCGGTGCTGTTTTCCAGGCTTCTGACGGTGTACAGGCTTTCACGCCAGGCTTTTATTCCGCCAGGTTCAATAAGCCCCTTTTGCTGCAACGTTTCTTCTTCAGTTGTTTCCCAGTCCTGCCACCGCTCAGCCAATGACATCATTGCTGCTTCAGTTGATAACTGCTCTTGCTTTTGTAGCGAGATTAGCTTCAAAAGCAATAAAATATCTTGACCTTTCATTATCACTCCAGTGCCACTGTCCTGCGTCCCGGGACAAAGGACAATCCTGAGTTAATGCTCCAGATAAATCAATTCATTTTCCAATACGCCTGCTCAAATTCATCGTCTTTAGTGCGCCAACGTAGCTGAGGGCAGCAAAATTGCGCGCAGAAAGCTGTATCTGACTGCTATGACCAGGCAGGTGATTACCGCTTTCTGCCTGCGGCTTTCATTCTCACGAAGCAGGATTACTCCGTGGCAACGCACTTTTGCAGCCGGGCTTTGTCATGCTCCAATTGCAGCGCCTGCTCAGCGCGCGCCACTGCCTGCGCAGCATGTTCGCGTGCGCAGGTGCTGAACGCCAGGGGATTAAACATCGCCAGCGCGGTGAGCGCCTTGTGCAACGCAATCTGCACTTCGATGATTGCTGCGCCGTCACGCGCGATCGGCATAAAGAAATCATCAAACAGGTCGCTGGCCTGGATCGGTTTTATGAAGAGACGCGGATAGCTTACCGTCGCGTGGGCAACCTGGCGCGGCCAGCAGGAGAGCAGCCGAACACCACGGCCAATGACGTCGATGGCGGTACCAGGGTCGTTAACCGCTGGAGAAAGCGCGCGTGAAGCAATTTCAGACAGCACACAGAACCCAAAACGCGGATCCTGCTCAAACGAGCGCTGGGGTTGAAGGGTAAACGCCGCAATCAGCGCCTCAGCATGGAAGTCTGGCTGGGCGGGAGACAGCCAGAGCAACGGTTGCGCCGGGTAAACAAATTCACCGGGCTGGCGGGCAATGAAAATCGACAGCGCGTGCGCATCGGCATACGCCGCCAGCGCCTGCATATCAATATGCTGCACATAACCCACCTCTTGAGCAGATACCGCCGTGGCGTTGCTGGTGGAGATCGGCTGTGCCTGCCATTCATTAGCGCCGAGCAAAGGATTATCCATCCGTGCACACAGCGTGTTGTGGGTCGCATCTTCAACGCGCTGCGTGGTTTCGCCCAGTTGACCAAACTGTGCCAGATGCTGGATCCAGCGCAACAGCGTGATAATAATCAGCACGATAACCAACAGCGTGACAAAAAACAGCACCGCCCGCCCTTCTCTGCCGTACGCACCCATGCTCAACGCAATGATGCCCACCAAACTGTAGAGAAAAGAGCCGATAAACGTTGCCAATACATTCTGCGTGGTGCTGTCTTCCACCAGCAATCGGGTGGCTCGCGGCGTAACGCTGCTGCTGGCCGCATTGTAGGCCGTCACCATAATATTGAGTGAAAAGGTGGTGACCGCCAGCATGCTGGAAGCCAGAATACCGAGGATTTTATCGACCGCATCGGTGCCGATCAAACCGGCAACCGAAGGCGGAATAAACGCTTTCAGCACTACCGCCGCCAGCGCCGTGAGCACCGCCAGAATGGCAAACAGCGAGGTGCGAAACCAGAGCTTGCGGGTGATTTGTTGCAGCAACCAATGCCATTTTGAGGTCATGTTCTCTTCCTTAATCAGCCTTTTAACAGGGGGGTTACCGGCCCGCACGTAGCGTGAATAACGCGAGCGTAAAACAGATTAGTCGACGTGACTAAGACGCCCTCAACCGTCTGACTTTGCAGGCATTCCGACGCAGGTTCAGAAGTCGCTTAAGCAAGCGTAGAACAGCGCTGTGTTGAGCCGCATCTGTAACAATATTATTTTTAACGAATAAATTAATTTAGCTTAACGCTAGCAATTTCCTGACATTTTCGTCTCGTCTGCCATAATGGCCGTTACATTCAGAAACGTATCAACGAGGTTTTATGTCCCAACCACAAACAACGGAGCGCTCACCCCGAAGCAAAATCAATCCCCCGGTGTTTTACAGCTCCGCCATATTGATCTTTATTATTGTCGCCTTCGCCGCGATTTTTCCTGAGCTTGCCGACCGGCAGCTGAGCGCGTTGCAAAGCGGTATTTTCGCCAATGCCAGCTGGTTTTACATACTGACCGTTGCCCTGATCCTGATGAGCGTCGCCTATCTTGGCATGTCGCGTTTTGGAGATATCAAACTCGGGCCCGATCACTCCGAACCCGATTTCAGCTACGTCTCATGGTTTGCCATGCTGTTCTCAGCGGGCATGGGCATCGGCCTGATGTTCTTTGGCGTCGCCGAGCCGGTGATGCACTACATGGCTCCGCCGTCAGGCACGCCGGAAAGCGTGCAGGCTGCCAAAGAGGCGCTGCGCATCACCTTTTTCCACTGGGGTCTGCATGCGTGGTCAATCTACGCCATCGTGGCGCTGATTCTGGCGTTCTTCAGCTATCGTCACGGCCTGCCGTTGACACTGCGTTCGGCGCTTTATCCGATTATCGGCGATAAAATTTATGGTCCGATCGGCCATGCGGTGGATGTGTTTGCAGTTATCGGCACCGTGCTAGGTGTCGCCACGTCGCTGGGCTATGGCGTATTGCAGGTGAATGCCGGACTGAACCATCTGTTTGGCTTGCCGGTAAACGAAACCGTGCAGGTGATCCTGATTGTAGTCATCACCGGCCTTGCCACCTTGTCGGTGGTTTCCGGGCTGGATAAAGGCATTCGTATTCTGTCAGAAATCAATCTGACGCTGGCGGTGCTGCTGCTGGTTCTGGTTGGCGCGATGGGCCCGACGGTGCTGTTGCTGAAATCTTTTGTGGAAAACACCGGCGGCTATCTCTCTGAGATTGTGAACAAAACGTTCAACCTCTATGCCTATGAGCCGAAATCGAGCAAGTGGCTGGGCGGCTGGACACTGTTCTACTGGGGATGGTGGCTGGCGTGGTCGCCGTTTGTCGGCATGTTTATCGCTCGCGTATCGCGTGGCCGTACCATCCGTGAATTTGTCACCGGCGTGCTGTTCGTGCCAGCGGGCTTTACCCTGCTGTGGATGACCTTTTTCGGCAACAGCGCCATCTGGCTGATCATGAGCCAGGGCGCGCGCGATTTGGCAGAAACCGTGCAGTCAGATCAGACGCTGGCACTGTTTAATTTCCTTGAGCACTTCCCGTTCAGCTCGGTGCTGTCGTTTATTGCGATGGCCATGGTGGTGGTGTTCTTCGTCACCTCCGCGGACTCCGGGGCGATGGTAGTGGATACGCTGGCTTCCGGCGGCACCGACAATACGCCGGTGTGGCAGCGCATTTTCTGGGCATCGATGATGGGCGTGGTGGCGATTGTGCTGCTGCTGGCGGGCGGCATGAAGGCATTGCAAACGGTGACTATCGCCAGTGCATTGCCCTTTGCGGTTATCCTGCTCGCCTCAATATACGGGCTGTTTAAAGCGCTGCGCATCGACTATTACAAACGGGAAAGCAAGCAGATCACCACCATCGCCACGCCAGCCTCGCGCAATCCCATCTCCTGGCAGCGTCGCTTGCGTAACATCGCCTACTTCCCGAAACGCTCAAACGTGAAGCGCTTTATGGATGAGGTGATTCAGCCCGCGATGCATATGGTTAGCGGCGAGCTGCTGAAGCAAGGCACCGTCTCGCACATCGACGACAGTGCGGACGATCGCGTGCGTTTTGAAGTGGATTTAGGCAATGAGCTGAACTTTGTTTATGAGGTTCGCCTGCGCTCCTATATTCAGCCTACTTTTGCCCTTGCCGCCTTAGGCGATGAGAAAAAAGAAGAGAACCGCTACTACCGCGCCGAAGTGCATTTGAAGGAAGGCGGCCAGGATTATGACGTGATGAGCTGGCCTCAGGAACAGATCATCAACGATATTCTTGACCAGTATGAAAAACACCTTCACTTCCTGCATCTGGTGCGTTAAGACGCAGACGGAGAGATCAATCAAACCCCTTCAGGACCGGCTCAGGCCGGTCTTTTTTTCTGTTATCTGGCCAGGCACCCGCGCATCAGTTATTGCCGCGGGCGGCCGCCCGCTATATCGACAAAGGGTAAACAGGTAAAATACCTTTTTGACTGGCAGGAAGGATTCTATGACCCCGGCAACGCACCTGATCGGCACCATGCTGCCCAGCGTAAAACAGCTGCAATGTTTTCTGGCAGTGGCGCATGAGCTTAATTTTCGCCGCGCCGCAGAACGGCTCAGCATGACGCAGCCGCCGTTAACGCGTCAGATCAAAAGCCTGGAAGCGCTGTTGAACCAGTCACTTTTTTTACGCAGCACCCATGAGGTGAGCCTGACGGAAGCCGGGCGATCGCTGGTTCCGCGCGCGGAAGAGATTTTGCTGGCGCTTGCCGGACTAAAAGTTGAGCCCTCACCCGCTGATGCGCGCGTGCGCATCGGGCTGACTCGTACGTTGAATTTTGACAGGATCGCGTCGCTGAAGCAGTCACTCGCACATCTCAGGGTCGGCGAGGATATTGAAACGCCCAATCTGACCTCGGCGCAACTGTTGCAGTGCCTGACCAAAAACACGCTGGATCTGGTTATTAGCGGTGAACAAGGCGCAGCGCAGGCGGAAAACATCGACTATTGCTGGCTCTGCCGCGAACCGCTGCTGCTGGCTCTGCCCGCCGCTCATCCCGCCAGCGCAGAGGAGAACGTGTCGCTGGAATCGGTCAGCGATCTGCCGCTGTTCTGGTTCGCCAGAAGCGCGAATCCGGCGTTTTATGATAAGTGTGAAAAGCATTTTTCCCGGCTAGAAACGGCAATTAAACGTGTCAAAGAGCCGGATGATTCGCTGGTAATGCTGACGTACATTGCCAAAGGCAAAGGGTTTGCCCTGATGCCGCAGTCAAAATGCACCTTTACGCAGCACGGACTCTGTTACCGCCCGCTCTGCTCCGCCGACGCGCAGCAACTGCATATTGACGTTTACGTCGCTATCCGCCGGGGCGAAACGCGCCAGCCGGTGCTGGCAGCCAGAAAAAGAGTGTGTGATGCCACTGCCAGCGGCAGTCAGCCAGCATAACCGGAATGCTAATCAGTAATAAAATAGGAGACGGGCGCGGCGACCATTTTATCGTCGATGCCAGTGGCAAGCTTGTGTTGCAGCGCCGCCTCTGAGGTGAGGTAAAGACGGTTATCATCGCTGCCCAGCGCCTTATCCATCTCCCCTGCGCTGAAGTCCGTACAGTGTTGATAGATATTCCTGAACATGCGGTTGTACATGCCAATATAGTTCTGGGCCGTGGCGAGTTTCGCCGGGGTAATATTTTTATCGGCGATGCTGTCCATTTGTGCCGGATGAATAATGAAATTTGCTTCTTTCAGCACGATACGCTCCTGTCCCGCGCAATAAGGCAGGGTAGCGGCCGACGCAACCATCGACTGATTTACGGTAACAACCTGCTTGTTTGTGCTACGAAGGGCATAATACATGGCGAGCGCGCTATCTAAATTGCCGCCATCGCTGTTCAGGTAGAGATAAATTTTTTTGCTGTTCACATAACGCTGGTTAATCTCATCAAGCACCGATTGCAACGCGGCCGATTTATTGCCGCTGATCAGCCCTGAAAATGAAATCTTTATCGTTGCCACATCCTCAGCTTTACCATTATTAGTGATCGAAAAGGTATTGGCCATTGCCCATGTGGGCATTAATAACAGAGCGGCCATAGCGAGCTTTTTCATGATTTCCCCGATGTGGATATCGCGCTGCTCTCAGCATCATAGCGGCAGATTAATAATGCGATCTGCCGATGCGATGGTTGAGGGGCGATGAGCAATAATAATCCGTGTCATATTGAGCTGACGAATGGCAGCATTGATTAACGCTTCGTTATGTTCATCAAGATGGCTGGTGGCTTCATCCATGAACAGAATGCCGGGCCGCCGATAGAGAGCACGAGCGATAAAAAGCCGTTGCCGCTGTCCGCCAGACAAACCCTCGCCTAACTCTCCGGTCAACGTCTCGTAACCCATCGGCAAGGCCATAATATCGTCATGGATGTGGCTGAGTTTTGCGCAGGCTTCCATATGCGCTTCATCGATTTCCCGACTAAAGCCGGTAATGTTGTCCCGCAGTGAACCGGCTAACAGGCGATCGTCCTGAAGTATGCAGGCGATCGCATGGCGATAGTTGTTAAGCCCGATCGCACTGATATCGCGGCCATTAACAGCAATATGTCCTTCATCGGCTGAGGCCAGACCGCACAGCACTTTCATCAGCGTGGTTTTGCCGGTGCCGGAAGGCCCGGTAATCGCCACGCTCTCACCTGCTTCTATGGTGACAGAGAGATCGCTGAATACCGGCGCAGAATGGCTGTCATAGCGAAACGTGATGCGCTCCGCCGTTAACGATAGCGCCTCGCCAGGCTGAAAAATTGCCAGCGTCGGTTTATCTTCTTCAGGCGTCGATAACGCAATATCGGCAATGCGCTCGTTGTGTAGCGACAGCATTTTCAGCTGTAAAAGCAAACCGGTTAACGACAGGATACGATCGGAAAACATCGAGCGAAACGCGCTGAACGCCACGAAAGCCCCGAGGGTGAGCGTATGGTCGATCACTGCTGAGATGCCAAGCCATAAAATAATGACGCTGTCACAGGCGCCAACAAAAGTGCTGATAATACGAAACAGCATATCAAAACGCATCAGGCTGACCGACGCATTGGTGGCATCAGAAATCATGCTCAGCCAGTTTTGTCTCCGCTGCTCAGCCAGCCCCTGTGCCCGAATCGTCGCCACGGCATAAAGCGTTTCAGTAAAGGAGGAAGCAGCACGGGCATTTTTGATCAGTAACTCTTCAGATGAGTGACGATAGCGATTATAGGTAGCGACCCTCAACACCACGAATAACAGCGTGAAGGCGACAACCACCCACGTCAGTAACCCGCCATAAAGCAGCAACAGAATAAAAGCGCCTGCTGCGATAATGCTGTCTATCAGCGCACCGGTAAGGCTTTGAGTAAAAGTCGTACGCAGCGTATCCAGTGAAACAAAGCGTGACTGAATATCGCCCATTCTGCGTTTTTCAAACCACGGTAATGGCAGTCGCAGTAAATGCCTGAATAAACCCTCTTTCCACTGAATATCGATATAGGTGCTCATTACCATCGATGTCCAGGCACGGAAAACACTGATGCCGGCCTGCAATAAAATAAGAATCATCAAACTCATGCAGACCAGCGTTAATAAGCTCTTATCTGCAGCAGGCACCGCATTATCCATGACCAGCTGGGTGCCTACGGGCATTAACAGGCTAATAAACTCAATAATCATCGATACGCAGAAGAGCGTTAACATCGCACTTTTAAAGCCGGTAATGTTGTGCAATAACGTGCCAAGCCTGAGCTTGTTGACGCGCTTTTCCGGTGTAAATTCTGTACCCGGCCAGAGTTCCAGTGCTACGCCGGTAAAATGTGTCGACAGCGTTTTTTGATCGATGATTCTGCGGCCAGCAGCGGGATCGTGGATAACATAGCGATCGGCTCGTGCGCTGACCAGTACCACAAAATGATTGAAATCCCAGTGCAGAATGCAGGGTTTACGTACCTGGTGGAGATGTTCAATATCCAGAGATAAAGCCCGGCTTGCCATTCCCATTCCTTCAGCAAGCGTTATCAGCGCGCTGAGCGTGCTACCCCGTGAGGATAATCCCGCCTTCTGACGCAAAGTGAGCAGATCGGTATGTTTGCCATAATTGGCGGCGATCATCATCAGGCAGGCAAGCCCACACTCAGCAGCCTCTGTTTGCAGCTGGACAGGGATACGACGTTGCGGGCCAAAATGAATGCGCTCCTTTAACCACACTGCAGCTTCACTTTTCATCCACCAGCCCTCCTGCGCTGTTACGAATATCGTAGAGTGGAGAAAGTATCCACTGATAGAGTTTTCGCTCTTCTAAAAACAGCGTGCTGGTGGCTTTCATGCCGTTTTCTGGCTGTATTTGCCGCCCTTTGTAATGAAAATGCTGATTGCCCGGTGCGACCACCACTTTGTACCAGGTTTGCGGTTTATCCGCTGATTTAAGCGGCGCTCCGGGATAGGTTGCCATCTCCTGCGGGGAAGCAGGAGTACGGGCAATAGCCACGATCTTTCCAGGAAACTGACCAAATTTTTCCGCAGGAAAAGCGTCATAACGAATGTTGATTGACTGATTGACGCTGAGGTAAGGAACAGAAGAGTCAGGCACCCATAAAATGAGTTCAAAGTGGTGGCTTTCACCGGGAATGATTTGCAGCAAACTATCGCCGTTGCTCACCATTTGACCAGGCGAAACGCTAAGCGTGTCGATCCAGCCATCAACCGGTGAAGTGATAATGAGATCGCTGTTAGCATCGGCATCCGTTAACTCATCAGCCAGCCCACTTTTCTGCATATCGAGTTGGGAAAGCTGGTTATCAAAATCCACAGCCTGAGTTTGTAGACGGCTTTGTAACGCCAAAATTTGCAGAGCATTCTGTTCATTCTGGCTGCGCAGCCCCAGCAGATCGTTCTGTTGTTGATAGTAGATAGTTGACTGATTAACTAACTGATCGTTGTTAATCAATCCTTTCCTCTGGTAGCTGCGATAGTTTTCCATGTTTTTTTTCATCATACGCAGTCCCTGTTGCGCTGTGTCCAGCACATCAGATGAGTGTTGCAGCGCCGCTTCGTAGCTGGCTTTTTCACGGTTGATCGTGTCGAGTGTGGTTTGTTTATTTTGGCGAATTTTATTCGCCATTTGATCGATCGCCGCTATTTGCTTTTGGATATTGATGCGGCGTTTGTTACTGACCACGCCTGACGTCGTGGTGCGGCTGACGTCAATCTGATAGATCGGCTGGCCACGTTTTACCGCCTGTCCTGGATGCACTTTCTGACTAACCACAAAACCTTGTTGCCCGGAAAACACCGTAATAGCGCGGGGTGAAGAGATAATTTCACCTGAGACATTGATCCGGCGGGTATAGCTACCGAAAATAATAAAGGCGAAGAACAGACCAAAAAAAATCACGGTAAATAGCACTACGCGATAAGGCCGTACCTCCGCTAACAGTATGGCTTTACCTGACCAGTGCTGGTTTCTTGATGCAATCGCTTCCTTTCTGTACATCATGGCGAAATATTCTGTTTGTGAAGGGACGTGCATGATAAAACCGGGTCAGGCCACCCTTTCCCGGTTTACAGGCTTACCAATGGCACTGGCCATTAACACTGTTGTTGCTGGCATCGCCGCCCAGCGATCCACCACCATTATTGCCACCGTTGTCATTACAGGCTGGTGAAGTGGTGTAGGCTCTTACCCCGCCTGCTGCTGCGCCCCCAATGCCAGCGACGGCGCCGGAGACTGCCGCACCCGCCAGTGAACCCGGCCCGGATGCTGCGGTGCCCAGCGCACCGGCGACCATACCGCCTACCGCACCCGCTACCGCACCGCTGGTCGCGCCATCCGTAACTGCCGCCGCACAGCCGCCTTCATAACCAGAATTGGCGTTACCACCAGCCACTGACATCAGTTCTGTTACTGTAAGTTCTCTCATTTTTCTCTCTCCGTTAATTACTGCTTGCTCTGACGTAATAAGATACGGGATATAAAAATCCGATCGATAATCACCACAAACATCGCAATGCCAATAACGATCGCATCGAAAGACAGGGGCAGATGAAAATAATCAATCACTTTTCCTGCGACCAGCGCTAATAGCCCACCAGCCAGAAGCGCAAACAGCGCCCGCAATAAGAAATTTCTGATCATAATTATTTTCTCCTGAAGCAAAAGAAAATGTCGGTTAACCTGAATAGGGTTTCAGCATTCAATTTCTGATAAGCAAAATAAATACTTTAAATGTAATTTTTTGTAAGCAAGGTGAGTTAAATTATGAATATAAGAATCAATCACTTAAAATTCAATAAGTTATAATTAAATGAAATTCTGTTGTTACTGTTTCATTGGTGATAAGCATCATCAATAAATTAATCAATTTTATATTTCATTTTTTACCTTATTGCGTTCTGTGATGGCAGCGCCCGTTCAGGTAATTAACTGCTGTTCGCTGCAAATAAAGCGCTTTGGATCTGAGCCAATACTGTTTTTATATTCAGCAACGGTTACACGTATATTTATTTATGCAGCGCGCCTGCAGCATACCATCGCGGGTATCCTGAACCAGGGTGAAACTGTGTGCGGGCTTGCAGAGTATGCTGCGGGTATCAGCACAAGACAGCACGCTGCCATGCCATTTTTCATCAGTTAATGGCAATGATGCACGGATTTTAGGCGTTTTGTTGGTGTAACATCCTGCCATCCTTCCTATTTCTGGCTTTTCTGGTCATGATCGCAGGATAATGCGCAATACAAAGGCAGCGGCATGCAGATACGGATGCCGGACGCCCCGTTTACCAGGAAAAATCAATGACAGAGTTGGCCATTTCGCAGCACCGACCATCCGTATGGTGGGGTGCTATGGTGATATGCGGTACGGTAGTCGGTGCCGGTATGTTTACGTTACCGGTGGTGATGGCGGGCGCGTGGTTTGGCTGGTCAGTACTGATCCTGATCGGCAGTTGGGCGAGCATGCTGATGTCAGGATTACTGTTTTTGCACGCCGCCCGGCATTATCAGGCTGGTGCCGGATACAGCACCTTAACCCGCGATTTGTTGGGTCGCGGCTGGGAGATCATTAATTCAGTCAGCATTTTATTTGTGCTTGGCATTCTGACCTACGCCTATATTTCGGCCAGCGGCCCGGTTTACCAGCACTCCATCACCGCGGCGGGACTGCCGGTCACGCTGGTTGAAGCGAAGATTCTGCTGACCGGCTGTGTCGCGGCGGTGGTCTGCCTCGGCACAAAAGAGGTAAGCCGGCTGATGACGGTCTGCCTGATAGCCAAGATTGTGCTGCTGGTAGCGCTGTTTGGCGGCTTGCTGATGCAGGTAAAACTTCCCGTGCTGTTAGACAGTCAGGAAAGCGCGGGCATGTACTGGCCTTATATCGCGGGCGTGGTGCCATTTTGCCTGGCGTCGTTTGGCTATCACGGTAATATCTCCGGCCTCGATCGCTACTATGGCGGCGAACAGCAGCGGGTCAGAAAAGCGCTGAAGATCGGGACTTTTCTGGCGCTGGTGATTTACCTGTTCTGGCTGACCGCCACCATGGGCAATATCCCCCGCAGCGAATTTCCGGCCATCATCACGCGGGGCGGTGATATTGAAGCGCTGCTGGAAGCGCTGCACAGCCATCTTCAGACAGGCTACCTGACGCTGCTGATGACGGTGTTTTCCCATTTCGCCGTGCTCTGCTCGTTTCTCGGCGTGACCTCTGGCCTGTTCGATTTTATCGCCGACTGGTCAGGAGAGCGCGACGCGTTGCGTAAGCGGCTGAAAATTGGCGCGCTGACCTTTCTGCCGCCGCTGCTGGCCTCGATCTGGATGCCGAATGGCTTTGTCACCGCCATCGGCTACGCCGGTTTGTTGGCCACTATCTGGGCGGTGATTGTACCGGCCCTGTTAGCGGTAAAGGCCAGGCAGCGGTTCGCCGCGGATCGGCCGATGCCGTTGCCACAAAAGCTAATGGTGATCGCCGTTATCGCCTTTGGCGTGATCAACGTCGCGGCGTGGACATTGGGTAAGGCTAACCTGCTGCCGTTATATCGCTAAAAGGTTGGCACGCTGACGCACGTGCCTGCGGGCAATGCGTCAGAGTGCAAATATCCCCTCAATCTCAACCTGCAAATCGGGTGAAAACAGACGGCTCACTTCGACCAGTGAGCTGGCGGGCAGGTGATCGCCGTAATGGCGAAACAGGACCTCGCGCAGCGCCGCAATCTCCGCAAATGTGGTGATAAAAATCGTCACCTTAATCAGCGAGGCGACATCCGTACCTTCTGCTTGCGCGACGATCGTCATCTGCCGAAAAATCTCCTCTGCCTGCGCAGCCATTCCGGCACCTTGTGCTGCGCTACCAAACGCAGTCAGCCCGGAAACATACAGCGTATCGCCGTGTTTTACCGCATGAACATAGGGCGCGCTGACATTGCCGAGCGCCGGATAGTTTTTTCTTTCAAGGGTAGCCATAACGCACTCCAGTTAGCAGAAAAATAAGGCCGTCTCATGCCGCTTTTCATCGCGCAGGCGATCAGCAGAGAATTTGCTACGGCCGACAGAAAATTGTGTGATACGTTAGCTTTCTTATCATTGCAGGATAGCGAGCCGCTATGTTTATCGCCGCTGGACGTATCACCACCACAACCCGCACCACCGCATTTGGCGGCGGCGTGAGCGTGGGTGCAATGGTCAGTTAACCTATCCTTCTTAACCCCGTCATGTAACGACGGGGCGATCGCGATCCGTTGTGCATGACACCAATGGAGAGTGACAATGCCACAACCATCCTGCCGCAAGGCCCTGTTGATTATTGATATGCAGGTCGGGCTTTTTCACGGCGCCGTGCCGCCCTTTGCCGGCGACCGCGTGCTGGCAAACATCAACCAGCTGATCGCCAATGCCCGATGCGCGGGCGCGCCGATCCTCGCCGTGCGCCACACCGGACCGCAGGGCTCGCCCCTGGCGCCGGACGGCCCGCTAACCCAGCTAATCCCTCAGCTGGATGTTCAATCCGAACGCGACATCCTGTTCAGCAAGACCCGGCCAAACTGTTTTCATGAAACCGAACTGGCCCCGCTTTTGCGCCAGCGTGCAATCGACGAACTGGTGGTGGTGGGAATGAAAACCGAGTTCTGCATCGACAGCACCTGCCGTGCGGCGGCCGATGGTGGCTGGAAAGTTACGTTAATTGCGGATGCGCATACCACCATGGATACCGCCGCGCTCTCCGCTGACGCGATCGTGGCGCACCATAACGCCACGCTGTCGGCTGCGTTTGTTACACTTTCAACTGCGCAAGCGTATAGTTTTTAGCGAGTTGCGGGCGCCTGAGGGCGCTCTTTTCGTTCCGTCTGATGTTATCTGCAACGCAGCCAATGCTCGCCGGGCCGCGTGCCGTCAGGCTGCGCAGAGCGCAGCGGGCATCTTTCTTCTGCTCGCCGCTGTTTTTCCCTGGCCCTGCCACAGGTTTTCGACATCACCGGCGCTGACACTATCTGTTTCAGCGGACACACCCTGTTTCTTTAAGCTCCGGCGCAACCTTCAGGCATCGGCTATACATAACCTGATTCGACCCGTTAATTATACACAGCGCTGTGTCTGGCAGACTTTTGCCCGCAGTTCTGACCAGTTTGTCAGGCATAGCGCTGTTTACTCTCTTTTAAGGATACTTGTTACATGCGTAAGATTTCATTGTTAGTGGCCACGCTGGCGTTGCTGATGTCGGCATCGGTTCAGGTACAGGCGAAAGGCTGTCTTAAAGGCGCCGCGGTCGGCGGTGTTGGCGGCCACATGGCACATCATGGCGTCGCTGGCGCGGCGGCAGGCTGTGTCGTCGGTCATCACATGGCGAACAAAAAGCAGAAAGAAGCCGATAAGCAGCAACAGCAGAATCAAGGCAAGTAATGGTTACTGAAGGGCCACAAACGCTGGCCCTTCATCCGTTTGCATTCGCCCGCCGAAAATCATCCCCGAAACCCAAGCCTTACGCTGCTTGTCTGCGCTGAAAACGCGGTGGCAGCCATGTTGACGATTCAGGCACGACTCTGCCTCGAAAAGGTGTCAGGCGTGCTCCAGCGCCACCTGCGCAGGCCCGCGAAACGTGCGGCGCCATTCGCTGGGACTGACGCCAAAGCGGGCTTTAAAACTCTGACGAAATGAGATCGGCGACTGGAACCCTGCCATTGCTGCCACGCTTTCAATGCTGTTATCGGTGGTTTCCAGCAGCTCCTGACTGCGCTGCAACCGCTCGGCATTCAGCCATTCACCCAGCGAGGTGCCGGTGGCCTTGAGAAAATGCCGCGTTAGCGTCCGGCGGCTCATGTTGACGAAGCGCGCCAGCGAATCGAGATCGTGGGGCTGGTCAAGATTGCGCCGCAGATAATCCATCAGCGCATTGATTTTGGCATCGCGGGTATTCTCCGGCAGCGGACGCTCAATAAACTGCGCCTGCCCACCTTCGCGATAAGGCGGAACCACCATTCTGCGCGCCACCCGATTAGCTACCGCCGCACCGTAATGCTGGCGAATAATGTTCAGGCAGCAGTCGATGCCGGCTGCGGTACCAGCGGAGGTGATCAGCCGCTCGTCGCAGGTGTAGAGGGAGTTGCTGTCGAGATGAACGGCAGGAAACCGCGCGCTAAAGTCACGTTCATATTCCCAGTGCGTGGCGGCACGATGATGATCGAGCAGGCCCGCGTACGCCAGCACGTAGGTGCCGAGGCATAAACCCACCACCTCCGCACCGCGTTGCCAGGCGTGGGTCAGCGCATCCAGCAGCGCTTGCGCGGGCTGCTCGTCAGGATTGTGCCAGAAAGGCACGATAACAATGTCAGCAACCGCAAGCCGTTCAAGACCGTGCTCCACGTTCATCGACAGGCCAATATCTGACAGCACCGTGCCCGGCTGTTCCGCGCAGATTTCCACGTTGAACAGCTGCGGATCCGGCATCGCGTTGCCAAACAGGATGCAGGGCACCGAAAAATGAAACGGGCTGAATCCCGGCGTGATCACCACGGCAACCGTCAATGCTGACATCGATTTCTCCTCCTCATTCGCGGTACGCGGCGCCCTGTCGGACGCCGCGTTCTGGTCTTCGCCGCAGCGGCTTAAAACACCATTGTTTCACCATCTGCCGGAATAAGCACCTTGTCCGCGATGCCCTTTTCACGCGTGTACTCACGCAGTTCGGCGCGAGTGAGCAGACAATGGTTGATCGATTCCATGTGCGAAGCCACCACCGTGGTCTCAGGCAACAGCTGCAGCGTGCGCAGCGTGTCTTCTTTGCTCATGATGATCGGGCCGTAGAGATCGTTTGTAGCGTTACCGGTGTTGAGCACAACCACATCAGGACGGAAGCGCTGCAGGCTTCTGACATAAGGCTTCACCCAAACGGTATCACCGGCGATATAGAGCGTTTTTTCATGCGGATGAGTGAACACCAGACCACAGGCGTCACCGAGCAGCTCGGCCAACACCGGATCGGCATAAAGTTCATTGCTGCCGTGCTGCCCGTCGGTTTTGAAAATGGTCAGGCCATCAACAAAGGCGTTTTCTTCCTGCAAGACACGAACATGCTGAAAGCCCTGGGAACGCACCAGCGCCGCATCGTTGCTATCTTGCGTATAGATCAGCATCTCTTTTGGAATCGCCTGTTGCGCCGCCTCGTCCCAGTGATCGGTATGCGTGTGGGTCAGAATCACAGCATCAACCGCCAGCAGGCTTTCCACGCTCACCGGCAGCTCAACCATCGGGTTACGCAGGTGCGGACGCGCATTACCGGCAAAGCCGTCCCAGGCCTCTTTGTCAGCCAGCATTGGGTCGATAAGAAATTTTTTGCCTGCGTATTCCAGTAACAGTGTGGCATTACGAATTTGAGTCAGTTTCATCAGGTGCTCCTTCTAACATGTTCAGGGTTAGCGCGGCGCATAAGGCCGCCGTCGCTGTGCGATGACTGACTTTACGACAGGAGCAAGAAAGTGGTGACAGGCTCAAAGGACAACGATCGATGAAATCGGGTCAACTCAGATTTACCCTGTCAGGCAATGCAGTTGGGCGAACGTAAGGACGAGGCACAAGAGGCAAAAAGCGGTTGAAAGCAAAGGGAAAAGAGGAGACAGAATCCCGATAGAAATCCTGTCTGCAAGACGATGTTATTCGATGGTGCAGCGAGCACCGAGACCGGAGAGCGCAAGATCGCTCAGCGCGTGGGTCGGTGCCGCGCAGCCTGCGGCAATAATGTGTACTTTCATGCCAGGATTTTGCGGCGACAGCGCGGTATGGGTGACACAATGCTGGGTCATCATACCGGTCAGATAGATCTCCGTGATGCCATGCTCGCTCAGCAGTGATTCGAGGTTGGTCTCAAAGAAGCTGTCCGCCTGGGCTTTGACCACAACGGGTGCATTTTCCAGCGCGGCGGCGATATGCGGGTGAAACGCAGCGCCCTCGGTGTCGGGACGGAAAAACGGCGCATCGGCGGTGGCAATATGCTGAACGCCGACCACCAGCCAGCCGTTTTCGCGGGCACGGGCAATCGCTTTTACTGCCGCTTCACAGGCGGCTTCAGCGCCCTCAAGCGGAAATGCGCCGCCGGGAAAATAGTCATTCTGTATGTCGATCACAATCAGTGCATTTTTCATACTGCGTCCTTTTTTGGCGCCAGGGGATTGGACGAAGGTTACGGCGTCCAACCTGCGGTGGGCAGACTTAGGTTCATCGCATCGTCGCGAATGTCAGGCTAACCTTAGCAGCATTCAAGGCGCTGCGAGATCTCTCTGCCGCCATCAGTCAAATGATGACAGGCCATGATAAGCAATGCATGAGGGAGCGGTGAGACAGCTCCGGGCCTTTTTTCGATGTAAACGGGACACTTGCCGCAAGACTACTGCACCAGGGTTGCCAGGGTACGCAGAGTCGGAAATCGGCTATATCTCCTGGCGCAGATACACTGTTAATTGGGACGATGAAAGACGCATTAATGTATTGCTGGCACTCACCGAACAGAGAAAAAATACAGAAATTATTTTTTCAACACTCATCCGCGCGCGACGCTGATAGCCTTCAAAGATTCCTTTCAGCCATCATCACTCTGCTACATTCCGACAGGTGAATTTCATGTCAGCATTCTTTTTAATACATTATGCCCTGCAAGTCTGTGTTTCACTATTGCCAAAACATGACCTGTAACCAGTAATGATAAAGACAGACAAGAGAATACGTGCACGCGTTTAAAAAACGCCAACAACGGTACATCTTCAATGAGATGAGGAATAAAAAACAGGTTAAACACGTTAATGCTTTTATCCATCATCAGCACGCCGGTGATCAATACCACACCAATATTGGCATACAGCGCCAGATGGCCGAGGTGCGCCATTTTCTCCTGTCTGGCCGTCAATGTCGGGTCTTCAGGTTTGCCATGAGCAAAGGCATACCAAATCCTTGCAATGAAAACTGGAATGAAGACTGTGGTTAACGACACATTAAAAAAAGAGACCCAATGCTTTGTCTCGGGAGATGGCTGAAACATCGCCACATAAAAACCACTCACCGTAGCCCAAATAATAATTACGGCTGACAGCCAGTGAAGGAATATTTGCTGCGTACTGTACTTCATATTTTATCTCAATATTTATGACATGCCGGAAGCATTAGAAGAACATAGAGTAATCAGCGTCACTAAAATTAAAATTAGTGATAGCCACATTAAGTTAAATTTTATTTTTTCAGTAAAATCTGAACGGCACCACGTCAAAATAAAAGGGTTGTCTATTACATCGAAATAGAGATAAATCATAAGAATAAAAATCACCTCACGCTTTGAGACCGTTCTCAAATCTTCAGAAAAAATAAGTGATGAGCATGATGAAACATGCAGCTCAACCCGTTGGCCTGATAGGGCGTACCGCCTGATAAAACAGCGAAAGCAGCAGCAACCTCTCCTGGCCATCATTTTTATTTTGAAAGCAATCAGCTTGCTGACATGAAACGTTCAAGTACTATCTTTAGTCGCAGTAAATCGAGAGGGATCTGACATGCGTCGCAAGAATATCAGCGATTATCAGGCGTTTATTGCCGTGGCGCGCGAACAAAGCTTTACCAAAGCGGCGGCACAGCTTGGGGTATCACAGTCCGCGCTGAGCTATACCGTTCGTACGCTGGAGGCGCACCTGGGGCTGCGGCTGCTGACACGTACCACGCGCAGCGTCGCGGTAACCGAAGCCGGAGAGCGGCTGCTGATGCGCATTGGCCCGCATTTTGATGGCATCGAACAGGAAATCGCCGCCATTAGCGGCCTGCGCGATAAACCGGCGGGCCTGGTGCGTATTACTGCGGTCGAACACGCGGCTGAAACGCTGCTCTGGCCAAAGCTGGCACCGCTGCTGCGCAACTATCCCGATATCAACATTGAAATCCTCAGCGATTACGGGCGAAAAGATATTGTGGCCGAGCGTTTTGATGCGGGCGTCAGGCTGGGTGAACAGGTTGATAAAGACATGATATCGATGCCGCTGGCGGCGGATTCGCACTTTGCAGTTGTCGGCGCGCCTGCCTACTTTACTGATAAAAACCGGCCGCTAACGCCTCATGATCTGAGCGCGCACAGCTGCATTCGTTTGCGACTGCCAACGCACGGCGGCGTCTATTCCTGGCAATTTTATCAGCATGGCAACGAAATCAGCGTGCGCGTGGAAGGTCGGGCCACGTTTAACACTCTGCGTATGATGCGTCAGGCGGCACTCGACGGGTTGGGACTGGCCTATTTACCGTTAAACGAGGTGGAGCCGATGCTGAATGACGGCCATCTGGTTCAGGTGCTGGCTGACTGGTGCCCGCCCCGCCCCGCTTACCATCTTTACTATCCCAGCCGTCGCCAGCATTCCCCGGCCTTTATGCTGGTACTTGAGGCGCTGCGTTACCGCCGATAAACGATGGCGATCCATTAAGAAACCAGCCTTCTAAGTGCATGCGTGATTGAGCGTCTAATCACGCAATCCTGCACAACGTATGATGATTCACAACAACGGCACGCCATCAGCAGCCGCTCACTCATCAGCTTTTGCAGGAGTTTTATCATGACTACCATTACGGGCGGACTTAGCCGCAGACAGTTACTTCTCGCCGGTTCATTCGCCTCCGCAGGGCTGTTGATGGCTACCCGCGCCACCGCTGCGCTGCCGCCCGCGCCACAAGCCGCAGGAAAAAGTGTGCGTGTCGGGGAGGTCACGATTCAGGGCATCACGTTTAAAAATCACGATATCCTGATGTCCGGGAATCTTTATCTGCCGCGGGGCTTCAGCAAAAGCCGCCAATATGCGGCCATCGTCGTGGTGCATCCCGGCGGCGGTGTTAAAGAGCAGACGGCGGGCCTCTATGCGTTAAAACTGGCAGCAGAAGGCTTTATCACGCTGGCGTTCGATGCTTCCCATCAAGGCGCCAGCGGCGGGATGCCGCGTTTCGTGGATGACCCAATGAAGCGCGTCGGTGATGTTTACAGCGCGGTCGATTACCTCAGCGCCTTGCCTTATGTTGATAGCGGGCGGATGGGTGCGCTCGGCGTCTGTGCCGGCAGCGGTATTACGGTGAAAGCGGCGATGACCGAGCGCCGCATCAAGGCGCTGGCGACGGTCAGCGCGGTGGATGTCGGTGCCGCTACTCGCAAAGGCTGGGAAGGTACCACACCGCAATCCGAACTGATTCCGGTGCTGGAAGCGGTAGCGAAACAACGTGACATCGAAGCGGCAGGTGGCGCGCCGGTCTGGGTGAATTATGTGCCCGCCCTCAGCGATCGCTCGGCGCCGTTCGATTTGCAGCAAGCCGCCGACTACTATCTCACCGCGCGCGGCCGTCATCCTGCCTCCACCAATCAAATGTTGATGACCAGCATCAGCACGCTCGCCTCGTTTACCGGCTTTGAGGGTGCCGACACGTTCCTGACCCAACCACTGCTGATCATCGCGGGCAGCAAAGCGGGTTCGTTGTGGCACAGTCAGCAGCTGAACGACAGCGCCGCATCAGGGGACAAAACGCTGGTGATCATGCCTGATGCCACGCACATGGATCTGTACGATGGCGAAGGAGCAACGCGGGCAGCCGACACGCTCGCGCCGTTCTTCCACACGCATTTGATGCACGGCTAAACCGATGAAAAAAGGCAATCAATACAACGGCGATTTCATGCTAATCGGCTCGCCTGTGGTAAATTAGCCTTCTACCTTACTGTTCAGGACGTCGCTATGCAGGTTCCCTTCACCCGAAATACGCATGAAATGAAGAAAAACAATATCGTGCGTATTGTTGAAGCGCTGAAATCATTGGGCATGGCGACGAAAGCGCAGCTGGCGCAGCACACCGGCCTGAGCGTGGCGACCTGCGGCGCGGTGTTGAACAGGCTGTGTGAACGCCATCAGGTGCAGGAGCTTCAGCGTGATGCATCCAGCGGCGGCAGACCGGCGCAGCGTTACGCCTGTAATCCCGATTATTACGCCCAGCTTGCGCTCTACGTCGAAGGTTCAGATGAGGCGGCCCGCATCGTCTGGTCGATAAACTCTGCGGTAGGCAGCAAGCTGGCAGAAGGCGAAGGCGATTTTCTGCCGCTGACGCTGGAGACCTTCGATCGGCAGATCGCCGCTCTGCTGGCGGCCTATCCGGCGATCAGGGCGGCGGGCATTGGCATGCCTGGCGTGGTGGCCGAAGGCACCGTGCTGACCTGTGATGTGACGCTGTTTGAACATATCGACATTATCGCGCACCTGCATCGCCAGCACGGCCTTTTTGTTCATGCCGATAACGACATGAACTATACCGTCTGGGGATTTTACCGTAGCCAGGCCGCGCAAATCGACGCGCCGGTGGCTTATCTCTATTTTCCCGGGGTCGCCTGCGCGGGCTGTGGCATGGTGATCAATGGTAATGTGGTGCGCGGCGCGTCGCATTTTGCCGGAGAAGTCTCGCACCTGATCGATCCGCATCAACCGGCGCTGAAACTGGCAGAGGAAGTGGCGCTGATGTTGACCTCACTCACCGCGATTGTGAATCCGGCCAGAGTGGCGGTGTGCGGCCCGCAGCTCAGTGCGCCACTTATTGCTGAAGCGGAGGCGATCTGTGCCCGGCGGATCCCACAGCGGCACCGGCCTGAGATCCTCTTTCGCACCAGCCGACGTGACGATTATCTGCTGGGCATCACCGAGCAGCTGGCGCAGGCTTATCTGCATCACGACATCTTTCACGACTGATCGTTTTTTCGCTGTTCTCCCTGTTGACCCCTTCTAAAAATGGCGATAGCCTGCACTTATTAAAACACTTTTAATAAGTCTGTTTAATCACGCCACTTAAGGATGATTCAATGTCGGCCACCGCCCCGCTCTCGTTATCGCCAGACAATCGTGCTACGCGCTTTGCCACCCGTGCCGTCTTCTTCACTACCGGCATGGCGATGGGCCTGTGGGCGGCGCTGGTTCCTTATGTACAGAACAGAACCGCCGCCGAGGCTAATCAACTGGGCATGCTTTTGTTGTGCCTCGGTGCCGGTTCGCTGCTCTCTATGTCATTTTCCGGCATTCTTATTAAACGCGTTGGCTGTCGCGCGGTGATGGTGCTTTCCGCCGCGTTATGGTGCGCGGTGTTACCGCTGCTGGCGACGCTGGACAGCCTCGAGCTGCTGGGGGTGGCGCTGTTTGTTTTCGGCATGGGCATCGGTCTGACCGATGTGGCTATGAATGTGCAGGGCACGCTGGTGGAACAGGCGGCGGGCCGAGCGCTGATGTCCGGCTTTCATTGCCTGTGGAGCGTCGGCGGCATCGCAGGCGCAGCCGGTGGTGCACTGCTGTTTGGCAACGGTGCGGCCCCGCTGACCAGCACCTTCTGTGCCATTGCCATCACGGCAGGGGTGTTACTTGCGGTGTTTCGCGGACTGTTGCCAGGCGGCAGTGATGAGAAGAAAACGGAACAACCGCGTTCACGTCGCCTGAGGCCCGATGCGTATCTGCTGATGATGGCCATCATGACGATGCTCTGCTTTATGGCGGAAGGCGCAATCATCGACTGGAGCGGCACCTTCCTGAACCTGGAACGAGGGATGCCGCTGGAGCATGCTGGATGGGGATTTGCCCTGTTTTCGCTGGCGATGTCGTTGATGCGCATGACCGGCGATCGCCTGGTCAACCGCATGGGCCGCAGGATGATGCTGGTAGCCGGTAGTCTGCTTGCGATGGTCGGTTATCTGGTGGTGATACTTGTACCGGGCTGGACGGCCAGCCTCATCGGCTTCGCCCTGGTCGGCATTGGTGCTGCCAATATCGTGCCGGTGCTGATTACGCTGGCCGGGCAGTCAAAGGCGATGCCGGTGAGCATGTCGGTGGCGTTCGTCACTTCGTTGGGCTATCTGGGTATTCTCGGTGGCCCGGCGCTGTTGGGCTGGATAGCGCATTATTCCACGCTGTTTTTCGCCTTCTCTCTGCTGGCGGCGGGCTTTCTACTGATAGCGCTCGGCGCTGCGCGATTACGTTACTAACCTGTTTGCTATGATTGCTGTTACTGCATCAGCTGACGGTCATAACAGCTGCAAAAAAAATCACGAGCCCGCTTCAGGCTCGTGATGATTTCAACAAGGTAACGCGCGATCTCAGGTTTTATTTACCCAGGATGTTATTGACCGCTTTTTCATGCCCGACTTTGTCCTTGCTGCCTGAAATCACCTGAATCACGGTGAATTTCTTGTTGGCGACGGCCAGAAGCGTGGCCTGCTGAACATTCTTGCCGCCCATGCTATCGGTGGCTTCGATGTGATAAACGTCGAGGCCGTTGACCTTCTCGGTTTTTTCACTTGTCACGGTATAGTCCGGCGACGCCTGTTTCTGCTTATCCTTGATCGTCTTCATGCCGTTGAGGAAATCAGCATCGCTGCTGGCGCGTGCTATCGCCGGGATCGGCTCTTCGCCGACGATCATTACGCGTTTTTCCTGCTTATTCACGTACATGGTGCCCGGTGCGCCGCCCGGAACCGGCTGAGCTTCATAACCCTTCAGCGTAAAGGCCAGCTTGCCACCGATCAGATCCAGCTTCTGCGCAGGCGCGGCTGCTTCAGTTTTGGTTTGCACTTCGGCTGCAGATGCCATCATCGCCGTGCCGCTAAGCGCCGTTGCCAGACATAATGCACCCATCATGGTTAATGATTTTCTTAACTTCATTGTTAGCTCCTTCATGTTATTGATTTCCCTTTTGCGCTGGCGCAGCGGCACTGTCCATAACAGAGGGAGAGATTACTTCGTCAGATCGTAAATACATATTCCTGCGCCACTCAGAAACAGAATGATCGGCCAATAAAGCACAGGGATAAAAAAGAACTTGTGGGTTTTTTCCGGTGCCATCATCGGTTGGCTCTGGGTGGTCTTTGCCAGATAATCCAGCAGTTTTTCCTGCCTGAGGACAAAAACAAAAACCGCACAAAGAATAGCAGAAAGGATAAAAGTTGCGCCGGTCGGCCACAGATGGGCGGCAAAATAACCGTCCAGCCAAAGTGTATCGATCAGCCATTTGCAAAAAACATAAGCCAAAGAAATTAACACGGCGATAAAAAAACCGACTCCGCTCCAGACCAGCATTTTCGTTATCCTTGAAATTTATGTCCTGCCAGGCAGACTTTTCAGCAAAATTAACGTATTTATTTCTATAAGGCGAGTATTTCTTTAATACTGATGGCCTGAAACAGCAGCATTAAGATTTTACCTATTATGCTATTACTGCTGCGCTGGTTAAAAATTAAAAACAGGCATAAAAGCCACGGTGACCATGTCTATTTTTCCAGTGGGTAATATCGTTGCGGGATTATTAGCGACCCTAAGCAACGGGTGTGCCTGTGCCGGCTGGCTTTTAATCACGCTGTGTGCTGACAACGTGATGACTGCGTTATAAGCCAAACGTTTTAGATCTACATGGGCTTTACACTTTCTCTATTAATCACTTATCCATTGAGGCCATCATGATGGAACAGCATAACCTGCCGCACAGCGGCCAGTCTGGCAAGGTGTACAGCGCCAAATGGCAGGCGCGTTTCGATTTTTTTGATCTACACGGCGCGCCGAATTCACCGGGCTTTAAAACCGCATTAAAGCAGCTGCCGTTCAAGCAAAAGGTGAAATTCAACGTCAATATTATCGCTTTCTTTTTTGGTCCGATTTACCTGTTTGCCCTCGGATTGTGGAAGAGAAATATCATCCTTATTCTGTTGATGATTGTTGTATTTACCGCGCTGGAACTGGCTTTCAGCATGATGGGCATCGACTATCCACGTCATCTTGATGCCGGCGTGGGATTTGGCTTTAATGCGCTTTATGGCGTTTCCACCAACTACGGTTATTACCTGAAAGAAAAAAAGGGTGAACAGGGATGGAGCCCATTTAAAGGCATGCGCTGGTAACAATATGATAAAACCGGCTAACGGCGTACCGTACTTCGGTGGATTTACCTTAATAAGAGAGGGTGTATGCACAAATTTATTGACGCCAGAAACTTGTACAAGAAGTATTAACTCAAATTAATTGGCCTGAAGAATTCAAAAAATGCCGATATAATGCTTTTCGCCAGGTAATTAATCCTAAAACCTATTTTTTCACTTGTCGGAATTGCCTGAAAGCGCTCTTATAATGCGCTTTCTTTAAGATTTAAAATGTATAGCTGAAGCATGCAGAGACGGATCTCGCGCCATGACCTTACGCCGGGAAATCGCTTTCGGTATTGCCTGATAAAAACAGCTTGTCCCCATCATCGACAGTTAGCGAGTTTATTATTATGGGCACCTTAACGGCATTGAAAAAAAGCTATGCAAAAGTTTTCTTCTGGCTGCTGATCACGCTATTCCTGATTCCTGCCATCACGCTGGTATTTGCTGAATACGGCAATAACCAACTCAATCAGCAATATACCCAGCTGTTTATTGATGATGCCCGCGGGCAACAGCAGGATGTCGGTGAACTCACTGATTTTCTGCAACAGCACCCGCCTTCCAGCGTCTGCGGCCCGGTTGCTGATGACCTGATCGACTACAAAAATGCCGTTTGCGCCCCGCAGTCTGAACTGTGGCAGTTCTACATGATGGACAAGGTCGCCTTCTGGACGCTGATCGCCAGCGGCGTGATACTGCTTTTGGTGTTGTTGTGCAGTGCGCTGGCCTTCAAAAGCCGCCAGGGACAGCTGCTCAGCCTGACGCTGGCACGTCGTTTTCTGATGCTCGCCTGTTCACTCGAAGTGCTGGTTCAGGGTGGCATGCTGGTCTGGCTCTCATTCTGGAGCACCGCGTTTTTCACCCAAACCTACTATCCCAAACTGGTGATGGCGGTGGGCCTGCTGGTGCTGGCTGGCATGTACTACATGATCAAAGGCATCTTCAGAAAGCTGCCGCCGGAAGAGAGTATTGAAGGTGAAGTGGTCACGCGTGAAGCGGCACCTGCGCTGTGGTCGCGTATTGATGCGTTGGCAGCGAAAGTCGGCACCACGCCGCCAGACCACATCGTTGCCGGTATTGATACTAACTTCTACGTCACCGAAGCGCCGCTCAGCGTTAATGAGCAGGCGCTGACTGGTCGTAAGCTCTATGTCAGCATTCCGCTTCTGCGCCAGTTAACCACCGCGCAGGCGGATGGCGTGATGGTGCATGAGCTGACGCATCTGCATGAAGGCGACACCGCCTCCGGCGCGTTACTGGGGCCGAAACTGCACCGCTTCGATCTCTATCTGCACCTGATGGGACAGAATATTGCCACGCTGATCGTGTTCTATCCGCTCTATCTCTATCGCATGCTGTTTGAGCTGGCGTGGCAGCGCAACAGTCGTGAACGTGAATTTGTTGCCGACCGCAACGCCTCAACGCTGGTCTCACCGGCGGCCATCATTGAATCGCTAATTAAGGTTTCCGCCTACGCCAGCTACCGTAATGACGTGGAACGCACCCTGTTTGAAAACAGCACGTTACATGATAGTGAGTTGGGCATTGCCAGGGCGATCGCCGCCGGACTGCCGCAGCACGTGAGTTCACCCGACTTTATCCGCATCATGCGCGAACAGAATGTGCCGCATCCGTTTGATTCGCACCCACCGCTGGCCGAGAGAATGCGCAACGTGGGCTACAACGTAGAGGAAGCGCACTATGCGGGCGTTGCCGGCGAATCCCCCGCTGACAGCTGGGTCGATCTGATGCCGGTGGCCGATGAGATTGAACAGCAGCTGTGGCAAAAATATGAGCTCGCTTTCGCGTCTGAACATGAGCAGAGCCTGGCCTGGCGCTATCAGCCGGTTGGCGAAGAAGAGACCGCGCTGGTGGAGAAGTATTTTCCCAACGCGCCCTTCACGCTCAAAGATGGCTCAAAAATTGAAATCAGCTGGCGAGGTATCATTCACCCCAAAACCGGTGAATTGCTGGAGTGGGACAATGTGAAAAACATCAACGTTATTCGCAACTTCGGCCGCGATATTCTTTATGTGCAGCACGTACAGCCGAACGCTCAGGGCAAAAAACGCAGTGAAATCCGTCTGCCAGGCCTGAAAAAAGAGATCGACGCCTTCAAAAATACGCTCGGCTATTACCGCCATCGTCATCAAACGGTACGCGCCCAGTTAGCGGAGCCAGCGGTGCAGAACGCATGATAGCTAACGCCTTTGCCTGCCGTCGTCGGCTGTCCGACCGGCAGTTTCTGCTGTCGAAAAGGCGCGATAAAGGCGATGCCATCTGTAGGAATGCAAGAGAGTGAAGCGGCTGGTGCTGGCTCTGACGCTGCTACTGGCAGGCTGTGACAACAGCGACGGCCCGCGGGTCCGCGACGTCACAATTTGGCTGCAGGATCCCCTTGCTCACTTGCAGACGCCGCTGGGTGATGACGTGGACAAGGACTGTTTTCAGGGCACCTGCACGCTGAATTTCACTCAGCCCTCGGCCAGCGGCAACGTGTTGCGGGTGCAGTTGGGCGGCGCTAAGCCTTTTCGCCTTAACGGTGTGTTTTCACTCACGGCGGTGGGCTATGAAGAGGATCGCTATCGAATTGCGGAAATCACCCTCATGCCCGCCAGCCCGCCCACCAACAGCCTGCATAGCGAAGCCAGAACGGCGTTTTATCAGCTGTTAGCGCAACTCGGCGCGGCGGGTTGGCAGCGCTTTATTATGCAGGACAGCGCACGCCTGCCCGGTGCTGAATTTAACCACACTGCCCGCATCGAACAGGCGCTGCCGCAGGCGTCACTTAATCTTCCTTTTAACGATCCGGCAGTGCCGCTGAACCTGGCGCAGTGGCGCAATCTGCCGTTAATTTCCCAGTGGTATTTCTACCGTGACGATGAATATCTGTCGATCATCGTGCAGCGTGAAAACAGCGACAGTGCGCCCAACGAACGCGGAACCTATCTCTTTATGCTGACCTTCAAAACCGAAGCGCAGCAGTATCAGTCCTACTTTGCTGCTGACGATCGGCCGCGCTGGAAGTCGCTGCTGCCCGCGCTGCTGAAGCAAATGGCGCAGACCCGCACTGAGAATGAGGCGAGGATGAAGGACATCGGCGTGACTATTGATGAACATTACCGTGATCCGACGATTGGCGCGCTGGATAAACCCGCGACACAGGCCAAATAACCCGCCTTGCAGGCCGCACTCACCGAAGAAGAGATGATCATGATCGGAGCGAAAAAATGAAGTCTGACAATATTGCCGTGCTGCTTACCGCGGCCATCACCTGCTTTTCTCTTCCCGCCGCCCATGCGCTCTGCCTGTTTGGCACCACGGAAGGCGAGATATCGGACTACAAAAACAGCTACTGGCAACCTACCGAACCGCTGTCTGAAAAAGCCAGCAAGCAGATTGTCGCTAACTGCACGCAGCAGGCAGCCGTCGCCCAACAGCGGCTCACCGATACCTATCTTCAGCTCTGCACCACCGGACAGATTACCGGTGCTAATCGCCTGTTTGCCGAAAAGCTGCGGCACAATCCGCTCTACGCCAACCGGCTGACAGCCAGCCCAGGCGCAGCGAAAGCGCCCGCGGACAACATCGAAACCCAAATGCGCTGGTCAGTGACCAACGATGACAGCATGGAAGGATTTAAAGAAGACTGTGCGGCGTTCGTTAAACGAACGCCTCAGGACCGCGCCAACACCCTGCTCGGCCTGAAGATCAACGGCTTTCAACAGGACACTTTCGCTCAATGCATGACTCAGAACCACATGCAGCAAGTGGTGCCGAAGAAAAAATTCAGCGCCTGCAAAAGCCTTGGCTGGTGAAGCGGGTAAACAAAGCTGAAGGGCATGGGCGTAGACAGGCTGTTCTCAAGGTGTGAGGGTTAAGCGAATACCCTGCTCTCTCAGTTGAACAGCAACCTCAGATTCCAAATGTTTATCTGTCACAATATCCGAGAGGTCAGCCAGCGGCGCAGCACAAAACAGCGACCATGAGCCATATTTGCTGCTGTCAGCTAACAGGACGCGGCGCCCGGCATTTGCCAGAAGGTCGTGTTTCAGCCCGGCTTTCTCTTCTGTCGGCGTGGTAATACCACGCTCAACGCTCCATGAGTTGCAGCTGACAAACGCGATGTCAGGATTGATGCCGCGCAGCAGGCGACGGCCATGTTCACCAATACACGACTGGCTGGAGTCATCAATGCGCCCGCCGATGATGGTCACTTCAATTTGTTTAAATTCAGAAAGAAACAGCGCGATATGAAGATCAGCCGTAATGACGCGCAACGGCAGATGCGTTAGCTGGCGGGCCAGTTCCAGCATTGTCGTGCCGGCATCCAGCACCACCGCATCCCCTGCCTGCACAAAACGGGCGGCCTGCTCAGCAATCGCCTGTTTCTCGTGCAGATGACGCTGCATTTTTTCCAGCGTCGTGGGCTGGCTGGGAATAAAACGGTTTAAAGTTACGCCGCCATGGCTGCGGCTGATCACGCCTTCTTTATCCAGCTTGATCAAATCACGCCGGATGGTCGCTGGTGAGGCGCAGATTGCGCTCACCAGCTGCTCGACAGTCACCAAATTATGACTCTTCAGATAGTCCATGATCTGTTCAAGACGACTTTGTCCCTTCATATTTCCCTAAGCGAGCTGCATCGCGAGTTTGATGGAGATCGCCATGCTCTCAGACTTCGCTTTACCTGTCCAGGCGATATCAAACGCGGTGCCGTGGTCTGCGGAGGTACGAATAAACGGCAGGCCAGCAGTGATATTTACGCCGTCATAAAAACCCAGTAGCTTAAGCGGAATATGCCCCTGGTCGTGATACATCGCCACCACGATATCGTAATGCCCTTCCTGACACTGCAGAAACACGGTATCGGGCGGACAAGGTCCAAAAACATCAATACCGCGCGCCTGCATTGCCTGAACTGACGGTGCGACCGTGGTGATCTCCTCATCGCCAAACAGGCCGTTTTCACCGGCGTGGGGATTAACGCCTGCTACCGCAATACGAGGTTGATCAAAACCCACGCGGCGCAGGAAAGTGTCCGCCATGCCAATGACCGTTTCGATACGCTCACGATTAAGGGTGTCCAGAAACTTACGCAGCGCAATATGCGTAGTGACATGAATCACCTTTAATTTGTCGGTATACAACACCATCGCATAATCTTTGGTATCGGTGAGGTGAGCCAGCAGTTCCGTGTGCCCCGGATAGAGATGGCCCGCTGAATGCAAGGCTTCTTTGTTCAGGGGCGCTGTCGCTATCGCCTGTACATCCCCAGCCAGTGCCAGCTCAGTAGCGCGTTTAATACAGCGCCACGCCAGATCGCCCGCCTCTTTCTGCACGACACCGGGTTGCAGGGCATCCGGGTTTGCCAGCGGCTCGTCGATCACATTGATCATGCCCGGAGCAAAACGCGCGCCCTTTACGCTGTCGATAAGGCGTAATTCAGCCTGAGGCGTAATGTTCATGCCCATGATGCGGCGCAGCGTGCTGGCGCACCCCACGACAACTGCTGGCGCACCGTTTAAATCGCCTTCCGAAAGAGCCTTAATAATGATTTCCGGGCTGATGCCCGCCGGATCGCCCATGGTTACCGCAATAATCTTATTCACTCAATCTCTCCTCAATAAAATAGATGGCTTCTGCCAGGGTATTGTCATCGCCAAAGCCACCTGCCTTGGTCATCACCGGCAGGGTAAATTCACTGTTAAGCAGTTTTCCGTGCGGCACACAGCCCGCAACCAGACCCTGAATTTGAAAACCATCGGCGCCCAGCGCTTGCGCCACGGCAATAGCCACGTCGCCGCCAGACAGATAGAGCGCTTCCGGTCTTTGTTGTGCCAGTACGGTATGCGTCAGGCTGCCCAAAAACTGACAAATCATTTCACCCAGCTGCTGACGGGTTAAGCCGTGCTGGCAACAAAGACGATCGATGTCATGTCTCTGACCAGCGTCCTGACAGGTGCGTATCACCGTGTGCTGACCCGCACGCAATGCTGTAACGCTGTCTGCAATCCACTGCGGCAACGATGCCCAGGGTGAGGGTGCGAACAGCTGAGCAATCTCAATATCGATCAGGGCAATATCACGCTGCTGCGCCAGCCGGGTAATCTGCCGCTGCGCGCTATCACTCATTGAGCCAACAACCGCTAACACCGGTTTGGCCGCTCGCGTGGAAAGATGTGCGGCAAGCGCATCACTTAATCCCGACGCGCCCACCAGCAGGGGCGCCTCCTCCAGGCGCGCCGCAGCCTGTATTAAGCGGCGAATGTCAGCATCCTGTAGGGCATCCACCACCACGATGCCCTGCCGTTCCGCCAGCACCTGATCCAGAGCGGCGCTGTGTAGCGTCGCAAGATCCAGCTCACTGCCGGACAGCGCCATCTGCTGTAACACGTTGGCGCTGATGACGGGCGTTTTCGGATCGCTGGCAAATTCCGTTTCTGTTAATAGCATCTCGTTCACATAGACCGTGCCGTTGCGCGTGGTACGCCCCAGACGCGGCACGGCGGGCACGACCAGCGCCAGTCTCTTGCCGCTGGCCGCCAGTGCAGCGCTCACTTCCGCACCAATGTTGCCACGCAGGGTCGAATCAATCTTTTTAAACAGCCAGCCCTGACGCGGCTGGTGATGCATTACCAGCCGCGACACCCGATCTGCCGCCTCGTTAATGCCGATTGCCCGGCTGTCTGAGTTAATGACCCACACGTCAGCGCTACCGCGGCAAAGCGGCCGATCGCCGTTAAACAACACCTGCACGCGGGCACCTGACCGGGCAAACCCACTGCCAGCATCATTTGCCCCGGTAAAGTCATCGGCGATCACCAGAACGGGGGTTTTCCATAACGTCTGCGTCATCGTTTCTCCTGTTTCGGCGGTATGCCGCTGAGATTGATTATATTCAATCACAATTGATTATATGTGAGCAAGATCAAATTAATAAAAATCGATATGTCCTATAAATTTAGGCACAGAACGTGGCAAGGCGCCTCCCTGGATGAGCAAACATAATCATTCAGGTCAGATTTACAGCATTAAGGGTAAGAAATGAATATCAACAGCACGGTGATTAGCGGCTATCAGGCACTCAACGACATCGGTTATCTGCTTAACGATAAATCGAAAGCATTACTGGTCACGGATAAAAATATTGAAGGCATTCCGTCGATACAGACTTTGATCGCGCAGCTGAAACAGCACATTGCAACCCTGAGCGTGGTCAACAACGTGCCACCGGAACCAAGCCAGCATGACGTGGCGGCTATCATGAACGCACTGACTTTGCGTGATGTCGATCTGGTGATTGGCGTAGGCGGCGGCAGCGTACTGGATGTCGCCAAACTGCTGTCAGTATTGTGCGCAAAAAATGCCCCGTCGCTTGACGCTCTGCTGGCGGGTGAGAAACCACAGCAGCGCACGGCGTCGCTGTTGATACCCACTACCGCCGGAACCGGTTCAGAAGCCACGCCAAACGCGATTCTGGCGATCCCGGAGAAAGAGACCAAAATCGGGATCATTTCGCCGGTCATGCTGCCCGATTTCGTCGCCCTGATACCTGAGCTGACCACCAGCATGCCCGCGCACATCGCCTCTTCAACTGGCATTGATGCCCTTTGCCACCTGATTGAGTGTTTCACTGCCACCGTGTCGAATCCGGTTGCTGACAACTATGCCCTTATCGGCATGAAGAAGCTGTTTACCCACTTCGAAACAACCTTTGCGGAACCAGACAATTTGCAGGCGCGACTGGAGATGCTGTGGGCGTCTTATTACGGCGGCGCGGCTATCGCTCATGCCGGTACGCATCTGGTGCATGCCATGTCTTATCCGCTGGGTGGCAAATATCATCTGCCACACGGCGTGGCTAACGCCATCCTGCTGGCACCCTGCATGCGCTTTATCCGGCCTGCGGCGGTGAGCAAATTCGCTCAGGTTTATGACCTGCTCCCGGACGCCAATGCCTCACTGGATAACGATGCGAAATCTCACGCGCTGGTGGACTACCTCACCGCACTGGTGAAACGGCTGAAGTTACCCGCCAGCCTGGAAGAGTTGGGCATTGGCCCGGATCACCTCCCCTATTTAGTGGAAGCGGCACTTGACGTGCAACGGCTGATGAAAAACGTGCCGACAGCGGTCACGGCTAATGATGTCCGTGATGTCTATCTGACGCTGTTTCCTTCTTACCAGGAACAATAAGGAACCTTATGAGCAAGAAAATTAACGGCGTGCTGACCGCCATCGTTACCACTTTTGACCGAGATGGCGCATTTAACCCTGCCACACAGCGCGAACAGGTTAAACGTCAGCTGAGTGCAGGCAACGGTATTTTCTGTGGCGGTACCAACGGTGAATTTTTCGTGCTGAACGAGCAGGAAAAAATCGCCGTCACCGAAACCTGCGTTGACGAAGTGAACGGCAGCGCGCCGGTTGTGGCACACATCGGCGAAATCTCTACCCGTGAAACCCTTCGCCTCGGTAGGCAGATCGCCAGGCTGGGTGTGGACGCAGTGTCGGTGATTACACCTTATTTCGTGCCACTGAAGCAGGAAGAGCTGATTTATCACTATCAGACCGTGGCTGATGGCCTCGACGTTCCGCTGTTTCTCTACAACATTCCGGCGCGCACCGGAAATACCTTACAGCCGGATACCGTGCGCAAGCTGGCTACGCATCCCAATATCATCGGCATCAAGGATTCGGCGGGCAGTTATGAAAGCCTGAGCGGCTTTCTGCAGACTGCTGAGAACATGGAAGATTTTGACGTGCTAAACGGTCCTGACTCGCTGATTCACCAGGGATTTGTTGATGGCTGTTCAGCCTGTATTTCTGGTCTCGCTAACGTGGCACCAAATGAGATCAACGCCATCTGGGCGCACTTCAGTACCGGCGATATTGAAAAATCACGGCTGGCCCAGGAAAACGTGACGGGCCTGCGAACTGAACTGTACAGCATCGGTTTTTCACCCGCTGCTGTAAAAAAAGCGGTCACACTGCTCGGCTATGACGTTGGTGAAAGCCGTTATGCCGTGCGCTTTACTCCTGAAGAGGAGCAAATGATCCGTCAAATCGTCAATCAATACCTGAAGTAATGGCCTTCAGGACAGCCTTTGCTGTCCTTGCCTAAAACCTGACACTGGGGAAATTTATGAAAGTGATTTGCACCTCGCCGTCGTTTGCAAAATATGACGCGACGCCGATTGAAACGTTGAAAAAACACGGATTTGAGTTGGTTATCCTGCCGGCCGATGCACCACTTTCTGCGCTAGAGCCACATCTGGCAGAAGCCGTGGCGATGATCGTGGCGTTCACGGACGTGAATACTGCGCTGCTGGACAAAGCGCCGCGGTTAAAGGTTGTTTGCAAGCATGGTGTAGGTGTTGACAACATCGATCTGGACACGACGCGCGAACGCCATATCTATGTCACCAATGTCCCGGATGCTAATAAGCATGCGGTGGCAGATTTTGCCTTCGCGCTGATTCTCAACAGCGCGCGCCAGATCACCGAAGCCGCTATTCAGACCCGTGCAGGCCACTGGCCGCGCATTTTTGCCACCGACGTTTACGGAAAAACGCTGGGCATTGTTGGCCTTGGCAATATTGGCAAGCAGGTCGCGCTGCGTGCTAAAGGCTTCAATATGCGTGTTATCGCCTTTGATTTTTATCCGGATGAGAAATTTGCCGCTAAACAGGGCATTGAATTCGTCAGCATGGATTGCCTTACCGAACAGAGCGATTTCATTAGTTTGCATACGCCGCTGACCGATGAAACCCATAACCTGTTCAACAGCGCACGTATCCGGAAGATGAAGCGCTCGGCGTTTCTGTTCAACGTCTCGCGCGGCGGCGTCATCAATGAAATGGATCTCTTCCAGGCGCTGCAGGAGCAGGCGATTGCCGGGGCGGCCGCAGACGTATTCGAGCATGAACCGATCGGTGAGCATCCGCTGTTCACGCTGCCGAACTTTATCCCCACTTCGCACATCGCCGGTTACACCGACGGCGCGATCAGTGCCATTGGCGAGCGCTGCGTGCAGCAGATAGTGGAGTGTATTAAACATGAAGCCCTTCCGGGCAACGTCATGAACGGTCTGGCTTAACGCCGATACGTGCCCAAAATCAACTATTACTTCCGGTTAGCTTTTAGAGCAGATGGCCCTCACATTCTTTACTTATCAGTACGTTGATTAAAACGATTGCCGATAGTAACGCATGTCGCCACGCCCTCTGTATCAGGCAGGTTAACGGAACCAGGTGAATATTATATGAACAACACCCTGCGCTCTACCCGTGTTCGCTGGTGGATTGCCGGCCTGATGTGGCTGGCGATTGCCATTAACTATATTGACAGAACGGTGCTCTCTGCGGCTGCCCCACATTTGATTACCGAGCTGGACATCAACCCGGAAATGATGGGTTTTATCATGGCGGCTTTTTTCTGGTCTTACGCCCTGCTGCAGATTCCTGCTGGTTGGTTTGCTGACCGCTTTGGCCAGAAAAAAGGCCTCGGCATTGCCGTTGCCTGGTGGTCAATTGCCACCATGGCCATGGGCCTGGCGACCGGCTTTAAGTCGTTACTTGCCCTGCGTCTTGCGCTGGGCGTCGGCGAAGCCGCGGCCTATCCAAGCAATGCCGGTATCACCGCACGCTGGTTTCCGGATCGCGAACGCGCCACGGTATCAGGCCTGTTTGACAGCGCCTCAAAATTTGGCGGCGCCGTGGCCATGCCGCTGATTGTCTGGATGATCGCCATGGTCGACTGGCGCATCACTTTCGCCGTTATCGGCAGCGTGGGCGTGTTCTGGGTTATCGCCTGGTATTTTATCTACACCGAAAATCCGGAGGATCACAAAAAGATTAGCCAACATGAGATCAGCCTGATTCGTGACGGCCAGGTTCAGAAGCACGGTGATAAAAGCGTGCGCCCGATGAAATGGTACAAACTCCTTCGCTACCGCAATATCTGGGCGATGTGTATTGGCTTCTTCACCATTAACTACACCTCCTATTTTTTCATCACCTGGTTGCCGACTTACCTGGTGAAAGACAAAGGCATGGATTTTTTGAAAATGGGAATGGTGGCCGCGTTGCCACTGATTTGTGGCATGGTGATTGAGGTTATTGCCGGCTGGGCTTCTGACCGCATCGTGCACAAGAAGATTCTGTCCCTGACCGCCACGCGCAAACTATTTCTGACTATTGGGCTGATGATGGCGCTGTGTATTGGATTCGCCCCTTTCACCGATTCGGTATTCATGACCGTGCTGCTATTGTGCATCGCAAAATCGGGTACTACCGTGGCGGCCTCGCAGGTCTGGGCTTTGCCGGGCGATGTGGCACCCCAGAACAGCGTCTCTATTGTGGCCGGTTTGCAAAATACCGTATCCAACATGGGCGGTGCAGTAGGACCAATTATCACCGGCGCGATCGTGGGTGCCACCGGTCATTTTACCTGGGCACTGGTATTTTCAGCGGTGCTGGTGGTGATCGGTATTCTTAACTATCTGTTCCTGATGGGCAAAGTTGAACCTATCGTTGATGAAGAGCAGATAAAAGGACATCAGACGGTGAGCCACGGCATTTAATCCCTTTATCAAACAACACCGCTTGCGTCCCTGCTGGCGGTGTTTTACTGTCCATCATTGTCCCTTATCATCAAAGCCGATGCGGTTTTATCATCAGCGGCCAGGCACAGGCAGGAGGGTTCTTTCTTTGCTCTGCGCCTGTTGTGCCTCAGTGTCCGCTCATCAGTTTTTCCACTTCTTCCGGTTTGTCGTGTACGCCAAATCGATCGACCAAAGTTCGGGTGGCTTCATTCATGCCGCGTACGTCCACATCGACGCCTTCACGACGAAACGCGATCACCGCCTTGTCGAGGGCACTGACTGCGGTAATGTCCCAGAAATGCGCGTGCGTCACGTCAATCACCACGCGTTCAACCCTCTCCTGAAAATCGAAATAGCGCATAAAGCGATCGGCGGAGGCAAAAAAGAGCTGTCCACTGATCTGATAGGTGCGCACACCCTCGTTCAGCGTCGAGGCGATCGCCATAAAACGGGCAACTTTAGTGGCGAAGTTCAGCGAGGCGATCAACACGCCGGTCAGCACGCCAAACGCCAGATTGTGGGTGGTGACCACAACCGCGACGGTCGCCAGCATGACCATGCTGCTGGAGAGTGGATGACGGCGCAGATTAACGATCGAGCGCCAGGAGAAGGTGCCGATGGACACCATGATCATTACGGCCACCAGCGCCGCCATCGGAATACGCGAGACCCAGTCGCGCAGGAAAACCACCATCAACAGCAGCACCACACCCGCGGTGAGCGTAGAGAGACGCCCGCGACCGCCTGACTTCACGTTAATCACCGATTGCCCAATCATCGCGCAACCCGCCATACCGCCGATAAACGCGGTGCAGATATTGGCTACGCCTTGCGCCTTGCACTCGCGATTTTTATCGCTCGGCGTCTCGGTCAGGTCATCGACAATGGTGGCGGTCATCATGGTTTCCAGTAGCCCAACCACGGCCAGGCCCGCTGAATAGGGCAGAATAATCATTAGCGTAGCGAGATTAAAGGGAATGTCGGGAACCAGGAACACCGGCAGGCTGTCCGGCAGCTTGCCCATGTCGCCGACGGTGCGCACGTCCAGATGCAACCACAGGGAAACAGCGGTCAGCACAACAATGCAGACCAGCGGTGAGGGAAGCGTTTTATTGAGATAAGGAAACAGATAAATAATGGCCAGACCCGCAGCGGTCAGGGCATAGACTTGCCAGGTTACATCGGTAAGTTCCGGCAGCTGCGCCATGAAAATCAGAATGGCCAGCGCGTTCACAAAGCCGGTGACGACCGATCGCGAGACGTAGCGCATCAGCCCACCGAGCTTCAGATAACCCGCCGCCAGTTGCAGCACGCCAGTCAGCACCGACGCAGCCAACAAATAGTGTAGACCGTGCTCTTTCACCAGCGTGATCATCAGCAGAGCCATGGCGCCGGTGGCCGACGAAATCATCGCCGGACGCCCGCCCAAAAACGCCATCACCAGCGGAATACAGAACGCGGAATAGAGCCCAACCTGCGGATCCACCCCGGCGATGATGGAAAAAGCGATCGCTTCAGGAATCAGCGCGAGCGCGACCACAATACCGGCGAGCACGTCACCACGGACGTTACCCAGCCAGTCCTTTCGTGTCGAGGACAGCAACATAGTTATTTCTCAGTTTTTGGTGTGAATGAGCCCGTAGGGGCAAAAAATTTACAGACGAAAAAGCACATCCGCAGACGGGATGTTTTTGCGTGCGCGCTGAAGTTTATTCAGTGCGACAGAGAGGGGAACAACTCAGGGTGGCGTAAGACGCATAGCGATGTTTATTACTCCTTCACGGCTGGCTTAAGCAGCGCGGGTCAGCAGAAAACCGGTGTGGACCGGTCATAGCCTTTGCCTGGTCAGCCATCGGCTACGGCAAAAAGCGCTTTTACTTTACACGATTTTTTTGTTGGATCAACGCGCAGCCCACCACAGATACCCTTGATGAAAAACGCTCAGCGTCGATAGAATGGCGCAAACGCAACGGAGAAGAAGAGGTCATTTACTGCTGCTGCGCGGCGGATTGACGCCTGCGTAAACAGAATGGACATCACTATTATCGGCTATCATTGCCGCCTGAATTCAGCGCGATGCGTGGCCTGATGACCTGCAATACCCTCATGGAGAATCGTGTATGACTGACATCACTATTTACCACAATCCGGCCTGCGGGACGTCCCGCAATACGCTGGCGCTGATTCGCAACAGCGGCGTTGAGCCCACCGTGATTCATTATCTGGAGACGCCGCCGACGCGCGATGATCTGAAGAAGCTGATTGCTGATATGGCGACTGGCGTGCGGGGCCTGCTGCGTAAAAATACGGAGCCGTATGCGCAATTGGGCCTGGAAGACGATCGCTTCAGCGATGACGAACTGCTTGATGCGATGCTGGCTCATCCGATCCTGATCAATCGGCCGATTGTGGTGACACCGCTCGGCACCAGATTGTGTCGACCGTCGGAACAAGTGCTGGATATTTTGCCGGATCCGCAGCGGGGCGCGTTGACAAAAGAGGATGGTGAAGCGGTGATTGATGAAAACGGCAGGCGCATCAACCGCTGAGTGACACTACGCAAAACAGCGCGCGCGTTTATCTGTCACCAATAAACACAGCGCGCGGTTTATAATGAAAAATGGCCGGAGAATCGATCCCGCTCCGGCCAACGCGATCAGACGATTTGAACCTGCAAATTATGCTGGATAAGCACATCCGCCAGAGAGCCTTCGTGGCCGACAGCCGTGGTGTGATAGAGATCGTACTGCTGGCCGTCAACCAGCCGCTGGCCATCCTCCTGCCAGACGCCGCCCTCTTTCGTACTCAACGTGACCGCATTGCCCTCTGCACCTTTAATGGTCAGCGTGTCGCTGGCGTTATCGGAGAGCTGCAACAGATCCTTCTGCCCCAGCGTCACGCTGTTGCTGCCCGCGCTTCCCAAATCGATCGCCTCAACGCCGCTGATTTTCAGGCCCAGCGTGGCGAAATCCAGCGCCTCGTGTGAGCCCGTCATCCGCAGCATGTCATGATCGGCACTGCCGTCCGGGCTGGTGAGCGTGTGCAAAAACAGCAGCGAGAAGGCGTCGTGACTTCCCAGGCCCGCCGCGCTGAGCACATCCGGATTAACGCCCGGATTTTCCACCGCGCTGTGATCCACTACCTCGATCGGCTTCTCATCGGTGGCCGCCGCCAACACGTCGTTCGGCGCGACGGCCAACTGCGGCTGTGCTACCTCGTTATAGAGCGCAACGTTTAGCGCCGCGTGCCCGATATTGCCTGCGGCATCCTGAATACTGGCGGTAAGCGCATAGTCGCCCGACGCCAGGGTATGCGCCTCGGCGGCATCCAGCTGCACGCTCCAGCTTCCCGCATTGGTCACGTTGGTTTGCCAGTGGTGTTCGCCAAGCGTCACGATAACCGCATCGCCCGCTTCACCTTTGCCTGCGATCAGCAGCCCTTCATTGAGATTGATCTTCTGACCGTCCGCCAGATGCGAAAAGCTGATTTTTGGCGGACAGGCATCGACGGTGTAACTGGCATTGATGGTTGCTGAATGCGCTGACGCATCGGTTGCGGTCACAATAATGCCGTGCTTACCGTTACCAAAACCGGTTTTCATCATCTCTGGCGTCAGGGTCAGGCTCCATTTACCGTCGTCGGTGACCGTGGCCGCGTACGTTTTACCGCCGATGATCACCTTAACCGCCTGGCCGCTACCGCTGATACCGGTGGTACCGGTCAGTGTCTCGCTATGCTGTTTCTCGCTGCGGTTCAACCAGCCATCGTCGAATGGCGTATCGATGGTGGGCGCTGGCAGCAGGATCGGGCCGCCGCCATCAACCGGCGGGGTCAGGTCAACCGGCACAACCATATCCTTCTCGTACCAGTTGCCAGCACCATCAAACACCCCAAACGTCATGGTATTGGTGTAGTGGCTGATGTCCTGCGCGGGGATCTCCACGCTCCAGCTGCCGTCCGCCTGAATGACAGCCTGTTCATGGTTCTCCAGGTAACTACTCTGCACCGAGAACGATTTTATCGGCAGCGGTGCCTCTATGGTGCCGGTCAGCCGATACCAGGTCTGTCCGTTGTGCTCTACCGCATCCGCCAGCGTGATGGTATTAAAGGTGAGTGTTGGGAAGCTGCTGTTGTAATGGGTGATCAGCAGCAGATCCTGGCTAAGGCTGGCGCTGTTGCCTTTTGCATCCGTGGCGCTGACCGTGATGGTGTAGTTGCCGTCTTTAATCGATCTCACATCAGCGTCAGAGATCTCCACCCGCCACTCATCCCCGGCCACGTTACCCACAAAGGTTTTGCCGTCCAGTGTCAGTTCAACCCGCGTATAGTTCGGCAGGTAAGCCGCACTGCCGGTGAACATAATGCCGTAAAGGCCTTCCTGATAGTTGACCGCGTTGTCACCGGTGACCGGATCAAGGGTCAGCTGCGGCAGTTTCTCTGTGGGATATATCTCCACTTCCGTTGATCTGACCTGGCTATTTCCCGCTGCGTCGGTGGCATGAACCTCCGCCATAAAGCGGCCCTCGCCCATGCTCTGCAACGTTTCTGCTGGTACGGTGAACTGCCAGTGGCCGCTTGAATCGATAGTGCTGTTCCAGACGATGCTGCCAAAGGTCACCTCAATGGTGCTGCCCGCCTCACCGCTACCTGAAATCAGCAGCGGCGAAGTGATTTCCGTGAAGTCGATTATGCCGTCATCTGACAGCCTGTTTATGTCAATCGCCGGGCCAACAGTATCGATCGTGAAGCGGGTCGTCGCCGTGCCGGTCTGCCCCCAGACATCGGTAGCGATTAGCTCAATCTGGTGCTCGCCATTACGGAAATTGGCTTCGCGCATCTGATCCGACGAGAGCGGCACGCTCCAGCGACCTTCGCTGTCCACGGTCCCTGCATAATTGATGCCGTCGATAGTCAGCGCGATTTTCTGTCCGGCACCGATCACGCCGGTGGTGCCGGTGAGCGTAACGGGATGCGAACTCTCCTCTAAATTCATAAGCCCGTCGCCGAACGGCGTTTCAATGGTGGGCTGTGGCGTTGGCGCATCATCAGGCGGCACCGAGGCTTCTACGGTGATATTTTTGACCGCCGTGGTGACGCCGCCTACGCTGTTGTCAAAGCTGACGCTGATGCGGTTTGCGCCCACCGGCAGCACTTGCAAATCGGCCGCCGGAATAGTGACGCTCCAGCTGCCGTCGGCGGCCAGCGTGGTGGTGTAGCTTTCGCCGTTCAGCTTCACGGTCAGCGTGCTTTCCGGCGCCAGGTTCATAGTCATACCGCTCAGGGTTTGTGCCGACTGCTTCTCTTCAGCGCTGAGCACCGCATCGCCGGTGAAACTGTGAATAGTCAGCGCTGGCGGGCCGCTGACCGGTGGCGGCGTGGTGTCACCGCCATCCACCGGCGGTGTATCGCCAGGATTATCACCCGGCACCGGTACCTCGCCGGGATCGTGCGGGTCAGCGGGCGTCGTGAAGTCGACCGGAATGGTGACGCTCTGCTCGAACCAGTTGCTGGCGCCGTCCAGCACGCCAAACGTCAGCGTGGTGGTGTATTGGCTGAGATCATCCGCGCTAATTTCCACGCTCCAGCTACCGTCAGCGTGCATCACGCCATCGTGCCAGTTCAGCAAATAATCACTCTGTACTGCGAACGACTTAATGGGTAGCGGCGTTTCCATGGTGCCGCTGAGCCGGTACCAGGTCTGTCCGTCGTGCTCTACCGCATCTGCCAACGTCAGCGTGTTAACGGTAAATGTCGGATTACTGCTTTTGTAATGGGTAATCAGTAGCAGATCCTGACTGAGGCTGGTGCTATTGCCATTTGGATCCGTGGCGCTGACCGTGATGGCATAGTTGCCATCTTTTATCGACTTCACGTCATTGTCAGAAATCTGCACCCGCCACTCATTCTCGTTTACGCTGCCGTAAAAGGTTTTGCCGTTCAGCGTCAGATCAATCAGCGTGCCGCTCGGCAGATGCGCTGCGCTGCCGGTGAACATAATGCCGTAGATGCCTTCCTGATAGCTGACCGCATTGTCGCCGGTAACCGGATCGAGCGTCAGCTGCGGCAGTACCTCAGAAGCATAAATATCTACGCCGCCAACAGCGGAGCTGCTGTTACCTGCCGCATCCGTAACACGGGCCACCGCACCAAAGCGGCCTTCACCCATGCTCTGCAGCGTTTCCGCCGGTACCGTAAACTGCCACTCACCGTATGAATCGATAGTGCCTTTCCAGACCGTGCCACCAAAGGTCACCTCAATGGCGCAGCCGCGTTCACCGCTGCCCGAGATCAGCAGCGGCGAGTTAATTTCGGTGAGGTCGATCAGGCCGTCCCCTGCCAGCACATCAACACTGACGCGAGGTGCTTCAATATCAGCAATGTAGTGGGTCACGGCGGTGCCGGTTTGCCCCCACACGTCGGTAGCGGTCAACACAATCTCATGCTTGCCGTTGGATGAAGGCGCACCGTAATTAGGATCAGAGCCCACCGGCACGCTCCAGCGACCTTCGGCATCCACGGTGCCCGCATAGCTGATGCCGTCAATGGTCAGCGCGATTTTCTGTCCGGCGCCGGTCACGCCGGTGGTGCCGGTGATCATCTGGGCGTGATAACTCTCAGTGGAGCTCATCAACCCGTCGCCAAACGGCGTTTCAATGGTGGGCTGTGGCACCGGTGCGCCATCCGGCGGCACGGAGGCTTCCACGGTGATCGCTTTGCTCAGCGTGGTGGTACCGCCAACGCTGTTGTCAAAACTGACGCTGATGCGGCTGCTACCCACCGGCAACGCTTGCAGATCGGCCGCCGGAATAGCCAGGCTCCAGCTGCCGTCGGCGGCCAGCGTGGTGGTGTAGCTCTCACCATTCAGTTGAACGGTCAGCGTACTTCCCGGCGCCAGATTCTGCGTGGTGCCGCTCAGCGTTTGCGCCGTGAATTTTTCATCTGCGCTCAGCACCGCATCGCCGGTAAAACTGTGGATGGTTAATGACGGCGGGCCGCTGACCGGCGGCGGCGTGGTTTCACCGCCATCCACCGGCGGCGTATCGCCAGGATTGTCGCCCGGCAGCGGCACCTCGCCCGGATCGTGCGGTTCAGCGGGCGTGGTCAGATCGGCCGACACATAGAGCCCCTGCTCAAGCCAGTTTCCGGCGCCGTCCTGCACGCCGAATGTCAGGCTATTGTTGCCTTCGCTGAGGTCACTGGCGCTGACTTCCACGCTCCAGCTGCCGTCGGCGTGGAGCACGCCATCGTGCCAGTTCATCAGGTAATCGCTCTGTACGGCGAACGATTTTATCGGCAGCGGCGCCTCCAGGGTGCCGCTGAGCCGGTACCAGGTTTGACCGTCGTGCTCTACCGCATCCGCCAGCGTGACGTCGTTAACGGTGACGGTAGGTTTACCGCTGTTGTAGTGAGTAATCAGCAGCAGATCCCGGCTGAGGCTGGTGCTGTTTCCCTGTTTATCAACAACGCTCACCGTGGCACGGTAGTTGCCATCTTTAATATCCCTGAGCTCGCTGTCGTTAATCTGTATGTGCCACTGATTTTCATTGACGCCGCTTTCCCAGCGTTTGCCATTCAGTGTGACCGTGACAATGGAACCGGTGGGCAGATTTTCTGTGGTGCCGGCAAACAGAACGCCGTAGACACCTTCCTGATAGTTCACCGCATTATCATCAGCGATCGGATCGAGATGCAGCACCGGTAACGCATCCGCCCTGGGTTCATTCGCGGCAGCAGCCGGCGTTGATGGCATGGTTGATGGTGCGGCGGTCAGGGTTGAAACGGGCGGCGCGTCGCTGTTCAAAGCCGTGACAGCTGCATCGTTATGGTTAGGGGCGATAGAGGCGGCCGCAGTGCTGTGGATTTCCGGTGACGCTGAGTTGCTGAGGTCAGGCGCACTCAACACCGGCAGCAGCGTGGTAAGGGTTGCAGAGTCGCCCGCGGCGGTGTCTGCAAACTGCACCTGATGAACAGCATTGTCATGCTGAAAACGTAGCTCGCTGTGCCTGCCATCGATTTGGCTAAAAAACTGCTGATAGCGAACGGTATCACTGTCCTGAAAACGCAGGATCAGATCTTCGCCCTGCTGCTGATAAGCCGCAACCTGGGCAGGCGGGCCTTGCAGCGTGATAATTGCAGGCTCGTTAAGAATGGATCGGGAATCACCTTCACTGAACGGCGGCAGTGGTTGACCGCTGGCCAGCGATACGACAGTAACGCGGCCTGTGCCTGAATACGCCATGATTTTCCTCTTATATACCGGTTAATGATTTAAGCGACGCCAGAAAGGTAAAGAAAATCTTTACTTTTCGCAGGCATGCAGCGGCCAACGGCCAAAAAGGCGCTGAGCCTGAACCGGTGCTCCAGGGATGAAAGGCAATCCGCAACAAGGAAAATGGTTAACATTACAGCCAAATAAAATGTTCAATGCAGGACGCAGATATTGTCTGTCGGCAAGATGAAACAGTACCACTCTTTGTGAGAGCCCGCGCGTCAGCTCAATTTACTTCCATTAACCTCAAAGACTTATCGCCTTTAAAGAGGTTAAGGGTCGACGCTGGATAGCCATAAATTAGTCTGCGCCTGCCCGCTTTACTACTGGCCAAAATCTGGAAAATCAGCCCTAAGCCAAATGCTTTTTTATTAATGTCGCTTACATCACCAAACCCGATGATAGTGCCAGCGAGACGAGGCCCAATTTATTCCACGCCGGGAAGTTATTATTTAAATTTAAGTGTTGCAGGCTAATGCAGTTCAGGCACGGTGAGAAAAGCGGTTTTTACGGCAGCGGTGGGCCGCTCTAAAAAGGGCGGCAGTCTCTCATGATGCGCTAAAAGTCAGGGGAAAGGAGCGTAAGACAGGCGCTGACGGCTTCGAACAGCCGCCGTGAGATTGCGCCTGCTCATTTGTTGAAGCCGTTAACAGGGAGAGTCGGGTTATTTCTTTTTGTTGAGCATCGCCTGCAAATCAGCGAAGGGATTATAGGTTGCTGCCTCAACGTCGTTTTGCGCATCCTCACCCGCCACTACCGAGGTACCGTACTGATCCGCTTCGGTATATTTTGAGTGCTCGTGATCATGACAGTAAAGGCACAACAGCTCCCAGTTGCTGCCATCTGGCGGATTGTTGGTGTGATCGTGATCGATATGGTGAACGGTTAACTCACGCAAATTAGAGTAAACAAACTCCCGCGAGCAGCGACCACATACCCAGGGAAAGAGTTTCAGGGCTTTCTCACGATAGCCGCTTTCCAGACGCGTATAGTTTTTTGGTATCAGAGCCATTGCCGATATTACCTGTGATAAGAGGCGAATTTAGAGAAGTGTTATCAATATATCCCATATCGACACAGAAGAAGACAGGCTAAAGGCGGCGCGCGCTGTTTTTGCCTGTCTGCAGACGGGGATGAGCACACACTGCTATCGCGCGGGTCGCCAATGTTGTTATCGTAAGTGATGCGTTAGCAGCCTTCAGTCAACGGCCAACAACCCGTATGCAGGCAAACGGGCTATTTACTCGCTTCTCTCAACAGGAATCCAGCCATGCCCCACTACTGTTTCTATAAAAAAGCCAGGCACGTTGTTGTGCTGGCGAGCTCGGACGCGACGGGTGCGGAACCCCTGTTGCAACAGGGATATGAAAAGCAGTTTGAAGAAGTGAACGCCCTGAATGCAGAACGTGCGCTGCGCCGTTTTGCCGATATTCGCCGTGATAAGCGCACCGATCAGCACAATTTCCTCGCAGGTGCCGCCACTTTTCCATTGATCGGGGTGTTGACCGCCTTTGCAATGTTTCTGCTAAAGAAAAAAGCAGGACGAAAGTAAACGCCAGCGGTACCCGTGATACACCCGCCCTGTTCTGGCGCTGTAAGGCAGCAACTATCTGCGGATAGCGCGTAAAAAGAGAGAACCATGTTAATTAATGCTGATTTTTCACAAAACGTTGTGGTGGCGCCTGACGATCATCACTGGATCAGTTCGCCACAGGCAGGCGTCGAGCGCGTCATGCTCGATCGTATCGGCGCTGAAAAGGCGCGGGCCACCAGCCTGGTCAGATATGCGCCTGGCTCTGATTTTCCTGAGCACAGTCATCCGAGTGGCGAAGAGATCCTGGTGCTGAGTGGCGTCTTCAGCGAAAACGGTATCGACTATCCCGCAGGCTGCTATCTGCGCAGCCCGGATGGATCGTCGCATCAGCCATCAAGTCGCGAAGGCGCTACGCTGTTTGTTAAGCTTCGTCAGATGTCTGCCGATGACCGCGCCTGGGTGCGCACCAATACCCACGATCGCACGCTCTGGCAGGGCGAGCCGCGCAGGCAGTTCTGCCCACTGTACAGTAGCCAGAGTGAAACGGTGCTGCTGCAAAAGCTGGCGGACGGCGAGCCGCTGGTGCAGGACCACGCCGCGAGCGGAGCAGAAGTGTTGATCCTGTCCGGTGAATTAACCTCGGCGGCAACCCGTTATCCAACCGGGAGCTGGCTGCGCTTTGCACCGGACGCTTATCCCGCCCTGCACGCCTCCGCCGCAGACACGCTGGTCTATATGAAAACCGGTCATCTCCACCCCACCACTCTGGTCGGCGCATCATCCTGAAAGCAATTCGTAGCGCGGCAGCGGTGAATCGCAACAGCACGCGGGGCGAATAAAAAGTTGGCCGATATAGAGTAAATAAGCACAGCCGGTGAGCTGAATAGCGATAAGCTCAGGCTGCCGGCACGGAAAAGCGTTATTCCACTAAAAGCGGCGGTAATAAACAGGCCATTGGCTAAGGCAATGCCCAGACAAACGCGCGTTGCGCGGCGCCAGCCAGCGTTTATGAGGGTTTAAAACAGTACCTGCGTTAGCCTGACAATCAGGGGGAATAACGTTGACCTTCAGCCAGCTAAACCGCCCTCTTACCCCATAACATTGCGCTGCCCGCAGCCTGAAAACCCGAGGTTGTGTCATCCTCATAACTTCTGTAACGCTTTTACATAATAATCAGCAGAAACTATCACAGCGATGTGTGATGTGAACGCCGGATGTGCCGATAACCCAGCTAGTCCCCATTTCATCCGGTATCTCTGATGCAACTGAATGTAGTGAAAAATCTTATTGCCCTGCTGAACCCTCGCCGCGGCCAGCGTTCATCCGCGTCATTTAACGCTTTAAGCCAGGCGATGCCGGTGATCGAATTCAGCCCTGCCGGCATCATTCAGAAAGCCAGCCCGCTATTTCTAACGGCGATGGGATACCGGGCTGATGAAATCATTGGTCGCCATCACAGCATGTTCTGCCCGCCGGAGCTGGTTAATTCACCTGAATATAGCCGCTTCTGGCAGCGTCTCGCGGCGGGAGAAAACTTCAGCAATAAATATCTGCGTCTGGCCAGCGGCAACCGCCCGGTTTGGCTGGAAGCCAGCTATATCCCGATCGCCGATCGCCGCGGCAAGGTGTTTAAAATCATTAAGATCGCCGCTGACATCTCGGCGCGCATGGAATCTGCGCTGGAACAGGAATCGGTGATTAATGCGATCGGCCGCTCGATGGCGGTGATCGCCTTCAGTCCCGCCGGTATCGTGCTTGATGTAAACGAAAACTTTCTGCAGGCCACCGGTTACACGCGGGATCAGGTGCTGGGTCAGCATCACCGTCTGTTCTGCTCAGAAAAACTCTGCCGTAGCGATGAATACCGGCAGTTCTGGGAAAGGCTTAATCAGGGTGAGTTTTTCTCCGGCCAGTTTCCCCGCCTTAACCGTCGCGGTGAGCCGCTGTGGCTGCGGGCAACCTATAATCCGGTGTTTAACAGCAAAGGCCAGTTGTACAAAATCGTGAAGTTTGCGTCTGACGTGACGGAACAGGTTTTGCGCAATCAGAAAGAGCAAAATGCGGCGGTGCATGCGTGGGAAATGGCGATACAGACACGCGGCAGCGCGCAAGCCGGAGCCGACGTGATCGAAAACAGCATACGCATGATCGATAAAATCGCCCAGGATATGAACGCGGTCTCGACCGATATCGTCCGTCTTAACAAGCAGTCTGACAGCATTGATGGCATGGTGGAAACCATACGTGGCTTTGCCCTGCAAACGCGACTGATTGCGCTTAACGCGGCGATCGAGGCTGCCAAAGCAGGCGCCTCGGGCCGCAGCTTTGCCGTTGTCGCCGCCGAAGTGCGTAGCCTGGCCGCCAACGTCAGCGGCGCTACCGAAGCGATTGAAAAGGTGGTATCCGGCAACAATCAGCTGACCAGAGACGTGCTGAAAGGCATCGAAATCAGCCTGGACAATACCGGGCAAGGCGTCACGCTGATGCGCGAAGCCAGCGAGGTGATCGCCAGCATTCAGCGCAATTCTGAACGCGTGGAGAGCGCCGTCAGAGAAGTTGCTCGTTCGGTTGAAGCGGAATAACAGCACACCGCGAAGAACGATCGGCATTGAATCGTCGGCGCCGGTGCCGACGGGGTGCGGCGATTACCAGGGCGCCCGCTGTTGATCAAACCAGAAGCCCGCCGTCATCTCCGCCCTCTCCTGTTCCGCCAGCCAGACGATACCGGCCGCCGCCTGCTCAACCGTTCGGTAGCCGGTGTGGCCGTTAAAATCGGTGGCGGTATAACCCGGATCAACCGCATTGACGCTGATGTTGTCTTTGATCAGCTCTTTGGCGAACGCCACCGTAACGGCATTAAGCGCTGACTTCGAACTGGTGTAGCCCATCGCCTCAACCTGAGAATAGGGATGGCTCAGATCGGCGACCCATTCCAGCGAACCCAGCCCGCTGCTGACCATGATAATGCGGGCATGCGGCGCGGATTTAAGCAGCGGAAGAAACGCCTGGGTCACCCTGATGACGCCAAACACGTTGGTTTCATAAACGGCCATGATGTCACTGAGGCTTTGTGCGCTGGGAGCAACCGGCTGTACCCCTGAAATCCCGGCATTATTGATCAGCAGATCCAGCTTGCCCTCTTCTTCCTGTACCCGCTGCGCCGCGGCCTGAATGCCCGGCAGGCTGGTGACATCCATGATGATTAACCGCGCGTTGATACCTTCCGCAGCCAGTCTGGCAACGGCCATCTCGCCACGTTGTTCGTCGCGGCAACCCAGCCAAATCGTATAGCCCCGCTGACCTAATTGCCTGGCCGTCTCAAAACCGATGCTTTTGTTGCCGCCCGTGATAAGTACGCTCTTGCTGTTCATGTGGGTTTCCTGAAGATAAATGCCTTTCTGCTTAACAGGCGTTTTTTGTGTTCTGAATTTATAGCCCGCCTGATAGTTTTGATAAACGGGCACAATAAGAACAGGCTGATCGGTATGGCGAACAATAGCGATGCGAGCGGAATGGAGAACCTGGCGGTTTTTCTGACGGTGTTTAACGAGAAGAGTTTTCGCACGGCGGCGATCCAGCTTGGCCTGTCGCCCTCCACGGTCAGCGAGAAAGTTTCGGCGCTTGAGCGCAGCCTTGGCGCACGCCTGTTTACCCGCACCACACGCAGCGTCAGGGCGACCGAAGCGGGTCAGGCGCTGGCCGATCGCATCGCTCCGCTGCTTACGGAGGTGCGCGCCGCGCTCAATGATGTGACCACGCCGCAGCAGAATTTGCGCGGCACGCTCAAACTGAACGTAACCGGCGCCGTCATGGTGGACATCTTGCCGCCGCTGCTGGATCGTTTTCTCTCACAGCATGCGCAGATTCGTGTGGAGCTGATGGTCGATGATCGGCTGGTGGACGCCACGCTGGCGGGCTGCGATGCGGGCATTCGTTACGGCGAACATCTGGCGAAGGATGCCATCGCGGTGCCCATTGGGCCGCGTATCCAGCGCCTGGCGCTGGCCGCCTCGCCCGCCTATCTCGCGTCGCGCGACCGCATTACTCATCCAACTGATTTACCTGAACATAACTGCATACGGCTGAAATTTTCCAGCGGCGCGCTGGTGCCATGGGATGTCAGTCGTAACGGAGAGATGCTGCGCGTGGATCCGCCAGGACGGCTGATCATTGGGGTCGATGGCGCATCGGCAGCCATCGATTTTGCGCGCAACGGTAACGGCATCATCGCGACGTTTGAAAACTGGCTACAGCCGCATTTCGACGCAGGCGATCTCTTGCCGGTTTTACCGGAATGGTGGTCGTCGTTTGAGGGGCCGTGGCTCTATTTCTCCAGCCGCTTTATGACTGCTCCACTGCGGGCGTTTGTCGATTTTCTGCGCGAACAAGAGGCATAACGCGCCATGCTCAGCCGGTGATTCGCCAGGCCGGTTGCGGATTATGCCACGGTGCGACCTCTATAACCGAAACCGCTGCTGCATCGCCTCTGCCAGTAACGTGACGGCCTCATCGCCCACAGAGGCGGCGCTGCGCATAAACACGATGTCATGGTCAGCAATCGGCGGCATGCCATCGAGTATCTGCATGCGTTCGGTGACTTTGCCGCGGTCAATCAGGCTGAGAGCCAGGCCCGCTTCCACACAGGCTTTAACCGCCTGATTGGAGTGGCTTTCGAGCACAATGCGTACACGGAGACCAGATGCGTTTAACGCCTCGATCATCGCCTCGCGGTAAGGGCATTGCACGGCGTGCACCGCCAAAGGCAAAGGATCGCGGCGCAGCAGATCGCTGCCAATAGGTCCGACCCAAACCGGCGTGGTCGACGTCAATAACTGGCTGTGCGAGCCAGCATACCCTTTCAGCTGCGTTACCACCGCCGTTTGCACGTTGTCACGCTGCACCCATTCTCTGAGCAGATAACTTGGCCCGGTCTTCAGCTCCAACACCACATTGGGCCAGGCGGCGGTAAAAATCGGCAGGATGTCGCGAATAACGTGCAGCGCATATTCATCGGGCACGCCCAGGGTAATACGCCCGACCAGATCGGTGCCGTGCAGATCGGCCAGCACCCGATCGTGCGCGTGTAACAGTTCGGCGGTGGAGGCCAACAAACGCTTGCCGAGCGCGGTCAGGGAAACGGATTGGTTATCGCGATTCAATAGCCGTCCGCCTGCCACCGCCTCAAGACGCTGAATGTGCACGCTCACCGCCGCCGGACTTTTGTGCAGCTGTTCAGCGGCCGCGCTGAATTTCCCGATGCGCACCACGGCATGAAAGGTGCGTAACAGATCGATGTCGAGAGTCGCATTCATGATTTAACCTTTGTGAACGACTGATGCACGATATTTTGATTTACCAGATTACCCCAGTTGCCTAGCCTTGAGGAATGAACAAAACATTCCCGCTCCAACTTAACCCTGCACTACGTGGCCACTGGCTGCACACTCTGCCGCTGCCACTGCTGGAAGCCGGGCTGGTAATCGCCTGGAGTTCAGGGTTTATCGGCACCCGTTTTTCTATCGATTACGCCCCGGCGTTGCTGGTGGTGTTCTGGCGCTGCGTGGTGGTTTCTCTGTTACTGCTGCCCTTTGTGCTGCGGCCGTTGCGGCAAACCTCGTTTCGCGTACTGCTGAAAAACGCCGCCATCGGCTTGCTGGCGATGGCGGGCTACATGACCGGCGTCACACAAGGCATTGCGCTCGGCGTACCGGCGGGTCTGGCCGCGCTCTGCGCCGATCTGCTGCCGCTGGGCATGGCGCTGTTGGCGGCGGCCTGTCTTGGCGAGCGACTGGCACCGAAAATCTGGCTGGGGCTGATCCTCGGGCTGGTTGGCGTGCTTACCGTTACTCACAGCGTGCTCGGGCTGGGCGACGCGCCGCTGTGGGCCTACGGTTTGCCGCTGGCAGGCATGTTATCGCTGGCGGTCGCCACCCTGTGGCAAAAGCGCGCCAGCGACGCCTCGACAATGGGCCTGCTGCCTAACCTCTGGTTACAGTGTTTTGTGTCGAGTTTCGCCTTCGCCCTCATTCAGGGTAGCCAGGGCAGTCTGGCACCGATTCCCTCAACGGGCTTCGCGCTGAGCGTGTTATGGACGGTGGGGCTGTCAACCTTCGGCGGCTACGGGCTGTACTGGATTTGCCTGCGCCGCAGTTCGGCAACCCGCGTGGCCAGCGTGCTCTATCTCAGTCCGCCCATTACGCTGCTCTGGGCGTGGATGATGTTCGGTGAGCCGCTCTCCTGGCAGATGGCGTTGGGAATGATGATTTCCGCCATCGGCATCGCGCTGGTGATGCGCGCCGAGCGCCGCTGAGCCAACCGGGCATCTGGTTTATTGCTGTTCAGATCCCGGCCGCCGCCAGCAAGAAAATTTTCTTTTCGCGGGAATAAGCTTTCCGGTGGTTCGTCTTATCTGCTCTCAGATAACCGACGAGCGCATGATATGACACAACCTTCACTTTCCAATCGCCAAAAGCTGACCCGGCTTTTGCTGGTAGCCGCTGTTCCGCTGGCGTTGATTTTACTGTTTTTATGGGCAGGCGGTTGGCTGACGCCTCAACGGCTGTCCGCCGATAAAATGATTGTCGCGCTCGAGCAAACCGGCGGAAAACACCCCGGTTATCGCCGCAATCATGCAAAAGGCATCTGTATCCTGGGTGATTTTATCGCCAACGGCCAGGCCAGCAGCCTTTCCCGTGCGGCGCTGTTTGCACCGGGCAGCACGCCGGTAACAGGACGCTTAGCGATTGCGGGCGGTAATCCCGCGGCACCCGATTACGCCGTTCCGGTTCGCAGTATGGCGCTGTTATTCCAGCAGGCGAACGGGGAACAGTGGCGTACCGGCATGAATGCGATACCGTTTTTTCCGGTCGCGACCGTTCAGGGGTTTTACGATCAGCAAGAGGCGTCACGGCCCGATCCCGCAACCGGCAAGCCCAACCCGGCCAGCATGCAAGCGCTGGTGCATAAACATCCGGAAATCACCCATTTTGTCCGCTGGGTAAAACAGGCCGTTCCCGCTTCCAGCTGGAGCAGCGAGCAATACAACAGCCTGAACGCCTTTCTGTTTGACGACGCTTCCCATCATCAACATCTGGTTCGCTGGAGCATGGTGCCCCATACGCCACGGCAACCGATTACCGCAGCAGAACAAGGCGACAGCGATTTTCTGCAAAAGGATCTACAGCAGCGCCTGGCGAAGGGGCCACTGAAGTGGGATTTGATCATTACCTTGGCGGGCGCGGGCGATGCAGGAAACGATGCGTCGCGCGCATGGCCCGCCGATCGTCAGACCGTTAATGCCGGCACGCTGGTGATCAACCGTGCAGTGCCTCAGCGGGAAGGGAAATGTAATGACATTAATTATGACCCGCTGATTCTGCCCGATGGCATCGCCGCATCTGACGATCCTTTGCTGAATGCGCGTTCCGCGGCCTACGCCAAATCCTATAACCTTCGCACCCGCGAGCAGTCAGGGCATTCACTATGAAACAGGTTACCCATTTTCACCCTGCGCTACGCGTGGTGCACTGGCTAATGGCCGCGCTGATTCTGTTCATGCTGTTGATCGGCGTGGCCATGGTCTCTACCGTTTCTTCGTTACATGCTTTGCTGGTATCGATTCACAAGCCGCTGGGCCTGATGATCCTGGTGCTGGTGCTGGCACGCCTGTGGTTACGGTTCTGTACCGCTGTTCCGGCGTTGCCTCACTCGATTCCGGGCTGGCAACGTGCCATGGCGCAACTTTCACACTGGGCGCTGTATGCCATGATGCTGGCGCAGCCGCTAATTGGCTGGGCTATGCTTTCAGCAGCGGGCTATCCAGTGACGCTGGGAGGTGGCCTGGTATTACCGCCGATTGTGCCAATCAATAACGGCAGTTATGCGCTGTTGCGTTCTCTGCATTCGATCGTTGCGTTGCTGCTGTTCCTGACCATTATGGTGCATCTGGCGGCGGCACTGCTGCATGTCTTGATCCTGCGGGACGGCGTGTTTGCCAGTATGGCGGGAAAGCGCAAACGCTGAGGGTCCTCTGTGTCACATCTTACTGATGAAGAAATTCGCGATGTTATGCCGCATTTGCAACGTTTTGCCCTGTGGCTGACCCGAAATCCACACAGCGCTGAGGATCTGGTGCAGAGCTGTCTGTTTAAAGCGCTGACGCACAGCGCACAGCGTAAACCTGAACACAGCCTGCGGGCATGGCTGTTCTCTATTCTTTATCGACAGTTTATTGATGGCGAACGGCGAGGTAAGCGTTATCGGGCTATCCTGGCATTTTTTACTGGTGAAGAGCGCTCAGGCCCGTCGGTGGAATCGATGGCGATTGCCGACGACACGCTGGCGCTCTTCGCCACGCTGCCCACCGATTATCGGGCGATACTGTTGCTGGTGAGCGTGGAAGAGTTGAGTTACAAAGAGGCTGCTATGGCATTAAATATCCCGCTGGGCACGGTGATGTCTCGCCTCTCACGGGCGCGTAAACTGCTGCATGAAAAACTGGAAGGTCAGGCCGCACCACTGCCATTGAGGAGGCTAAAATGACGCCCGGTGAACAGGAACTGCATGCGTGGATGGATGGCGAAGTTGACGATGCCCGCGCCGAAAAGATAGAACGTTATCTGGCGGAGAACCCGCAGATCGCCGCCGAAATGGCGGCGTTGCGTCAGGATAAGCAGCTTTTACGGCAGGCGATGCATCGGCAACCGCCGTATGCCACCAACGTTGATGCGCACTATTTTCATCGACGTTTACGCCAGCAGAGGTTCAGGAAACTGGCGCTGGCCTGCGTGCTGGTGTTGTCAGTCGGTATCGGCGGCATTACCGGCTGGCAAATCAGCGCACAGATGAATGCGCATCTGCCCATGGAAGATGCTGTTCAGGCGTTCCGGCTGTTCGGCGATCAAAGCCAGTTGCCGCTTGATGTCAGCGCCGCTCAACAAGCGGATCTGACGCGCTGGGTAACCCGCTATTTTATTCATGGCGATTTGCCGCCCAACCTTGAGCAGTATGGCTTTAAACCGCTTGGCGCCCGTCTGATGGCAACGGCGCAAGGGCCCGCTGCGCTGGTGATGTATGAAGATCCGCACGGTACGCGCCTCGCCTGGTATATTCGCCCACTCAGCCCGATCAAGATGTCCCACGGAGAACGTCAGGCAGAAGATGTCATGGCGCAATACTGGAGTGATGCGCATTACAACTATGCGCTGGTTACGCCGCTGGGTGCGCCACAGGCGGGCGTCGTGCGCAAAGCGTTGTCACCCACAATAAGTTGAAGTTACACGGCAGAGGAAAAAAAAGCTGATGGGTTTATGGTGGGGAGAGGTTGGTTGAAGAAACCACGCGCAACCGGCTTAACGTTAACGCCCTGCCGGTTGCCGTTCTAATCAGAACGCCATGAATTGATGGTGCTCGCAGCGCCGCGGCGCCATCCGGGAACGATGTGAAGATGGCGGCACCTTCACATCGTTTTCCTGAGGAGTGGCCGCGATTATTTCGCCAGCAGTTCCCGACGCACGATCTCAGCACCGGCGCTCAGCGCATGCAGTTTACCTTGTGCGACGTGACGCGATAACGGTGTCATGCCGCAGTTGGTGCATGGATAGAGTTTGTCAGCATCAACAAACTGCAGCGCTTTACGCAGCGTATCGGCAACCTGCTCCGGCGTCTCGATGGTGTTGGTCGCCACATCGATGGCGCCGACCATCACTTTCTTACCGCGAATCAATTCAATCAGCTCCATTGGCACCCGCGAGTTCTGGCATTCCAGTGAGATGATATCGATATTGGATTTCTGCAGCTTAGGAAAAATTTCCTCATACTGCCGCCACTCTGTTCCCAACGTTTTTTTCCATTCGGTATTCGCTTTGATGCCATAGCCGTAGCAAATATGCACCGCGGTTTCGCATTTCAGCCCTTCGACCGCTCTTTCCAGCGCCGCAATTCCCCAGTCGTTCACTTCGTCGAAGAAGACGTTAAACGCTGGCTCATCAAACTGAATAATATCCACGCCTGCAGCCTCTAATTCCCGCGCTTCCTGGTTAAGGATTTTGGCAAATTCCCAGGCAAGCTTTTCGCGGCTTTTATAGTGGCCATCATACAGCGTGTCGATCATGGTCATCGGGCCCGGCAGCGCCCATTTGATCGGTTGCGTGGTGTGCTGACGTAAAATTTTAGCGTCTTCAACAAAAACCGGCTTCTGACGAACCACTTCACCGATAACGGTCGGTACACTCGCGTCATAACGATTGCGGATGCGAACAATTTCACGCTTTTCAAAATCAACGCCGCTGAGGTGTTCAATGAAGGTGGTCACGAAGTGCTGGCGGGTTTGCTCACCATCACTGACGATATCAATGCCCGCTTCAATCTGATCCTGCAAGCAAACACGCAGCGCATCGAGTTTGCCCTCAGCCAGCTCTTCGCCTTGCAGCTTCCACGGCGACCACAGCGTTTCAGGCTGAGCAAGCCATGAAGGTTTTGGTAAGCTGCCCGACGTTGAGGTAGGTAATAACTTTTTCATAATGGATAACCTTGTAGTTCGATTAATCAAAGAACGGAATTAGCAGACCACTGCTCAAGAACAGCCTGGTAAGGTTTAATGAATGTCTCTTCAGTAAACTTGCCCTGCTCAACAGCCAGCTGGCTACGTTCTTCTCGATCATAAACAATCCGCGTGAACGAATAATCCTGATGACTCAGGCTTGGCTGATAGACGTTCCCTGCCGCAGAATTCGCGTTGTAAATTTCAGGCCGATAAATCTTCTGGAAGGTTTCCATCGTGCTGATAGTGCTGATCAATTCCAGGTTGGTGTAGTCGTTAACCAAATCACCCTGGAAATAAAAGGCCAAAGGCGCAACGCTGCCTGCTGGCATGAAATAGCGCGCGGTTAATCCCATTTTGGCGAAATAGTAATCGGTCAGCGATGCCTCGTCCTGCTGATATTCAATGCCCAGAACAGGATGCACATTGCCCGTGCGGTAATAAGTGTTTTTGCTCGATACGCTCAGGCAGATCACCGGCGGCTTACTGAAGTGCGTGTTATATGCGTCCGAGTTAATGAAGTTTTTGAAAATGTTGCCATGCAAATCACCGAAGTTAGCAGGCATGCTGAATTCATTGCGATTTTTATTGTGTGCTGGCAGCACCACGCTGAAATCGTAATCCCGCACGTAGGAGGAGAAGTTATTGCCCACGATACCTTCAATGCGCTGACCGCTCTGTTTATCGACGACGGTAGTTTTTAAGATTTCAATGACCGGAAAAGCGCCGCCCTTGCCTTCGAGATCAACGTTAAGCTCGGCAGTAATAATCTCCAGCTCAACCGCATAACGATCGCTTTTCGGGTTATCCCATTGCGCCAGCGAATTGAAACGGTTGTCGATCATTACCAATGCGTTGTGCAGGTTTTCCTGACGCTTTTCACCCCGGGCTAAATTCGCAAAGTTGGTGGTGATGCGCGTTTTATCAGAAGGATTATAATTTTCGTCGAAACGAATGCGCTTGAGAGTAAATGCAAAGTTTTTATTCATTGTTATCTGGCATCCTGATTTCTGATAAAAAGCCTGATTGAATAACACATTTTTCAGGCTTTCTTATTCAATGTGTTCGCGATAAATATTTAATAACTGTGCATATTTTATGCCTGACTCCTCGCGTGAAAAAAAGTGATTTAATTTCATTCAACATGAACTTTATTCATGTTCAAGCAGAGTATCAGTGCCAGCAAGGATAGCGTTGCACGCTTACACAGGGATTCACTTCCGAGATCAGGGGGTTAGCGCGGATTAAGGTGATGAGCGAATAATGAGGATAGCAGGCACGGCCTGTGTTGCGCGCGCCAACATGCTGACACATCATGTTGTGTAGGCATTCCGTTTTTGTCTATTACGGATGCTCTATCTTCGGGTTTATTGGAGGATAAGGCGCAAGCGGATGAGAGGGGCTTTATGCGCTTATCCTGAACCTGAGGCTGCTGGGATCGTTATCCAGCCTGAGTCGATTACTAAAATGGCTTTGGAGAGAGCGCTATGTCCATCATGGATTCACTTCTGACATTTAGTTTGGCCGCTGTGCTGTTGACCTTAACACCGGGGCTGGATACTGCACTGATATTGAGAACGGCCACAACAGAAGGAAAAAACCAGGCTATTCAGGCGGCGCTGGGCATTAATACCGGCTGTTTACTGTGGGGCGTGGCGATTGCTTTTGGATTAGGAAGCGTTGTAGCAGTTTCAGAGCTTGCTTATGACATCCTGAAATATTGTGGCGCAGCCTATCTGGGTTGGCTGGGCGTTTGTATGCTGGTGCGCCCCAGGAAGCAATTAATCGTGGCTGATGCTTCCAACAAGACGGCTTCAAACTGGTTTCTGAAAGGCGTTCTCGGCAATGCCCTCAACCCTAAAGTAGGCATCTTTTATGTCTCTTTTTTGCCCCAGTTTATTCCTCAGGGGCACTCTCCCGTTATCTGGACTTTTGGGCTGGTGACTATTCATATAACAATGGGTATTGTCTGGTCGTTGATGCTCATTGGCGCGACGCGCCCGCTGGCCTCTCTGTTACGAAAAGAGAAAGTGATTCGCTGGCTGGACCGCACCACCGGTCTGGTTTTTCTTTTATTTGCAGCACGGCTGGCAATCAGCAGGCGTTAATTTCTCAGCGTCCGGGCCAGGTTAATGCCCGCCAGGCCCTGAACCGCCGCCGTCGCCGCCTGAATGCCCTGCTGAACCGGGCCGCCGGTGTCCATTTTGCTGGCGATCATCGCCCGGTTATACAGCGTCTGATAGACCTGTCCGGTGATGTTGGCGACGGTCGGCTCCAGACCTGGATTCGCTTTGCGCCACTCCGCCTCAGCGTCCCGCTTCTGCTTCGGCGAGATCTCCGTCATCTTACCCGTGGCGGCTTTCGTCGCCGCAATCTCCCCCTGCGTCCGGGCAATATCCGCCACCTGCGAGCCGATTTCCGCCAGCTGCTGCGCCGTTTCCATTCGCCGCTGCTCTTTCTCCCTGTCGAAGATTTTATCCAGCCCCGGATTCGCACCTGCCGCGTCGCGGCTCAGGTCCGCCACGTTTTGCGTCTGGTTCGCCCCGTCGCGGATAACAAGGGTGCCTTCACTGACCGCCGCCTTCGTGGTGGACGATGCGCTGCCGCTGCTGTTCATCCCCGCCAGCAGGC
>Ga0308169_10000207_pt1 | contig 110459 bp, 95 predicted proteins | sample PhyBR1_2_FD_202139 | JGI IMG/M metagenome (GOLD analysis project Ga0308169, IMG submission 202139) | Phyllosphere microbial communities from UC Gill Tract Community Farm, Albany, California, United States - DLSLSB.R1 | ecosystem: Host-associated > Plants > Phyllosphere > Unclassified | place...
CGAAGGTCGTGTAGAGCACGCGGTCGAGGTGCACTCGTCCGGTCTCGTGGTCGACCTCGTACTTCACGCGGCTGCCGCGCGGGATCTCGATGACGGCGTCGTGTGCGCCCATGCGTGTGCTCCTCAGAAAAGACGGTTGGATGCCGCGCACCAGCCTACTTGCGCGTGACGTCTCACGCGTGGGCCCACGTTCGCCGACGTCGGAGCGCGCGCCTGTCGACGACGGAGGACGGGCGACCGGGCGAGGGTGAACTCACCCGGGTAGCGTGAGAGCGTGCCCTCCCTCTCACCCGCCGTCGCCGAGATCCGCCGTGCCGTGCGCGCCGCGCTGGCGGCGCTGCCCGAGCGACCGCGCACCGTGATCGTGGCGCTCTCCGGGGGTGCCGACTCCCTGGCGCTCGCCGCGGCGACGGCGTTCGAGGCGCGTGCCGCGGGGATCAGCGTGCGCAGCGTCACGGTCGATCACGGTCTGCAGGACGGATCCGGCCGCGTCGCGGCCGAGGCGGCGGCGAAGGCGGCGGCACTCGGCATCGAGGCGCTGGTGGAGCGCGTCGTCGTGGCCGACTCGGGGGAGGGGCCGGAGGCCGGCGCGCGGGCCGCCCGCTACACCGCGCTGCGCCGGATCGCGCAGCGCGAGGAGGCGCCGGTGCTTCTCGGGCACACGCTCGACGACCAGGCGGAGACCGTGCTGCTGGGCCTGGCGAGGGGATCCGGCGCCGGCAGTCTGCAGGGCATGGCTCCCGTGCGCGTCGATGAAGACGGCACCGCGTGGATCCGCCCGCTGCTCGCCGTGCGTCGCGAGACGACGCGGACCGCCTGCGCAGCGGAGGGGCTCGAGCCCTGGGACGATCCGCACAACGCCGATCCCCGCTACCTGCGGGTGCGGGCCCGCGAGCGCGTGCTGCCCGTGCTCGAGGCCGAGCTCGGGCCGGGCATCGCCGAGGCCCTCGCCCGCACGGCCGAGCAGCTGCGCGAGGACGCGGAGGCGTTCGACGAGATGATCCACGAGACCATCGAGGACATCGTGGAGCATGCCGAGGCGGGCATCTCCGTCAGCGCGGCCGCCCTCGCTGCGAACCCCGCGGCGCTGCGCAACCGTGTGATCCGCCTTGTCGTGCAGAGCGAGTTCGGGGTCGGCCTGACTCGCACCCAGACCGTGGAGGTCGCGCGCCTCGCGACGGACTGGTCGGGCCAGGGGCCGCTCGACCTGCCCGGGTGCACGGCCGCCCGTGTCGGCGGCCGCATCGTCTTCGCCGCCCGCTAAGAGCCGGAGACGACGGAACGCGACGCCCGGAGGACGCCGCGTTCCGAGGAACGGTCTTGCCGTCGCGCTACTTCTTGCCGCCGAGGAGGCCGCCGATCAGGCCGCCGATGTCGATGCCGCCCGCGCCGCCCGCCGCAGAACCCTGCTGGCCGCCGCCGAACAGGCCGCCGAGGCCGCCCAGGATGCTGCCGAGTCCGCCACCACCCGCGGAGGAGCCCTGCTGCTGGCCGCCGCCGAGCAGGCCGCCCAGGATGTCGCCGAGGCCGCCGCCGCTGCCCCCCGCGGAGGAGCCCTTCTGGCTGTTCGCGATGAGGCCCATCACGATCGGGGCGAGGATCGGGAGCAGCTTGCCGAAGTCGATGCCGGCCGTCTTCTGGTCGTTCGTCAGAGTTTGCGCGACCTGGTCGGCGTTGTCGCCGAACACGTGCGAGACGATCTTCTGACCGTCGGCCTCGTCGATGTCGTCCACCGACGCCGCACCGGAGAACCCGTCGTGCTTGGCGAGGGCCGCCTCGATCGCGGAGGAGCCCTCCTGGGTCTCGGCGTTCTTGGCAAGGCCTCCGAGCAGAGCGGCGCCGCCCTCCTGCACCGCCTGGCGTGCGACGTCCTCACTGACGCCGAGCTTCTGGGCGATGTCGCCGATCGGCACCTGGTTGAGGATCTCGTCGATGTCCATGGGACTCCTTCCGTCCGCGACGGGGGCTCGGTTCCCCCAAGCGCAACCCCGCCTCTCCGCTCACAGTAGCGGGCGCGGCACGCCTGCGGGAGAACGGATCCGGTCGCGTAAAATCGATGCATGCGCGCTGCGGACATCCCCGACGACCTGACCGACATCCTCGTCACAGAGGAGGAGATCCGCGCCAAGCTCGATGAGCTCGCGGCGCGCGTCGCCGAAGACTACGCGGGCAAGGATCTGCTCCTGATCGGAGTGCTCAAGGGAGCGGTCATGGTCATGGCCGACTTCGCCCGGGCGCTGCCCTTCTCGGCGCCGATGGACTGGATGGCAGTGTCGAGCTACGGCGCGAGCACGAAGTCGAGCGGCGTCGTGCAGATCCGCAAGGACCTCGACACCGATCTGCACGGCAAGCACGTGCTCATCGTCGAGGACGTCATCGACTCGGGCCTGACGCTGAGCTGGCTTCTGGAGAACTTCGCCTCGCGCGGCGCCGAGTCGATCGAGGTGCTCGCCCTGCTGCGCAAGCCCGAGGCCGCGAAGGTCGAGATCGACTGCAAGTACGTCGGCTTCGACATCCCGCCCGAGTTCGTCGTCGGTTACGGCCTCGACTACGCCGAGCGCTACCGCAACCTGCGCGACGTCGCCGTGCTGGCGCCGCACGTGTACGCGTAAGGTCCTGCCCCTCAGGGACCGAACGGCAGGCGCCGTCCCGAGCGAGCGGAGCGAGACGAAGGGTACGCCGTGGGCGAATCCCCAGGAGGGCCCCAAGTCTCTCGCGCTACGCTGATCTGATCATGGATGTCAAGAAGATCACGCGCAGTTGGCTGACCTATGTGGTGCTGATCGGCCTGTTCCTGGTCGGCGGTTTTCTGCTGATCAGCAACCTCGGATCCTCCTCGCAGGTCTCGACCCAAGAGGGTCTCGACCTGCTGAAGAAGGGGAGCGTCACGAAGGTCGTCAACACCGACGGCGACCAGCGCGTGGACATGACGCTGTCTGAGGAGTACAAGGGCTCCAAGACGGTGCAGTTCTACTACGTGCAGGCCCGCGCGGCCGACGTGGTGAAGGCGATCGACTCCGCCGATCCCAAGGACGGCTTCAACGACGCCGTGCCGAAGGCGAGCTGGTTCGACGGCTTCCTGTCGATCCTGATCCCCATGGTGCTGCTCGGCCTGCTCTTCTGGTGGCTGCTGTCCAGCGCCCAGGGCGGCAACAGCAAGATCATGCAGTTCGGCAAGTCCCGCGCGAAGCTCGTGAACAAGGAGAACCCGACCGTCACGTTCGCCGACGTCGCGGGCGCCGACGAGGCCATCGAGGAGCTCCACGAGATCAAGGAGTTCCTGCAGGATCCGGGCAAGTTCCAGGCGATCGGCGCGCGGATCCCGAAGGGCGTGCTGCTGTACGGCCCTCCCGGAACCGGCAAGACCCTGCTCGCCCGTGCTGTCGCCGGCGAGGCGGGAGCCCCGTTCTACTCGATCTCCGGATCCGACTTCGTCGAGATGTTCGTCGGCGTCGGCGCCTCCCGCGTGCGTGACCTGTTCACGCAGGCCAAGGAGAACGCGCCCGCGATCATCTTCATCGACGAGATCGACGCCGTCGGCCGGCACCGCGGTGCGGGTCTCGGTGGCGGCAACGACGAGCGCGAGCAGACGCTGAACCAGATGCTCGTCGAGATGGACGGCTTCGACCCGAACGCGAACGTCATCGTGATCGCGGCGACCAACCGCCCCGACATCCTCGACCCCGCGCTGCTGCGCCCCGGCCGCTTCGACCGGCAGATCGGCGTGGACGCGCCCGACCTCAAGGGTCGCCAGCACATCCTCGAGGTGCACGCGAAGGGCAAGCCGCTCGCGAACGGCGTCGACCTCGAGGTCGTCGCGCGCAAGACGCCGGGCTTCACCGGTGCCGACTTGGCGAACGTGCTGAACGAGGCAGCGCTGCTGACGGCGCGCTCGAACGCGCAGCTGATCGACAACCGCGCCCTCGACGAGGCGATCGACCGTGTCATCGCCGGTCCGCAGCGCCGCACTCGCGTGATGAAGGACAAGGAGAAGCTCATCACGGCGTACCACGAGGGCGGCCACGCGCTCGCGGCGGCGGCGATGAACTACACCGACCCGGTCACCAAGATCACGATCCTGCCGCGCGGCAAGGCCCTCGGCTACACGATGGTGCTGCCGCTGGACGACAAGTACTCGGTGACCCGCAACGAGCTGCAGGACCAGCTCACCTACGCGATGGGCGGCCGCGTCGCCGAGGAGATCGTGTTCCACGACCCGACCACGGGCGCGTCGAACGACATCGAGAAGGCCACGTCCATCGCCCGCAAGATGGTGCTGGAGTACGGCATGACCACCGACCTCGGGCCGGTCAAGCTCGGCAGCGAGGGCGGCGAGCCGTTCGCCGGCCGCGACATGGGCCGAGGGCGCGAATACTCCGAGACAATCGCCGAGCGGGTGGACACGCAGGTGCGCGCGCTCATCGAGCAGGCGCACAACGAGGCGTACGAGGTGATCAGCGCCAACCGCGACATCCTCGACAAGCTCGCCCGCGAGCTGCTCGAGAAGGAGACGCTGGATCACAACCAGATCGCGGAGATCTTCACCGAGATCCGCAAGCTCCCGGAGCGTCCGCAGTGGCTGTCCAGCGAGGACCGTCCGGTGTCGCTGCTGCCACCGATCGAGATGCCGCAGCGCGGTGTCGAGGTCGGCACGGCCGCGGCCGAGGCGGCGCAGACGTCGACGGAGCGCCGGCCGGGCACCGCGGGCGGCGGGAAGCCGCGCCCCGCGACGGCCTGAGCGATGGCCGTCGATCGGGATCGCGTCGCGAGCCTGACCCGTGAGCTGCTGCTGGCGATCGGTGAGGATCCGGAGCGCCCGGGGCTGAAGCAGACCCCGGCGCGGATGGCCGACCTCTACGTCGAGTTCTTCGCCGGTCTCGGTGAGGATCCGGGTGCTCCTCTCGCGCACACGATCAGCGTCTCGCACGGGCCCGCCCCCGACACGCTGCCCTCGGGTGCGGTGCTGCTGCGCGGGATCCGGTTCCGCTCGGTATGCGAGCATCATCTGCTGCCGTTCGCCGGGCACGCGCACATCGCGTATCTGCCGGGCGAGCATGTGGTGGGACTCGGCGCCCTCGTGAAGGTCGTCGAGATCCTCGCGTCGCGTCCGCAGGTGCAGGAGCGGCTCGGCGAGCAGATCGCGGACGCGATCGCCTCCCACCTCGACGCGCAGGGCGTGCTCGTGGTGATGGACGCGGTGCACGGCTGCGTCACCATGCGCGGCGGCCGTCAGACCGAGGCCTCGACCCTCACGATCGCGGCGAGGGGCGTGTACACGGATCCGGTCGCGCGCGCCGAGTTGATCGCGCTGATCGGCACGGGCCCGTCGGCAGGTTCAGGGCTCGGCGGCGCATGACCGCGATCTGGGGGATCGTCAACGCCACCCCCGACTCGTTCAGCGACGGTGGGCGCTATGCCGATCCCGACCGCGCGGTCGCGCACGGCGTGCTGCTGCGCGCGCAGGGCGCCGACGTGCTCGACATCGGCGGGGAGTCCACCCGGCCCGGCGCCGAGCGAGTCACCGTGGCCGAGGAGCAGCGCCGCGTGCTGCCGGTGATCGAGCGCCTCGCCGCGGAGGGGATCCCGGTGAGCGTGGACACCTTGAACGCCGCCACCGCGGTCGCCGCGGTGCGCGCGGGGGCACGCATCGTCAACGACGTGTCGGGCGGACTCGCGGATCCGGAGATGCTCGCGGCCGTCGCCGAGACAGGCGCCGACATCGCGCTCGGACACTGGCGCGGTCCCTCCTCGGACATGTATGCACGTGCCGAGTACTCCCGGGTCGGCCGAGAGGTGGCCGCCGAGCTGCGCGAGCGCGTCGCGGCGGCGGCGTCCGCGGGCATCGCCCCCTCGCGGATCATCGTGGACCCCGGCGTGGGCTTCGCGAAGACCGCCAGCCAGAACTGGGAGCTGCTGCGCGAGCTGGCCGACGTCGTCGCCCTGGGGCCGCGCGTGCTCGTGGGCACCTCACGCAAGCGCTTCCTCGCCGACGCACTGGGAGCAGACGCCGACGAGTCGCGGAAGGATCTGGCGACCGCCGTGACGAGCGCCCTCGCGGCGCGCGCCGGGGCGTGGGCCGTGCGCGTGCACGACGTCGCCGGCACGCGCGACGCGCTCGCCGTGCTCGGCGCCTGGGACGGCTGACCGCCCCGCGCTTCGCCTGCCGCGGACATCCGTGAGCCTTGTCGTCCCGCCGCCGTAGGCTGGGGGCATGGACTTCCTCGACACGATCACACTGACCGGGTTGACGGTGTTCGGGCGGCACGGCGTGTTCGATCACGAGCGCGAGAACGGCCAGGACTTCATCGTCGACCTGCGCCTGCACCTCTCGGTGCGTCAGGCCGCGATCAGCGACGATGTCGCCGACACCGTGCACTACGGCGAGCTCGCCGAGCGGGTCGCTGCCGTCGTCGCAGGCGAGCCGGTCAACCTGCTGGAGACGCTCGCCACCCGCATCGCGGACGTCGTGATGGAGGACGAGCGGATCCACGGCGTGGAGGTCGCCGTGCACAAGCCGCACGCGCCGATCCCGCTGACCTTCGCCGACGTGTCGGTGACGGTGCAGCGCGTGAGCCACGTGCAGCGCGAATGGAGCGAGGGATGACGCCGACGCACCCGATCCCGCCCGTCCCGCGCGGCCGAAGGTTCCCTGTCATCGATCCGCGTCCCGAGGAGGAACCGGTCGAAGCCGTCGTCGCCCTCGGATCCAACCTCGGCGACACCACCTCGACCATCGACGAGGCGGTGCGCGCGATCCGCCGACTGCCCCTCGTGGACGACGTGCGCGTCTCGAAGGTCTTCCGCACGGTCGCGATGCGGCTGGAGGGACCGGATCCGGATGCCCCGGAGTTCGCGAACGCTGTCGCGATCGTCACCACCCGCCTCGCCCCGCAGGTGCTGCTCGGCATGCTGCACGCGATCGAGGAGGAGCACGGCCGCGTCCGCGCCGAGCGCTGGGGCGACCGCACTCTCGACCTCGACCTGATCGCATACGGCGACGTCCGCAGCGACGACGAGCACCTGCTGCTGCCGCACCCGCGCGCGTTCGAGCGCGCGTTCGTGCTGGAGCCGTGGCTCGACGTGGATCCTGATGCGGTGCTGCCGGGACGCGGGCGGGTCTCCGACCTGCTCGCTGCGCTCGAGGGCGACTCATGAAGCGGATCTCCCCGGTAGTGCTGCTCGTGCTCGTGCTCGCCGGTGCGGCAGCCGGGTTCCTGCTCGACCACGCGCTGACCACCGCCGGCAGAGCCACCTTCGCCCCGGCCATCCTGCTGCCGATCTTCCTCGTGCTGCTGGCCATCGCACTGCTCGCGTTGGCATGGCCGATCCGGCGCAGCACGCGATCGGCGTCACGGCCGCCCGTCAACCCGTTCCGCGCCGTACGGATCGCGATGCTCTCGCGTGCGTCGAGCCTGGTCGGCGCGGGGATCACCGGTTTCGCCGTCGGCCTGGGGGCCTACCTGCTCTCGCGACCGATCACCCCGCCGATAGGCTCGATCATCGCGACAGCCGTCGCCGCACTCGTGCTCACGATTGCGGCGGTGATCGCGGAGAGCTTCTGCCTGCTGCCCGGAAACGGGCCCCACGACCCCGACGGCCACGACGGGCCGCGCCTGGAGGACGACGATGACGACCATCCCCGAACCGCCGCAGAACCCGGGCACTGACGCCGCTGCGCCGCCGACGCGTGCACAGGCGCGCGCCCAGGCCGCGGCCGCGCCCGTGACGCAGTCCGGCTCCGCTCCTGCACCGGCGGGGATCCCGGTGCCGGTGCACGCGGCGCCCGCCGCTGCCCGGGTACTCGACGAGGGCACCTATCCGGCCCTCCGCACGCCGACGGCTCCTGGCGCCCTCGCGCTGGACGGCGTATGGCACCAGATCTCGCCGAAGTACGTGATCGCCGAGGTGCTGCTGCGCATCCTCCTGCTCGCGGTGATCGCGGTCGGCGCGTACGCCGCCACGACCCTCCTCGCCCAGCCCTGGCCGTGGGCCTGGACGGTGGCGGGCGTGATCGGAGTCGTGATCCTGTTCGAGCTCGTGATCCTGCCGCGGCAGGCCAGGGCGATCGGCTACATGCTGCGCGCCGACGACATCGTGTTCCGGCGCGGGATCCTGTGGCAGCGCATGATCGCCGTGCCGTACGGCCGGATGCAGCTCGTCGACATCACCCGCGGGCCGGTCGACCGCGCGTTCGGGATCGCGAAGCTCAAGCTCGTCACCGCCGCCGCGACCACCGGCGTCGAGATCCCCGGCATGACGGAGGACGCGGCCGAGGCCCTGCGCGACACCCTGATCGACGTCGCAGAGATGCGCCGGACGGGACTGTGAGCATGCCGGGGCAGCAGCCGCACGGCGTGCACGGACCCGGCACGGCGGCGCCCGTTCCGCAGACCCCGCCCGGGTCGTGGTCGCCCGTGACGGCGACGACGCTCGCGGACGGCGAATGGCACCGGATGCACCCGCTCACGCCGCTCATGAAGGGCGGGCTGGTGCTGGTCATCGTGCTCGGCTACCTGATCGCGAACCTGCGCGAGCGGATCCTGGAGTGGTTCATCTCGCTGGTCACGCCGGCCCACGTGCCTACCTTCGGCGGAGACCCGGTCGACTGGGTCGTCGACAACAACCTCGTGATCGTGGTGCTGCTCGGCGTCCTCGGACTCGCCGTGCTGCTCGTGGCGCTGTTCTGGCTGTCGTGGCGCTTCCACCAGTTCCGCATCACCGACGCGCACGTCGAGGTGCGCAAGGGCGTGATCTTCCGCGCTCACCGCCGAGCTCCGCTCGACCGCGTGCAGGGGGTGAACCTGACCCGTCCGTTCCCCGCACGTCTCATCGGGCTGGCGAAGCTCGAAGTCGACGGTGCCGGAAACGACGCCAACGTCCCACTGGAGTACCTCTCGACAGCCAAGGCCGAGTCGGTGCGCAGCGACATTCTCCGTCTGGCTTCGGGGGCACGGCACGCGCGGGAGGCGACCAGGGGCGTGGCCGATCCGGCGGCGGCGCGCACCATGCGCGCCCAGCTCGCGGCCTCCGTGGACGCGGGCGTCACCGGGCTCATCGCCGGCGTCGACCTCGACGACATCGCGCCCGAGCACGTGCTGCGGATCCCCACGGGCCGCCTCGTCGGCTCGCACGTGCTGTCGGGCCTCGTCTGGCTCGCGGTGTTCGGGGCGATCTTCGTCGCTGCGATGATCGGCATCCTGCCCGGGGTCTTCTCCGACGCGGGACCGGCCGCGGGCGCGATCGCCGGCGGGATCGCGCTGGCGATGGGGATCCCTCTGCTGCTCGCGTCCGTCGCTGTCACCTGGAGTCGGATCGCGCGAGCGCTGCGCTATTCGATCGCGCCGACGCCCGACGGCGTGCGCATCACCTTCGGGCTGTTCACGACCGTGACCGAGACGATTCCGCCCGGGCGCATCTTCGCCGTCGAGGTGATGCAGCCGCTGCTGTGGCGCCCGTTCGGCTGGTGGTCGGTGCGCATCAACCGGATGAGCGGCAAGGCCGCGTCCCAGCAGCAGTCCAGTCAGGCGCAGCAGTTCAACATCGTGCTGCCGGTGGGCGCACGCGCGGATGTGGAGCGCGTGCTCGGGCTGATCCTGCCCGACGTCCCCGCCGACGTGCTGCCGCTGATCTGGGAGCAGGGCGTGCTCGGCCCCGTCGCCGACGACCCGTACACGACGATCCCGCCGCGCGCCTGGTGGCGGCGACCGCTGTCCTGGCGCCGGCACGGCGCCGCCCTCACCGACTTCGCGCTGCTGCTGCGCCGCGGCCGGATCTGGCGGCAGCTGGCCGTGTTCCCGCTCGCGCGGCTGCAGGGCTTCTCGCTGCACCAGGGCCCGATCGACCGGGCGCAGGGCGTCGCCAAGGCGCAGGCTCACTCCGCCGTCGGCCCTGTGCGGGGCGAGGTCTCGGGGCTGGACAGCCAGGCGCTGCTCGGCATGCTGAACACGCTCTCGGTCGAGGCCGCGCGCGCGGCCGCCACGGATCGGGCGCACCGCTGGGCCGAGGAACACGACCCTGCCACGGCGGGCCACGGCCTTCCCGCCGGGTTTCGCCCTGCCGGGGACGGTCTCTCCGCCGGGCACGGCCTCCCCGCGGGGCTGAGCGGATCTGCGGGACTGGGCGGATCCTCAGGGCTGGGCGGATCTGCGGACGGTGCCGCATGACCCGTGCGGGGCGCCTGAACGTCGGCATCATCGGTGCAGGCCATGTGGGACCGGTGATCGGCGCCGCTCTGGGCGGTGCCGGCCACGCCCTCGTCGGCATCACTGCAGGATCCGACCCGGACCGGGCGACCGCGGTGCTGCCGGGCGTCGCGGTGAGGGACGCGCCCGAATTGGTGCGTGCGTCGCAGCTCGTCGTGATCGCGGTGCCTCATGACCAGCTGCCCGGGCTGGTGACGGGCCTCGCCGAGGTCGGGGCCTGGCAGCCGGGTCAGCTCGTGCTGCACACCGATCCCGCCTACGGCACGGATGTGCTGGAGCCGGCGGTGCGCAGCGGCGCGATCCCGCTCGCGGTGCATCCGGCCATCTCGTTCACGGGCACCACGCTCGACCTGCGCCAGCTGCACGCGTCGTACGCCGCGGTGACGGCGCCGGCGATGGTGCTGCCGATCGCTCAGGCGCTCGCGGTCGAACTCGGCTGCGAGCCGGTGGTCATCGAGGAGGCGGATCGGCCGGCCTATGCCGAGGCCATCTCCACCGCCTCGGAGTTCGCGCGCTCGATCGTCGGGCAGGCGACCGGGATCCTGCGCGGGATCGGTGTGGAGAACCCGGGCGGCTACCTGTCGGCGCTCGTCTCGTCGACCTTCGACCGGGCCCTGCGCGAGGTCTCCACGGGCGATCCGCTCTGACGCTGCGCCGCGTGACTCTGCGGTGCAGCCCCGAGCCGTGCCCGGCGGGCGCGTAGGCGCGCGCCGGTAGACTGATCGGCGACTTCCGAGGAGCCCTGCACATGACCGACGCGCCCGTCACCGCGCCCACCGACGACACCGCTGAGGCGGACGACACCTTCGAGCAGCGCGAGGTGCGCCTCACCAAGCGCGAGCGGCTGATCGCCGACCGTGCGGACGCCGCGGGCGGTGCCTTCCCGGTGGCCGTGCCCGTGACGCACACGATCCCGCAGCTGCGCGCCGAGTACGGCGAGCTGGAGGCGGGCGCCGAGACAGGTGTGCTCGTGGGGGTCGCCGGACGCGTGGTGTTCAGCCGCAACACCGGCAAGCTCTGCTTCGCCACCCTGCAGGCCGGCGACGGATCCCGGATCCAGGCGATGATCTCGCTCGCCAACGTGGGGGAGGATTCCCTCGCGCGCTGGAAGGAGCTCGTCGACCTCGGCGACCACGTGTTCGTGCACGGCGAGGTCATCTCCAGCCGCCGCGGCGAGCTGTCGATCATGGCCGACAGCTGGACGATCGCATCCAAGGCGATCCTGCCGCTGCCCAACGCCTACGGCGAGCTCAGCGAGGAGGGCCGCGTGCGCAGCCGCTTCCTCGACCTGATCCTGCGCGACCAGGCCCGCAGCACGGTGCGCGCTCGCGCGGCGGTCAACGCGAGCCTGCGCCAGACCTTCACGAGCCACGACTTCCTCGAGGTGGAGACCCCGATGCTGCAGGTGCAGCATGGCGGCGCCTCCGCACGCCCGTTCATCACGCACTCGAACGCCTTCGACACCGAGCTGTACCTGCGCATCGCCCCGGAGCTCTACCTGAAGCGCGCCGTCGTCGGCGGCATCGAGCGCGTGTACGAGATCAACCGCAACTTCCGCAACGAGGGCGCCGACTCCACGCACAGCCCCGAGTTCGCGATGCTCGAGGCCTACCAGGCGTACTCCGACTACAACGGCATCGCCGATCTGACGCAGGAGCTGATCCAGAACGCCGCGATCGCGGTGGCCGGATCCACCCTGGTCACCTGGGCCGACGGCACCGAGTACGACCTCGGCGGGCAGTGGGCGCGCATCTCGATGTACGACTCGCTCTCCGAGGCCGCCGGGCGCACCTTCACCCCGTCCGACCCGGTGGCCGAGCTCATCGCGTTCGCCGAGGCGAACGGCGTCGACATCCCGCCGCACGCCACCCACGGCAAGCTCATCGAGGAGCTGTGGGAGCACTTCGTCAAGGGCGGCCTGGAGCGGCCGACGTTCGTCATGGACTTCCCCGTCGACACCTCCCCGCTCGTACGCGAGCACCGCTCGATCCCGGGTGTCGTGGAGAAGTGGGACCTCTACGTGCGCGGCTTCGAGCTCGCCACCGGCTACTCCGAGCTCGTCGACCCCGTCATCCAGCGCGAGCGCTTCGTCGAGCAGGCGAAGCTCGCCGCGGGCGGTGACCTCGAGGCGATGCGCGTGGACGAGGAGTTCCTGCGCGCCCTCGAGCACGGCATGCCGCCGACCGGCGGAATGGGCATGGGCATCGACCGCCTGCTCATGGCGGTGACCGGCCTGGGCATTCGCGAGACGATCCTGTTCCCGCTGGTGAAGTAGCTCGTCCGCGCGGCGGATGCCGTGGGCCGGATCCCGCGGGCATCATGCCGCGGCAGCGCGGAAGGACCAGTCCGGCAGCATGCCGGCGTCGACCACCGTGCGCAGCAGCTGCGCGAAGCTGAGCTCGGGGTCGACGGCCCGCGCCTGATCGAGGTACCGCGCGGCGTGCGTCGAGCGGCCGATCGCCCACGACAACCACGCGGCGGCAGCGAGCGGGCCGCCCCGCACCAGGCGTGGCGCGAGCGTGATCGTGCGGCGGACCAGGGCCAGGGCCACGCCCAGGCGATCGCAATCCGGACGCGGGCCGTGCCCCATCAGGATGCCCGCGATGTCCGGCGGCACGGCGGCTCCGCTCAGGCCGTGGCCCAGTTGTGCGGCCAGCGCCCGGTCGCCGCGGTCGATGCTACTCGCCCACTGCACGAGTGCGACATCGCGCAGTGCCGGACGGTTCAGGATCCACACGAGCGCGGCCGTCGCGAACGGCGACAGCGCCTCGGGCGAATCCAGCACCTCTTCCAGGAACGACGGCAGGTCGTCCAGCAGCAGCGCCGTCTCCTGCGCCCTCGGATCCGTCCGCTCGGCGGCTGTCGGCGGTGTGCGCCCGGGGACGGCGGTGCCGAGCACGCGTTCGAGGGCGAGGAGCGCGCGGCCGACGGATTCCGCGGCGAACAGTCCGGGGGACGGCAGCTCGGCGCCGCTGAACTGGTCCGGGGCGGGTCCGGCGAAGCCCGGCACCGCGGGCGGGGGTGGCACCTCGGCCAGCGGATGCGGCGCGGCCTGCGGATCCCGGTAGTCGGCCCAGGACCCGCCCCCGACGAGCAGTGCTTCGACCACGTGCAGACCGCACGCTTCGGCGCGACGAACCAGTTCCTCGACCAGCGACGCGGCGGGAAGGGGCGCGGCGGCATCAGAGCCGGCGGCCTCGGACGGGAGCCCCGCGCCGGTCGCCGTTCGCGGCCCGGGAGCCGCGCCGTCGGCGTACACCGCGATCGCCAGCCCATCCGTGTCGGGGACGCGGCAGGCCAGTCCGATCGCCGTCGCGGCGAACTCCTCCTCGGTGGGAGCGGGCGTCGAGGCGGCGCGCTCCGCGCCGGGGTGCGCCCGAGTCGAGGAGGGTGACGACTGCCCGTCGGGCGGAGCGGATCCGGCGTATCCCGCCGGCAGGTCGAAGCGGAGTGCGCCGGCGGTGCGCGATCCGCGGAAGGGCAGCAGCACCACGGAGTCGCGGGGAGTGAAGCCGGTGAGCACGGGGATGGCGGCGAGCAGCTCTGCGGCGCCCGCGGCGTGGACGATCGTTGTCATGGATCCACGATCGGCGCGCGGTCGAACCCGAATCCGCGTCAGGAACGGAACACGGGAAAGAACCCACCCGGATCCGATTGTGCGGACCGATCGGGCGGGCCTGACGGCATCAGCAGATACGGGGGCGAGAGGTTCAGGTCGTCCTGCGCGGGCGGCGTTCACCCCTCGTCGAGCTCGACGAGGGGTGAACGGTGGCTCCGCGAGCCCTTAGGGATCCGTCATCGCACGACGGCCCCTCTGCGAGCCGCGACCTCCGTTGTTCAGATCGCGGCGCGCAGGCCGTCGACGAGGGGGGTCGTGGGGTGTCCGATCAGGCGTGAGAGAGTGCCGTCGGTCTCGGCGAGCGCGCCGGCACGGATGTCCGCGTCGAGCGTGGTCACGAACCAGACCGTCCCGGAGTCCAGCCCTGCGGCCTCCAGCGCTGCCGCGTGCTCTTCGGTGCTCAGAGGCGTGTACCGGACCTCGCGACCGGTGATCTCGGCCGCCGCGACGGCGAGGTCGTCGAAGTTCCAGGCGATGTCGCCGGCGAGCTCGTAGACCTGACCGAGGTGGCCGTCCTCGGTGAGCACCACGGCAGCCGCCTCCGCGAAGTCCGCGCGGCTGGCGGAGGCGATCCGGCCGTCACCGACACTGGCGGCGATGACGCCGGTGTCCTTCGCCCGCGCGACGTCTGCGGCGTAGTTCTCGGTGTACCAGTTGTTGCGGAGGATCACGGAGGGGATTCCGGACGCCGCGATCGCCTCCTCGGTGGCCTTGTGCTCCGGTGCGAGCACCAGATCGCTCGCCGTCGCCTTGGGCGCGCTCGTGTAGACGAGCTTCGCGACGCCCGCGTTCTTCGCTGCATCGATCACCGCCTGGTGCTGCGGCACGCGCTTGCCGACCTCGCTGCCCGAGACGAGCATCACGGCATCCGCACCGGCCGCCGCCGCCGCGACGGTCTCCGGCGCGTCGTAGTCGAGAGCCACGACCTGCACGCCCCGCGCCGCGAGGTCGGACGCCTTGGCGAGGTCGCGCGCGCCGGCTCGGATGCTCGACGCCTCGACGCCGCGGGCGAGAAGGCTGTCGATGATGAGGCGACCGAGGTGGCCGGTGGCACCGGTGACGAGGATGGTCATGGCGTTCCTTTCCTAGAGGGTTCGCATGTCGCAACGCCTCTCGGAACCGACGCCTTCCCGTGGTTGGGTACCCACTTTCAGGTAAGGTACCCACATGGTCGTTAGTTTTGCGCAGATCCGGTCATCCCAGGACCGGCTTTTTGATGAGGGATGCCAGACGCGCGTCGTCCTGGACCACATCATGAGCAAGTGGGGTGTCCTGGTGCTCTCAGCCCTGTCGGACGACACCCTGCGCTGGGGCGAGCTGCGACGCCAGGTCGACGGCATCAGCGAGAAGATGCTCGCGTCCACCCTGCGCACGCTCGCTTCGGACGGCCTCGTGCACCGGGAATCGTTCCCCACCGTCCCGCCCCACGTCGAGTACAGCCTGACCCCGCTCGGCGGCGACCTCATGGAGAGGATGCTCCCGCTCGTCGCCTGGGTCGCCGAGCACGCCGACGAGATGGTGTAGCGCGCCGGGCACCCGAGCGCCGTGTGCACTCGTCGTGCCTTGCGGGCAGGACGGCGACTTCCGCTCCCAGCAGGCCCACCGGAGCCCCGGGTAGGATCCCAGCATGGACGAATTCTGGGTGGCCGCCGCGTGGTCGGTGATCCCCACGATCGTCGTCTGCGTCGTGTTCTGGTTCGTGCTCCGCGGGATCCTGCGGTTCGATCGCACCGAGCGGCAGACGCACGCGCGCATCGAGGCCGAGGAACGCGCTGCCCGCGGCCTGCCGCCGCGCTCCTCCTGAGCCGCGGCTGAACTGCGACTGAGCCGCCTCCGGGCGTTGTCCGCTCCAGCCGCTACTGTGGGACGAAGTCGCCGAACGGCGGCTCTTCCCGGGTCAGGAGTGGCGCATGGACCCCAATGTGTGGGCCCTGATCATCGCGGTTGCGGCTCTTCTGATCGACCTCACGATCCGCATCATCGCGATCATCGTCGTGCCGCGCAACCGCCGCCCCACGGCTGCGACGGCGTGGCTGCTGGCGATCTACTTCATCCCGTACATCGGGGTGCTGCTGTTCCTACTGATCGGAAACCCGCGGCTGCCCCGCGCGAGGCGCAAGAAGCAGGACCTCATCAACGAGACCATCGCCGAGGTCACGAAGGACCTCCATCTGGGGCGCTCCGATGCGGAGATGCCCGAGAGCCTCGCCTCCCTGGTCCGCATGAACCAGCGCCTCGGGGCCCTGCCGCTGTTCGGGGACAACGGCGCGCACCTGATCTCCGACTACCAGGCCTCGCTCGACGCCATGGCCGACGCGATCCGAGACGCGACGGAGTTCGTGCACGTCGAGTTCTACATCCTGCAGTCGGACGCCTCGACCGACAACTTCTTCCGCGCGATGGAGGAGACGGCCGCTCGCGGAGTGCCTGTGCGGGTGCTGCTGGATCACTGGGCGAACCGGTGGAAACCGCGGTACAAGCAGACCATCGCCCGGCTGGACGCGATGGGTGCCGACTGGCACCTGATGCTGCCGGTGCAGCCGTTCAAGGGGCGCACGCAGCGCCCGGATCTGCGCAACCACCGCAAGCTCCTCGTCGTCGACAACGAGGTGGCGTTCCTCGGGTCCCAGAACGTCACCGACTCGACCTACAACCTGCCGAAGAACATCAAGCGCGGTCTGCACTGGGTCGACCTGATGGTGCGCGTCGACGGTCCTGTCGTCGGAAGCGTGAACGCGGTCTTCCTGTCCGACTGGTACAGCGAGACCGACGACGTGCCGGACTCGGTCGCCTTCGCGCCGACGGAGAGCGGCAGCGGCGACCTGGACTGCCAGATCGTGCCGTCAGGTCCCGGCTTCGAGGCGGAGAACAACCTCCGGCTGTTCCTCGGCCTGCTGTACGCCGCCGAGCGCAAGATCATGATCGTGAGCCCCTACTTCGTGCCGGACGAGGCGCTGCTGCTCGCCGTCTCGACGGCGTGCGACCGCGGGCTCCAGGTCGAGCTGTTCGTCTCGGAAGAGGGCGATCAGGCGATCGTCTACCACGCGCAGCGCAGCTACTACGAGGCGCTGCTGCGTGCCGGAGTGCGGATCTGGATGTATCGAAAGCCCTACATCCTGCACACCAAGAGCCTCACGATCGACGACGATGTCGCGGTCATCGGATCCAGCAACATGGACATGCGCTCGTTCGGTCTGAACCTCGAGATCTCGATGCTCGTGCGCGGCAAGGAGTTCGTGCGGGAGCTGCGCGAGGTCGAGGACCACTACCGCTCGCTCAGCCGCGAGCTGACGCTCGAGGAGTGGATGCAGCAGCCGCTGCGTTCCACGGTGCTGGACAACCTCGCCCGACTCACCTCCTCGCTGCAGTAGGTTCGGCGCGGGTGACCGCGGGACCGCCGAAGCATGGTGGCCGGAATCCGCGCTGGATAGCATGAGCGCATGAGGATCCGCACCGCTCTGGCCATCGCGGCGCTCGCCGCGTCCGCGACGATCGCCCTGGCGGGCTGCGCCCAGCTGGAACCGGTGAGTCCGCCGATGCCGACCGCCGATTCGACGACATCCCCGGAGCCGTCCACGGATCCGGCGGCCGCCTGGCTGGACGGCGGGCGCGGGATCGGGCTCGTCACTTACGGGTCCTCCTCGCTCGTCTGCACTCCGGTCGCCGAGGACGTGAAAGCCGACGGGCAGACCATCACGGTGACGCTCGCCGAACCGGATCCGAAGGCCGTGTGCACGGCCGACTTCGCGCCGCGCGCGACGTTCATCGGCGTCCCGGAGGGCATCGACGCGACCAAGGATGTGACGGTGTCGTTCCAGGGCGGCGGCTTCCAGGGTCGGCTGCCGCTGGAGGGGAGCAGCGCCCACAGCGCCGGCGGCAGCAGCGACGGCAAGCCCAGCGCCGGATGGTTCTCCGACAACGGGATCATGCTCCTGACCTGGGGATCCTCGACGTGCCGGCCGGTCATCACCGATCTGACCGAGAATCAGGACAAGACCGGTGCGACGGTGACGTTCCAGACCGACGCCACCCAGGTCTGCACCATGGACTTCGTACCCCGGATCACGATGCTCGGCGTGAACGCGCCTGCCGATCGTGCGGGCTACGCGTTGACGCTCAAGGGCGACCACCTGGACGGCACGGTCACCGTCCTCGGCTGACGCCGGGTCAGGCCGGGCTGATCACATGCCCGGCCGGCACGGCCACGAGCAGCGCACCCGGGTCGATCCGGCAGCGGATCCGCACGGCTTCACCGAACTCGTCGCCGTCCAGTTCGACGGGGGCGGGCTCGGTGGTGGCGGCATCCGCGTCGCTGCCCTGGAGGTAGCGGATCGAGCCGCCGGATCCGGTGAGCTCGATCATGCGCCTGCCCGCCTTGCTGCGACGCAGCACCGAGTTCTGCCACCACACGGTGCGCCACACCGCCAGCCATCCGAACGGACCGCGCGCCTGGATGACCGCGACGTCGAGGGTGCCGTCGGTGATCGAGGCGTCGGGGATGAGCGCGATGCCCGCGGGCAGCGCCCCGCAGTTCGCGAACAGCATGCTGTGCACCTTGACCGAGTGCAGCTTGAGATCGTCCACCGCGTACATGATGCGGAACGGCTTCGCGCCGGGCAGTGAACGCGCGGCGCCGTCGACGTAGGCCACCCAGCCCACGGACTTCTTGAGGCCCGGACGGGTGTTCGCGATCATGTGCGCATCCAGCCCGATGCCGGCGAGCACGACGAAGCCGTGCCTCTGCACGCGCCCGTCCGCGCGGGTCAGCTCGGCCCAGCCGATGTCGACCGGATGGCGGTCGCCGTGGAACACCGCGTCGATCACGGTCGACGGGGTGTCCAGCGTGAGGCCCAGATTGCGGGCCAGCAGGTTGCCCGTGCCGCTGGGCACGATCGCCAAAGGCACCCCGGTGCCCGCCATCGTCTCGGACACGGCGCGGACGGTGCCGTCACCGCCGGCCACCAACACGGCGGCGGCCCCGTCCGCGAGGGCGATGCGAGTGGCCTCCTGACCGGGATCCTGCACGGAGGTCTCGATGATGAGCGGGGCGTCCCAGCCCGCCTCCGCCGACAGCGTGCGCAGCAGCTCGACGAGCTTCGGTGCATCGGCCTTGACCGGGTTGACGACGAGTGCGGCGCGCGGGCGTCCGGCCTCGTCAGTCATGCGCTCAGCCTAGTCCGCGACTCCCGCGCCTCTCCCTGTAGCGAGCCGTCCCCCTGAGCGCCACCGATGGCCCGTGCTCAGGGAGACGACTCGACGCAGGAGGAGGCCCGAAGGCGACGCCCTAGACTTGACGGGTGATCGACCTCGCCCTTCTCCGCGACGAGCCCGAGCTCGTCCGTCAGTCCCAGGCCGCGCGCGGCAACGCGCCGGAGACCGTCGATGCAGCGATCGAGGCCGACCGATCGCGCCGTGCGGCCCTCTCCGCGTTCGAGGAGCTGCGCGCCGAGCAGAACGCGTTCGGCAAGCAGGTCGCGAAAGCGCCCAAGGACGAGAAGGCTGCCCTGGTCGCGCAGGCGAAGGACCTCGCGGAGCGGGTGAAGCAGGCGCAGGCCGCGTCGAACGAGGCCGCGGAGGTCGCGGCGGACGCGCTCTCCGCGATCGAGAACGTCGTCATCGACGGGGTCCCCGCCGGCGGCGAGGATGACTTCGTCGAGCTGCGCCGGGTCGGAGAGACCCCGACGTTCGATTTCGAGGCGCGCGATCACCTCGCGATCGGCGAGCTTCTCGGCGCCATCGACATGGAGCGCGGGGCGAAGGTCTCCGGCGCCCGGTTCTACTTCCTCACGGGCATCGGCGCTCGTCTCGAGATCGCGCTCATGAACCTCGCGCTGGACAAGGCGCTCGCCGCCGGGTTCATCCCGATGATCGTGCCCACGCTCGTGCGCCCGGAGATCATGCAGGGCACCGGCTTCCTCGGCAAGCACGCCGACGAGGTCTACCACCTCGACAAGGACGACGACCTCTACCTCGTCGGCACGAGCGAGGTGGCCCTGGCCGGCTATCACTCCGGAGAGATCGTCGACCTGTCCCGCGGCGCCCTGCGCTACGCCGGCTGGTCCACCTGCTACCGCCGCGAGGCCGGTTCGTACGGCAAGGACACCCGCGGCATCATCCGCGTGCACCAGTTCAACAAGCTGGAGATGTTCGTCTACACGACCCCCGAAGACGCCGAGGCCGAGCACCTGCGCCTCGTCGCGCTGCAGGAGGAGATGCTCACCGCGCTCGGCCTGTCCTACCGGGTGATCGACGTCGCCGCGGGGGACCTCGGATCCAGTGCCGCGCGCAAGTACGACATCGAGGCCTGGGTGCCCACGCAGGGCGCGTTCCGCGAGCTCACCTCCACGTCGAACTGCACCACGTATCAGGCGCGCCGCCTCGACATCCGGCACCGGCCGGATGCGGTGGAAGGCACGGCGAAGACCCAGCACGTGGCGACGCTGAACGGCACCCTGGCCACCACGCGCTGGATCGTCGCGATCCTCGAGACGCACCAGCAGGAGGACGGATCCGTGCGGGTGCCGGAGGTCCTGCGCCCCTATCTCGGCGGGCTCGAGGTGCTTCGGCCGCTCGGCGCCGCCGACGCCGGGGGAGCCGAGGGCTCGAACGCATGACGAACGCCTGGCTCATCGCCCTCGACATCGACGGCACCATCCTGCTGCAGGACGAGACGATGAGCCCGGGCGTCCCCGACGCCGTGGCTCGTGCGCGCGACGCCGGCCACGAGGTCATGCTCGCCACCGGCCGCAGCTGGATGGGCACGCACCGCTTCCTCGACCAGCTCGAGATCCGACCCGAGTTCGTGGTGTGCTCGAACGGCGCGGTCACCATGCGACGCATCGGGTCGGCCGCGGACGCTGCCGCGGGCCTCGCCGCGGACGGCTACGAGCGCTGGAACGTGGAGACCTTCGACCCCTCCGCCGTGCTCGCGCTGCTGCACGACCGTCTACCGGAAGCGCGATACATGGTGGAGCTCGGATCCGGCCAGCGCCTGTACACCGCCGAGCTCGACGACTGGACGCTCGACGGCGGGCGTCAGGTCTCCTTCGCCGAGCTGAGCGCACAGGAGGTGTCGCGCGTGGTCGTGGTCTCGCCGGGCCACGACGAGGACGACTTCCACCGGCTCGTGCAGGATGCCGGGCTCAACGAGGTGTCGTACGCGATCGGCTGGACCGCGTGGCTCGACATCGCGCCCCGCGGCGTGGACAAGGGCACCGCACTGGCCCGCGTGCGCGAAGCCGTCGGCGACGAGGGCGACCGCGTGTTCGTCGCCGGAGACGGCCGCAACGACCTCGGCATGTTCGCCTGGGCGCGCGGTTTCGGGGGTCGCGCGGTGGCGATGGGGCAGGCGCCCGAGGAGGTCAAGGGCGCGGCCGGTGAGGTCACCGGTGACGTCGAGGACGGCGGGCTCGCCACGGCCATCGAGCGGATCGTGCTCACCGTGCCCGCGACCTCCTGATCCTCTTCTGTGCCGCCATCAGGCTTTCACTCAGCACCCGCCCAGCCGCATCCGGGCACAATGGAGGAGCGCTCGCAGGGCGCTACCCGGTTCTCCGTTAGACTCGACCCCTGTTCGGCGTGTGCATGCGCGCCGAGGAGAGTTGTCCGAGCGGCCGAAGGACCTGGTCTTGAAAACCAGTGGGCAGCAATGTCCCGTGGGTTCGAATCCCACACTCTCCGCTGAGTGAGCGCAGGGTGGCGTGGTTCACCCGCTGAACGTGAAAGGCACCGTGTGAGCGTGACGCCCCGATCCCGACGCCCCGTCGCCGGACACGGCCAGCTGCGCCGTCCGAGCGCCTGGAGCCAGCTGCTGAAGATGCTCGGCATCGCGATGGCCGTGGTGCTCGTCTCCGGCGTCTCCGTCGCGGCGTACGTCGCCTACGATCTGGGCCACACTTTCAGCGCGAATGCGGTCGCCCTGGACGGTGAAGCGTCCGTGCCGCCGGACATCGGCGCGATCAAGGGCGGCGTGAACATGCTGCTCGTCGGAAGCGATATCTGCGAGGCGAAGTTCTCGGCGGAGTTCGGCGATCGCTGCTCGGATCCGGGCAACGAGGGCGAGCGCAACGACACGAACCTGGTGCTGCACATCTCCGACAGTCCGCGCCGGGTGACCGTCATCACCTTCCCGCGCGACCTCATGGTGCCGATCCCCTCGTGCACCGATGCGCAGGGCAATGAGACCAGCGAGATGTCCAAGCAGCCGATCAACGTCACGCTCGAGACGGGCGGGCTGAACTGCGTCGCCCGGACGATCAGCAAGGTCTCCGGTCTCGACATCCAGTTCGCCGCGAAGATCACCTGGGGCGGGGTGATCGAGATCACGAACGCCATCGGCGGCGTCGACGTCTGCATCGCGAACGGCATCGAGGATCCCGACACCGCGCTCAAGCTCACGCCGGGCACGCACACGCTGCAGGGCTATGAGGCGCTGCAGTTTCTGCGCACGCGACACGGCGTCGGCGACGGCAGCGACCTCGGCCGCGGCAGCAACCAGCAGGTGTACATGTCGTCGCTGGCTCGCAAGATGGTGTCCGCCCAGGTGCTCGGCAACCCCGGCACGCTGCTGAAGCTCGCGAACACGGTGATGTCGAACGTCACCCCCAGCACCACCCTGACCAGCCCGACGCTGCTCGTGCAGATCGCCCTGGCGATGAAGGACGTGCCGCTGGACCAGATCAACTTCGTCAACTACCCGGTACTCACCGACCCCGACAACCCGAACAAGGTCGTGCCGGACACCGACAGCGCCGACCAGCTGTGGGCGGCTCTCGCGGCGAACCAGCCGATCCAAGTCGCCGGTCAGCGCAACGACGCGGTCGTCTCCGCGACGCCGGCGCCGGCCGACCCTGCGACGACCGATCCCGCGACGACGGATCCGTCCGCGACCCCGACCCCCGGGGCGACCAGCGGCCCCGTCGAGTTGCCGAAGAACGTCTCCGGCCAGTCGGCGGCGCAGCAGACCTGCTCCAACGGCAACGGCTTCGAAGGCTGACACCGCTCCACGATCGGTGGTGGCGCGGGGTCGCCTCGTGGCGCTGTCCGCAGCGCTGGCGGCTTTATCCGTGGTCCTGCGGCTCTGCCCGCGGCCGCGCGGCTCTGCCTCCGGTCCCGCGGTGTGACGATCTGCACACCATGTGACGATCGGCGTACATGTCGACGTGGATCCGTGTGCTGATCGTGACATGGTGTGCAGATCGTCGCGCTCCGTGCGCATGCCCCGTGTCGCGGCCGCTCTCGCTCGGTCGGTTCGCAGCACCCCGCGGCGTCCGTTAGGATGGTCCCTGGTGTTCGGCATGCCGGACATCTGGAGACGTCGCATAGTCAGGCCTAGTGCACCACCCTGCTAAGGTGGAGTCCTCGCAAGGGGACCGAGGGTTCAAATCCCTCCGTCTCCGCCACGAAGTACCTGATCAGGTAGGATTTTCGGTCCTTCTGTCCAGAGTCGTCAAGCCCTCATTTGGCGGGAAGGCTGGTCCCGCAGACTCCCCTGGGGTGACCACGGGGGAGTGAGGGCGTGCGCCGCAAAGGCGATTCGCTGCGGATTCATGCGGGTTCGCTCCATGGTTCGCGGCACCGTGCACCTCGCCGCAGGAGTGGTGCACCTTTAGAGGATCCGGAGCTGGGCCACCCTGTGTTCTCGGACGGCAAGCTTGGCCCACGTGACTTTGGTGATCACGCGGCGGTTATGAATCGTAGGCGCGAACAACGCTGCAGACTTCGCAGCGTTGTTCGCGGGCCTCTCGCGAGCTGTCGTTGCCGATTGCGCTCCATCGATACACTCAGCGCGTGCCTGATTCTTGGAGCCCTGTCGAAGTGATCGGGGGCAGTGAGCTCCAAGACGAGCCGATGGGGACCAAAGTCAAGTTCTGGGTCACCAATCCTGACGATGAACGCCCATGGCTGTTTAAGTTCGCGCGGGAACGTGACGGTGTCGTGCGCGGTGAGGACTGGGCCGAGTGGGTGGTTCATGAAGTGTCGAGCCTCATCGGTGTGCCGACTGCCGTCGTTAGGCCCGCGCACTCCGAAGGCCACCGAGGGATCGTGTCACGATCTGTCGTCAACCACGTCAATCTGGAGCGACTCGTTCACGGCAATAGCCTTCTTAGCGAGGTCGACCCGGCGTATGACGGCGAGCTGATGAGAGCTAACCCTCGATACACCGTCGATGCTGTCCGGAGCGCGCTGCGGGGAGTCGAGGCTCCCACGGAGTTCGCGGGACCCCGGCAGTTCACCGGATTCGATGTGTGGACGGGCTATCTCGTCATGGATGCCTTGGTAGCAGGTCGAGATCGTCATCACGAGAACTGGGGCATCATCAGTAGTCAGATGGGTCGTAAGCTCGCCCCGTCCTTCGACCACGGCAACGCGCTCGGCTTTCAAGAGAGCGATGAACGTCGCACCTTCCTGCTGGCCAACGCTGCGGCGTTCGACGGTTGGCTTGCGCGCGGGAAGAGCCATCATTTCGCGGGTAGGCCTTCCCTGTTGGCCGTCGCCCAGGAGGCTCTGAACGCTACTTCTGTGGAGGTGAGACGCTTTTGGTTGGAGAGACTTCGTTCGCTCTCGCCACAGGATGTGCGGAGTATCGTTGAATCCGTTCCAAAAGAAGTAATGTCCGACCCCACGCGTACCTTCGCTACCAGCATTATTTTCGCCAACCGTGAGAGGGTTCTCCGTGACTACTCAGACTGTTGATGCCCCACTCGGGTCTCAGTTTCAGGTGCAGCGCGCGCTCTTACTCGTGTGGCAAGACCCATCGGATCGACGTTTCGTTCCCGTCGCAGTGTTGGATCATCTCGCTGACGGTCGTTACAGCTTCACCTATCGAGACGAGGCTCGTTCGAACCCTCGTTTCTTCGCTTTGGATGAGTACCCCGATCTTGAGCGGTCTTACGCGAGCGAGTCTCTCCCAGTCTTCTTCGCGAACAGGGTTATGTCCTCGGAGCGGCCATCGTACGGTCGCTACCTAAAGTGGCTGGGGCTCGATGCTGCTGACCCGAAGCTTCTTCCGATCGAGGTTCTTGCGCGCACTGGAGGTGCGCGTGCGACTGACACCTTCCACATCGTCGATGTGCCAGTGCGGGGTGAGCATTCGTTTGAGAGTCGATTCTTCGTGTCCGGACTTCGTCACGTTGAGGCTTCCGACGAGTTGCTCCGCAGGGTCAAGGCCGGCGACCTGCTCGAGCTTCGCCCTGACCCAGAGAACCCGAAGAACTCGAACGCAGTGATTGTCGATGTTGAGAACGGGATTCAGCTGGGCTGGGTGCCGGACTGGCTCTGCAACGAAGTCAGCGACCTGATCCGTGAGGGATGGAATCTGAAATTGCAGGCCGAGCAGGTCAATGAAGATGCCCCAGCACACACCCGCGTGTTGTGCAGGCTTTCCGCATCGCTCGATTGAGCTGAGCACGGACCCGTGGTCAGGCATCCATCTGAACGAACGGTGGGCGCTACCGGGCCACTCTCATCACCCGCGTTGCGCTTCCGCTCGACGTGGACGACGCGCTCTCACTCGGCGCGTACCGCCGCGGGAGGCCGACCCGCGGCGGTGGCGGTACGCACGGCCTTGCAGGATCTGCGACCGGTCATAGAAGGTTTGTACACGGCAGCGATGCGAGCCGTCCTTCACGTATTTGTAGAGGATGCTTCGGTGGATGGTCCCGGACGGCCGCGGCCGTCACAGGTGCCAGCGATCCCAGGACACAGGTAGGGCGTCTCCCGGTGCGACGATCTGCTGCCCGAGAAGGTAGCCGTCTACGACGAATCCCGTAGGCGGGAAGGACCCCGGAGGCTTCGAGGAGCTGGTCCTGAGAAGAGGCTGGTGGCTGGTGGCCGCAAGCCCTCCAGCAGCGTTGGTCGGCCAGCGTGTCCCGCCTGACGGTGCCGCACAGGCCGCCGCGGTGCTTTCCTCGGCCAGCCGATTGCGTCGAGCTCCACCTCGTCGATGTTGAGCCGGTCGACCAGAACGGACCAACTGCCGCCGCCTTGAGTTCCGCTTGCCGGCAACGGGCACATGCCGCGGCGCGACGCGTCGGTCAGGGCTTCAGCGAGCACGCTCGCAGGGTCGACAATATGAAGTGCGGTCATCGTGATGATGCCTTTCGAGTGGAGGTAAGAGACTTCTCGAAGGATCACACGGTGGCCGCGCTTACGTCGCGAGCGACGACCCGGCCGCCGTGGGCTACACCACCTTAAGGGGCACTACTGCGGCGCAGGAGATTCCTGAGCCGTCGCAGCTGATCAGCGCCTGGTAGTGCGCCGATCCTGTTGCCGGACTCGTCATCGTTTACTCACCCCTGAAGTCCTACATGTCTTCCGCGCCGCCTGGCCCAAACTCCACTGCATCTCCCCCGGAAGTGATAACCCGTACTCTCCAGTCAAGGACGACTCCATGTTCTCCCCGGAAATGAAGCTGAGGGCCGCGATCAGATTGCAGCGAGTTGGGCTTCGGCGGCAGCGCGGGAGCGGTCCATTCGCGTTGCATCCTTGTCGAAGTCTCCGAGGAAGACTGAGCCCAGGGCGCACGTGAGCACGCCGTACGCGGCGGTGATGCACGCGTCGGCCGAGGCGCCGGGCTTTGCGATCGTGACGAGTTCGGCCAACTGCACCCGTGTCGCTGTATAGGCCGTTGTGAGCACGTCGGCAATTTCCGGGGTGGTGCGCGACAGTTCGACGAGTCCGAGGACGACTGCGTTCTCGCGGTCAGGGGCGTTGAATTCCGGACCGAACAGGTAGTCGAGCGCGTCGTTGATCGTCGCAACGTGCGCCGGGAGAATGGATCCGACGTTCCCGGTCTCGTCCGCGAATACGGCGATCGCCGTGTCCAGCAACAGTTGGTCGCGATTGCCAACGAAGTGCCGCACGTGCCCGCGAGACATGCCGACCGCATCGGCGATGCGATCCAGTGTCGTGCCGTTGATGCCGTGCTCGGCGATGGTGTTCATGGTGGCGTCGAGGATCTGCTCCCGACGCTCGGTGGCGACCGAGGGGCGTGCCATGAGTGCCTCCTGTCTGCGTTCGGCACTCGCTGCGAGGTCTGCGGGAGACCGCAAGGACGGGATGCCTGTTCCAGACCAATGTAACGACCATGTGAATTCTAGTCTAGTCGGACTTGACTATTTACTGACGGGTCCATACCTTAGGTCTCACCCGCGAAGCAATCCGGCATCGCAGCCGTCTCGAAGGAGTGACATGCCCGACGTCGTCCGCATCCCCCCAGCGCCCGAGAGCCCGCTCTCGTACGCGGCCCGGATCCGCACGCGTGACGGTGTGCTGCTCGCCTCGGACGTCTACCTTCCCGGCACCCCGGATCACGTCGACACGACGCCCGGCGACACCATCCTGATCCGGCTGCCGTACGACAAGTCGGGTGATTACTGCTTCATCCCATTGATCGCTGAGTACTTCACGCAGCACGGCTACCGGGTCGTCGCACAAGACGTGCGCGGCAAGTTCCGCTCCTCGGGCGACGCGCTGCTGTTCGTGAACGAGGTGAACGACGGCTACGACACGATCGAGTGGATCACCCAGCAGTCGTGGTCCAACGGTCGCGTGGCGATGTGGGGCGACAGCTATTACGGCTACACGCAGTGGGCGGCCGCGGCGAGCGGCCACCCGGCGCTCAAGGCGATCTCGCCGCGTGTGACCGGCACCCAACTCGGCGAACCGGTGCACCGCCACGCCGGCGACCGCACCCGCCGAGTGGAGTGGGGCGTGACGTACATGTACCCCCTCACGCAGTTCTTCGACAATGACGCCATGTACTGGGATCTCGACGACTCGCGCCGCGACTTCGCGGCCCAGGCCGAGGAGTTCATGGCCGAGGTCGGCCGCCGGGGCCTGTCGTACGACCAGTGGTACCCGAATCCGGTGCTGCTGCCCCGTTTCCCGCAGGGCAGTCCCTTCGCGGGTCGTTCGGTCCCCGTCCTGCACACGATCGGCTGGTGGGATAACTGCGCGCCGCTGAGCTGGGCGGATGTCGAGGCCATCAAGCAGCACCCGAATTGGGATGCGCACCACTACCTGCGCATCGAGCCGATCGACCATGAGAGCTTCCAGCTGGTCGAGGCGGGCGGTGACCGTGTGATGGAGCGCACGGACGACCAGGTCCGCGCCCTGCTGCCGCGCACCCTGGATCCAGCGCTCGCCTTCTTCGAGGTGTTCGTGCGCGGCAACGGCGCCGCCGCTGACATCCCGCGTGTCTCCTGGAACCTCGCAGGCACCGAGGGCATGCGCGAGAGCGCGACCTGGCCGCCGATCGGCGTGCGCTCCCTGACCCGCTATGCCACGGCAGACGGCGGCCTCGTCGCCGAGCGACCGGCCGACGCCGCGACCCGGGAGTGGATCCACGATCCGGCGGATCTCGTCCCGTCGAGCGCGCCGGATGCCTTCGCGTACCTGCTCACGCTGCCCGATGAGGCGCCGATCGGCGAGCGCGCCGACGTGCTGCGCTTCGACGGCCCCGTGCTCGCGGCGGACGTGGACCTCGCAGGGCCCGTGACCGCATCGGCGCATGTCGCCTCGGACGGTCCGGTTCTGGACTGCTTCGTGCGCCTGCTCGACGTCGCCCCCGACGGCGCCGCGCTGCGCATCGCCCGTGGCCAGCTGCAGTTGCGCGAGGCCACCGAGCCCGGCACGCTGCAGATCGACCTCGGTCACGTGGGCTACCGCCTGCGTGCGGGGCACCGGCTGCGCGTGCACGTCTCCAGCAGCGACTATCCCGAGTTCCTGCCGCAGAGCGGCACCGGATCTGACCCGTGGACGGGCGGCGAGATGCGGGTCAACCGCCAGTCGCTCGTGCTCGGCGGCGCCGACGCCTTCCGCCTGACCCTCACCGTCCTGGAAGGAGAGCTGCCGTGATGGAGCCCACCCTGGAATACGTCTTCGAGATCCGCGCGGGCATCGCGCCCGACGTGCACATCGGCCGCGGTCCCGAGGAGCACCTCTCGTTCACGCCGGTCACGGGCGGCAGTGTCGCGGGACCCCGGCTCACCGGAACAGTGCTCTCGGGCGGCGGCGACTGGGCCGTCGAGCGCTTCGGCACCGCTCAACTCGAGGCGCGCTACCTGATCCAGGCGGAGGACGGCGCCGTCATCGACATCATCAACCGCGGCTACTTCCGGGCGACGCCCGAGCAGATCGCGCGCATGGAGGCCGGCGAAGACATCCCCGAGGAGGAGCCGGGCCTGTACTTCCGCACCGCGCCCGTCTTCCAGACCGACGCCCCGCAGCATCGCTGGCTGGCCGAGAACCAGTTCGTCGGGCTCGCCCGCGATGACCACGGTCAGGTCTGCATCCGCGTCTACCTGCTCACCTGACCGAGATACCCGAGTACCACGCACCCGAGAAACTGCACAACTGCTCGACCCCGCTTCGCCCTCATCCATTCATTCATTCATCCTTCCGAACGGAACAGCACCATGAAGAAAATCGGAATCGCGGTCGGCGCGCTTGTGTGCGTCGCCGCGCTTGTTCTGACCGCGTGCTCGCCACGGACCGGCGGCAACGCGGCCGACGGCAACAGCGGCAAGATCAACCCCATCAACGCGCAGCCGGTCGGCAGGAAGCCCGTCGATAAAGTGACCTGGGGAATCGTCGAGGGTGAGCCCGCGACGTTGAACCCGGCGTCGGCGGCGACCCTGATCATCCCCAACCTCTGCGACAATCTGCTGTCGCTGCAGCCGGACTTCTCAGTCAAGCCCGGTGTCGCCGAGAGTGCGGACTGGAAGGATCCGGTGACGTTCGTCATCAAGATCCGCAGCGGCGTGAAGTTCTGGGACGGCAACCCGGTCACCGCAGACGACGTCGTGTACAGCCTGAACCTGAACACGAACCCGGCATCGCAGTGGTTCGGCGCGTTCGCGCTGATCGCGCCCGGCGGGATCGTCGCCACGGCGCCCGACGAGGTCACCGTCCACTTCGTCGCGCCGGACAGCGACTTCCGCGACGCGATCTCGGGCCAGGGCAGCGCGGTCATGGAGAAGAAGTTCGGCGAGGCCGCGGGCCAGAGCCTCGGTACCGCGGACGGCGGCCTGATGTGCACGGGGCCGTACAAGCTCGAGAAGGGCGGCTGGAAGCCCGGTTCCGAGATCGACACGGTAGCGAACGAGGACTACTGGGGCGGTGCCCCGCTGGTCAAGCAGCTGAACTACAAGTTCGTGTCCGACAGCTCCACGCTGACCACGGCGCTCACCCAGGGTGAGATCGACGGTGCAATCAACGTGTCGCCCGCGGCACGTGCGGCGTTCGAGGGCAAGGGCGCCGGCACGCTGCTCGTCGGCAACTCCACGTCGTCGTACAGCTTCGGACCGGTCTCCGCCACGAGCGCGGCGGCGAACCCGAAGATCCGCCAGGCCTTGAGCATGGGGATCGACCGCGAGCAGTACTTGAAGACGGTCGTGAACGGCCTCGGCTACGTGCAGAAGACCATCGTTCCCGAGTTCTCCTTCACCTCGAAGGAGAACGCGTCGATCTACAAGGCCGGATATGACGCTCTCGCCGCACCGAAGCTCGACATCGAGGGCGCCAAGAAGCTCGTCAAGGAAAGCGGCGCCGACGTCAGCAAGCCGCTGGTGGTCGCTGTTCCCGCCGGAGGCAAGCCGTTCCTGCAGACGGCCACGATCATGCAGAGCGCGGGCAAGCAGATCGGCCTGAACATCACCATCGACGAGATGCAGGCCTCCGACTTCGGCGCGCTGTTCTACGACCCGAGCAAGCGCGAAGGCATCGACTTCGTCGCGACCCAGGGTTACGTGGAGACCCCGGGCGTGCTCGGCTACCCGTCGCTGTTCATGCTGCCCGCAGAGATGGGCGGTGTCTTCAACTGGAGCAACTACAGCAACCCCGAGGTCACTCAGCACATGCAGGCTGCGCGCACTGCGACGGACCCGAAGACGGCCGCCACGGAGTTCGTCGCCGCGCAGAAGATCTTCGCGCCGGACCAGCTGCAGGTCACCCTGGCCGGAACCTACCAACTCACCTACCTCAAGAAGGATCTGACGGGTGTCGTGACGTCGGTCGCCGCATACAGCAGCCCGTGGGCGCTGCACCTCGGCGGAAAGTGACGCACGAGTGAGCGGCCGGGGCTGCGATGTCCTAGAACGGAGATCGCAGCCCCGGCCACGGATCCCGGCGAAGGGACATCGAACATGGAAGGTGAGGTGAACGCGCGATGAATGCACTGACGCGCATTCTGCTCGGCAGACTCGGCGGCCTGGTGCTGACCCTGTTCCTCGCGAGCATCGTGATCTTCTCGACGCTCCTGCTGACGGGGGATCCGATCGCGACGCTCGCCGGAGGTGCGAAGCCGACGCCGGAGCTCATCGCGCAGATCCGCGCGGAGTACCACCTGGACGCGCCCGTATGGGGGCGCTACTGGGACTGGCTCACCGGCGTGGTGCAGGGCCACTTCGGCCGGTCCTTCGTCTACAAGACCGATGTGATGAACCTCGTCGCCCCGCGCTTCGGCATCACCCTGCAGCTGGTGATCCTGACGGTCATCCTCATCCTCATCTTCGGCGTCGGATCCGGCATCCTCGCCGCCACCCGTGGCCGCGTCGTGGACCGCACCGTCGGCATCCTCACCTCGCTCGGGATGGCGGCGCCGACCTTCGTCGTCGCGATCCTGCTGATCTGGATCTTCGCGCAGTCCCTCGGGTGGTTTCCGGTCTTCGGCGCGGGCGACGGCTTCTGGGATCGGCTCTGGCATCTCTTCCTTCCGGCGGTCTCGCTCGCAGTGCTGTTCCTCGCGTACATCAGCCGGGTGACCCGCAGCTCGCTCATCGCACAGCTGCACTCGGAGCATGTCGACACCGCCCGCGTCCGCGGGATCCCGCGCCAGCGGATCTTCGCGACGCACGTCTTCCGCAATGCTTCCCCGCAGATCCTGGCGATTTCGGGCACGACGATCGCGGGCCTGTTCGCGGCCTCCGCCATCGCCGAGGTGGCGTTCGGCCTGGGGGGCATCGGCTCGCTCCTGGTCGAGGCTGCGGCTCGGTCCGATCTGCCGGTCGTGCAGATCCTCTCCCTCATCCTGGTGACGATCTTCGTGGTGCTGAACGCCATCGCAGACTTCATCAGCATCCTGATCGATCCGACCAGCGTCGTCGGAGGGAACCGAGAATGAGCGTCGTGCAGATCACCAACGGCAAAGCGCCCGCCGTCGCCAAGCGCGCCGCACAGCGCGACTGGTTGTTCATCGCCGCCCTCATCGTCTTCGGCGTCATCGCCCTGGCGGCCCTGCTGGGCCCGTGGATCGCGCCCTACGATCCCTACGCGCTCTCCGGCGAGGTGAACGGCGCGGCAAGCCCGGACCACCTCTTCGGCACGGACGACCTGGGCCGCGACATCCTCTCCCGCGTGCTCGTCGGTGCGCAGGCCAGCGTCTTCGCCCCGATCGCCGTCGTGATCCTGTCCACCGTCCTCGGCGTCGCGTTCGCACTCATCGGAGCCTGGTTCGGAGGGTGGGTCAGCGGCACGATCGCGCGCATCATCGACGTCATCTTCGCGATCCCCGGCCTCGTCGTCGCCGTGCTGGCGGTGGCGATGTTCGGCAAGGGCCTGGTCGCTCCCATCGTCGCCCTGTCGATCGCCTACATCCCGGTCGTGGCGCGGCTGTCGCAGACGGCGGCCTCCCGCGAACTCGGCAAACCGTACGTCGCAGCCCTCCGGGTGCAGGGCGTGTCGAGCTGGGCCATTCTGCTGCGGCATCTGCTGCCGGCGATGGTCCCGATCGTCGCCGCGCAGATGGCCATCGGATTCGGCTACTCGATGCTCGATCTCGCGGCCATCTCGTTCCTCGGCCTCGGACAGCAGCCCCCGGCACCCGACTGGGGATCGATGATCTCCACCGGACAGGCCGGCATCACCGCCGGAGCTCCCGAGCAGTCCGTGTTCCCGGCGATCCTGGTCGTCATCACCGTGCTGGCCGTCGGCATCATCGGCGCCCGCGTCACCGTCTGGGCTGAGGAGAAGGACGCATGAGTGCACCCGTGCTCGAGATCGCGGATCTCGATATCTTCGCCCCCGGCATCGAGGGGCCACGTCAGCTGGTCTTCGGCAGCTCGCTCACGGTGCAACGCGGACAGGCCGTCGGCCTGGTCGGCGAGTCGGGGTCCGGCAAGACCCTGACCGTGCGCGCCGTCGCCGGCCTCCTGCCGGAAGGGTTCACCACCAACGGCCAGATCCGCATCGACGGTGCGGATCTGGGGACGATGGCGCCGCGCGCCCTGCGGGAGCTCCGAGCGCACCGTCTGGGCATGATCTTCCAGACGCCGCGTGCGCACCTCAACCCGCTGCGCAGCATCGGGGACTTCATGATCGAGGCCCTGGTCCACGTCGCCGGCGCGAAACCCGACGCGGCGCGGGCGCACGCGATCGAGCTGCTCGCGGAGGTAGGCATCAGCGATCCCGGCCGGCGGATGCGGCAGTTCCCGGCCGAGCTGTCCGGCGGTCTACTGCAGCGCGTGATGATCGCCGCGACCCTGGCCATGGATCCGGACATCCTGCTCGCCGACGAGATCACCACGGCTCTGGATGTGACCACGCAGGAAGAGGTGATGGCCGTCATCGCCGACCTGCGCACCCACCGGGAGCTGTCGCTGCTGTTCATCACGCACGATCTGGCCTTGGCCGGCTCCGTGTGCGATCGCGTCAACGTCATGCAGCACGGGCGCATCGTCGAGACGCTGAACGCCGCGACCATGCGCCAGGACGCTACCGACGAGTACACGAAGCTGCTGATGTCGGCGGCCCTCGACGAAGCGCCGCCGATCGCGGCGAACGACGTCGAGAGCGGGCCGATCATGGTGATCGACGACCTCTTCAAGACCTACCAGGTGCGCGGCGCGACCGGGGCGAAGGAGAAGCTCATTGCCGTGGACGGCGTCTCGATGCAGCTCGCGCCCGGCGGTTCCCTCGGGATCGTCGGCGAGTCCGGATCCGGCAAGTCCACCACCGCGCGCGTGCTGCTGGGGCTGGAGCACGCCGACAGCGGCACAATCACCGTCGACGGGCAGGACTGGAGCGCCCCGGCCTGTCGCGGTTCCGAGCGCCGGGAGCGCGCCAAGATCGCGCAGATGGTGTTCCAGGACCCGTATCAGTCACTCGATCGCCGGCAGACCATCCGGCAGTGCCTGACCGAGGCGATCCGCGTGCACCGGCCCAAGGACGCCAAGACCACCGTCGCCGCCCGCGTCTCCGAGCTGATGGGGCAGGTGCGTCTCGACGAGGCGCTGCTGGACACCCGCCCGCGCGCCCTCTCCGGTGGTCAGCGCCAGCGCGTCGCCATCGCCCGGGCTCTCGCCGCGGATCCGGTGCTGCTCGTGCTCGACGAGGCGGTGTCGGCGCTGGACGTCACCACCCAGGTCGAGATCCTGACCCTGCTGGACACGATCCGCCGCGATACGGGCGTCGCATTGCTGATGATCACGCATGACCTGACGGTGATCCGGCGGCTGTGCGACCACGTCGTCGTCATGCGCCAGGGGGTCATCGAAGAGCGCGGCACGGCCGCTGACATCCTCGATCATCCGCAGGCCGAATACACCAAGCTGCTGCTGGATTCGATCCCGCGCGAGGGCTGGACGCCGCGGCGGCGGCGGCTCGGTCGCACTCAGGCCTTGCCCACCGTGACCCGCAGCAGCATCATTCCCCGGTGAGAGGAGAAGCATGTCATTAATGGATCCAGGGTTCGAGTACTGCTTCGAGCTGCGCTGCCGCGTCGAGGACCCCGTGCCGCTCGGTGGCAGCACGCCGGGGGAGGGCCTGCACTTCGCCAAGGTCTCCGGCGGTACTGTGGAAGGCCCGCGGCTGCGCGGCGCCGTGCTCGATTCGGGCGGGGACTGGTGGAACGGCCAGGGACTCACGGTCACGCTGGATGCGCGATACGTGATCTCGGCCGAGGTGGCGGACGAGACCGCGGCGGTCGAGGTCGTAAATCGCGGCATCTGGCGCACCGACGAGGCGACGTTCGCACGGATGCTGCGCGGGGAGGACGTCTCGGAGCAAGACCTCTACTACCGCACGGCGTTCGTGTTCCGCACCGAGCACCCCGAGCTGCGCTGGCTCACCGACTCCCAGTTCGTCGGCTACGCACGTGCTGAACCGGGCTTCGTCATCATCCGCGTCTTCCGCCTGGTCTGAGTCGCGGGCTCCGAAAGTCTCCGCAACAGCAGGATCCGAAAGTCTCCGCAACAGAGAGTGGGCACAACACAATGACTGCATTCGCAGACCTCGTCATCATCGGCGGCCGGGTGTTCGACGGCGTCGTCCCCACCGAGAGCACCGCGGTCGCGGTCGCCGCCGAGCGCATCGTGCGCGTCGGATCCGACGAGTACGTGCGCGAGCTCGTCGGCGCGGACACGCGCGTCGTCGACGCGGCGGGCGGGCTCATCCACCCCGGCTTCGTCGACTCCCACGTGCACGCCGCGTTCGCGGGCGTCGAGCGGCTGAGCCTGGACCTCACCCCCGCCCGCAGCGTGGAGGAGACGTTCGAGTTGATCCGCAGTGCAGCCGCGCGCAGCGACGCGGAGTGGCTGACCGGCGGCGGCTGGGACCACGAGCTCTTCCCGGCGCCGACGCGGCAGATGCTCGACGCCATCGAGCCGGACCGGCCCGTGGCGCTGAGCGATGCGGGCCACCACACGCTCTGGGTCAACTCCAAGGCTCTCGAGCTCGCCGGTGTCACCCGGAACACTCCGCAGCCGCACGGCGGCGAGATCTACCTCGACGAGGCCGGGGATCCGACCGGGTACCTCAACGAGACGGCCGCGGAGCTGGTTGGCCGGATCGTCCCGCCCGCAACCGACGACGAGATCTACGCGGGCCTGCTGAACGCGCAGGACCACTTGTGGTCGCTCGGCATCACGGGCTGGCACGAGGCGATCCTCGGCGAGTACAACGGCAAGGCGGACTGCACGATTGGCTATCTCCGGGGCATCGCCGACGGTGCGCTGCGCAGCGACACCTCGGGTGCGCTGTGGATCGCGCCGGGACTCGCTCGGGAGGATGTGCCCGCGCTCGTCGCCCGCTTCGTCGAGGCGCGCGAGCGCAACGCCGCGGCCGGGTTTGCGACCTCGACCGCGAAGGCGATGATCGACGGCGTCCCGCACGGCAAGACGGCCGCGCTGCTGGAGCCGTACTGCGACCACAGCGATGGCTTCGCCGGCGAACTGCACTTCGACGAGGAGACGATCCGCGACTTCGTGCAGCAGCTCGACGCCGCGGGCTTCGCGCTGCACCTGCACATCATGGGCGACCGGGGGATCCGCGTTGCGCTCGACGCCATCGAGGCCGCCCGGGCTGCCAACGGGGCGGGCCCGCGCCACCACATCGCGCACCTGTCGCTCGTGCAGCCCGAGGACGCCAAGCGGTTCGGCCCGCTCGGGATCACCGCGAACATCCAGGGCCTGTGGGCCTCGCCGGATCCGTTCCTGGCGACGATGATCGGCGAGGAGCGGGTGCAGCATGGCTACCCGTTCCGCACAATGGCCGATGCCGGGGCCGCGCTCGCGATGGGCTCGGACTGGCCGGTCTCGCCCGCCGAGCCGTGGCTGGCGATCCACGTGACTGTGAATCGCTGGGCTCCGCTGCCTCCCGGCGTCGAGGCGCCGCCGCTCCCCGAGGGCGTCCCGATCCCCACGCTAGATGCCGAGCGCCAGGCGCTCACGCTGCAGCAGGCGCTCGCCGCGTACACGAACGGGTCCACCGAGCTCGTGCTCGGCCGACCCGGCCGGGTGCGCGTGGGCGAGCGCGCTGACCTGGCCGTCGCCACCGCCAACCCGTTCGCATTGCCGTCCGCCGCGATCGTGTCGGTGCAGACCGCCGTGACCGTGGTGAACGGCGAGGTTGCGTTCGAGCGCTGATTCTCCGGGCCGCACAACGTCCGGAACGCGAGGGACGGATCCCCAGGCACACCCGCCGGGATCCGTCCCCTGTCCTCGTCCGGGTGAGGTCCGTTCGTGTTCCGACGGGCGTCTTTGAACTTGGCGCGCACGCTCATCGAGGCCGCAGCGCGGCGCGGGTATGCAGCGAACGCCGTCGTTGCCTCCGACATTGCAGACGGTCTGCAGCGAGTCGAGGCGGACCACCACATCGTTGTGTCCGAGTCGGGGCGAAGCTCTGAGCCATTGGCGGCTGCCCGGGCGCTCGCCACGGCTCGCGCATCGGCATCAGCAACTTCCCGGACCAGGCGATCGGAGGAGTGGTATACACCGTGTTGGGGCTGGGTTGGATTCCCGGACTCGCCGCTCTACACAGCGGATTCACAGCGACCATCTTGACCAATGCCATCTTGCTCGACGCGGCCGATGCCGCGGGTCTCGCAGACGAGGCGGCCCGTATCCCCGAGCGGACTGCCGCTGCGCTCCGGGACTACGCAGGGGGCGCACGGACCATCGGGGACGTCCTCGGAAACGCCGTGTCGATCGACGTCGGTCGAGGAGCGGGGCTCAGCGCCGCATCGGAGTTGTCACTGATGGTGCGTGTGGGGCTGCGGACGCCGAGCACGGCCTTTGAGACCTACCAGTACCTGCACGGGCCGATGGAGGTGCTCTCGGACGACGACGCTCTCGTGGTGTTCGGCGACGGGAGGGAGATCGGCATCCCGGCGTCCGTACTGGAAGCAGGAGTCAAGGTCGTGTTGGTGACGGCCGCGGACATCGCGACGATCCCGTCGGCGGATCACCCCGGGCTCATCATCGTCCACTGGACGCGGGTCTGGGAACATTCGAGCGGGCCATCGTCGAGACGGTGATCGGGCAGCTCAGCATTGCTGCGGCGATCTAGCATAAGCCGTTCCCGTTGGAGAAGTTCCTGTATCACCAGGACGACACCAAGCTCCCGGTCTCGTAGCCTCGCCGAGCTGTGAGGGGGTGCAAATCTACCAGTAGTGGAAGATTTGCACCCCATCGCGTGATCCTATGGCTTGGGCAACCCGGCCTTCAGGTCCGCCTTGCGGATCTTGCCGGAGGCGGTGCGCGGGAACTCCTCCACGACGACGACCTGCTTGGGCAGTTTGTAGCGCGCGAGCACGCCGTCGAGGCGTTCGCGCACCTCCTCAGTGCTGACTTCGGCGCCGTCGCGGACGGTCACCACGGCCCAGGGCACCTCGCCCCAGCGCTCGTCGGGGACTCCGACCACGGCCACCCCGGAGATGCCCTCGATGTCGGCGATCAGGTTCTCCACCTCGGCCGGGTAGATGTTCTCGCCGCCGGAGATGATCATGTCCTTGAGCCGGTCGGCGATGTAGAGGTAGCCGTCCTGGTCGAGGTAGCCGAGGTCTCCGGAGCGGAACCAGCCGTCGTCGGTGAAGGATCCGGCGGTCGCCTCCGGCAGGCCGTGATATCCGAGGAAGACGTTCGGGCCGGCGACCTCGATCTCCCCGACCGTGCCGCGCGGCACCATGTCGCCGTGTTCATCGGCGACGCGCACCTCGGTGAAGAAGTGCGGCAGCCCCACGCTGCCCTGCTTCTCGCGGGTCATCGCCGGTGACAAGGAGGTGGCGCCAGGGGAGGTCTCCGTCATGCCGTAGCCCTGGGAGAAGTGCAGTCCGCGTTCCTCGAAGGCGTTCAGGATCCGGGTGGGCACCGCGGATCCTCCGCAAGTGAGTTTCTGCAGCGTGGACAGATCCGTCCCCGCCCAGTCCGGGTGGTCGGCCATCATCTGGTAGGTCGTCGGCACGCCGCTGATCATCGTGACGCAGTGCTCCTGGATGAGGGCGAGCGCACGGCCGGGCTCGAACCCCTTCTCCAGCACCAGGGTGGCGCCCTTGAGGACCACCGGCAGTGCGCCCATGCCGAGGGACGCGACGTGGAACAGCGGCGAGATCATCAGGGACACGTCGGTGGAGACCACGTCGTAGTCGACCATGCAATTGATCGCGACCCAGGTGAGGTTGCCGTGGCTGAGCACCGCGCCCTTGGGTTTGCCGGTCGTGCCGGAGGTGTAGACGATCGCGGCCGGGTCGTCGAGGTCGACGTCGGCGAAGGAATGTCCTCCGCGAGCAGACTGGATGAGCGCGGCCAGCCCCGGATCCGTGTCGGTGCCGTCGCCGGTGACGATGACGTGCGCGATGCGCCCCGCCTCGACGCCCGGCATCGCGCGCTCCAGGAACTCCAGATCCAGGACCAGCGCCCTAGCATCGGAATCGACGAGCACGTGCGTGATCTCGGGGGACGCCAGGCGCGTGTTCACCGGCACGAACACGGCGCCGAGCTGTGCCGCGCCGAACATCACCTGCAGGAACTGCGGGCTGTTCTCGCCGATGAATGCGACGGCGTCGCCCTTGCGGACGCCCCGATGCCAGAGCACGACGGCGACGCGATCGACCGCGTCGGCGAACTCTCGATAGGTGAGCACGTCGTCGTCGAACACGATCGCGGGCTTGTCGGGGTTCTTCAGGCGGCGCTTGGCGGGCCAGAAGCCGATTCCGTGATGCATCTTGGGGTCCTCTCCATCGAGGGAAGAATTGGGGCGGTCGGTGGGGGAAGCGGACCCGCGCGGGAAGCGGATCCGCCCGCGCTCAGGCGTAGAAGCGGTACAGGCCCCGGGCGACGACGGCGGGCTTGTCCGCGCCTTCGATCTCGATGGTCTGATCCACGGCGAACTGGTAGCCGCCAGCGACCTCGGTGACCTCGGCGATCAGTGCGCGGCCGCGGATGCGGGATCCGACCTTCACCGGCGAGACGAAACGGACCTTGTCCAGGCCGTAGTTCACGCGCGTGCTCACGCCGGTGACGTCGAACAGCTCGGACCAGAACTTCACGGTCAGCGAGAGGGAGAGGAAGCCGTGCGCGATCGGTCCGCCGAAGGGGCTCTCGGCGGTGGCGCGCTCGGGGTTGACGTGGATCCACTGGTGATCGTCTGTGGCGTCGGCGAACAGGTTCACGCGCTCCTGCGTGACCTCGGTCCAGTCGGTGGCGCCGAGGTCGGTGCCGGCGAGTCCTGCGACGTCGGCGTAGTCGACCGTGGTGGTCATGATGTCTCCTTGGGGATAGATCGATGGGTTGGTGGGTCGTTGCGGCGGATCCGGGATCCGCGCGGGTCAGACGAAGGCGGAGGCACCGGTGAGGGCACGCCCGACGATGAGGGCGTTGATCTCGTGCGTGCCCTCGTACGAGTACACCGCCTCGGCGTCGACGAAGAAGCGGGCGGCGTCGTGCGCGAGCAGGATCCCGTTGCCGCCGAGCACCTCGCGGCCGAGCGCGACGGTCTCCCGCGCCAGGCGTGCGGTCTGCATCTTGGCGAGCGCGGACCCCTCGTCGGCGTAGTGCCCGCGGTCCTGGTCGGCAGACAGCGCGGCCACCAGCGCGAGCGAGGAGACGGTGTTGCCGAGCATGCGGGCGAGCTTCTCCTGCACGAGCTGGAAGCTTCCGATCGGCCGGCCGAACTGCTCCCGTTCGCGCACGTAGTTCACCGCGGCGTCGAGCACGCCGGCTTGCAGCCCGGCCGCGATCCAGGCGACGTCCGAGCGCATCGCACGAAGCACCCGGGCCACATCGCGCCAGCCATTGATTCCCTGCAGCCGGGCGGATTCGCTCACTCGCACGCCCTCGAGCGTGATGAGCGCGTTCTGCATCGGGCGCAGCGAGATCTTTCCGTGGATCCTCTCGAGCGTGACGCCGGCGGCATTCGTCGGCACCAGGAACGCCTTGACCGCGTTGTCGGCCTCGTCGCGGGCGAAGACGGTCAGCACGTCGGTCGAGGCCGCGCCGCCGATCCAGGTCTTCTGCCCGTTCAGGATCCAGTCCTCGCCCACACGGCGGGCGCGGGTGGCGAGGCCGCCGGCGATGTCGGAGCCGTGCTCGGGCTCGGTCAGAGCGAACACGCCCTTGAGGTCGAAGCTGCGGATCCGCGGGTCGAGGGCCGCAGCCTGCTCCGGGGATCCGCCGAGGTTCACGACCGCGCGGAACAGCCCGGACTGCGCGTTGTACATCGTCGCGACCGAGACATCGGTGCGTGCTAGCACGTAGTTTCGGAAGCCGGAGAACAGACTGGATCCGGCCTCTGCCGCATCCACCCCGTCGGGCTGCATGAGATCGAGCGGGATGAGCGCGTCGAGCACCGCGTCGGGCATGGTCGCCGTCTCCCACGCGTCGGCCAGCAGCGGGCGCACCCGCGTGTCGACAACCTCCTGCAGGCGGCCGAGCGCGTCGCGTGCGGCGGCGCTCAGGTGCGCCGCCGCGATCGCGAACGGGTCGAAGCCGAACGCGGTCGTGGCCTCCAAGGCGGGCAAGTCAGCCCCCCAGCCCGAGTAGGCGTGCGGCGTTGTCCTTGAGGATCCCGGGCAGCACCTCCGGCTTGAAGGACGCGTTCGACTCAGCGTCGGAGAGCCAGCGATCCGGGGTGATCAACGGGAAATCGGATCCGAACAGCACCCGCGTCCTCAGGTAGGAATTGGCCGCGCGGACGAGGGCCTCGGGGAAGTACTTCGGGCTCCAGCCGGACAGGTCGATCCACGTGTTGTGCTTGTGGGTGGCGACCGAGATCGCCTCGTCCTGCCACGGCACCGAGGGGTGCGCAATGATGATCTGCAGTTCGCCGAAGCGCGCCGCGACCTCGTCGAGCAGGATCGGGTTGGACAGGCCCAGGCGCAGGCCACGGCCCCCGGGGAGCCCGGCGCCGATCCCGGTCTGACCGGTGTGGAACAGGGCGACGACAGCGGCGGACTGCAGCTGTTCGTAGAGCGGGAAGAACCGCTCCTGGGATGGGTCGAAGCCCTGCACGGTGGGGTGGAACTTGAAGCCGCGCACCCCGTGGTCTTCGATCAGCCGGCGCGCTCGCTCGACGGCGTCGGGGCGATTCGGATCCACGGAGGCGAACGGGATCAGCACATCGTTGTTGCGGGCCGCCCCCTCGGCGATCTCCTCGTTCGACAGCGGCGGGTGGCCGAGGTTCGTCTCCGCGTCGACCGTGAACACCACGGCCGCCATGCGGCGCTCGCGGTAGTAGTCGGCGACGGAGTCGAGGTCGGGGCGCGGACCGTCGGCGCTGAAGTACTTCGCCGCCCCCGCGGCCAGGTCGTCGGGAAGCGAGCCGTGGCCGTGGTCGTCCACCTCGATGTGCACGTGCACGTCGATCGCGGTGATCGCGTCGAGGTCGATCGCAGGTTCGTACCGGGTCATCATCGATCCCTTACTGGTGAATGGTCCTTGAGTGAGCGAAGCGAGTCGAAACGCAGTCGAAACGCGGAGACGAAACGCTCAGCGCTGCAGCTCTTCGGGGAGCGCCGGGAAGCGCTCGCCGACCGACTGCAGCTCGCCGACGGCATCCGCGAAACCGCTCTCCAGATCCGAGAACGACCAGCCGCCCTCGTGGTAGGCCGTCGCGACGGGCTCGGGGTGCGACCAGAGCTGGATGCGGTCGCCGCCGATGCCGATCGCCTGGCCGGAGACGCCGGCGGCGTCGTCGGAGGCGAGGTAGGCGATGAGGCCGGCCACATCGTCGGACGCGCCGAAGCCGAGGCCGTGGCGGAAGAACGCGGGCATGGCCTCACCCTTCGCATCGGCCTCGACAGCCGCGGCGAAGTACGGCACGGTCGCTGTCATCGCGGTCGCGGCGACGGGGATCACGGCGTTGGCTGTGATGCCCGCCTTCTTGAGCTCGAGCGCCCAGGTGCGCACCATGCCGACGATCCCGGCCTTGGCGGCGGCGTAGTTGGTCTGGCCGAAGTTGCCGCGCTGGCCGGTGGGGGATCCGATGCAGATGATCCGGCCGGGGGTCTGGTTCTCGCGCAGGTAGGTCGCGACCTCGCGCACGCAGGTGAAGGTTCCGCGCAGGTGCACGTTGATGACGGTGTCGAAGTCGTCGTCGGACATCTTCCAGAGCACGGTGTCGCGCAGCACGCCCGCGTTGGTGACGAGGATGTCGACCCGACCGAACCTGTCGACGGCGGTCTGCACCAGCTGCTTGGCGGTCTCGGTGGGGCCCACCGGGGCGACCACGGCGGCGGCCTTGCCGCCCAGCGCCTCGATTGAGGCGACGGCGTCTGCCGCGGTCTGCGCGTCGACGTCGTTGATCACGACGGCGGCGCCTTGGCGGGCGAGCTCCTGTGCGTAGGCGAGACCGAGGCCGCGACCGGATCCGGTGACGATGGCGACCTTGCCGTCGAGCGGAAGAGAAGCGGTGGGGAATGCGGCGTCGAGCGACATGCGCGGAACTCCTTTGTTGTGGGTGTCTTGCGGCGCCGTGCGGGCGAGGCCGGCAGTGACGATGATCATTGAAGACCCAATAGTTGAAAAAGTCAATAATAAAGATTAACCATGGCATGGGCTAGGGTGTCGTCTATGCCTTCCGCGACCGACGCCACCGCCGCGCCCGGCCTGCGCGCGTCGGCACTCTCCGACGACCTGAGCTTCCTGCTCGCGCGGGCCAACGCCCTGTCCCTGGCGGCAGGAAACTTCGCCCTGGGCGAGCACGGGCTCAAGGTGCGCTCGTATTCCGTGCTCGCGCTCGCCGCGGACGCGGCCCGGACTTCGCAGCGTGAGCTCGCGGACTTCCTCCGGCTGGACCCGAGCCAGGTGGTGAGCCTGGTCGATGATCTGCAGTCGCGGGGGCTGGTCGAGCGCCGTCCGGATCCGCGCGATCGCCGAGCCAACGTCGTGGTCGCGACCGCGGCGGGACGAACGCTGGCCGAGAAGGCGCGGGAGTCGGCCCGGCGGGCGGAGGAGCGTGCGCACGCGCAGCTCTCCACCGCCGAGCGCGAATCGCTCGCCGCGTTGCTGCGCCGCATGGCGTTCCCCGAGGACTGATCCCGGGCCCGACGCGCCGGCGCCGGATCCTCGTGTGGTCAGCTGGTGACGATGGTCACCACGGCGTCGGATCCGCCCGTGCTCACGACGCGTGACCCGCAGCAGCACATCTTCGATCGCGCGTCCTTCTGGCGTTTGTTGTAAAACACATGGCTGTGGTCGACATCGCCCCTTCCGCCAGACGAACGTGGTCTATAAACACCTTCCAAGAAAGGTCATGGCGATGACTTGGGACTGATTGCATTCTGAGGGAGCGTGTTTCTCTCCGACCACTTTCGGTTGGTCACGAACGCCGTCGTGGAAGTAGGCGCTGAATACGTCGCGTCGTACAGGGGAGTGAGAAATCTGTTCGGTGCGGAAAAACGCGTGCATGCGCTGCATCCACCCGCGGAATCACGCAGCGGGAGTGCCTGAGAAGGCACTGCTAAGGTGGAGTCCTCGCAAGGGGACCGAGGGTTCAAATCCCTCCGTCTCCGCCACGAAATTCCTGATCAGAGCAACATTTGGGCTGATCGATAAGTGCCTTCCGCGCACGGTCGTACGGGATTCTTTCCCAGGTTTCGTCTGCTGGCTCTAGTGGCCGCGTCAGTCGAAATCACGGTGCAGGTACTGGGGTGCCTGCACCCGCCATGCCTCGGTCACCAGCTCGGTGAGATGATCGTCGTCGATCGCCCGCATCCGGAACGCGATCTTCGGCTCGCCCCACCGTGTCGTCTGGCGTAGGAACACGTCTGGCGCCATTTCGCGCAGCGCGAGCGCATCGAGCTCGTCGGCGACCTTCACGCCGACGACGAGCTCCGACGCGATGACCTCACGGAGGTCTTCCGGGATGCTCGGCCACGGTGAGCACTCCCATGCGAAGAGCTTGTTGCGGACGAACCAGGCGGCACCGCTGGTCATCGCGCGCTCTTCGCTGCCGGGCAGGCGGGCGGCGACGCGACGCAGATCATCGAGTGTGGCCATGCGTCGAGACTAGGCATCCCCTCGGACACGAACGGAATCGCCCATTGACGACCGTCCGTCAACCGGTGGTGACGAAGGGTCGGCTCGCCGCGCAGTATCTCGTGGAGGCGATCTCCTCGGCTGACGAGGCGCCGACTCGCCAGCACCTCCTCGGCACGGCGCTGCTCCTCCGGGGCCCACCGGTCCGGCGTCGTCCTGAATGGCCTCTGTCTCGAATCCAGACATGCAAGCGTTTACAGCAATCCAAGTCAGCCATCGGACTCTTTGCTCGGCAACCACTCGGTCCGCCGCAGGAATCCGGCGTTACAGCTGGTTTCAGCGAAGGCTTGAGATGCAAGCGCTTCCAAGTTTCTCTTGACCTTGCCGCCCCTGTGCTCCAATGTGGGGTCCGCGTCCGCATCTTCCCGCGGGCGCTGTCACCTGCCCAGGGCGTCGTCGCCCAGCGCTTCCCGCCTGTGCGACGATGCCTCGGCCCGCATTGGATGGAGCAACGATGCCCGTCGATCGCAGAGCTGTCGCGCATGCGCCCTCGAGACGAACGGCGGCCACGCGTGCCGCCTGGATGCTGACCGGCGCGCTGGCCGCCGGCGCGCTGGTCCCTCTCGCCTTCTCGGGCGCCGCACAGGCCAGCACGCCGAACGGCGGCGACGTCGTCGCCAACCTGTTCGAATGGAACTGGCACTCGGTCGCCGCCGAGTGCACCGACGTCCTGGGGCCGAAGGGCTACGGTGCGGTGCAGGTGGCTCCCCCGCAGGATTCGGTCCGGCTGAACCAGTCGACGCACCCGTGGTGGGAGGTCTATCAGCCAGTCGGCTACGACCTCAACAGCCGGATGGGCACCGAGGCGCAGTTCGCCGCCATGGTCAGCACCTGCCACGACGCCGGCGTCAAGGTGTACACGGATACGGTCCTGAACCACATGGCGGGCGACAATCAGACCACGACCGACTCCTACGGCGGGCAGTCGTTCAGCGCCTCGTCGCACACTTATGCGCAGCCGGGATACACCTCCGCCGACTTCCACGGCTATCCGAACGATTGCCCCAACAGCAACCTCGCGATCAACGACTGGAACAACCAGGCGCAGGTGCAGAAATGCGAGCTCGTCTCGCTCGAGGACCTCAAGACCGAGAGCAGCCACGTGCGGTCCACCGAGACGGCGTACCTGAACAAGCTCGTCGGATACGGCGTCGACGGCTTCCGTCTCGACGCGGCCAAGCACATCGACGCCAACGACCTCGGCGCGATACTGTCCGGCGTGAACAACACCACCTGGACGAACTCCCGCCCGTACGTGTTGCAGGAGGTCATGCCCGGCGGATCCGGCGGTCTCGCGCCGAGCGCGTATGAGGGCATGGGCCAGGTGATCGAGTTCACCTACGCCACCGCGCTGAAGAACCAGTTCAACGGCAGCGTCGCGAACCTCGCCACGCTCGGCCAGAGCTGGGGCGTCGAGCCCTCGAGCGCGTCCGGCACGATGGTGACGAACCACGACACCGAGCGCAACGGGTCGAGCCTGAACTACAAGGCCGGGTCCACGTACGTGCTCGCGAACATTTTCCACCTCGCCTACGGCTACGGAACTCCGCAGGTCTACGCCAGCTTCACCTGGAACTCCTCCGACGACTCCCCGCCGTCCGACGCCAACGGGTTCGTGGCGAACACCGACTGCGCGAACGGCTGGTACTGCACCGACCGGGTACAGGGAGTCGCCAACATGGTGGGCTGGCACAATGCTGCAAAGGGCCAGAGCGTCGCCAACTGGTGGAGCGACGGTTCCAACCTGATCTCCTTCAGCCGTGGCAGCAAGGCATGGGTCGCCATCAACAACGGGACCTCGACGCAGACCCGCACGTTCGCGACCGGGCTGCCCGCGGGCAGTTACTGCGACGTGATCCACGGTGATTATGCCGCTTCCACCGGCACCTGCTCCGGCACGTCGATCGCCGTCGACGGCAGCGGCAACGCCTCCGTCACGGTGCCCGCGAAGGACGCCGTCGCCTTGTACGGCCTGACCGGAACCGCGACGACGACCCCGACGCCAACGACGACGCCCACGACGACGCCCACGACGACGCCGGGCCAGGTCGCTGAGACCTTCACGGTGAACGGCGAGAGCGGCACGACGCCCGTGTACGTCGTCGGCTCCATCGCGGAGCTGGGGAACTGGGCGCCCGCGTCGGCGATTCCGATGACGCAGTCCGGCTCGTCCTGGACTGCCACCGTGAACCTGCCGCAGGGTACGGCCATCCAGTACAAGTACATCCAGAAGGATGCGGCGGGAACCGTCACCTGGGAGTCCGGGAACAACCACACCGCGACCACCGGCAGCGGCTCCACTGCGGTTGTCACCGACCAGCTCAACGGCACCACGGCGCCGCCCCCCGCTGCGACCACCGTGGCGGTGACGTTCACCGAGAACAAGACCACCACCTTCGGCAGCAATGTCTACGTCGTCGGTTCGCTCGCGGCGCTGGGCAACTGGGATCCGGCGCAGGCCATCAAGCTCGACCCCGCGTCCTACCCGGTCTGGGCGACCACGGTCACACTGCCAGCGTCGACCGCCTTCCAGTACAAGTACATCGTGAAGGACGCGAACGGCGCCGTCACCTGGGAGAGCGGCGCGAACCGCAGCTACACCACGGGATCATCCGGATCCGTGACGCTCAACGACACCTGGAAGTAGGTCGAACGGAACGACAGGCTGTGCGGCGCACGCTCGACTGCGCAGCCTGTCGCTTCCGTGGGGACGGTCAGGAAGACTCGCTCAAGAGATCGCCCAGGGAGAATCGAGATTGTGACGAACATGGCCGATGCGTCTCTTCGCCAGGTGAGGAGCAGAGCGCACGAAGGTCCGATGACGGATCCTTCGCCGGGCATCGGACGGCGCACTCCCTGCGCTTATCCGTGTAATCTCGGCGAAGCGCGTGTGAACGATCCGCCGGAAGGGACGCCATGCCTCGTTTCGATCTGCCCCCTGAGCAGCTCCGCACCTACCGCCCCGAGGTGGCGGAGCCGGCCGACTTCGACGCGTTCTGGCAGCGCACGCTGGAGGAGTCCCGCGTGGTCGCGAAGGCCCCGGTGCTGACCAGGGTCGAGAGCCCGCTGACCGTCTTCGACGTCTACGACCTGAGGTTCAGCGGCTATGCCGGCGAGGAGGTCCGCGGCTGGTTCGTCGTCCCGTCGGGGGCTGAGGGTCCGCTGCCAACGGTCGTCGAATACAACGGCTACGGAGGCGGCCGCGGTCTTCCGCATGAGCGGTTGGCTTGGGCCGCGGCGGGCTACGCGTGGGCCTTCATGGACACCCGCGGGCAGGGGAGCGTCTGGGGCACCCCCGGTGCGACGCCGGATCCGCACGGCTCCGGGCCCGCCGCACCCGGATTCATGACGCGGGGCATCGAAGATCCGCACGACTACTACTACCGGCGGGTGTTCACCGACGCGGCTCTCCTGATCGATGCGGTGCGCACCCTCGCCGCCGTGGATCCGGATCACGTCGCGGTCGTCGGGGGCAGTCAGGGCGGGGGCATCGCGATCGCCGCCGCCGGGCTGTCCTCGGGGCTTGTCGGGGCGATGCCCGATGTGCCGTTCCTGTGTCATTTCGAACGAGCCGTGGGTCTCACTGAGGAGGATCCGTACAACGAGGTCGTGCGCTATCTCTCGGTCCATCGCGATGCGGTCGCACAGACCTTCCGCACACTCTCCTACTTCGACGGGGTGAACTTCGCCCGGCGGGCCACGGCCCCGGCGCTGTTCTCGGTGGGGCTCATGGATCCGGTGTGCCCGCCGTCGACCGTGTACGCGGCCGTGAACCATCACGCAGCGGACGTCGCAGTGGTGGAGTACCCCTTCAACGAGCATGAAGGCGGTCAAGGAGTGCACTGGCAGCGCCAGGCGGCCTGGCTCGCGGAGCGGATGAGCCAGGTCTGAAACCGCCGAGCACCCCGCGACCGCCCGGTAGCCTGCAGGGGTGGGAATCGGCAAGCAGGCGAAGCGGGCGGTCACGGTGGACGACATCGCCGCGCGCGCCGGCGTGTCCTCCGCAGCGGTCTCGTTCGCGCTGAACGGACGCAAGGGCGTGTCCGAGGCGACGCGCGATCGCATCCTCGCGATCGCGGACGAACTGGGCTGGGCGCCGACCAGTGCCGCACGTGCGCTCGCCGGAGCCAAGACGCACACCATCGGACTCGCTCTGGCCCGCGATCCCGGCAACCTCGGCGTCGAATCCTTCTACATGCAGTTCCTCACCGGCATCGAGAGCGAGCTCTCCACCCGTGACTACGGCCTGCTTCTGCAGGTGGTCCCCGACCTCGATGCCGAGCTGCGAGCGCTGCGGCAGTGGCGCCGCGCCCGCCGCGTCGACGGGGTGATCCTGGTGGACATCCGCAGCGACGACCCGCGCATCGCCGAGCTGGAGAAGGGGCCACCGCTGGCGAGCATCGCTGTCGGAGATCCGGCCTATGTGGGCTCCCTGCCTGCTGTGTGGACGGACGACGCCGCGGCCATGCGCGAGGCCGTGGAGGCGCTCGCCGACCTGGGGCACCGCCGGATCGCACGCATCGGCGGCAGCCCGGAGCTCGCGCATTCGCGCATCCGCGATGAGGCCTTCCTCGCTGCCGTCGCTCGGCACGGCTGCCACGGCATCATCCTGCAGACCGACTACTCACCCGAGCGCGGCGCGGCGGCCACCCGCCGTGCGCTCGCCGAGGACGACCGGCCGACGGCCTTCGTCTACGACAACGACATCATGGCGATCGCGAGCCTCGGCGAGTTCGCCGCGGCCGGGTTGCGCGTGCCGGACGACGCGTCGGTCATCGCCTGGGACGACTCGGTCGTCTGCCGCTACACGGCGCCCGCGCTCACCGCGCTGAGCCACGATGTCGTCGCGTACGGCGCCCACGTCGCCCGGCGGCTGTTCCAGGTGATGGACGAGGGCGCGCCAGGCCCCTTCCTCGATTCGACGCCGACCCTGGTGTTCCGCGGCTCGACAGGGCCGGCGCCCGCCCTGTCCTGATCGGCGCGGGCCTTGCGCTTGCCCGACACCTGCCTGCCCTGACGGGCTTCGGCATCCGCGGGCTCGGCCCGGCGGGGAGGGCCCGATCAGACTGCGACGAGGTGCAGCACGAACGCCTGCACCGGCCACAGCGTCGGCAGCTGCAGTCCGAGCTCTGCCAGTGCGGCCCCCGAGAGCTCCACCTCTCCGGAGGTGAACCACGGCGGGGCGATCCATCCGTATGCCGCGTCGCCGATCTCGCGCCGCACCCGGACGCGATAGCGCCGCGCGGGATCGAGCCCCGGGATCCGGAGTCGTTCGGCGCGCGCATCCTCGAGGCTTGCCAGGGTGGCGACCACGAGGACTGCTGCGTCGCGGTCGGGGGTGACGAAACCGGTGATCCGCCAGGCGGGATCGCGGACGACGGGGTGCAGGGTGGTGCCCGTGTGGACGATGGGGCGCAGCTCCTTGTACAGCCGTCCGAAGTCGGCGATCGTAGCGAGCTCGTCGTCCGTGCAGTCGAGGATGTTCCATTCCAGTCCCGCGGATCCCATCAGGCTGGTCGCCATCCGGTACGACAGGGGCGTGATCCGGCCCGAACTGTGCGATTCGCTGGGACCGACGTGCGCGCCGACGAGCTCGGGCGGCAGCAGCAGACCGGTCCAGCGCTGGATGTCCTGTCGTTCGACGGGATCGTTCGAGTCGCTCGCCCAGACGCGATCGGTGTGCTGGAGGATCCCGAGATCCGTGCGAGCACCGCCCGACGAGCAGGACTCGATCTCCAGTCCTGGGTGCCGCCGCTTCAGCTCCTCGAGGAGCCGGTAGAGCGCACGCGTCTGCGCGTGCACGCCGGGCCGGCCGTCGTGCACGGCCTCCACGAGATCGCGGTTGTGGTCCCACTTGATGAAGTCGATGCCCAGCTCGTCGACGAGGGCGGAGATCTGGTCGAGCACGTGCGCGCAGGCACCGGGATGCGCCAGGTCGAGCACGAACTGGGTGCGCCAAGACAGCCGCGGATCATGGTCGACGTGTCGTGGATCATGCAGCAGCCAGTCCGGGTGGTGGCGGGCGAGGTCCGAATCGAGGTTCACCATCTCCGGCTCGAACCAGAGTCCGAACTGCATGCCCAGCTCATGCACGCGGGCGGCGAGCGGCGCGAGCCCCTGCGGCCACACGGTGCGGTCGACGACCCAGTCGCCGAGGCTCGTGGTGTCGTCGCGACGCCCGGCGAACCAGCCGTCGTCCAGGACGAACCGCTCCACGCCGACGGATGCGGCGCGTTCTGCGAGCGCGGTGATCCGCTCCGGGTCGTGGTCGAAGTACACCGCTTCCCAGGTGTTGAGCACGAACGGGCGCGGAGCGCTCGGATGCGTGGGGCGCGCGCGCAGCCAGCGATGGAATACCGCTGCGATGCCATCCATGCCGTCTGCGGAATACGCGAAGAGCGCCTCCGGCGCGATGTACTCCTCGCCGGGGCCGAGCACGATCTCACCAGGACGCAGCAGTTCCCCTCCGCCGAGCTGGGTGACCGCGTCGGTGAACCGGTCCACCCGGTAGGTGACATCCCCCGACCAAGCCGTGTGGACGGCCCAGACCGAGCCGTTCACGAAGCGCGGCGCGCCCACCGAGGCGGCGAGCAGGGTGGGGGCGTCGTGACCAGGGCGTCCGCGCCGGGCCTGCCGGACAGTCGAGCCCGCGGTCATCCCGGTGACGACGGGCCTCTTCTCCCTCGTCCACCGGCCGTCGAACGTGAGCAGATGGTCGGCGGTGGTGGGCACGGGCAGGATGCTCTCCAGCCAGTCCACCTCGATGCGCCCCACGGCGCCGTCGTGTCGCAGCGTCTGGCCGACGCGCACGATCCCGCCCGATTCGATGCCGATCCGGATCGTCAGTCGAAGCCCGGTGGTGTCGTCGACCGCCGTCGTCTCGAACCGGTGAGGCGGCGCGCCCGCCGTGCTGCTGTCCGGCGCCCCCTCCACCCGCCAGCGCGGGCGAAGCTGCACGCCGTCGCACCGCAGCTGCAGGCCCGGGCGGCCCGACCACCCCTCGGCTTCCTGCGGAGAGAGCGTCGCCTCCCAGACGGCGTCGAGGGTCGCAGGCGGCGTCTGGCGCGAGGTTGCCGCGTGCAGTGCGCCCGCGTCGAGGCTTGCGGCGCCGAGCGCGGCGCCCCAGTGCAGCACCGCGGGCAGCCCGCCGCCCGATGCGTCGATGACGAGTGAGACGCCATCCCCTTCCAGGACGATCGGATCCGTTGTCATGCGTGCTCCTTCGGGTGCGGATCGAGGGTGGGCGAGCCGGCCGACGCCGCAGCTGCGGCCGGATTCGTGCCGGGGGTGCTGCCCGGGGGAGCCGGCCGTTCGCCGGTGCCCCGTTCGACGAGCCACGTGGGCAACCGCACCTGCTGCGGCGGCCCGGTGGGCTCGTCGAGCCGCTCCAGGGCGAGGCGGGCGGCACGGCGGCCGAGTTCGACCGGGTCGTACGAGACGACGCTGACCCCGAGCACGTCGGCGGTGTCGAAGTCGTCGAAGCCGATGAGGGCAGGCAGTGCCCCGTCGCGGCCGCGGAAGGCGCGGAGCGCGCCGACGGTCATCCGGTTGTTGCCGGCGATGATCGCCGTCGGCGGCTGCGGCGCGTCGAGCAGCGAAGCGATGATGCCGGCGGGGTCGGCGTCGCGGTCGTCGATCGTGCGCTCCCAGGGAGAAGTGTCGGTGATGCCCGAGGCCGCCATCGCCTCACGATAGCCGCGAAGTCGTTCCGTCTGCGTGTAGACGCCGGAGGGGTTGCACGCGTAGGCGATGCGGCGGTGACCGCCTGCGAGCAGCCGCGCCGTCGCCTCCCGGGCGCCTCGGCGGTTGTGCAGCACGACAGCATCGGCGACCAGGTTGCGCGCCGGGCGGTCGATGGCGATGATCGGGGTGCCCTGCTGTCGCTCTCCTTCCAGGTGCGATTGATCTTCAGCCACGGGAATGATCAGCAGCGCATCGACCCGCTGTGCGAGCAAGGCGTCGGCGATGCGCTCCTCGGCGTCGGCGGTGTCATCTGTCGTCGCCACGATCAGGGCGTAGCCGTGCGGCGCGATCTCCTGCTCGATGCCCGACGCGACCTGGTAGTAGAACGGGTTGCCCAGCTCGCCGATCATGAACGCCATCGTGTGCGTGGAGCCGCCGTTGCGCAGGCTCCGCGCGAGCGTGTTGGGGCGGAATCGGAGCCGGCGGGCCGCGCCGAGGACGCGTTCGACGGTGCCCGGCGAGACCACGGCCCGTTCCGCATACACCCGCGAGACGGTCTTCGCGCTGACTCCGGCGAGGCGGGCGACGTCCTCGAGCGTGGCGCGGGGCTGGACGGCCATCGGACTCCTTCGCGGTGATGATCGTGCCTTCGATGCGGGATGCCGAGACGGTGCGCCGCGGTGGCGGACCCTTGTCCATCGAAGGACATTCTTGGTGTTTTTCGCGCGGCCCGGCGCCGGATCCCTTCAGGCGAATCCCTGGTGAGAGGTGATTACAAACGACTCGATTGAGCGGATGCGGGTTCGGGACAGCGTTGACATGGTGCTTGCACTCCAAAAGATTATGCGCTTAAGTACTACGGAGCAACACAGCACCACCCGATACCCCTCTCGTTTCAACGACGAATCCCGTTCAAGGAAGAACCCGACAGGAGTCAGACATGGCAAAGAAGGCACTGATCGCGACGGCCGCGTTCGCGATCGCGGCGGTCGCGTTGAGCGGATGCTCATCGAGCGGCGGCTCGGACAAAGGGATCGCGGGCAAGCCCAAGGGCGAGATCACCGTCCTGACGCAGCGCACCGACCTCGTCTCCGACGGCACTTTCAAGAAATACGCCGCCGAGTTCAACAAGACCTACCCCGACGTCACCGTGAAGTTCGAGGGCGTCAACGACTACGAGAACGCGATCAAGACCCGCCTGAACGGCACCAAGTACGGTGATGTCCTCGCGATCCCCGCCGCCGTGAAGCCGAGCCAGCTCGGCCAGTTCTTCGAGCCGCTCGGCAAGACCGCGGACTACGGCGGCAAGTACCGCTATACAGCGCAGGCGTCCTACAACGGCACCCAGTTCGGCATCGTCTCCGGGGGCAACGCGAACGGCGTCGTCTACAACAAGAAGGTCTGGGAGAAGGCCGGCATCACGGCTCTGCCCAAGTCGGAGTCTGAGTGGCTGGCAGACCTGAAGCTCATCAAGGAGAAGACGGACGCGATCCCGCTCTACACGAACTACAAGGACGGCTGGCCGCTGTCTCAGGGCATGGGCAGCCTGGGCGCCATCACGAACGATCCCGATGCTGCGATCCACATGGCCGAGAACCCGAAGCCGTGGACCGAGGGCACCGACATCTACGCCATCGACTCGCTGCTCTTCGACTCGGTCAACCAGAAGCTCACCGAGCCGGACCCGCTGTCCACCGACTGGGAGGGATCCAAGACCCAGCTCGCCTCCGGAAAGATCAGCGCCATGGTTCTCGGCTCCTGGTCGATCTCGCAGATGCAGGCCGCTGCGGTGAAGGCGGGCACCTCCGCCGACGACATCGGCTACATGGCGTTCCCCGCCACTGTCAAGGGCGTGCAGTACGCCACCAACGCCGGCGACTACGCCTACGGCATCAGCAAGCACTCCAAGGCGAAGGCTGCCGCGATGGCGTGGATCACGTGGTTCACCGAGAAGTCGGACTACACGAAGACCCAGGGCATGGTCTCGACCCTCAAGGACTCGCCGCTGCCGGCGAACCTGAAGGGACTCTCCGACGCGGGCGTGAAGCTCATCGAGCCCGCCGCCGCGCCTAAGGGCAAAGAGAGCCTGCTCAGCGACATCGCCAACCAGTCCCAGATCGACCTCTACGGCCAGGTCTACCGGCAGAAGCTCGTCGACATCGCGCGTGGCGCCGCCGACGGCACCAAGGACAGCTACTTCTCCGAGCTCAACGCCAAGTGGGGCGCCGCCGTGAAGCAGCTGGCCAAGTAACGACCGAACCATACGGAGGACATCTCATGGCGATCTCGACCTCGAGCGACGCGCCGGCGAGCACCTCCGCCATCCCTGCAGTCTCCGGGCGCCGCCACCGCGTGCGGCGCCCGGAGCCGACGGGCCGTCGGCGGATCCTCACCCAGCTCACCCCCTGGCTTTTCTTGGCCGCGGCCCTCGGGCTGCTCCTGCTGCTGACTTACTGGCCGGCCGTGAATCTGATCTACTACAGCTTCACGAGCTGGGACGGGTTCGATCAGACCAAGACGTTCATCGGACTGGACAACTACGTTCAGGTGTTCACGAACCCCGACATCTTCCGGGTGTTCCTCGTGAGCGTGTACTACTTCCTGGCGACGTTCGTGCAGATGGCGCTCGCCCTCTACTTCGCCACGATCCTCAGCTTCAGCACCCGCTTCTCCAACCTGTTCCGCGGCGTGCTGTTCTTCCCCTACCTCATCAACGGCGTCGCTATCGCCTTCATGTTCCAGTACGTGTTCCAGCAGGGCGGATCCCTCGATATCGTCCTGAGCTGGTTCGGCGTGACCCACCCGCCGCAGTGGCTGGGGGATCCGTCGATCGCGAACTGGTCGCTGGCCAGCACCTCGGTCTGGCGCTACACCGGCCTCAATTTCGTGCTCTTCCTCGGTGCGATCCAGTCGATCCCGGGCGAGCTGTTCGAGGCGGCGGATCTGGACGGGGCGAGCAAGTGGCAGCAGTTCTGGGCCATCGTCTTCCCCGGGATCCGCCGCGTCGTGGGGCTCAGCCTCATCCTCGGCATCTCCGGGTCGCTCGCCGCTTTCGAAACCCCGTTCATCATGACCGGCGGCGCCAACGGCACCACGACCTTCGTCATCAAGACCGTGCAGACGGCGTTCGTGTACACGCACGTCGGTCTCGCCTCGGCGATGGCGGTCATCCTCCTGCTGATCGTGCTGCTGGTCACCTGGATCCAACGCAAGCTCTTCCCGGACGAGAAGGTGGACCTCGCATGAGCACTCTCGCACCCCGCCGTGCGGACGGGCGCCGCACTCCCAGCCTCGCCTGGATCCGTTTCCGCGGCGCCAGCGCGAAGACCGCCAAATACGCGAGCCTGCTGATCGCCGCGTTCTGCACGCTGCTGCCGATGGTCGCGATCCTGTTCGCGAGCTTCAAGGGCACCAGCGAATATCACCGCACGGATGCGCTGACGCCGCCGAACAATTGGTTCAACATCGGCAACTTCGTGACGGCGTTCGTCAAGGGCAACATGCTCGAGGGCTTCATGAACACCGCGATCGTGCTCGCCGTGTCGCTCGTCGGCACGATCTTCATCGGATCCATGGCCGCCTACGCGCTGGACCGTTTCCGCTTCCGCGGCAAGGGGCTGGTCGTCGCCCTGTTCATGATCGCGACACTGGTGCCCTCGGTGACCAGTCAGGTCGCCACGTTCCAGCTCATCAACGGGCTGGGCCTGTACGACACCAAGGGCGCCCTGATCCTGATGTTCACCGGCACCGACATCATTGCGATCTACCTGTTCATCCAGTTCATGCAGTCGATCCCGGAATCGCTCGATGAGGCCGCGATGCTCGACGGCGCGAGCCGCTGGACGATCTACTGGCGGATCATCCTGCCGCTGCTCAAGCCGGCGATCGCCACGGTGATCATCATCAAGGGCATCGGCATCTACAACGAGTTCTACACACCCTTCCTCTATCTGCCCAGCGAAGGCATGGTGTCGACCACGCTCTACAACTTCAAGAGCGCGACGAACACCCAGTGGGAGGTGATCGCGGCCGGCACGCTGCTCGTGATCATTCCCTCGCTGATCGCGTTCCTGTTCCTGCAGAAGTGGATCTACCGTGGCCTGATGGCGGGAGCCGTGAAATGACCCTGACCCCTGTGGATTCCCACGCAGCGTTCTCCGATGCGGTCGTCGAGGCCGGTCCGCTGCGGGCGCGCACGCGCGAACTGCACGACGGCTGGCGGATGCGCGCCGTCGACGGGCCCGTCCCGGACGCCCTGCGCGGTGCCCTCGGCGACGGCTCGGTCGCCGCGACCGTGCCGGGTTGCGTGCACACCGACCTGCTCGCCGCGGGACTGATCCCGGATCCGTACCTCGACGACAACGAGGCGCTGCTCGCCTGGATCGGCCTCGTGGACTGGACGTACGAGACGCGGTTCGCGTGGACCGCGGACGGTCACGAGCGGCACGACCTCGTCTTCGACGGCCTCGACACGGTGGCGACCGTCCGGCTCAACGGGCGTGTCGTCCTGGAGGCAGCCAACCAGCACCGCTCGTACCGCCTCGACGTGCGCGACGCGCTCGCGGAGGGGGAGAACGTGCTCGAGGTGGCGTTCCGCTCCCCGATCCGGTACGCGAACGCGCAGGGCCTCGAGCTCGGCGCACGGCCCCGACCCTACCCGCTGCCGTACGAGGCGATCCGCAAGTCGGCCGCGAACTTCGGCTGGGACTGGGGGATCGCGACGTACACGAGCGGGATCTGGCGCGCGGTGCGGCTGGAGTCATGGTCGGTCGCACGCCTCGCCGAGGTGCGGATCGCGGCGACCCCCACGGTCGGCGGAGGCCGGGTGCAGGCGACGGTGCGCGTCGAGCGCGCGGCTGCCGACGCGTCGACGTCGTTCATCGTGACCGCGACGCTCGGCGGCTCCCGGGGTGAGGCCTTGGTGCCCGCGGGATCCGACACCGCTGTGGTCGCCGTCGAGGCGACGGGCCTGGAACGCTGGTGGCCGGCCGGCTACGGCGAGCAGCCGCTGTACGACGTGCTCGTGTCGATCCGCGAGGAGCCGCCGCACGTGCGCGGCGACCTGGACGCGGTCGTGCGCCGTGTGGGCTTCCGCAGGGTCGAGTGGGACACCCGGCCCGATGCAGACGGCACGCCCTTCACGCTTGTCGTCAACGGTCAGCCCGTGTTCGTGAAGGGCGTGAACTGGATCCCCGACGACGCGCTTCCGGTGCGGGTGGATCGCGCCCGCTACGAGCGGCGGCTGCGGCAGGCGCTCGCGGCGAACCTCAACCTGATCCGGGTGTGGGGCGGTGGGATCTACGAATCGGACGACTTCTACGAGCTGTGCGACGAGCTGGGCCTGCTGACCTGGCAGGATTTCCTGTTCGCGTGCGCGGCGTATCCCGAGGAGGAGCCGCTGCGCAGCGAGATCGAGGCGGAGGCGCGCGAGAACATCGTGCGCCTGGCCGACCATGCCTCGCTGGTGCTGCTCACCGGAAACAACGAGAACCTGTGGGGGTACGAGGACTGGGGCTGGAAGCAGTACCTCGACGGCGCCAGCTGGGGCGCGTACTACTACCACGAGCTGTTCCCGCGGCTCGTCGGCGAGCTCGCCCCGCACGTGCCGTACAGCCCCGGCAGCCCGTTCAGCCCGACCCGGCCCGACGGCGAGACGCCGCACCCGAACGCCGAGCCGCACGGCACCATGCACCTGTGGGAGCAGTGGAACCGCCAGGACTACCCGACCTACGCCGAGCACCGCCCGCGGTTCGTGGCCGAGTTCGGCTGGCAGGGTCCGCCGGCGTGGTCCACGCTCACCCGCTCGGTGTCAGACGCGCCGCTGACCCCCGAGTCGCCCGGCATGGTCGTGCACCAGAAGGCGATGGAGGGAAACGTCAAGCTCACCACCGGCCTGCTGCCGCACTTCCGAGTGCCGACGGCCATGGAGGACTGGCACTGGGCGATGCAGCTGAACCAGGCGCACGCCGTGCGGTTCGCGCTCGATCACTTCCGTTCGCTCGCCCCGCACAACTCGGGCGCGGTCGTGTGGCAGCTCAACGACTGCTGGCCGGTGACCTCGTGGGCGGCGGTCGACGGCGACGAGCGGCTCAAGCCGCTCTGGTACGCGCTCAAGGCGGCGTTCGCGCCGCGCGTCGTGTCGATCCAGCCGCGCGGTGAGGGCCTGGCCGCGGTGCTCGGCAATGACACCGGCTCGGAGTGGTCCGGCTCGCTGGTGGTCCGCCGGCTCGCGTTCGACGGATCCGAACTCGCCGCGCAGACCGTGTCCGTGTCGGTGCCCGCGCGGGGTTCGGTTACGCTCCCGCTCGACGCGTCGGTGGCGGTGCCGGGGGATCCCGCAGGCGAGCTGCTGGTCGCCGACGTCCCGGGAGGATTCGTCCCGGTCGAGCGCGGCTTCCGGTACTTCGCCGAACCGCGCGACTCGGCGCTCCCGACGGCCGGGTACACGGCCGAGACCCGGGCGGTCGACGGCGGCAGCGAGGTTCGGATCACCGCGACCACGCTGCTGCGCGACCTGACGCTGCTCGTCGACAAGGCGGATCCCGACGCGGTCACCGAGCAGGGGCTCGTCACGCTCCTGCCCGGCGAGACGGCGGTGTTCCGCCTGCGTCACCGCGCCGACCTGGACCCGCAGCTGCTGACGGATCCGCGCGTGGTGCGCACCGCGAACGAGCTGGTGGCGCGATGAGCGCCGGCCTCGGCGTGCTGGAGCCGTACGTGGCCGGCATGACCTGGGGGTGGACCGGCGTGCGCGGCACGTGGGCGACGCCCGAGGCGGCCGACTCGATGCGGCTCATGGCCGAGCAGGGCGTGAACTGGACGGCGATCGCCTACGCGGTCGAACAGGAGACCGCGCAGTCGCTGACCATGCCGTGGGATCAGGCCCCCACGGTCACCGAAGACGAGATCGTCTGGGCGATCCGGGAGGCGAAGGCGCATGGGCTGAAGGTGTGCCTGAAGCCGGTCGTCAACGTCAGCGACGGCACCTGGCGCGCCTACATCGGCTTCTTCGACTGGGACGTGCCCGGCGAGCCGAGCTGGGGCCAGTGGTTCGCCGCGTACACGGAGTTCATCCTGCACGCCGCCCGGATCGCCGAGGCCGAGGGGTGCGAGATGCTCTGCGTCGGCTGCGAGATGGTGCGCGCCGACTCCCGCGAGGCCGAGTGGCGCGCGCTCGTCGCGGCCGTGCGCGAGGTGTACTCCGGCGTCGTCGCGTACAACTGCGACAAGTACCAGGAGGACCACGTCACCTGGTGGGACGCGGTGGACGTCATCACGTCGAGCGGGTATTACCCGATCGACGGCTGGGACGCCGAGCTCGACCGCATCGAGCGAGTGGTGCAGCAGCACGACAAGCCGTTCCTCTTCATGGAAGCCGGCTGCCCGTCACGCGAGGGATCGCCCGACAAGCCGAACGACTGGAACCTGCCGGGCGGGCCGTCCGGCGCCGCGCAGCTGCGCTACTACCGGGGCATGGTCGACGCCTGCGACAGGCGCGAGTGGATGCGCGGGTTCATGCTGTGGGACTGGCCGCCGCTGCTGTATCCGCTCGCGGAGGCCGGCACGAACGACGACTACTGCCCCTACGGCAAGCCCGCCGCCGAGTTCCTTCGCGAGACCTACCTCGCGAAGACCCGCTGACGTCACTGGTCCCGGGATCCGGACCCGGTCCGGGATCCGGATCCTGAGCCGCCCACCCCGTCTCTGATCCGCGGGTCCTGAGCTGCTCGCGCCCTCGTCCGGGAGATGGATTTCGTCGCTCCCCGGATCCGCAGAGCAGCGAAATCCATCCCTCCGTGTGCTGACGCGGCCCGGGGGATGGAAAACGCCGCTCGCCGGGCCTCCGCAGCAGCGAAATCCATCTCTCCGGGACCGAGACCCCGTTCCGACCGCGACCGTGAACGAAGGCCGCACCGAGATCTCCGCCATCGCCGTCCGCTGACACTCCCACGGATCCCGCTCGACGGACCCCATCAGAAAGGCGCATCCGCGCATGAGCATCCCCTCCTCCGACGTCGTCGATGGCGCCCTCGTGGTCCCCCGCGCGGGCTCCGTGCTCGCGATCGACGCGGGCCAGAGCAGCATCAAGGTCCGCCATTCCACCGGGGGAGGGACCTCAGACTGGAGCATCTCCGGAATCCGCACGGACATCCCGTTGATGCCACAGCTCGCGGCCGTGCTCTCGGAGGCGCAACGGCGCGGCCACACAGCGCTGGAGGTCGGGATCGGCGTCTCCGGACTCACCGGGGCCGCGACGAATGCGGAAGAACTGATGGGGGTCGCCGGCTCCTGGGGAGCACGCTCGCTGAGCATCGCGCACGATTCGATCACCGCGTTCCTGGGAGCGCTCGGCGACAGCCGGGGCGCGGTGGTCGCGGTCGGCACCGGCGTGGTGACGTTGGCTGTGGGGCGCACGGAGATCGCCCGAGTCGACGGCTGGGGGCATCTTCTCGGAGACGCGGGCAGCGGCTTCTGGATCGGCCGCGCGGCTCTGGATGCCGTACTGCGCGCGAACGACGGACGAGGGCCAGCCACCGTTCTCACCGAGGCGGTGCGTGCTGATTTCCCCGTGCTGGACGACGCCTACATCGAGTTGCAGGCGGATGAGGATCGGGTGCGCCGGGTGGCAGCGTACGCGCGTGCCGTGGCCGATGCGGCGGCAGCGGGCGACGAGGTCGCGGTTGCCGTCTCGGTCGCGGCAGCCGACGAGCTCGCACATTCGGTGGTGAGCGCGTTGCGCACTGTGGGCGAGGTGGGGGCGGGCGATCGTGGCACCGCTGACGCCGCGCCCCCTGGACATGGAGTGCCTGTGCGCGCGATCGGCGGCGCGCTGGGATCCGCCGTGCTCGCCGACGCTTTCCGGGAGGCGATGCGTCGTCGGCTTCCCGGCGCGGATGTCCGCGTCGGCCGCGCTGACCCGCTTGATGGCGCAGCGCTCCTCCCTTCTGTGGCGAGTGAGAGCCCGCTGCGCACTCGGGTGGCCCGCATCACGATCTCACGCGGGGACGGAACGCGATAACGGGAAGCGACGCCGGTGTTTCGCGGGAGTCTCCGCAATGTTCGGACAGCGACTCGCGCTGCGTACGGATGCGGGGTGCGCGGAGATCACCGCCCACCCCGCATCCGCCGCCGGAGATCACTGGGCCGGAAGCACGTGCTCCCCGCTGCGGTCGGTCGCGAGCGACAGCGACGAGATGTACTGCTTCTCGCCGTTCGGGCCCGGTATTGCCGACGCGATCATGTCCGGCCGCTCGAAGGAGATGCCGGTGGCGACGTCGAGCAGCTTCTCCGCGCTCGGGTTGCCGTCCGCGTCGAGCAGGGGCAGGTCGATGCCGTCGTCCGTGCGGCGCAGGTAGTAACGGCCGCGAGTGAGGATCGCCATGACCGGGGTCGCGACGAACGCGATCAGCACGGCGAACACGGGCGAGAACGGCTGCACGGCCGCTCCGAACACCCCGAAGAACATGGCGATGGAGATGCCGCCGCTCAGCAGCAGGGAGACGATCCCGACCGGGTTCCAGGCGTAGAGCATGCCGCGGCGGAATTCGGGCTGCTTCGGCGAGAGCTTCAGGACGTACTTGTTGATCGCGATGTCGGTCGCGACCGTGACGATCCACGCCATGCCGAGGTTTGCGTAGAACCCGAGCACGGTGTTGAGGAAGGCGAACATGTTGGCCTCCATCAGCACGAGCGCGATGGCCACGTTCACGACGACGAAGACCACGCGTCCGGGATAGCTCTTCGTGATGCGGGTGTATGCGTTCGTCCACGCGAGCGATCCGGAGTACGCGTTCGTGACGTTGATCTTGATCTGCGAGATCACCACGAGCACCACGGCGAGCGTCATGGCCAGCCATCCGGGCACCATCTGCTGGTAGATGCCGAGGAACTGGTGCACCGGCTCGTTCGCGCTCGCAGACGCCTGCGGATCCAGCGTCGAGATCAGGTAGACCGCGAGGAACAGTCCCACCGCCTGCTTGATCGCGCCGAACACGACCCATCCCGGGCCGGCGATGATCACAGCGGCCCACCAGCGGCGCCGGTTCGCGGAGGTCTTCGGCGGCATGAACCGGAGGTAGTCGATCTGCTCGGCGATCTGCCCGATCAGCGACAGGCACACGCCGGCGGCGAGCATGACGGACGAGAAGGACACGGATCCGTCACCCTGGCCGCGGAACGAGAAGAACTCGCCGACCGAGGACGGGTGCGTGATCACCAGGTAGGCGAAGGGCAGCACCATGAGCACCAGCCACAGCGGCGTCGTCCACACCTGCAGTTTGGACAGCACCTTCATGCCGTAGATCACCAGCGGGATCACCATGACGGTGGACACGAAGTAGCCCGCCCACAGCGGGATCCCGAGGCCGAGTTGAAGCCCCTGCGCCATGATCGAGCCCTCGAGGGCGAAGAAGATGAAGGTGAAGGTCGCGAAGATCACGTTCGTGATGACGGATCCGTAGTATCCGAAACCGGATCCGCGGGTGATGAGGTCGAGATCGAGGTTGTAGCGCGCGGCGTAGTACGCGAGCGGGATGCCGGTCACGAAGATCACCACGGCGGCGACGGCGATGCCCAGCAGCGCGTTGACGGTGCCGTGCGTGATGCCGATGTTGGCGCCGATCGAGAAGTCGGCGAGGTAGGCGATTCCGCCCAGTGCGCTGGTCGCGACGACGCCGGGCGCCCATTTGCGGTAGCTGCGCGGCGCGAAGCGCAGTGTGTAGTCTTCGAGGCTCTCCTTGGTCGCGGCGCGCGCATCGGTCGTCTCATCGACGGCGGCCGTCGTTGTGGGGCCGGCGTCCTCGGGGCGGGTCATTTCGATGGTCATGCGGATCCGTTCGTCGGGGGATGGACACGGAGCGAGCGGTGCAGGTGAGCCCGCGCCGCTCGTGGGGCCATCCTGTTCCCCCGGGAGCCGCCGACGATGTCAGCCGTGTTGCGATCCTGTTAAGTCCCGTTCCGGGAGCTCCGACTTCAGATGCCTCCGTCGATCGACCGGGGGAAGTCGGTCGGGTTCTCCGGGACCATGACCTGGGTGTCGACGTTCAGGCTCTCGCCCTGGAAGAACCTCTTCGATCGGGGGAACAGGTACCAGGCGAACATCAGCACGAGTCCGAGCGCGAGCGAGCCGATGCCGACGACGAAGGTGCCGCCGACGCCGAACAGCACCGAGTTGCCGTAGTCGACGTCCCACATGTCGATCGCCGACTGCACGAACGCGGCCGCGAGCATGAGCCCGCCGAGCAGGGGGAACAGCCCCTTGAAGAAGAAGCTGCGCGGCGAGGTCAGGATGTCCCGGCGGAAGTACCAGACGCAGGCGAAGCCGGTGATCGCGTAGTAGAACGCGATGGCCAGGCCGAGCGAGAGGATCGAGTCCTGCAGGATGTTGTCGCTGATCAGCGTCATGCCGACGTAGTACGCGATCGCGACGACGCCCATGATGATCGTCGAGAACGACGGGGTCTTGTAGACCGGATGCACCTCCTTGAACCTTGCGGGAAGAGCGCGATAGACGCCCATCGCGAGCGTTCCCCGGGCGGTCGGCAGGATGGTGGTCTGCGTGGACGAGATCGCCGAGATGATGACGGCGACCACCAGCACCCAGCCGAACGGGCCCAGCAGCCCGTCCTTGATGGCGAGGAAGAAGTCATCCGCGTGCTCCGCGTTGCCGAGACCGGTTCCGGTCTTGCCGAGACCCGCGTACATCATGGCGGCGATCGTCACCGCGACATAGGTGAAGAGCAGGATGACGCACGTCAGCAGCGCGGCACGGCCGGGGATGCGCTTCGGATCCTTCGTCTCCTCATTCAGAGCCAGGCAGGCGTCCCATCCCCAGTAGATGAAGAGTGCGAGGAGGATCGCCTCGGTGAATCCCGACCAGGAAGTGAAGGCGAACGGGTTCATCCACTCCCAGGAGAAGTCGATCGCGTGCGGAGCGTTTCCGCTGGCGATCTGCCAGAAGACGGCGACGATGAAGACGACGAGTGCGAGGTACTGGATGCCGAGCAGCACGTTCTGGATGCGTTCGCCGATCTCGACGCCGCGCCAGCTGACCCAGGTCATCGCGGCGATGAAGACGACCGCGGCGAGGATGACACGCCAGTCGCTGTTCTCGAGATCGAAGCCGATCAAGGACCAGAAGTACACGGAGGCGATCTGCGCGAGGTTGGCGAGGACGACCATGCCGGCGACGGCGACGCCCCAGCCGCCCATCCAGCCCACCCACGGACCGAACGCCTTGGTGGCCCAGGTGAAGGTCGTGCCGCAGTCGGGAACCGCGTTGTTCAGCTCCCGATACGCGAAGGCGATCAGCAGCATCGGCACGAAGGCGAGCACGAAAGCGATGGGCGCCTGGGCTCCGACCGCGATGACCACCCATCCGAGGGAGGCGACGAGGGAGTACACCGGTGCCGTAGACGCCAGGCCGATGACAGTCGAGCCCCAGAGGCCCAGCGTTCCGGCCGCCAGTCCCTTGCCTTCGGGGCGTTCCAGCTGGATGGGTGTTGTTGACATGAACAGAACCGTATGCGGGATGCGGTTTCGAGTCAATATCCGCACAAAAACAACGAATTACGTATCTGCTACGGGCATATCACGATGAAATTCGCACGCTTCTGGAATTTCGACGGAGGCGGCGCCGGAGGTGCGGACGGGTCGCCGGTCGGATCCCTGCAAGCTGGCCGGCCCGGAGCGCGCTCGCCATGTTGCACCGCGGACTTCCGCCGGAAATCCCCGCGAAATGCGCGGGTGGAAAGGTCCAGTCATGGAAACGTCCTTCGCCGGCTACTGGAGCCGACAGACCGCGGGATCCCGATCCGGTTCGCCCTGGGATGAGATGTTCGACGCGCGCGATGCGGGCGCGGAACTCGCCGCCAGAGATCCGTACCGATCCATCCATCGTGCGCTCCGCGACATGTCGGCGGACGATCTCCAAGGGCGGGTCGAGGCGCTCGCCGGGGCGTATCTGTCACAGGGCGTGACCTTCGACTTCGCCGGGGAGGAGCGTCCGTTCCCGCTCGACGTCGTACCCCGGGTGATCGCGTCCGACGAGTGGCGCGAGGTGGATCTCGGCGTCGCGCAGCGGGTGCGGGCACTGGAGGCGTTTCTCGCAGACGTGTACGGCGCACGCCGGTGCGTCACCGACGGCGTGGTGCCGGCGCCGCTGATCGCCTCCTCGAGCCACTTCCATCGGCAGGCGGCGGGGATCGTGGCCGCGAACGGAGTGCGGATCCAGGTCGCCGGGATCGATGTCATCCGGGACGAGTCGGGCGGGTGGCGCGTGCTGGAGGACAACGTCCGGGTGCCGAGCGGGGTGAGCTATGTGCTCGCCAACCGGCGGGCGCTCGCGCAGATGGTGCCGGAGATGTTCGCGGACATGCGCGTGCTGCCCGTGGTCGACTATCCGAACCGCCTGCTCGGCGCCTTGCGCGCATCGGCTCCGTCGGCCGCCGACGATCCGACGGTCGTGGTGCTCACCCCGGGCGTGTTCAACTCGGCGTATTACGAGCACACGCTGCTGGCGCGGCTGATGGGTGTCGAGCTGGTGGAGGGCCGCGATCTGTTCTGCTCCGGCGGGCGGGTCTGGATGCACACCACCACCGGCCCGCGCCGGGTCGACGTGATCTACCGCCGCGTCGATGACGAGTATCTGGATCCGCAGCAGTTCCGCCCCGACTCGATGCTGGGTGCGGCCGGGATCCTGAACGCAGCCCGGCTCGGCAACGTCACGATCGCGAACGCGGTGGGCAACGGCGTCGCCGACGACAAGCTCGTCTACACCTACGTGCCCGACCTGATCCGCTACTACCTCTCCGAGGAACCGATCCTGGCGAACGTCGACACCTGGCGGCTGGAGGATCCTGGCGCCCTCGAAGAGGTGCTCGACCGGCTGGACGAACTGGTCGTGAAGCCCGTCGACGGCTCCGGCGGAAAGGGTCTGATCATGGGTCCCGCCGCGTCGCGTGCGGAGCTCGACGCGGCGCGGAAGACGCTCGCCGCCGATCCGCGAGGGTGGATCGCGCAACCGGTCGTGCAGCTGTCGACGATCCCCACGCTCGTGGACGATGGCTTCCGGCCCCGGCACTCCGACCTGCGACCGTTCGCGGTCAACGACGGCGAAGACATCTGGGTGCTGCCGGGCGGCCTCACCCGGGTGGCGCTCCCGGAGGGGCAGCTCGTCGTGAACTCGAGCCAGGGCGGCGGCTCGAAGGACACCTGGGTGCTGGAGGATCCCGCGACGCCGCGGGCCTCGGCGACGATCCGCGCTGCCCGGGTCGCGGCGCCGTCCGCCGCCGGGCTCTCCGGTGCAGCGGTGCTGCCGCTGCCCGTTCCGCCGCTCGACGATCCCCAGCAGCAGCAGCAGCAGCAGCAACAACAACAGCAACAGCGACCGCGGCAGGAGGAGGCATCATGCTGAGCCGGATCGCCGAGGCGCTGTTCTGGATCGGACGGTACGTGGAACGCGCCGACGGCACCGCTCGCATCCTCGACGTGCACCTGCAGCTGCTGCTCGAAGATCCGTGGGCCGACGAGGAGTCGGTGTGCCGCACCGTGCTCTCCGTCATGGGCATGCCGGATGCGGCCGGGGGCAATCCGCGTCGCGGTGACGCGCTCCGCGCGCTCGCGACGGATCGGACCAGGGCCATCTCCGTCGCGCATTCGCTGTCCTCCGCCCGTGAGAACGCCCGCCGCGCCCGCGAGGTGATCTCCCAGGACCTCTGGGAGGTGTTGAACACCACCAACGCCCGGCTACCGCTGCGCGTCGACTTCGAGCGGTCCCACTCCTTCTTCCAGTGGGTGCGCGAGCGCGCGGCGTTGACCTATGGCGTCGCCGAGACGTCGATGAGCCGTGATGAGGCCTGGTACTTCTTTGTGCTCGGGCGTGCGCTGGAGGCCGCCGACATGACCGCGCGGCTGCTGGTCTCCGCCGCGCGCACCGACGGCGGGGGTGCGATCAACTGGATGACCCTGCTGCGCAGCTGCGATGCGTACGACGCCCATCTGCGGGTGCATCGGTCCATGCCGACCGCGACCTCGGCGACGGAGTTCCTCCTGGTCGACCGGCATTTCCCGCGCTCGGTGCTGTCGAGCGTGATTCGCGCCGAGGAGAGCCTGCAGCGCATCGGACAGAGTTCGCCGCTGCTGCCACCCGACGCCGTGGGACGGGCGATCGGACGCCTCCGATCGGATCTGGAGTACCGCCCGGTGGCGGATCTCGTGCTCGTACTGGAGAGCAGCATGCATCACGTGCAGGAGAGCGTCTCCACGATCAGCAACGCCGTGCAGGACCAGTACTTCCCATCGATCGCCGCCCCCGTCTGGACCGAGGAGACGCTATGACCAGGCTCAGGATCGTGCACCGCACCGGCTTCCAGTACGCCTCGCCGGCGACGGCTTCGTACAACGAGGCCCGCATGCTGCCGCGCACGCAGGATCGCCAGCTCGTGCTGCAGGCCCGTGTCGAGACCCAGCCGGCGACGCATCCGAACACCTACAACGACCACTGGGGGACCCCGGTGACGGCCTTCGAGGTGCTCACCCCGCACGAGGAGCTCTCCGTCGTGGCGACGAGCGTCGTCGAAACGCGGACGGTTCCCGCCCGGGGCCGCGAGATCGGCTGGGCGCAGATCGCACACGCCGCGGCGACATCGCTCGATGTCTCGGAGATGCTGATCCAGACGCACGCCACCGAGCCGGACGAGCAGATGCGCGAACTCGCGGAGCAGGCCCGCGCCTCGCACGACGGCATCGATGACGCGGCGACGGCCATCTGCCGGATCGTCGGCGCGGCGATGACCTATCGCCGCGGCGTGACGGGCGTGAACTCGACGGCCCGCGACGCTTGGCCAGCACGCGCAGGGGTCTGCCAGGACATCGCGCATGTGACGCTCGGAATGCTCCGTGCCGCAGGCATCCCCTCCCGGTACGTTTCGGGCTATCTGCATCCGGACGCGGATCCGAAGGTGGGGGAGACCGTCGTGGGCGAGTCGCATGCCTGGGTGGAGTGGTTCTCGGGTCGGTGGTGCGGGTACGACCCGACCAACCTCGTCGAGATCGGCCCTTCGCATGTGTTCGTGGGTGTCGGTCGCGACTATTCCGACATCGCCCCCCTCCGCGGGGTCTATGCCGGATCCGGCGCGTCGGAGCTGTTCGTCTCGGTCGACATCACACGTCTGGAGTGATGCGGCTGTCGTGACCTGACGGACTACGCCCCGGGCGTCTTCGGACGCTCGGGGCGGAGTCGTCTGCGGGCGGATCCGATCTGCCGCGCGAGAATGACCTCGGCCCTCCCGGGAACATCATCCGGGAGGGCCGAGGTCTGGGGTGCCGCGTCAGCCGTCGGAACGCAGCGCCTCGGTCGCCTGGCGGTGCGCCACCACAGGGTGCTTCCCGGTGAAGCCCTCGCGTTCACGTGCCGCGGCGAGGATCCCCTTGCGGGCGGCGAACCATCCCACGATGAGTGCCGGGATGATCACGATGAGGGAGAGCAGCACCCAGCGGCCCACCTCGGAGAAGCCCATGGTCACGAGCACGAAGACCAGGAAAGCGAGGGTGAGGTAGCCGGTGTAGGGAGCGCCGAACATCCGGAACGACGTTCGCTGCAGCACGCCCTTCTTGGTCAGCGAGTGGAACTTGAGCTGGCACAGGATGATGGTGGCCCAGCCCCCGATGATGCCGAGCGCGGAGACCTCGAGCACGATCTCGAATGCCTGCGAGGGCCACAGCGCGTTGATCCCGACGCCGGCGAACGTGATGATGGCGGTGAGTAGGATGCCGCCGTAGGGGACGCCGTTGCGGCTCATTCGGGCGGTGAAGCGGGGGGCGGATCCGTTGACGGACATGGAGCGCAGGATGCGGCCGGTGGAGTAGAGGCCGGCGTTGAGGCTGGAGAGGGCGGCGGTGAGGACGACGAAGTTCATGACGGAGCCGGCCACGGCGCCGGTGTCGGCGCCGCCGAGGTGGGAGAAGAAGGTCACGAACGGCGACTCGCCCGCCTTGTAGGTGTTGAACGGCAGCAGGAGCGAGAGCAGCAGGATCGAGCCGACGTAGAAGATCGCGATCCGGATCACGACCGTGTTGACGGCCTTGGGCATGACCTTCGACGGCTCGGCCGTCTCTCCCGCCGCCGTGCCGACCAGCTCGATGGCGGCGTATGCGAACACGACGCCGGAGATCGCGAGGAGCGGCGCCACGGCTCCGGTGGGGAAGATCCCACCGTGGTCCGTGATCACGGAGAATCCGGTCACACCGATGTCGGTCGTGCCGTGGAAGACGATCACGCAGGTGCCGATCACGAGGAACAGGACCAGCGCGGTGACCTTGATCATCGCGAACCAGAATTCCATCTCGCCGAAGAGTTTCACGCTGACGAGGTTGAGGGAGAGGACGACGACGAGGGCGACGAGGGCGATCACCCATTGTGGGACGGCTTGCAGGGGCGGCCAGTACTGGGCCCAGAATTTGACGTAGAGGGCGGCGGCGGTGACGTCGACGATGGAGGTCATGGCCCAGTTGAGGAAGTAGAGCCAGCCGCTGACGAAGGCCATCTTCTCGCCGTAGAACTCGCGGGCGTAGGAGACGAAGGAGCCGGAGGAGGGGCGGTGCAGGACGAGTTCGCCGAGGGCGCGGAGGATGAGGAAGGCGAAGAAGCCGCAGACGGCGTAGACGAGGATGAGGGCGGGGCCGCTGGAGGCGAGTCGGCCGCCGGCGCCCATGAACAGTCCGGTGCCGATGGCGCCGCCGATCGCGATCATCTGGATCTGGCGGGGCTTGAGCGCCTTGTGGTAGCCGGCGTCCTCGCTGGAGAAGTCTTCGACGGCCATGGTGCGGTCGCCGGTCAGCTCGCGCTCGTTCTCGAGGGCGTCCTCGGGATCGACCGCGTGGCCGGGGTTCTGATCGCTCATCTGCGATGCCTTTCTTCTGGGCCGCCCCGGGACGACAGCCGATCATCGTGCATCGGAGATCATGCCTTGGATCCGGTGCGCAGGGCAACGAACGAACCGGTGCCGGGGGAGAACGAGGGGGAGAATGAGCCATGACCGAAACCAGCCTCGCCGGCGACACGATGCTCTCCCGGGCGGAGGGGCTCGCCGCAGGCAGAGCCGCTCGCGATCGCATGCCCCGCGCCGCCCTGGCGACGATCACCACGACCGGACGCGACCCGCTCGGGATCCTCGATCGGCAGAACAGCACGCGGCTGCAGGACCTCCTGCCGCTGCGGACGGAGCGGATGGCCGCCAGCCCGTTCGCGTTCTACCGGGGCACGGCCGCGATCATGGCCGCGGACTTCGCGCGCGAGCCGCACACGGGGATCCTGGTGCCGTCCTGCGGTGACGCGCACATCGGAAACTTCGGTTTCTTCGCCTCGCCCCAGCGCACACTGATGTTCGACCTCAACGACTTCGACGAGGCCGCGTGGGCACCGTGGGAATGGGATCTCAAGCGGCTCGTCGCGAGCGTCGTGATCGGAGCACGCGGAAGCCGTGGGCAGGCATTGGCGGACGACGCGGCGCGACGATGCGTCCTCGCGTACGCGAGAGCGCTGCGCGCCGCCGTCGACGCGGATCCGCTGCAGCGGTACTTCGCCCATTTCGACGCCACGGCGGCACGGGACGGACTCGACGTCGACTCGCAGCAGACCCTGCAGACGGCGATCGCCGCCGCGGAGAAGCGGACCGGCGCCCGCGCCGCACGCAAGCTGACGGTCCGTGGCGACGACGGCCACCTGCGGTTCGTCGAGCAGCCGCCGGTCATGACGCACGCCGATCCCGAGATCCGCGAGGTCAGCGAGACCGCCTTCGAGCGGTACGCCGCCTCCGCGAACATCGACATCCAGCTGCTGCTGCGCCAGTACCGGGTGCGCGACGTGGCCCGCCGCGTGGTCGGCGTGGGCAGTGTCGGCACGCGCTGCTTCCTCGCCGTGCTCGGCACCGCCGATGCCGAGCCGCTGCTTCTGCAGGTGAAGCAGGCGGGGCGCAGCGTGCTCGAGGAGTACGGCGGGATCGAGCAGCCCGCCGACCTTCAGGAGCGGATCCGCGAGGGCGGCGAAGGAGCGCGCGTCGTCGGCGTGCAGCGTGTGCTTCAGGCCTTCTCGGATCCCTTCCTGGGGCACATCAAGGGCTCTCGCGACGACTACTACGTGCGTCAGTTCCACGACATGAAGGGCTCGATCGACACGGACGAGGTCGAGGACGAGGGGTATCGCGAGTACGCGGTGGCCTGCGCGATCACGCTCGCCCGCGCACACGCGCAGGCGCCCGCGGCCGCGCAGATCGCCGGATACGCGGGCAAGGGCGCTCAGCTCGCCGATATCCTGATGAGCTGGGCCAACGCCTATGCCGACGTGGCGGACGGCGACTACCGGTCGTTCGCGACACGGGCGGCCGAGCAGGGGGCGACGCAGGCCGCACCGGACACAGCGCAGCACGCTGCGCGGGAGGAGAGCAGATCATGAAGCAGGTCCGATTCGGATCCGGATCCGCTCCGGCGGTCGTCGCCGGGATGATGCGCATCGACGGGCGCAGCCATGCCCAGATCCGCGAGCTGTACGACACCGCCCGAGAGAGCGGGATCGACTTCTTCGACCACGCCGACATCTACGGCGGGGCGATGCACGTCTGCGAGGACCGCTTCGGCGCCGCACTCGGGCTGTCCGCCGCGGAGCGCGACGAGATCACCCTGCAGACGAAGTGCGGCATCGTTCCCTCGGAGGGGATGTTCGACTTCTCCTACGAGCACATCATGGGACAGGTCGAGGGCTCCCTGAAGGCGCTGCGCACCGACCGCATCGACGTGCTGCTGCTGCACCGCCCGGACGCCCTCGTGGAGCCCGAGGAGGTCGCGCGCGCCTTCGACGAACTGCACGCCTCCGGCAAGGTGCGCTCCTTCGGCGTCTCCAACCACACCCCGCGCCAGATCGACCTGCTGAAGACCGCGGTGACGCAGCCGCTCATCGCCAACCAGCTGCAGCTGTCCATCACGCACGCCCCGATCATCGCGCAGCCGCTCGCGGCGAACATGGCCGGCCTGGATCAGAGCATCGTCCGCGACGGCGGCGGGATCGTGGAGTACTGCCGTATCGAGGGCATCACCATCCAGGCGTGGTCGCCCTACCAGGCGGGCTTCTTCACCGGAGTCTTCCTGGACAACCCCGCCTACCCCGAGCTCAACGCGGTGATCGACCGGATCGCGGCCGCGCACGGCGTCACTCCCACGGGCATCGCCACCGCCTGGATCACCCGGCACCCCGCCGGCATGCAGGTCGTGCTCGGCACCACCACGCCGTCGCGCGTGCAGGAGGCGGCCGAGGGCGCCGACGTCGAGCTCAGCCGCGCCGAGTGGTACGAGCTGTTCCGCGCCGCCGGACACACCCTGCCGTAGGGCTGGGCCGGAGCGCGTCCGCGATCTCCTAGGCTGTCGGCATGGGCCTGGTGTTCTCGATCCTCGTGCTGTTGCTGTTGATCGGCGCGCTCATCGACATCATCACGCGCCGCGACGACCAGGTGAAACACCTGCCCAAGGTCTTCTGGATCATCCTCGTGATCATCGTTCCGCTCGCCGGATCCCTGATCTGGTTCCTCGTCGGCCGCGAATACGACGGGGAGGGGATCCGGCTGCCGCGGCCGCGAGAGCGCCGCTCCGGACCGCCGGCGCCCGCCGCGCCGTCGCAGCCCCGCGACACGCGCAGCACCGAAGAGCAGATCGCCGACCTGGATCGTGAGATCGAGGAGTGGCGACTGCGCGCCGAGATCGAGAAGCGCAAGAAGCAGCAGGGCGAGAAGGGCGCTGAATGAGCGCCGCGCCTCAGCGTCCCCGTGCCGTGATCGGCGGCGGCAGCGGCTATCTCGGCACTGCACTGCGCGATGCGCTGCGGGTGGACGGCTACGACGTGCGCACCATCGGGCGCGGTGCGGATGCGGATGCGCGGTGGGACGACGAGGACGGGATCCTTCGTCTGGTCGACGACTCCGCACTCGTGATCGGACTGGCCGGCCGGCGCATCGACTGCCGGTACACCGACCGCAACCGCAACGAGATCCTGAGCTCCCGCGTCCGCACCACGGCGGCCCTGCACCGCGCCATCTCGTCCGCCGCCAATCCACCTGCGGTGTGGATGAACGGCAGCTCCGCGACCGCATACCGCTACTCGCTCGACACGCCGCGCACCGAGGCGGATCCGCTCGAGGAACGGGGCTTCTCGCCGGACGTCACCCGGGAGTGGGAAGCCGCGCTGTTCGCCGGCGAGCTTCCGGGAACCCGCCGGATCGCCCTGCGCACCTCGCTCGTGCTCGGCCGCGGCGCACCGGTCATGACGATGCTGCTGCGCCTGGCCCGACTGGGTCTCGGGGGCCCGCAGTACGACGGCTGGTGGTTCCCGCATCGGCGTTACCGGGGGATCGGCGCGCACCCGACCGAGCCCGCCCGGCCGGATTACGAACGCTCCGGCGGTCGTCAGCGGCTGAGCTGGATGCACGAGCAGGACTTCGTGCAGGCGGTGCGTTTCCTCCGCGACCACGACGAGATCACCGGCCCCGTGAACATGGCGACGCCGAACGCCGTGACCAACATCGAGCTCATGCGCACGCTGCGCCGGGCCGTGCGCGCGCCGTTCGGACTGCCTGCGCCGCGCTTCGTGCTGGAGCCCGGGATGGCCGTGCTGCGCACCGAATCCGAGCTCATCCTGAAGAGCCGGTGGGTGCTGCCGCAGGTGCTCGAGGATGCCGGCTACGTGTTCCGGTTCCCGGAGCTGGCCGGGGCTGTGCGTCAGATCCAGGGACGCTGAGGCCGGCTGCTCGCGGGTCGCAGGCCCCGGGAGCGCAGAGTCCGGGGGCTCGCTGCACCAGATCCGAGGCGCAGAGCCCGGGTGCTCGCTGGTCGCATATTGCGGCTTCGGCCGTTGGATGACGGCAATCTGCGACCACTGAGCGCGGCGCCAGGTCCGGCGGCGGTGAGTCCGGGTGCTCGCTGGTCGCATATTGCGGCTTCGGCCGTTGGATGCCCGCAATCTGCGACCACTGAGCGCGGCGCCAGGTCCGGCGACGCCAGGGCGGGGCGTCAGGCGCGGGCGCGAGCGGCGGCCGTGAACGAGGCGCGCACGGCCTCGTCCAGATCAGGGTGCGCGAACGCGTAGCCCGCGGCGAGGAGCTTCTCCGGCGCGACCCAGCGGCTCTTCAGGATCAGTTCGGTCTCGGTGCGGATCCCGATCGCGCCGAGCTCGAGCATCCAGCGCGGCTGCGGCAGCCCGAAAGGCACGTCCAAGGCGCGGCGGATCGTCGCCATGAGCGTCCGGTTGTCGCTGGCCCCCGGGGACACCACGTTGACGGGCCCCTCCAGTTCGGGGCGCGCCTCGAGGAAGGCGATGATCCCGGCCACGTCGTCGAGGTGCACCCAGCTGAATCGCTGCCGCCCTCCGCGGGTGCGGAACTCGTGTGCGGTGCCCGCCGCGCGGCGGGCGCGGCTGATCGGCCAGTGTCCGTCGTGCTGCGTGCCGCCGAGGCCCCGCCGGGTGAGGGTGCGCAGCGCGGCGAGCACGCCGCCGTCGCCGAGCACGATCGCGGTGCGCAGCGCCACGCGGCGCGTTCCCGGCAGGTCGCCCGCGAACAGTGCGCGCTCCCACGCCCTCGCGACCTCGACCGAGAACCCGGTGCCGAGCTCTCCGGTCGCTTCGGTCTGAGCCCGGTCCTCCGCGTGCCGGTAGATCGTCGCCGTCGAGGAGTTCACCCAGAGCGGGGGTGGCGTCGCCGCACGCCCGATCGCGGAGTGCAGGGCGGCGGTCGTCTCCTCGCGGGAACGGAAGATCTCCGCACGGTTCGCCGGTGTGTAGCGGCAGTTCACGCTCTTGCCGGCGAGCCCGACCACGAGATCCGCGCCGTCGACGGCGGCATCGATCCCGGCCTGGTCGCCCCAGGTCAGGTCGGCGCCGTGGCGGGAGATCGTGATGACCTCGCGCCCCGCGGTGCGCCAACGCCCTGCGAGATCCTGGCCGATGAAGCCCGTGGATCCGCCGAGCACCACACGTCCGCGGCCGATGTCCGATCCGTTCATGCGTCCTCCTCGATCCGATACTGGAACGTGCCCGCGTACTCGTGGATGCGGCCGAGCAGCGGCATGTCCACGGTCAGAGCGACCCGCTGGACGCCGGCGGTGTCGTCCGCGCTCTCGCGCAGACGGATCCGCGGAGCGAGGCAGCGCGGGAACCGGATCCGCGCGGGCCCCAGTCGCAGGCCCACTCGAGTGCTCCACAGCTCGAGGGCGCCGCCGGATGCCGTCACCTCGAAGACCGCCGCGATGACTCCACGGTGCCCCAGCTGCTCCACGACCCGCCCGCGCGGCAGCGGGTGCACCTGATCGCGCACGGTCCAGCCGGCGGTGGGAAGGTGCAGCGTGCGCGCTGCGGATCGGCCCGCGCCGTCTCGGTTGCGCACGGTGAACGGGACACCCTGCGCCCAGCCGGCGTAGATCGCGCCGCGCCGCTGCAGCACTCGCAGCAGCGGGCCGAGCAGCGTCCGAACGACGGGGTTCCGGCAGCCGACCCGCTCGAAGACTCCGTGGCCGACGCCGACCCACCCCGCGGGGATCGCCTGGACGTACGCCTGCAGACGCGGATGCAGTGCGGTGATGCGGTCGCCGAGGGCGATCGCGTAGGGGGATCCGATGGTCACGAATCCAGATTATCGAACATGTTCAATATTGCAAATGGAGCTTCAGAAGGCGAACTCCGGGCCTTCAGGTCGCAGAAACTGCTCTTACAGACGCCCAGACCAAGCAGAAATTGCGACCTGAACGCCCAGACGCGCGGAACGAGCAGAAGGCGCGGCACGCAGATGCTGCGACCTGAACGCGCCCAGGCCGCGAGGTGAAGAGGTCGCCGCACGCAGCAGCTGCGATCGGAACGCGCGAGGCGCGAGCCGCCGACGAGCGGAGAGGGCCGGCGGCGCTGAACTTCAGGCGTCTTTGAGGCGCACGAGGCGCTCGTGGCCGGACTCCTCGAGCTCGGCGATGTCGGCCCGCGATTTCACGAAGGCGTTGAAGGAACGGTAGCCGAGCGCCTTCTCGCTGAACGAGGGATCCATGCGCCGCATCTGCGTCTTCACCGCCGAGCTGTGCAGCCACTCGTCGCCGTCGCTCTTGTCGTGCCCGAGGCGCAGAGCGCGCACGAGCGTCGCCGTCGCCTGCTCCTGATCGGACGTGCTGGGCACGTCCTTCTCGGCGGTGGCGCGGGACTGCTTGCGTGCGCCCGGGGTCTGCTTGGCAGCCGTCTTCTTCGGCGCCACCTCCTCGGCCGGCGATGCCGGCGTTGCCGCGCGCTCGACACCGGGGAGCGAGTCGTACGCCTCGAACTCGTCGCAGGCCGCGGCGAGCGACTTGGCGGTGGAGCCGGCGACGCCGACGCCGATCACGTAGCGGCCCAAGCGCTTGCACCGCTGCGCGAGCGGCACGTAGTCGCTGTCGCCGGCGACGATGACCACGTGGGTGAGATCGGGGAGGCGGAACATGTCCTCCACGGCATCGACCGCCAGGCGGATGTCGGCGCCGTTCTTCGCGTAGGCCGCGGCGGGGAAGAGCTGCACGAGATCGACGGCCCTGGCCACCAGCTGCGATCGGTACTCGGCGTTGACCGGCGAAGACCAGTCGGCGTATGCCCGTGTGAGCACCAGTGTGCCGAACGAGGAGGCGTAGTCGATGATCGCGCCGACGTCGATCATCGCGGCCTTGAGCCGCTCCGCGACCTCGGCGTCGGACGGGTTGTCCTGGATCCGCTGACGGTCCTTGCTGTACGCGTTGCGTCCGTGCACGCGGTCGTACCAGGAGATGACGATGTTGTCGAAGTCGAGATAGACGGCGACGCGGGTGTCCTGCGGCTCGGCCATGGGGCTCCTTCGGTTCGGAGGTTCTCGGGTGTCAGGCGGTCTCGCCCGGATACTGCACGCCGATCTGCCTGCGGATCTCATCGAGCAGACCCATGATCGCCACCGACTCCGCGACGGGGAGCAGATCGCTGTCCGGTTCCGAGCCGCGCTCGGCGGCCTCCGCGACGTACCGCTCCGCAGCGAGCGCCTGATACTGCATGCCGCGCCCGCCGCCACGACCATGAGCGGTCGTGCGCCCGTCGAACTCCTCGAGCACGGTGCCGTCGGCGGCCACCACGCGGAAGGTCGTCGGCGAGTACCAGACCCGGTCGATCTCGATCCGGGCCTCGGTGCCGAGCACGACGGCCGTGTTGGGGCCGGCCGCGCGCGAGGAGGAGAGCGTCGTGGAGACGGCGCCTCCGGCGTGCGTCATGATGGTGGCGACCTCGGCGTCGGCGCCGGTCTCCACCAGGCGCCCCGTCGCCTGGACGGTCACCGGCGCGCCGAGGACGTCGTGCACGAACGAGATCGGGTAGATCCCGAGGTCCAGAAGGGCCCCGCCACCGAGCTCGAGAGCGTTCAAGCGATGGGCCGGATCCGTCGGCAGGGACTGCGTGTGGTCGGCCGAGACCGCTCGGATCTCACCGAGCTTTCCCGCGCCGATGATCTCGCGCAGGCGCGCCATGTGCGGCAGATACCGGGTCCACATCGCCTCCATGACGAGCAGGCCCTTCTCGCGACCGAGGTCGGCGAGATCCTGCGCCTCGGCACGGTTGAGCGTGAACGCCTTCTCGACGAGCACGTGCTTGCCGTGCTCGAGCGCGAGACAGGCGTCGGCGTGGTGCATCGGATGCGGGGTGGCGACGTACACGATGTCCACCTCGGGATCGCTCACGAGTTCCTCGTAGGAGCCGTGCGCCCGGGCGATGCCGAAGCGCGCGGCGAACGCGGCCGCGGACTCCGGTGATCGGGATCCGACGGCCACGAGGTCGAGCCCCGCCGTGCGCAGGTCGGCGGCGAAGGCGGCGGCGATGCCGCCCGTGGCGAGGATGCCCCAGCGAAGCGCTGGTCGGGGGGAGAGGCCGGTCATGTCTCCAGCGTAGGGGGTATCGGATCGCTCGGAGGAGGGGCCGGCATCGCCTGTGCCGCTCACGGCGGGGTTGGCATGATGGGACCATGGCAGACCTCATCACCGCCGCCGAACTCCGCGCACTTCTCGAGAAGGATGCGGCCGCCGACGACGGCGCCGATCCGCGGATCCTCGATGTGCGCTACCGCCTCGGCTTCACGGACGGGCACGCGAACTACCTCGCGGGACACCTCCCCGGCGCGGTGTTCGCCGACCTGGAGGGCGACCTCGCGGGACACGGCGCAGCGTCGGAGGGCCGGCATCCGCTGCCCGCCGACGACGCACTGGCGGAGGCGGCGCGACGGTGGGGCATCCGGCAGGGGCAGACCGTCGTGGTCTACGACGACTCCCGCTCGCTGCCCGCGTCCCGCGCGTGGTGGGCGCTACGCCGGGCCGGGATCGCGGACGTGCGCGTGCTCGACGGCGGTCTCGGAGCATGGCGTGCTGCCGGGGGAGAGGTCGAGGAGGGCGAGGTCGTTCCGCCGCGCGGGGACGCCGTGCTGGGCCGGCCCGGCACCGCGGACGTGCTCGACACCGATCAGGTCGAGGAATGGGGCGGAGTGCTGCTCGACGCGCGTGCTCCCGAGCGCTTCCGCGGCGAGACCGAGCCGATCGACCCCGTCGCCGGGCACATCCCGGGCGCGCGCAACCTGCCGATCGCCGAGCTGCTCACCGCCGATGGCCGCTTCCGCAGCCCCGCCGAGATCGTGGCGGCGTTCGAGGCCGTAGGCGCCGGCGAGGAGGTGCCGATCGCGGCCTACTGCGGATCCGGCGTGACGGCGGCCCAGCTCGCTCTCGCGGGCGCGCTCATCGGCCGGGAGGTGACCGTGTACCCCGGATCCTGGAGCGCGTGGTCGAACACTCCGGGCCGCCCGGTCGAGGTCGGACCCGTGCCGGCCGAGGAGGATCCGCTCGACGAGTGATGCCGGGTCATGCAGGAGGGGGTGCGGCCGGTCCCCTCGGCGGCACCCCCTCCTCTCGGATCGCTGCGCGCCATCGCTTCTGCGCGCATCCCCAGTTCCCGGCGCCCCCGTGGCCGACGCTCTCCGCGGCGGCCGCACCGTATCGATCCGCAGAAGAAGAGCGCCCAAGGCGGCTGGTGATACATCGAGCTCAGAAGCCGCTGCCGTGCGTCTGGAAGGGGGAGACGACGCCCGTCCGTGCCGTCGCCTGTGCCAGTGCGTGCGCCGGGGCGAGCCCTGCGGCGAGTCCGGCGTGGACCGCGCCGAGAAGCTCGCACGCGTCGTCGTCGGCGACGATCACGGGCGACGCGATGACCGCGCGCGTGCCCGCATGCAGCCAGACCCTGGTCATGCCGATCGCCTCCCACCCCCAGCGCACGGACGATCGCCCGACCTCGCACGCCGACAGCACGACGGTGTCCGGGACCTGCCCCATCTGATCGATGTCGTAGCCGAACAGGGCACCGTCGGCGAGCTCGAGGCCCGAGAACATGGGGTTGCCGTCCGCGTGGCGACCGTGCGCGGCGACGTGCAGCACGCTCACCCGCGTGGACAGGCCGGTCGTCGCATCCACGCTCGCCGCGTCGGGACCGAGCACCTCCGCGCCCGGCCAGGCGGCCGCGGCACGGGCGACCTCCTCGCCGCCCCTGAAGACGCGCGGACCGACCGCGAAACCGGCTCCGCGGAACGGGGCCGTACCTCGAGCACGCAGCCACTGCGTCGCCGAATCGGTCAGGGTGAACACCCGGCCGCGCATCCCGGGCAGCATGCCCCAGGGCAGCCCGTTCAGGATCGCCGCCGCAGCCAGCGCGAGGCGCCGGTCGCCCACGACCGGGAGCACCGGAGCCAGCAGCGTCTCCGACAGCACCCTGAGCCGCTCGTCGAGCGCGCGACGGACGACTGGGCCCAGGGGACCGTCACGCACGGTCGCGGCGACATCCAGGTCGGCGCGCAGACCGGCCATCGCCCGTCGCGCCTCGGGCCAGCGGGGGACGTCGATCACCCTGGCATCCTCGGCGGTCACGGCGATCGCGACCAGGCCATCGCGCTGATAGGCGTAGGCGACGAAGGCGCTGTCGTCGTCGAGCGCCGCCTGCAGCTCCTCGATCGTGGCGCGCTCCCGACCTCCAGCCCGGCCGATCGAGGACCATTCGCGCTGCCGCACGCGCTCGCTCAGCTCGGCGGCGCGAGGCTGCGCGAGCCAGTCGCCGGACGCGGCCTCGGAACGGAGCATCCGCAGCTCGGCGAGATCCGCGGCCAATCCGGGGTCGGGCGGAGGGCGCAGCGGCACGGTCTGCTGGCTCAGGTGCCGGGCGCGCTCCGACCACTCGAACACCACCGCCGGCCGGCGGGAGCGCACGGCCGCCTCCAGCCCGGCGTAGAGCAATCCCGTGCCGTGCATGACGAGGGCGGTGGCGAGATCCAGGCTGCCGAACGAGGCCTGCCAGGCGGCGAGCTCGTCCAGGCCCGCGGCGGCGATCCGACGTGCGCCCGCGTCATCGCCGGCAGCGGCCGCCCTGGCTGCCCGTACCTCCTGCGCGAGCAGGCGCACCTGCAGTCCCGCGCCCGGCGACACCCGTATCCGCGCGTGCACGACGGGGACCGCGGTGCCGGTCTGCGCGTGGTGGCGCTGCCAGGCGAGCCGCAGCGACGACGCCTCGGCCCGGATCCGGTGGTGCTGCAGCTGGCCCTCGACGCGGTCGACCTCGGCGTCGCTCGGAGCGCGCAGCCCGGTCGGCCGCCCCTCCGTCTCCACGGTCAGCAGCGCGCGCAGCCGCACGGCTTCGGCGCGCACCGCCCATGACTCGCTCCCCACGGCGCGGAATCGTCGTGCGGCGGCCGCGGAGATCGCCGCCGCCCGCTCCGGTTCGTGGCTCAGCAGGGAGCGGGCGAGATGGAACTCCGCCTCCGCGCGCGCCTGCCTCATCCGATGCGCTCCGAACACCCGGATCGCCCGTTCGAGCGTGCGCTCCGCATCGCGGGTGAGGCCGGCGTCACGCAGCACCTCGGCTCGATCACGGTCGCAGATCGCCGCGTTCACGGCCGACGCCGCGCTCAGCACCGCCTGCGCCTCGCCCATCTTCTCGAGCGCGGGCACCAGCTCGCCCGCGAGCAGTGCCGCGTAGCCGCGATTGTGCACGGCCATCGCGCGCGAGATCTCGTCGCCCGTCGCCGCGTAGTCGAGCACCGCCCGATCGAGATCGGCGATCGCCGGCGCCAGCCGCCCTGCCTGCATGTGCGCCACGCTGCGGTTGAGCAGCATCGGTCCGCGATGCTCCACCTCATCGCCGATGCCGGCGATGCCGCGATCCAGCAGCGTCACCGCTCGCGGCAGGTCGCCGCGTTCCAGGGCGACCAGGCCGAGCTGGCCGTAGAGCATGGCCGCCGTCGTCACAGAGAGGCCGGGCAGGCGCAGCGCGTCGAGGCAGACGGCCTCGGCGGAGGCGCGGTCTCCCTTGCGGATCGTGATCGCGGCGATCGACCCCGCGATCCTGGCCCGGAGGTTGGGATCCTCGGTGCGCGCTCGCGCGCGCAGGAACTCGCGCCGCGCTGCAGCGTTCCGGCCGGCGTTCAGCTGCGCGCGGCCGCGCCGGTACAACTCATCCGCCGTCAGCGTCACCCTCACAGCATGGCGCTTCGGCGCCTGCTACGGGAGTGTCTTCTGCGGGCGCGACCCGTCCTGGTCGAGGCAGCACTCGAGCACGGCATCCACCGCGTCCGCAGCGGCCGTCGTCGGTCCTCTCACGGCCCGTGCTCCGGAGCCGAGTTCGTGCGCGATCCGTCCGGCCACGATCGGCGCGGCGAACGAGGTGCCGCTCCACACGGCGAACCCTCCCGCGAAGTCGTCGAGGTCGAGCGTCTCGCGCCGGCGGTCCTCCGCGTCGTCGCGCATCCCGGCCTGTGTCCCCCCGTCGAACGACACCGGCAGGGCGGAGAGCACCGAGACGCCGATCACGTAGGTGCGCACCCACGGGCCGAAGTTCGAGAACAGCGCCACCGAGCGTGCCGACGGGTTGAGCGCGCCGACGGAGACCTGCGGGGCGAGGCCCGCTTCATCGGCAGGATCGATGCCCGACTCCGGGCCCCAGGCGAAGAGCGCCGCGGGCGACGAGGGACGGTCGGTCGCATCATTGCCGGCCGAGCACACCACGACGCACCCGGTCCTGCGCACGCGCTGCAGCAGGGCGTACAGCTCGCTCTGCGTCTCCTCGGCGCCGGGGGACTCGTGGAAGAAGCCGAACGAGAGGCTCATCACGTCCAGATGCAGCGTCCGCTCCTCCAGGAGTCCGACGATGCGCCCGAGCGCGCCCAGCAGGTCGTTCTCCATGATGATGCCGTTGCCGTCGGACACCCGGACCGGCAGGATCTGCGCCTCGGGGCAGGCCTGCAGCACGAGCCCCGCGATGAACGTGCCGTGCCCTGCGACCGGATCCAGATGCCCATCGAGGGGCTCGCTCAGACTCGGGTGCGTCTCCGGATCCGTCGCCGGATCGCTCAGCCCGAGCGGCTCGCCGGTGAGGCTCGTACGCGTGATCAGCACCGGATCCGGATCCGGTGCAGATCCCGGCATGTTCCCGAACCAGGGATGCGCGCCGCAGCCGGTGTCCAGCACGGCGACGATCGGACGACGTGCACCTGCGGGCAGCGGGGCGCGCCCAGGCGCCGCTCCGGTCCACGCGACAGGCTGGCGTCCGCCGAGGCCGGGGAACCCGTAGCTCGCGATCCCCGCGGGGTTGCCCGTGAAGGGGTTCCCGGTGAACGGGTTTCCGGTGAACGGATTCCCTGTGAACGGGTTTCCCGTGAAGGGGTTGCCGGTGAACGGATTGCCCGTGAACGGATGGATCCCCAGCAGGTGGTTCAGTGCGAGACCGGGGATGCCGTCGTCGCGCGCGGCCACGAGCAGACGCCAGGCGTCCGGCGCGAGCACCGGCCGGCCATCGCGGGCCGCGCCCGCCGACACGACGATCCGCAGACGCGCGGAATCCGCGACGCCGGGATCGCGCGACCGGTCTGTGCGCCCTGCGTCCGGCTCCGTGTCGACTCCCGACGCCCGTCGTGAGACCGGCGACCCGTCACCAGCCTTCCGCGCGTCGGGGGAGTCCTCCAGTCGCTCCACGGTCACGCTCCAGCCGAGCGCCGCGGCGAGAGCGGTCAGCCGCTCGTCGCCGCGGTGGCCCGATGCGTCCGGCTCGAAGAACGCGGGCCGCACCAGCAGCACGTCCGGCTCGTAGACGGTGGTGTGCGCCGCGGGGCCGTGCGCCGGCTGCAGGGTCACGTCGAGCACCGCACCCCGGAATCGCGCCGCGCGCTCCCTCTCCCGCCAGCTCGGTCGCGAGCGGGGCCTCGGTCCGTCCTCGCCCTGGCCATGCCGTCCCTCATCGTCCCGTGCCATCCGTGCCTCCTGCTCGATCCGTCGTCTCGCATCACACTTCGAACTGCGGGGTGCGGAACTCCGTCGGCTCGCCGTCCACCCCGCGCAGGACCAGCCGCAGCGCCGAAAGACCGCTCGGCACCGCGTCGAAGGCGAACCGGCCGGGGCCCGCGATCTCCGCAGACCAGGCGCGGTCGTGCTGGATCAGGCGGATCGCGAGAACTGCCCCGTCGACCCAGCCGTCGATCCGGCGCAGATCCGATTCGGTCGTCGTGACGTGCACCACGACGCCCGTGGTCCCGTCACTGAACTGCAGGGTCGCGGTATCCGCCTCGCCGCGCACGGCGATCGGCCCCTCCTGCTCCACCAGCGTCAGCAGCGCGTATTCGCGCCCGAGGTCCTCCACCGCGACCGCGGCGACCATCCGGTCCGCAAGCCCGGCGGGCACCGGATCGTGCACTCCCCACGCGACGCGCAGCCGCGCGAAGAGCGCCGCGTCGGCCGCTGTCTCCTCAACGGTCATCGTCGTCCTCCCATCCGTCCTGCTCCAGCAGCGCGCGGAGCTTGCCCAGGCAGCGCTGTCTGGTCGGCCCGATCGAGCCGATGGGCATCGCAAGATCCTGCGCGATGCGGGCATAGTCCGGCCGTTCCTCGAAGGCCACGATGCGCAGCAGCCGCTGGCACCGTGCGTTCAGCGCCCCGACGGCGCTCCAGAGAGCGCCCGCCTCGGTGCCGCGCTGCGCCTGGCGCTCGGCGGACTCGCCGGCGGGCAGGTGCGGCTCGAGGAACTCCGCCTCGGTGGGATCCGCTCGGCGCTGCATCCGGCCCACGCGCCACGCCTCGCGTCGGGCGCACATCGTCAGCCACCCGGAGATCGCGCGTGGTTCGGCGATCGTGGCGTGCCGGCGCATGAGCGCCATCCAGGTGGACTGCACGACGTCCTCGGCCAGGGCGCGGTCCAGCCCGTATGCGCGAGCGACGTGCCACAGCACGGGCGTCATCAGGCGCACGAGCTCGTCCATCGCGCGGGGTTCGCCATCGCGCCAGCGCAGGAAGAGCGTCGTCGCCCGCTCCCAGCGGGGCGGATCCGATACGGCGCCGTCCGACGACGGATCTTGGCCGTCGGCCGCACCCCGGTCGCGCTCGACGGCGTCGCCGAAGGCCGCGTCGCGCTCGTCGAACGGCTGCGTACGGTCGCCGGTGGCCGTCATGGCGCCCATTGTCTCCACAAGGGACAGGAGAGCGATAGTGGCTCGGTGATACAACTTCCGCGCGCGGATGTGGTGGCATCCGCGAGAGGGGGCTCAGAGCGCTTCGATGACCTCGCGCAGCACGTCGGGGTCGTACCAGGCGATCTCGCCGCCGGCGAGGGCGTGGTAGCGCTCATGGCCCTTGCCGAGGATCACCACCGTGTCCTCGGGGCGCGCCATCCGCACGGCCGCAGCCATGGCCTCGCGGCGGTCGGCGATCTCGGTGATGTCCACGGTGCTCGAGCGTGCGCCGGCGATGAGCGACGCGCGGATCTCGGCCGGATCGTCGTCATAGGGGTTGTCGTCGGTGATCACCAGCACATCCGCGCACATCGCGGCGAACCGGCCCATCATGCGGCGCTTGGCGGCGTCGCGATGGCCGTTCGCGCCGAGCACCGCGATCAGGCGGCCCTGCGGCGTCGTGGTCCGGATCGCCCGCAGCGCGGCGTTGATGGCCTCGGGCTTGTGCGCCGAGTCGACGATCGCCGTGAACGGCTGTCCGAAGTCGAATCGCTGCAAGCGCCCCTCGACGCTGGGCAGCGCGGCGATGCCCGGAGCGAGGTCGGCGAGGTCGCGCCCGGACTCGACCAGCGCGGCGACGGCGGCGAGGATGTTGTTCACGTTGAACGCGCCGGTCAGCTGCGTTGTGAACGGCACGCGCTCGCCGCGGGGGGAGCGCACGAGGAACGAGGATCCGTGCGCGTGCAGCTCGACGTCCTCCGCGCGCCAGTCGGCGGAATCGGATCCGCTCGCCGACGTCGTGCGCACCGGCACCGTGGCCTGAGCGGCGAGCACGCGGCCCCAGTGCGAGTCGATGTCGACGATGCCGACCTTGGCGTGCTCGGGGGTGAGCAGCAGCGCCTTCGCGGCGAAGTAGTCGGCCTGGGTGGGGTGGTAGTCGCGGTGGTCATGGCCGAGGTTCAGGAAGATGCCCGCATCGAACGCGAAGCCGTCCACACGGCCCAGGGTGAGGGCGTGGCTGGACGCCTCGACGGCGACGGTGCCGAGCTTCTGCTCGCGCATCACCGCGAACAGCGCCTGCAGCTCGGGCGCCTCCGGGGTGGTCAGCACGGGCGGGAAGAAGTCGTCGCCGACCGTCGTGCCGATGGAGCCGATCGTGCCGGATTGCGACATGCCGGCCGCGGCGGCCACGTAGAACGCCGTCGTGGTCTTGCCCTGGGTTCCCGTGATGCCGATCGAGGTCATCGACGCGACCGGGTCCCGGTACAGGAACGCGGAGGCGGGGCCGGCCGCCAGGCGCGGATCATCGACGACGAGCGTCGGCACGTCGTCGGGCACGAGGGCCGCGCCCTCGGCATCGGTGAGCACTGCGGCGGCACCGGCCTCGACGGCCTTCGCCGCGAATCGGGCGCCGTGCGCGTTCGCGCCGCGGATTCCGAGGAACAGATCTCCGGATCGGACGTGCTCCGTGCCCAGGGCGACACCCGTGAACGCCGCGTCGGCGCGATCGGGGACGGCGACCTCGAGGTGCGCCGCGAGGTCGCCGAGCGTGGCGCGGAACGTCTCGACAGGGCGGGAATCCAGGCGCGGGGCGGGATAGTTCGACACGGAGGGCATGACCGTCCGAGTCTACCGGGGCGCGGGGCGGATCCCTTCGGGGGCTTCGTGGCCGAGGCGGCTCACTGCGCGCGCATGAACTCCTCGGCGGCGCGCACCTGCTCGTCGGTGGGGCGGACGCCGGTGTAGAGCACGAACTGCTCGAGCGCCTGCAGCGTGGCGACCGAGGCCCCGTTGATGACGGTCTTGCCCGCGGCGAGTCCCGCGCGCACGAGCGGGGTCTCGGCGGGGAGCGCCACGACGTCGAACACGACTCGGGCGGCCTCGATCGCGGACGGCGGGAACGACAGAGCCTCGGCCTCGGCGCCCCCGGACATGCCGATCGGCGTCACGTTGACCAGTACGTCGGCGGCGTGCCCGTCCACGTCCGCGACCCAGTCGAAGCCGTACAGCCCAGCGAGCGCGCGTCCGGTGTCCTCGTTGCGCGCGACGATCGTGACGTCCGCGAAGCCCGCGTCGCGGAAAGCGGCGGCGGTCGCCTTCGCCATGCCGCCGGACCCGCGCAGCAGCACGGACGACGCCGGGTCGATCTCGTTCCGGGCGATGAGCTGGGCGATCGCCGAGTAGTCCGTGTTGTAGGCGGTGAGCACACCGTCGTCGTTCACGATCGTGTTGATCGAGTCGATGGCGGTGGCGGAGGGATCCATCCGATCCACCAGCGCGATCACGTCCTCCTTGTAGGGCATGGAGATCGCGCAGCCGCGGATCCCGAGGCCGCGCACGCCGGAGATCGCCTGCGCGAGGTCGGTCGGGGCGAACGCCTTGTAGATCCAGTTCAGCCCGAGCGCTTCGTAGAGGTGGTTGTGGAACCGGGTGCCGTTGTTGCTCGGTCGCGCGGACAGCGAGATGCACAGCGTCATGTCTTTGTTCAGGATCGGCACGGGACCAGCGTACCGACGCGGACTCAGGCGTTCGCGAACTCCTGCGGCACGGCCGTCGTCGCGATCGCGAGAGCGAGGGCCTGCTCGAGGTCGGCGAGGATGTCGGCCGGGTCTTCGATGCCGATCGACAGACGCACTGTGGTCCCCCCGATGCCGGCGGTGGCGCGCTGAGCGGCATTCAGGTGCGAGTGCGTCATCGACGCGGGGTGGGACACGAGCGACCGGGCGTCGCCGATGTTCGCCACGAGGCGCACGACCTTCAGACCGTCTACGAACCGCTCCACGTGCTCCTGATCCAGGGCCTCGTCACCGGTGGAGACGAGATCGATCGAGAACACGGCGGGGATCCCGCGCGGGAGGTAGCGGGCGGCGAGGTCGTGCCAGGGATTGCCGGCGAGCCCCGGGTGGTGCACGTCGGCGATGGCCGGGTTCTGTGCGAGAGCTTCCGCGATGGCCTGAGCGGATGCGCTCTGCCGCGAGACGCGCAGGTCGAGCGTCTCGATGCCCTGCAGGATCTGGTGCGCGTTGAACGGGGACAGCGACGGCCCCAGGTCGTGCACGTACTTGGCCTTCACGAGCGCCGCGAAGGCGAAGCCCTGTCCGAACCGCTCCCAGAGCGAGAGCGGACCGAACCGGTCGTGCTGCGCGGTGAACTGCGGCCATCGCGCGGGTTCCGCGCCGAAGTCGAAGGATCCGAGATCGATCGCGACTCCGCCGAGCGAGGTGCCGTGGCCGCTGAGGTACTTCGTCGCGGAGTGCACGACGAAGTCGGCGCCGTGCTCGCCCGGGCGGATCAGGTACGGGGTGCCGACCGTGCTGTCGATCACGAGCGGGACTCCTGCGGCGTGCGCGAGGTCGGCGACGGTGCGGATGTCGAGCACCTGCGCAAGCGGGTTCGCGACCGATTCCGCGAAGAACAGCCGGGTGCGCTCGTTCGCGGCGGCGCGCCAGGCCTCGGGGTCGTCCTGGTCGACGAAGGTCACCGTGATGCCGAAGTCGGCGAGCGTGTCCTGCAGCAGGTCGACCGTGCCGCCGTAGAGCCGGTCGGCGGCGACGACGTGCCCGCCGCGGCCCGCGAGCGCGAGGATCGTGACGGCGACCGCGGCCTGTCCGCTCGCGACGGCGACGGCCGAGACACCGCCCTCGAGCGCGGTCACCCGCTCTTCGAGCAGCTGCTGCGTGGGGCTGGCGTTGCGGCTGTAGATGTTGCCGGCACGGCGCAGCGCGAACAGGTCGCGGGCCTCGGCCAGCGAGCCGAACTCGTAGGCGGCCGACTGGTACAGCGGCGGCACGGCGGTGTTCTGCGGGGTGCCGGAGACGTACGCGGCCTGCACCTGCTTCGTCGCGAAACGGGTGTCGGGGGCGGAGGCGGCGGTATCGGTCACGGACCCATCCTCGGGCGCGCGGGTGCGGATCCGCAGGGATGTTTCCGACTGTTGCGGATCAGGAGGGGCAGGGCCCGCCGGGCGGAGTCAGGGGCGCAGCACGATCTTGCCGTGCGCGGCGTGCGCCTCGATGAGGCGGTGCGCCTCTGCGGCGTCGGCCAGAGGCAGCTCGGGTCCGAACTCGATCGAGAACCGGCCCCGGGCGATGAGCCCGAGCGCCGCCGGCACGGCCTCGGCGCGCCAGGCGAGCTCCTGCTCGGTGAGCGGCACGGGGCTGCCGCCGCTGAACGCGCGGATGCCGAGAGAGGCCGCGTCGGGGCCGCGCACGATCGTGGCGGTCCGGTCTCGATCCGAGACCAGGGCGAGCGAGGCGGCGATGGCCTCATCCGTGCCGGCGCCGTCGAGCGCGACCGTGATCTCGCGCCCATCCGCGGCGTCGCGGATCCGCTGCTCCAGGCCCTCCCCGTAGACGACGGGGATCGCGCCCAGTTCGCGCAGGCGCTCCTGCGATGCCGGGCCGCCCGTCGCGATCACGGTGGCGCCCCAGTCCACGGCGAACTGGATCGCGGCCTGACCGACTGCACCGGATCCGGCGTGCAGGAGCAGCACGTCCCCGTTGCCGACTCCGAGCGAGAGCAGCGATTGATAAGCCGTGCCGGCGGGGATGCCGAGCGCGGCACCCTGCGCGGCGGTCACCTCGTCCGGCATCACCGAGGCGTGTGCGGCCGGTACCGCGAGCGCGGTCGCGTAGGTGCCGCGGGTGTCGCGGATCGCGACGCGATCACCGACTTCCAGATCCGCCACGCCGGATCCGATCGCGGTCACCACGCCGGCTCCGTCGAAGCCCAGGTGTCGGGGCTCCGTGATCGGCGGCAGCGGGCGGAATCCGCTGCGCTGCTTGGCGTCGATCGGATTCACGCCGGCGGCCTCGATGCGCACGACCACCTCGCCCGCCGCGGGCACCGGATCCGGCACCTCCACGAGGGTGAGGACATCCGGTCCGCCGAGCTCGGTCTGCACGATCGCCTGCGCCATGGATCCAGGCTACGACCGCTCGGAGGGATCGGGCCCCGTCCAGGGCTCGGCCACCGGGCCGCCCGCGTCGCCGACCGGCGTGGCGGGGCGGATCGAGAGCAGCACCACGGAGGCGCCGATGAGTGCGAGCCCGATCCACCCCGGCGGTGTCAGCCGCTCGCCCACGACGAACACGGCGAGCACGGTCGCCGCGGCGGGCTCGAGCAGTGTGATCGTCGTCGCCGTGCCTGCCCCCACCCTGGCGAGACCGAGCCCGAACAGCACGTAGCCGAGGAACATCGGCACGAGCGCCATGTAGGCCGCCACCGCGAGCGCGGTCCCGGTCGCGATCAGGGGCGCGCCGGTCACGAGGAGCACGGGCATCAGCAGCACCCCTCCGAGCCCGAAGACCGAGCCCATCGCGGCGGCTCTCGCGACATCCGCGTACATGAGCGCGGCGGCCGCCCAGGAATAGGCCGCGTACGTGACGCCGGCGACGAGGCCGAGCAGGATTCCGGACACGGTGCCCGCTGCGTCGCCGTGCGCGTCGCCGAGCTTGCCGGCGCAGAGCAGCACGCCCCCGGCGATGCCGAGGGCGGCTGCGACCCACCAGCGCGGGCCGAGGCGACGGCGGTCGAGTACGAGCTCCATGAGGCCGGCGGCGAGCGGGGCGGAGGCGAGGGAGACCACGGTGCCGATGGCGACGCCGGCGAGGTGCATCGAGCTGTAGAACGCGAGCGGATACACCGCGACCGACAAGCCGCCGACCGCCACGATCCGCCATCGCGCACGCAGCTGCGGCGCCGCACGGCGCAGGGCTCGCGGGGCGATGAGGGCCTGCAGGATGCCGCCGATGCCGAGCGCGGCGGCGCCGATCGCCAGCGGACCGGCACCCGGCGCGAACGTGGCCGCCGTGCCGGTCGTGCCCCAGAGCAGAGCGGCCGTCGCCACTGCGAGCACGCCGAGAGCATGCCCGCGATGCGGGGCCGCCGCGGTCGGCTGGGACATGATGCTCAGGCTAGCGGCGCCACTCCGTGCAGGGCGGGCTTGTGCCCGGCCGGCCAGGATCACTTCTCGGCGAGTACCTTCATGATGCGCTGCGGCGACACCGGCTGCGCGGTGCCCAGGCGCTGGGCGAACAGGCTCACGCGGTACTCCTCGAGCAGCCAGCGCACGTCGACGAGCCGGGGATCGGCGTCCGCGGGCAGCGGGATCGCGCCGCCGGCCTCGGCGTAGGCCTGTGCCATGCGCTCGTACTCGCTCTGCCGGGTGCGATCCTTGCCCGGGGCGTCGGCGAGGGTGCGCAGCCTGTCCAGGATCCCGTCCAGGTACCGCGGATAGTGGGCGAGCCGCTCCACGCCCGCTTCGGAGACGAAGCCATCGGGCAGCAGGCCGCCGAGCTGGCCGCGGATGTCGTTCAGCGGTCCGAGCAGGGCGAGCGAGTTCTGGCCCTTCATCGCGCGCTCGACCTCGCGGGCCTTCGTGAGGATCTTCGCGATCAGCGACACCAGCGCGAACAGCTCGTCCACGATGATCGCGGAGACGCCGTCGCGCACACGTGCGAACTCGGCCTCGGAGCGCACGATGCCCGCGGTCCCTGAGCTCGTCGAAGGGTCCGTGAGACGGTCGATCGCCGCCCGTGCGACCGCGGCGCGTGCGTCCTCGATGAGCGTCGCGACGTTCGGGTACGGCGAGGCGGCGAGCGCGAGCTTCTCCGGGCTGGTCAGGTGCTGCTGCACGTACGACGCGGGGGAGGGGATCCCCAGGAGCACCAGGCGCAGCACTCCGTCCCGTGTGGCGGTCAGGGCGGCCTCGGCGGTGGCCTCCACGCGGAGCGCGACGGATTTGCCCTGATCCACGAGGGCGGGATAGCCGCGCACCACGCCGCCGGCCACGCGGGTGTCCAGCACCTCCGGCAGATCGCCCACGTCCCAGGTGGTGATGCCTGCGCGCTCGGCCGGGGCTGCCGCGTTGACCGAGCTCGCGTGAGCCACGTCCGCCGCACCACGCCCACGCCGGGCCGGGGCGGGCCCCCGCTCGATCGAGCGCGCCACGCTCGCCCTCGACCGATCCGCGAGCTCCCGCTGCAGCAGGGTCAGATCCCGGCCGGATCCGGCCGCCCGTCCGCGCTCGTCGACCGCGCGGAAGTTCATCCGCAGGTGGGCGGGAACCCGCTCCAGGTCGAAGTCGGCGGCTGACATGGGCTGATTCGCGAGCGGCTGGATGAGACGGGCGAGCGCCTCGGTCAGGCTGCGGACGGGTAGGCCCTGGGACGACTCGGGTCCCTGGGCGGCGAGTTCGGCGCCGAACTTCTCCGCCCAGTCCGCGGCGGGAACGACGTGCCGCCGGATCGCCTTCGGCAGCGCCCGCAGCAGCGCCGTCACGAGCTCGGCGCGCAGCCCCGGCACCTGCCAGTCGAAGCCGGCGTCGCGCACCTGCTGCAGCAGCGCGAGCGGGATCACCACGCTCACTCCGTCATCGGGAGCCCCGGGCTCGAAGCGGTAGGCGAGGCCGAGCACCTGATCGGCCTGGGTCCAGCGGGTGGGGAAGTCCTGCTGATCCGCGCGATCGTCGTCCTCGAGCAGGTCCGCCTCGCGCATGACGAGCAGCTTCGGGGTCGCCGGGAGGGCGTCGCGCCACCACGCCTCGAACGAGCGCACATCGAACACATCGGTCGGGATGCGCTCGTCGTAGAACCGGAACACGGCCTCGTCGCCGACGAGGATGTCGCGGCGGCGCTCGCGCTCCTCGAGCTTCTCCAGGCGGCGGCGCAGCTCCGCGTTGCTGCGCCAGAACGCCGAGACGCGCTTGTCGATCCGGGACGGATCCCATTCGCCTTCGACCAGCGCGTTCCGCAGGAAGAACTCGCGCGCCGCGGGTCGGTCGATGCGCGCGAACTGCACCCGTCGGCGCGCCACGATCTCGACGCCGAACAATGTCACCTTCTCGTACGCGACGGCGGCGCCTGCCTCCTTGGACCAGTGCGGCTCGGAGACCTGCCGCTTGGCGAGGTCGCCGGCGAGCGCCTCGGCCCACGCCGGGTCGATCGCTGCGGCCGTGCGCGCGAACGTGCGCGAGGTCTCCACGATCTCGGCCGCCATGACCGCACGCGGGGCCTTCTTGCGCAGCGCCGAGCCGGGGAACAGCGAGAAACGGATCCCGCGCGCGCCGCGGTATTCGGCGTTCCGACGCTTCGGATCTTTCTGCCCGCCCTTCGTCGGCGTACTCTTTGCGAGGTTGCGCTCGTCCAGGATGCCGATGTGGCTGAGCAGTCCGGCGAGCAGCGCACGGTGGACGGCGTCCGGGTCGGCGGAGTCCGTCGCCGCGTCGCGGCCGGTCTTCACGAGGGTCCGCAGCTGCCGGTGCACGTCGAACCATTCCCGCACACGGACGTAGTTCAGGTGCTCGGAACGGCAGAGCCGGCGGAACGCGCTGGATCCGAGCTCCTTCTGCTGCTCGCGCAGGTGGTTCCACAGGTTCAGGATCGACAGGAAGTCGCTGGTCGGGTCCGCGAAGCGCGCGTGCATCCGCTCCGCCTCGTCGCGCACGCCCTGCGGTGCTTCCGCCGACGGGCGCTCGCGCACGTCCTGTATCGACAGCCCTGCGACGATCGCCAGCACCGGCGCTGTCACGCCGGTCCGGGCCGCCTCCACGAGCATGCGGGCGAAGCGCGGGTCGATCGGCATGCGCGCGATGTCGCGGCCGATCCGGGTGAGCCGAGGGGCCTCGGTCGCCGAGCCCGTCGACGCACCGTGGCCCGTCTGCACCGCGCCCAGCTCCACGAGCAGGTCGAGCGCGGAGCGCACGTCGCGCGATTCCGGGGGAGTGAGGAACGGGAACTCCGCGATGTCGCCGAAGCCGAGGCTCAGCATCTGCAGCACCACCGCGGCCAGCGAGGTGCGCAGGATCTCGGGCTCGGTGAACTCGGGGCGCTTGTCGAAGTCGTCCTCGCTGTACAGGCGGATCGCGATTCCGGCGCTCGTGCGGCCCGCACGCCCCGATCGCTGGTTCGCCGAGGCCTGCGACACCGCTTCGATCGGCAGCTGCTGCACCTTGGACCGGCTGCTGTACCGCGAGATGCGGGCCGTGCCCGTGTCGATCACGTACTTGATGCCGGGCACGGTGAGGCTCGTCTCGGCGACGTTCGTGGCGAGGATCACGCGGCGGCGCAGGCCGGCCACCGTGGACGGCTCGAAGACGCGATGCTGCTCGGCGGCCGACAACCGTCCGTACAGCGGCAGCACTTCGACCGGCGCTGTCTGAGAGCGGTAGGCGCCGCGGATCGCGTCGGCGGCGTCGCGGATCTCGGCCTCGCCGGGCAGGAACACGAGCACGTCGCCGCGCTCCTCGCGATCCAGTTCCCGCAGGGCCCGCACGATCGCGGTGACCTCGTCCTCGGGCTCGGACTTCGCGCCGCGGGCGGGCTTCGCCGCTTCGCTGGTCTCGGACTCCTCGTCGACGGGGCCCCGGTAGCGGATCTCCACGGGGTATGTGCGCCCCGATACCTCGATCACCGGGGCGGGCTCGCCGTCCGCGTCGGCGAAATGCTTCGCGAAGCTGTGCGGGTCGATCGTGGCCGAGGTGATGACGACCTTGAGGTCCGGGCGCTCGGGCAGGATCCGGTGCAGGTAGCCGAGCAGGAAGTCGACGTTGAGGGAGCGTTCGTGCGCCTCGTCGATGATGATCGCGTCGTAGCGGCGCAGCAGCCGGTCGCGGTGGATCTCGTTGAGCAGGATCCCGTCGGTCAGGAGCGCGATCCGGGTCTCGTCCGAGACCTGGTCCGTGAAGCGCACCTTGTAACCGACGAGCCCGCCCAGCGGCACGCGCAGCTCCTCGGCCACGCGCTCGGCGATGGTGCGTGCGGCGAGCCGGCGGGGTTGGGTGTGCGCGATGCGCTCGCGACCGAGCTCCAGCAGGATCTTCGGCAGCTGGGTGGTCTTGCCGGACCCGGTCGCACCGGCGACCACGACCACCTGATGGTCGCGGATCGCCGCGGCGATCTCGTCGCGCGCGGCACTGACCGGGAGTTCCGGCGGATAGGAGATCACGGGCGCAGACATAGCCCTCCAGCCTATCGCGGCGGAGCGCCTCTGTCGGGCTCGCCCGGCGGGACGGGGGCTGATCCATCCGGTTCCCGCGCCGCCGAGATGGTTCCGCGGCATCCGTCCGTTCGGGTCGGGCGGATGCCGCGGGGTCGTGCCCCGGAGTTCGAGTGGAGTCCCCGGGAGGCTCGGCTCAGAAGTGCGTGCCGCCGTCGATGCGCACCTCGGTGCCGGTGATGAAGGCGCCGTCGGCGCTCGCGAGCATCGCGACCACGCCGGCCACGGACTCGGGGCCCGCGAACCCCTGGCCGATGGCCGGGGCGAGCTTCATGAAGAGGCTCATGTCGGCGTCCTCGGGCAGGCCAGGGCCGCGGCTCTGCCCGCTCTGGCCGGATCCGTCGGTCATGCCCGAGGAGATCGACCCCGGCTGCACGGACGTGAACCGGATGCCCTGCTTCGCGTACTCCGCGGCGAGAGCGTGCGTCATCGACTGCACGCCGCCCTTGCTCGCCGCGTAGGCGGCCATGTACGGGTGCGCGAACATCGCCGAGGTCGAGCTGAAGTTCACCACGGCGGCGTCGGTGCCCTCGAGCAGTGCGGGGATCGCCTCGCGGATCATGAGGAAGGTGCCGACGAGGTTCACCTGGATGACCTGCTGGAACTGGTCGAGCGTGGTCTCGGCCGTGTGCGAGGAGCGCAGGATGCCCGCTGCGTTCACCAGCACGTCCAGCCCGCCCAGCGCCTCGACTGCCGCGGCGACGCCGGCCCGGACGGAGGCCTCGTCGCCGATGTTGACCTCGATCGCGGTGAGGCGATCCGCGGCGTCGCCGGCCTTCGCGACGGTGTCCGCGAGCCCGGCGGTGCTGACGTCGGCGGCGACCACGCGCCCGCCCTCGGCGAGCATGCGCAGCACCGTGGCCTGTCCGATGCCGGATCCGCCGCCGGTGACCAGTGCGCGGCGTCCCACATAGCGGTTCATTCGAATCCTTCTTCCTCTGAACGTCCTATCGTGCCGAAATGGCACAACGTGTCATATTGACACACAACACCGTGAAAGGGAAGGTATTCCCGTACGCTCGGAGCATGCAGACCCCGCCCGGACTGATGTCCCGCCGCAAGGCCGAGACTGCGGGCGAGATCGCGGCGGAGGCCGCCCGGCTGTTCGCCGACCGCGGCGTGGCCGGGGTCACCGCGGCGGAGATCGCCGAGGCCGCCGGCGTCTCGCTGCGCACGTTCTACCGCTACTTCGCCACGAAGGAGGACGCGGTCGCCCCGTTCCTTGAGATCGGCGCGGCGCGCTGGCAGGCGGCGCTCCGCGCGGCGGAGGGGGATCCGGCGGCGGCGATCCCGAGCGTGCTCGCCGGGCAGCTGACGCCCGGCTCGCCGGAGGACGCCGACGCCCTCGCCCGCATGCGCCCGCTGCTGCGCGCGCTCGACGACGACCGCGAGCTCCGCGCGGTCTGGCACCGGGTGAACCACGAGTCCGAGGAGCGGCTCGTCGCGCTCATCGCCGAGCGCGGCGGCCACGACCGGCTCGAGGCGCGGATCCTCGCCGCCGCGGCGACCGAGGCGATCCGCATCGGGCTCGAGGAGTGGGCGCGCTCCGCCGACGGCGTGCACGGCGCAGGATCGCCTGCGGCCCTCGCCACGCGCGCCTATGCGGCGCTCGCGCCGTCACGCTGAGCGGGCGCCTCGCGCTGAGCGGGCGCCGAGACGCACGCCGCCCACTGAGGCCGTCCCGAAAGGTGGCGTCCCGCACGGCGGCGTCCTGACCCCGCACCCTGCCGGGAACCTAGGCTGGAGGCATGACGACGATTCCCGGAATCCTGCTCAACGACGGCCACACCATCCCTCAGCTCGGCTACGGCGTCTTCAAGGTCGACCCGGCCGACACCGAGCGCACGGTCACTGAGGCTCTCGAGATCGGATACCGCCACATCGACACGGCGGCCATCTACGGCAACGAGGCGGGCGTCGGAGCGGCGATCGCCAAGAGCGGCATCCCGCGCGACGCGCTGTTCGTGACCACCAAGCTGTGGAACGACCGGCACGACGGCGACGAGCCCGACGCGGCCATCGCGGAGAGCCTGGAGAAGCTCGGTCTCGACCACGTCGACCTGTACCTCGTGCACTGGCCGACCCCCGTCAAGGACAACTACGTGCACGCCTGGGAGAAGGTCGTCGAGATCCGCGACCGGGGTCTTGCCCGTTCCGCCGGCGTCTCGAACTTCCTCGTGCCGCACCTGGAGCGCATCGTCGCCGAGACCGGCGTGACCCCCGCGGTCGACCAGATCGAGCTGCACCCCGCTTATCAGCAGCGCGATGTCGGCTCCTGGGCGCGCGATCACGACGTGAAGATCGAGGCGTGGGGTCCCCTCGGCCAGGGCAAGTACGACCTGTTCGGCATCCCGGCCGTCGCGGACGCCGCAGCGGCGCACGGCAAGAGCCCGGCGCAGGTCGTGCTGCGCTGGCACCTGCAGAAGGGCAACATCGTCTTCCCGAAGTCGGTGCGCGCCGAGCGCCTGCGGGAGAACCTCGACGTGTTCGACTTCGCCCTGAGCGACGTCGAGTTCGCCGCGATCTCCGCCCTCGACCCTGGTGACGGATCCGGCCGCGTCGCCTCGCACCCCGACGAGGTCAACTGACGGCCTCGGAGACCGGGGGCGGAGGCATATCGCGGAGACAGCCGCGAGGAAGCCACCTCATCGCCTTCTTGCTGCGGTTCGCGTGGATCTGCCTGAGTGGGCCTTTTGCGAAGGCATGGGATCGAGATCACCGTGCCGGCAAGCAGCGCGGTTGAGACGACGAACACGAGGGGCTCGGTGGCGCCGAGGAACCTGTCTCCCGGACTCCGTGCGGCAGCCGCCACAAGATGACTGGATCCAAGCAGGCGAAACCTCCAACGGTTATTGACCCGCAGATCAGCCGGGTCCTCCGCAGGGCGGCCAGCATGTTCCGACCGTCGGTGGCGCTCAAGCCTTCGCCTGCTCAGGCGAAAGTCGTCGTGCCAGGCCCCGGCGCACGAGGATCGCGGTTACCCCGACGACTGCCCCGAGGATGAGCGATTCCCGGCCCCACATGAGGGCTGTGTTGAACGAGCTGGAGTCGCGCGGGACCGCAACGAGGGCGTACACGATCAGCGCGACCCCGATGAGCCAGAAGACTGCGGTCGAGGCCATCCCTGTGTAGCCCAGCATCTTGAACCGGCGAGATGAATTGGTCATTCTTCTGGCTCCCTTGCAGGGCGAATCCGATCTTGATCATCTGCACAGATACCACCGTTACGGCCTCAGATATTCGCTTGGACTCGAGAATTCTCAGATCAAGAGAGGGGCCCGCGGATCGAGCCCCTCTCTTCTTTCCTGTCCTGATGATCAGTTGGTTCTCCGCCCTGGCACTGTCGCAGTGGCAGCACCAGGACGGAGATGCCACTGCTGAGACAGATCGCATTGATGCTGAAGGGCCGCAGACGGCTCAGCGCGTCATATGGCTTGCGCCAGTCGCTTCGCGTTCCGCGTCCGGGCGAACGTTGACGGGCAACTCATCGCGATGTGCGCGAATGGCCGATCCCTTCACAAGCATCGTGCGGACCCGCTCGTTATAACTCAGGCCTTCAAGGGCAGGATGCTCCTTCCACAGGGCGCCCGCTGCGAACACGAAGCCCAACGTTGCAGCAATCGCGAGAACAAGCCCAGGTATCGACGCGGTCGGTCCCGTGAGGATCAGTTGTGTGGTGGCCACGAGAAGGATCGCGGCACAGCAGACTTTGGGCAACAGGGCTCTTGTCCGAGTGTCAATCCAGCAAACGAGAACACCCCAACTGAGGCCAAACACCACGGCCAGAATGTACGCCATTCTGATACCTCCACCTCGCATAGTCTGGACTAGTAGCAGTCGCCGTCTTTGTAGCGCCACACGGACGGGGCCGGAGCCACAATGATCACGATGCATTCGCCGGCTCCGTTGGCGACGCTGGCCTGTCCGACAAGGTAGCCCGCGAGACCGCCGCATACTCCAGCCAACACCGGGTTTGCGAAGAGAGCAAGCGCGCACACGCCGGCGTTCCCACCGCCGTTCGCGACGTCCCGCGTCTCCGCGCGGTTCAATTTGGCGCCGTAACCGGCGTTCCACCATGCCCAGGTGGGGTCAGCCACGACCGGATAAGCAGTGGAGGTTGTCGGAACGACGACTTGGAAGAGCTTGTCATCCCTGACCTCGTAGTGAGTCGGAACATCCTGGCCGTTGGCATCCTTGGCCCACGCTGCCTCAACGGGAACGATGACGCCATCAGCGCCGATGAACATTCACCGCCATGTTGACGCCATCGAACTCGTTGTGAAGAACATCGCCCCATCGACGACAGCGGGGAAGAGCAACCAGGAAGGCGGACGAGGGCTGCACCGTGCCCATCAGCGTCTCGAACAATGCGGCGGCCAGCTGAAGTCAGGCACGACTTCGGACGGCTGGGTCCTGCGGGCTATCGTCCGTGCGGACGCCTCCGCACGATAGCGAGGCATGGGAAGCGGGGGAGTCAATCAGGTCTGCCGGCCGGGCGTAGCGTGAAGCCATGAGCAATCGCCTCGCCGACACCGGCAGCCCCTACCTGCGTGCGCATGCCGACAACCCGGTGGACTGGTTTCCGTGGGGCGAGGAGGCGTTCGCAGAGGCCGCGCGCCGCGACGTGCCTGTGCTGATCTCGATCGGGTACTCCACGTGCCACTGGTGCCATGTCATGGCGCGGGAGTCGTTCCAGGATCCGTCCACGGCGGAACAGCTCAACCGCGGATTCGTGTCGATCAAGGTGGACCGCGAGGAGCATCCTCAGGTCGACACCGCGTACATGGCGGCGGCCTCCGCGTTCACCCAGGATCTGGGCTGGCCGCTCACCGTCTTCGCCACGCCGTCCGGGCGGGCCTTCCACGCCGGCACGTACTTCCCGCCCGTGGCCCGAGGACAGCTGCCGGCGTTCGGCACCGTGCTCGCGGCCGTGCGCGAAGCCTGGATCGAGCGCCGCGCGGAGGTGGAGGGTCTGGCCGGCGCGGTGGCCGAGGCGCTGCAGTCCTCCGAGACCGCGGACCCGTCGCCGCTTCCGGACGAGGCCGCGCTGGCCGCGGCCGCGGACGAGATCGTGGCGAGGGAGGACCGCCGATACGGCGGATTCGGCACGGCCCCGAAGTTCCCGGTCGCCACGACCCTGCGTTTCCTGCAGGCCAAAGGGCGCGCCGATGTCGTCGCGCGGGCGCTCGATGCGATGGCCGCGTCCGAACTGCGCGACGAGGACGGCGGCTTCTTCCGCTACGCCACGCAGCAGGATTGGGCCGTGCCGCACTATGAGCGGATGCTCACCGACAACGCCCAGCTGCTCGACGTGGCCATCGACGCCGGGCGGGCAGACGTGGCGCGTGGCATCGCGCACTTCCTGCTCGCCGTGCTGCAGCGCCCCGAGGGCGGGTTCGGCGCCGCGCAGGACTCCGAGTCCGTGATCGATGGGCAGCGCAGCGAGGGCGGCTACTACCGCCGACCGGTGGCCGAGCGGGGGAACCTGCAGCCGCCTGCCGTCGACGGCAAGGTCATCACGGGCTGGAACGGGCTCGCGATCGCCGCACTCGCCCGCGCCGGCGCCGCGCTCGGCGAGCAGTCCTGGATCGACGCGGCCGCCCGCGCCGCGGAGACCGTGCTGGCCGTGAACCGCGACGCGGGTGGGCGCCTCGTGCGCACGTCCTTGGATGGGGCGCCCGCGGCGGCCGTCGCCACGGACGCCGACCTCGGGCTGCTTGCGGACGGGCTGTTCGCCCTCGCTCTCGCGACGGGCGATGTGCGCTGGGCGACGCGCGGACGGGAGGTGCTCGACGCCGACGCGGCGGCCGATCCGGTGCTCGCCGCGCATGCGATCCCCGCCGCCGCGGACGGTGGTGACGGAGATCTGCCCTCCGGCGCGTCCGCCCGAGCGGCGGCCGAGCTGACCGCCTGGCGGCTCGGGGCGGGGGAGCAGCACCGCGAGCGCGCCGCAGCCCTGGTCTCGGCGCGGGCGGGTCAGGCGACGAGACAGCCGTTCGGATCCGGTGCACTGCTGCGGGCGGCAGCGGGGCTCGCCCGGCGACCACGGCAGATCGTCGCCGTGACCGCGGAGCCGCGAGGCTCGCTCGCGATCGCTGCGCGCGCTGCCGATGCCGACCTCGTCGCGGTGCTGACCGCGGAGCAGGTGCGCGCCTTCGCCGCCGCGGGCTTCACGCTGTTCGAGGCGCGCGACGCCGTCGACGGCGTCGTGCACGACTGCCGGGGCTTCGTCTGCCGGCTGCCGGTGTCGGATCCCGCACTCGTCCCTGTCGCACGCTGAGAGTCGGATCCGCGACTGCTGTACATTCTGACCAGGCATACTGCGCCAGCGCTCGGCAGACTGTGCGACGTGCGCAGGTCTTGCTGATCCGTTTGTCCAGCGATCGTGGCCACGGATACAGTGGCCCGGATCCCCGGCGACGTCGCCGCTGCGGCCTCGCCGCCGACGCGCCTCCCACCGGCCCGAACGAACCGCAGCAAGGACGCCCTCGACGATGACCCTCCCTGTCACCACGCCCCCGGCCACTCCGCCGACCAACGCCCGCCTGGATGCCGTGCCGGCCTACAAGCAGGGACGATCCGCTCCGGACGGCGCCTCGAAGCTGTCCTCGAACGAGTCCCCGCACCCGCCTCTGCCGTCCGTGGTCTCCGCGATCGCCGAACGGCTCGGATCCATCCATCGCTATCCGCAGATGGCGGCGCCTGAGATCATCGGCCGCCTCGCCGAGCGCTACGGCGTCGAGCCGGAGCTGGTGACGGTCGGCGCAGGTTCCGTCGAGCTCGCGTCGCAGCTCATCCACGCCACGGCCGGCGAGGGCGACGAGGTGATGTTCGCCTGGCGGTCCTTCGAGGCCTATCCGTCGTTGGTCCGGATCGCAGGGGCGACCCCGGTGATGGTCCCGCTCGACGCGGAGCACCGGCACGACCTCGACGCGATGCTCGCCGCGATCACCGACCGCACGCGCCTGATCTTCGTGTGCAACCCGAACAACCCGACCGGCACCGTCGTCGGGCCCGAGGAGCTCGAGCGCTTCGTGGCCGCAGTGCCCCGCGACGTGCTCGTGGTGATCGATGAGGCCTACGTGCACTTCGACGGGTCGCCGTACTTCGCCGAGCACCCGACCGCGACCGATCCGGAGCGCGGCGCGGGCCTCGAGCTGTTCCGCCGCTACCCGCACGTCGCAGTGCTGCACACGTTCTCCAAGGCCTACGGGCTCGCCGGCCTGCGAATCGGCTACGCCATCGCGCCCGACGGCATCGCGGCCGCCCAGCGCAAAGTCGCTGTGCCGTTCGGCGTCACCGATTTGGCTCAGGCCGCCGCCGTCGCCTCGCTCGACGCGCAGGAAGAGCTCGCCGTGCGCATCGCCGAGGTCGCCGAGCAGCGCGACCGCCTGCTCGGGGTGCTCGTCGACGCGGGATGGCCCGCCGTGCCCTCCCAGGCCAACTTCGTCTGGGTGCCGGCGGGGGAGCGCGCCGTCGAGCTCGACGAGCTGCTGCACGCGGGCGGCGTCGTCGCCCGCACGTTCCCCGGCGAAGGCGTGCGCGTCTCCGCCGGATCCGCCCTGGACATCGACCGCGTCGCGGCGGCCCTCGGCGCGCGGACGGAAGCCGCCGGCATCGCCACTTCGAACCCCGCTCACCCCACCGCTGCCGTTCGCGAGGAGGCGACCGCATGACCATCGAAGTGCCCCTGACCACGACCACCACGAAGGGCTTGCACCCCGGCCTCACCCGCCGGCAGATCTCCATGATGGGGCTCGGCGGCGCGATCGGCGCCGGCCTGTTCGTCGGCTCCGGCCAGGCGATCGGCATCGCGGGGCCTGCGGTGATCGTCTCTTACCTCGTGGCCGGCACGATCGTCGTGCTCGTGATGGCGATGCTCGCCGAGATGGTCGCCGCGAACCCGTCGTCCGGCGCATTCAGCTCGTACGCGCAGAAGGCCATGGGCCGCAGCGTCGGAAGCGCGGTGGGCTGGCTGTACTGGATCCAGCTCGTCGTCGTGATCGCCGCCGAGGCCACGGGCGCCGCGGGCATCGTCGCGCACCGCTTCCCGGGCCTTCCGGAGTGGGCCTGGGTACTGCTGTTCGTGCTCGCCCTCACCGTCGTGAACCTGCTCGGCGTGCGCAACTACGGCCGGTTCGAGTTCTGGTTCGCCGCGATCAAGGTCGCCGCGATCATCGCCTTCCTCGTCGTCGGCGTGCTCGCGATCGTCGGCCTGATCCCGGGCGTCCCGGCGACCGGCGTCGGCAATCTCGTCGATCAGGGCGGCTTCGCCCCCACGGGCATCGCCGGCATCGCGGGCGCTCTGCTGATCGTCGTGTTCGCGTTCGGGGGCACCGAGGTCGTCGCGATCGCGGCCGCGGAGTCCGACGACCCTTCGCGCAACATCAGCCGCATCGTGCGCCAGGTGATGGTGCGGATCCTGGTGTTCTACGTCGGATCCATCTTCGTGATCGTCGCCGTGCTCCCGTGGAGCTCCAAGGAGGTGCTCGCCGGTCCCTTCTCCGCCGTGCTGGACACGCTCAAGATCCCCGGGGTGGGACTCGTGATGGACCTCATCGTCATCGTCGCGCTGCTGTCGGCCATGAACGCGAACATCTACGGCGCATCGCGTATGGCGTTCTCGCTCGGCGAGCGCGGGCTCGCACCGCTCGCGCTCACCCGCACGAGCGCGGCAGGCGTGCCCCGCGTGGCGGTGCTGGCGTCGGTGGCGTTCAGCTTCGTCACGGTGATCCTGAACTGGATCTGGCCCGAGCAGGTGCTGCCCACGCTGCTGAACGTGGTGGGATCCACCCTGCTGGTGATGTGGACGGCGACGGCGATCACGCAGCTGATCCTGCGTCGCCGGGCCGACGCCGAGGGCACACCGCTGCCGATGCGGATGTGGGGCTTCCCATGGCTGTCGGTTCTCACGCTCGTGCTGCTGGGCGCGATCATCCTGCTCACGATGCTCAACGAGGGTGCGCGCACCCAGCTGTTGCTGACCATCGGCCTCACCGTGGTGCTCGTGGTGCTCGCCCGTGCTACCCGGGGCCTGTCCCGTCCCGGCGTCCTCAAGGACGGCGCGGACGACGTGTTCCGGGGCTGACGATGCGCATCGATGCCCTCGACGCGGCCCTGATCCGGCTGCTCACGGACGCGCCGCAGCTGCCTGTGCTGGAATGCGCACGGCGGCTGGGCGTGGCCCGTGGCACCGTCACCAGCCGTCTCGCGCGGCTGCATGAGAACGGCGTCATCGAGGGCATCGTGCCGCGCATCGATCCGCGCGGCTTCGGATACGCGCTGACCGCGTTCTGCCAGGTGGAGATCGATCAGAAGGTCGGCCACGACGAGGTCGCGGAGGCGCTGGCCTCGGCGATCCCGGAGGTCGTCGACATGTACACGGTCACCGGCGCGAGCGACATGCAGCTGCGCCTCGTCGCGCACAGCGCCGAGCAGCTGCAGGACGTGCTGGACCGGATCGCCCTGGTGCCCGGCGTCGCCCGCACCGCGAGCTCGATCGCGATGCGCACGCACTTCAGCGGCCGGGTGCTGCCGCTCGTGGAGCACGCGGCCCGAGGCTGACGACGAGGCGCGGCCGAGTGCCGGCCGGGGCCGGCATCGGTCTACTCGTCGTTCCCGGTCCAGCCCTTGCGGCGGAACCACCACCACATGATCGCGCCCGAGACGACCATGGAACCGATGCCGAGCAGGAAGAACGACCACGGGCCGGACAGCACGTGCGCGATCGACCAGTCGAAGTTCATGCCGAAGAAGCCCGTGAGGAAGCTCAGCGGCAGGAAGATCGACGCGATGATCGCGAGCTGCTTCGAGGTCTCGCCCTGCCGGTTCGCGACCGTCGACAGGTAGAGGTCGGTGCAGCCCGACACCATCTCGTGGTAGCCGTCGATCTCGTCCGTGATCCGGATGAGGTGGTCGTAGATGTCTCGGAAGTAGTCGTGGCTGTCGGCCTCCAGCCCGGCCAGATCCGTGATCACCTCGGCCTGCCGGGCGAACAGGTCGCGCATCGGGACGACGACCCGGCGCAGCTTCAGCAGCAGCCGTTTGAGACCGAAGGTCTGCTGCAGCTCCTTGCGGCCGCCGCCGGCGACGATCGCGTCCTCGAGGCTGTTGATCTCCTCGTCGAGATCGCTGAGGATCGGGAAATAGCTGTCCACGATCACGTCGATGATCTTGTAGACGTAGTAGCGCTCGGTCTTGGGCGCCGTCGAGTTCTGCAGCAGCGTGCGCACCTGGCGGAGATCCTGGAAGCGCTCGGAGTGCACCGTGACGATGAACTCGCCGCTGAGGTGGCAGTGCACCTCCTCCAGCGGGTGGTCGTTCTCGTCCTCGGGGTGCCGCTCGACGGCGCCCTGCAGCACCAGGAGCGCTCCGTCGCCGTAGACGTCGAGCTTGGGGCGCTGGCCCATCCGCTGGGTGTCCTCGATCGAGAGCGGATGCCAGCCGAGCAGGGTGCCGAGCCGCTGGATCTCGTCCGCGGAGGGGGAGACCAGGTCGAGCCAGAAGAACTCCTCCTGCGCGCGCATCTGCGCGATCAGCGATTCGTCGATGGTGTCGAGGATGCGCATGTCAGATCCAAGTGATCATCCAGTTGTGGGCCTGCCAGAACCACCACGGCACGGGCAGACCGATCCAGAGCGGGTAGAAGAACGCGCTCAGCAGCACGATCATCACCACGACGATCGCGACGGTGCGCTGGCCGGACTGCCGGCGGTGCCTCGGAGCGCTCCGGTGCCCGGCGATGTCCCGAAGCGCGAGCACGAGCGCGAGGATCAGGAAGGGCGTCATCACGACCGTGTAGAACTGGAAGATCGTGCGCTCGGGGAATGCCAGCCACGGCAGGTAGGTCGCCGCGAGGCCCACCAGCGGGATCGCGTAGCTCCACGGCATGGGGGAGCGCAGCACCAGCCCGCGCACGAACCGCACCAGCAGGTAGACGGATGCGGCGACGCCGAGGTACCAGATCAGCGGGTTCGGGATCGAGGTGATCGTGCCGATGCAATGATCCGTGCCGAAGCAGGGCGCATCCTGCCCGCCCACCCAGAACGCGGTGGGGCGGATCAGCAGCGGCCACTGCCATGCCGGGCTCGCATAGGGATGCGAGGAGGTCAGCCCGACATGGAACGCCAGGATGTCGGAGTGGTACTTGAACCACGACGTGAGCGCATTGTCCGTGATGTTCCGGTCGTAACCGCCCTTGGTGAGGAACCAGCCGCTCCAGGAGGCCAGATACACGGCCGCGGCCACCGGCACGAGCAGCGCGAAGCTCGCGAGGCCCTGCCGGATCACGGCATCCGTGGGCCAGAGCGCGACCCCTGCGCGGCGGCGGGCGAGTGCATCGGTGACGACGAGGTAGATCCCGGCCGCGGCGAGCACGTACGCGCCGGACCACTTCACCGAGGTCGCAGCCCCCAGGGCGAGCCCCGCGGCGATCACCCATGGGCGGCGCCAGAACACGCGGCCCCAGAGCGTCGGGTCATCGCCGCGCTCGTGGGAGGCGCGATCCTCGAGCCCTGGCATCGTCTGGCGCCGGTCGTACACGAGGAACAGGATCCCGAGCACGATGAAGAAGGTGAGGATCCCGTCCAGCAGCCCGATCCGGCTGAGCACGATGCCGAGCCCGTCGACGGCCATGAGCAGGCCCGCCAGGCTCGCGACCGTGACCGAGCGGGTGAGGGCCTTGGCGAGCAGGTAGACGACGAGCACGGTGAGCGTGCCGATGATGGCCGTCGAGATGCGCCAGCCGAAGCTGGATCCGGGGCCGGAGGCCGCGATGCCGAGCGCGATCAGCCACTTGCCGAGGGGAGGGTGCACGACGAAGGAGGCGGATTCCTCGAGCGCGCTCGTATCGCCCTTCACGAACAGCTCGTTCGCTCCGGTGCGCCACGTGCCTTCATAGCCCTGCACCCACAGCGACCAGGCGTCTTTGACATAGTAGGTCTCGTCGAACACGATCGCGTGCGGATGCCCGAGCCCTGCGATGCGCAGCACCGCTGCCAGGAGCGTGATGAGCAGCGGCGCGAGCCAGGACACGAGTCGGAGCCGGACCGGATCGCCGAGCCAGGCATCGCGCAACCGCTCCCAGGCAGTGGGACGGTCGTCGTGCCGGGCGTCGACGCCGGGCAGCAGAGGCGCGGTCACCCGCTCAGCCTATGCTGGGGCGGGTGATCATCCTCGCGGCCACTCCGATCGGAAACCTGGGCGACGCGTCCCGCCGGCTCATCGAGGTGCTGGAGAACGCGACGATCATCGCGGCCGAGGACACCCGCACCACGCAGCGGCTGCTGCAGGGGCTCGGCATCGCGAACCGGCCGAGGCTCATCGCGTTGCACGATCACAACGAGAAGGCCAAGGCCGCGGAGCTCGCCGAGGCGGCCGAGACCGAGGATCTCGTGGTGCTCAGCGACGCCGGCATGCCGACGGTGAGCGATCCCGGCTACGGGCTGGTCGCCGCGGCCGCCGAGCGCGGCGTGACGGTGACCGTGATCCCCGGTCCGAGCGCGGTGGTCTCCGCGCTCGCCGTGTCGGGCCTGCCCACGGACAGGTTCACGTTCGAGGGCTTCCTGCCGCGCAAGCCGGGGGAGCGCCGCTCGGGGCTGGCGGCGCTGGCGACGGAGCCCCGCACGATGGTTTTCTTCGAGTCGCCGTCGCGGCTGGCCGCGACGCTGGGCGACATGGCGGCCGCGTTCGGCGCTTCCCGCCGGGTGGCGGTGTGCCGCGAGCTGACCAAGCTCTATGAGGAGGTCCGCCGAGGCGGTGCGGCCGAGCTCGCCGCGTGGGCGGCTGAGGGCGTGAAGGGCGAGATCGTGGTGGTCGTGGAGGGAGCCGCGCCACGCGCGGTCTCACCGGAGGACGCGCTGGCCCAGGTGCAGGCGCTGGTCGCCTCGGGCGTGCGCCTCAAGGACGCCTGCGCCGAGGTCGCCGCCGCGACGGGCCTCGGCTCGCGCGACCTGTACCAGGCGGCGCTCGCCGCGCGCTGAGCCGTCGGGGCCCCGGGATTTCGGGAGAGCGTGCCCCGCCCTCACGCTGCGAGACCTGAAGGCGCTGCGGGTTTCCTCAGCGCCTTCAGGCTCTCGACCGTGCGAACGGCTCAGCCTGCGTCCGACCGGATCCCTCGCTGGGGATCCGCTGCAGCCGGGTCCGCCGGAGGGCGGAAGATCAGCGGCACGGGCACGCTGATCGTCGGCGGCAGCGTCAGCGCGGCGGGGGCGGGCGTCGGGTGCATCGCCGGTCAGCCGTTCTCGTTGCGTGCCGGCGTGGTCGCCGGCGGCACGGTGTCGACCACCGTCGTGGACATCGCCGTCAGGGTGGTCTGCTCCTCGCCGGCCGGCACGGTGCCCGCCGGGTAGAACCGGCGCTCGCCGATGACCTGGCCCGTGTCCGGGTCGATGATGATCTCCTGACGTTCGCCCGACCGCTGTGGTTCGTTGCGGCCGATCGCCACGCCGATCTGGCCGTCGAGGTTCGCGACACCGTCGGTCGACGTCGTGCCCGGGATCAGCGCGAGCGCCTCGAACAGGCGCGCGCGCACGGCCGCCGGTACCGGGTAGGTGCGCAGCAGATCCGTGATCCGGACGAAGTCGTCCTCCTCTCGACTCGCCGAACCGCCCTGATACTGCGCGTCGAAGTACGCGAGCGTCTCCGCGCCGGAGCCGGTCGGGATGGCGCTCAGATCCTGGGATGCCCAGGCACTGCCGTAGAACCGGCCCCCCGGAGCGTGGATCGTCTCCGTGGTGAACGCGCCGTCTCCCGTCTCCCCGTGCTCCCAGTCCCGGTACAGAGCCCAGTCGGCGCCCGCGTCGGACGGGATGTAGACGTCGACGTTCTGGATGTTCGACGGCGTCCGGGAGGTCGTCCCGCCGGCCCCGCCCTGGTAACCGGCCCAGTCCGCACGGATATGGAACTTCAGGTACTGCCCCGGCCCGGCTTCCGGGTCGCTGTAGGTGATCGCCTCGGCCGCGGCCTTGCGCAGCACGATTGCGGCAGCGCTCGCCGCTTCCGGATGCGGCGGGACCAGCACGCCGCCCACGACGACCGCGGCCGCGACGGCGGCTGCGGCGGTCAGGCCGACGGCGGCCCAGCGGATCGGGTGCCGGCGGCGTGGCGTGCGGGTCGCGGGTGTCTTCTCTGCCGCGTGGATCGCGGTCTCGAGCTTCAGGTACGCGGGAGCGAGCCGAGCCGCGTCGGGCTCGGCGACGTCGTCACGCAGACTGCGGAGCAAGGTCAGGTCGTCCATTTTCACCCTCCTCAGGTGTGGAGCGGAGCAGGCGCCGGGCGCGGTTCAGTCTCGACTTCACCGTGCCGACAGGGATGTGCAGGGCTTCGGCGATCTCGTCGTACGAGAGCTCGGCCCAGGCGAACAGCAGCAGGCAGTCGCGGTCCCCGGCGGAGAGCCGGCGGATCCGCCCGGCGAGACGTCCGACCGCGAGCTGCGCGTCCAGCGCCTCGTCGGGATGGTGCGTCGTCGCCGGCTCAGGCGCGCTGCGCTCCATCGCCTTCAGCACGCGCGCAGTGGCGATGCGGTGGCGGTGGATGAGGTTCGTCGCGATGCCGAACAGCCAGGGTCGGGCATCCTCCCGTGCGGGGTCGAACCGGGCGCGGCGCTGGAACGCGATCAGGAAGGTCTCGCTCGTGACGTCGTCGGCGACGACGTCACCGGCCCGTCGGGCCGCGTAGCGGTGCACCGATCCTGCGTAGCGGTGGAAGATCTCGCCGAAAGCCGACGGATCCGTCACCGATCTCGCGATCACCGTGTTGTCGTTGTTCACATCCTGTATTCCTCGGAGGGGTCGATCGTGTTCACGATTCTTCCGGTTTCGCTCCCGACCGGGTGGCGAACGCTGTGAGGACGGCAGGCGCGGGCAGGATGCTCGTCGTGGATGACGAGACGGTGGCCGCCGCGTACGATGCACGCGCGGCGGAATACATTGCGCTGATCGGGCGCATCGATCAGATGGAACGCGCCGACGTCGCGATGATCGGCCGGTGGCGGGATGAGACCGCGGGCAGGCTGCTCGACGCCGGATGCGGGCCGGGGCTGTGGACGGCGTTCCTGGCCGAGCCGGGGTCGCGACCGGGATCCGGCCGCGACGTCGTCGGCCTCGACCTGTCAGCGGAGTTCCTCACCGCCGCCCGCCAGCGGCATCCCGGGGTGCGGTTCGAGTCGGCGTCGTTCCGTGACCTGCCGTTCCCGGACGGCACCTTCGGCGGAGTGCTCGCCTGGTATTCGCTCATCCATCTCCCGCCGGACGAGCTGCCCGCCGTGCTCGGCGAGCTCGCCCGAGTGCTCGCGGTCGGCGGCCGGATCCTGATCGGCTACTTCGACGGCGAGCCGCGGGACCGGTTCGCACACGCGGTCGCCCCGGCCTACTACTGGTCGGCCGGGGCACTGACGCCGCTGCTCGAGAGCGTGGGGCTCCACGCCGCCCAGTCGGAGCGCCGCGAACGAGAGCCCGGCGCCGCCGGCAGCGTGCGCCCGCACGGCGCGATCGTCGCCGAGCGGCGCTGATGCACTGCCCGTCGTCATCGTCCGAACCGGCCCTCGCATCCCGCCTAGAATCGAACGCATGCCCGCAGGCGAGTCCTTCTACATCACCACGCCGATCTACTACCCGTCGGACGTGCCCCACATCGGGCACGGCTACACCAGCGTCGCCGTGGACACCCTCGCGCGCTGGCACCGCCAGTCGGG
>Ga0308169_10000209_pt1 | contig 109054 bp, 79 predicted proteins | sample PhyBR1_2_FD_202139 | JGI IMG/M metagenome (GOLD analysis project Ga0308169, IMG submission 202139) | Phyllosphere microbial communities from UC Gill Tract Community Farm, Albany, California, United States - DLSLSB.R1 | ecosystem: Host-associated > Plants > Phyllosphere > Unclassified | place...
CCTTACGAAACCCATCATCGCCGTTGAGGTACGCCTCGGCGACGGTGATTTTGAACTGCACTGAATACTTGCGCATGAGGACACTCCGAAAAGCCGGATTGGTGTCCAAGTTTTAGGGGTCAGTTCAGAATGGGTTTTCAGCCGATTGACGGTGGTATGCCTGGCTGCTTCAGCCTGATTTTCAGGCTGGCACAGATCCCGAACGCGGCACAAAACGTGTAGGAGCCGGCTTGCTGGCGAACCCGGTGTATCTGCCATAGAGATGTCGACTGACACGACTGGTTCGCCAGCAAGCCGGCTCCTACAGAATGAGTTTTCATCCGATTGACGGTGGTATGCCTGGCTGCAGCGGTGTTTGCCGGCCCCTACGTTTAATCCGAGGCAAGGTCTAACGACCTCTGCACGCTGCAACCCGCTTCAAACCCCAAATATTCAGGCATCAAGCTGCCGCTCGATCTCCGCAAACCCGGGCCGCTGCATCACGTCCGTCTGCACGCAGCGCTGTGCCAGCTGCTGCAACTGCGCAGTGTGCGGGTCGCTCGCCTCGCAACAGTCCAGCAATTCCCTCAACAGTATCCCGAAGGCCCTTACCTCGATGCGTTCCAGCCTGAGGCCGGTCTCAACGTCGGGATAAAACGCGGCTGCGCCAAAGTCGCCGAGCAACGTGTCGCCGTGTTCATTCCACAGAATATTGTGCGCGTACAGGTCACCGTGGTTGATACCGCGGGCGTGCAAGTGCCCGCAGGCGGCGGCGATTCCGGCAGCCATTCGCGTTACGCTCGACAGGCTGAGCTGCGTGCCGCCATAGGTGTCGCGGGTGCAGGATTCCAGGGTCGGCGGGCGGGCGAGGGGCATGAAGGAGGGCGCAATCAGTTCCAGGACCAGACCCCGTACGGCCTGCGGATGGTCTTCGATCTGCCCGAGCACCGGGATCAAATGCGCATGCCGACCCGCTGCGATACACGCCTGCATCTCGTTCAACGGCGAACCGTCGCTGGTGACGTCGCCCTTATACAGCTTCACCGCCACGTCGATTGCCGGGGTGACGTCGTCTGCGCGCCACACTGCCTGTTGAATCACCCCGGAAGCGCCTTCTCCCAGTACCTGTTGCAGCGTCAACTGCTGCCAGGGAATCTGCCGGACCGGCGCCCTGGTATGAATGTCGTTCAGCGGGTTGCCGGCGAAGGCCAGCCAGGCCAGCGCAGGCATATCCAGCAGCCAGCGCGGCAGCTCATGCAGTTGATTGACCGCGATGCGCAGTAATTCGAGGCGCTGGCAGCCGGCCAGCGATTCAGGCAATTGTCTCAGCCGATTGCCGGCAAGCATCAGTTTTTGCAGCTGCGCGCACCCTCCGATGGCGTCGGGCAGTGTTTCGATGCGGTTGTCCGTCAGCACCAGCGAGCGCACGTTCGGCGGCAGGGCGCTGGCGGGCACTTCGACGATCTGGCAGGCCTTGAAACCGACGAAAAACAATGCCTCGCACTGGCCCAGGCATTCGGGCAAGCGGGTGAAAGGATTGTTGGAGCAAAACAGGACTTTCAGGTGCTTGAGGCGATGCAGATCAGCCGGCAATTCAGTGAGCTGGTTGCCACTCAGATCAAGCACCTCCAGCGAATCGGCCAGGCTGAAGATTTCCTCGGGGAATGTGCTGAGGCCGTCTTTGAGGGTAAGCCGCGTGACGCCGGCCAGTTTGCCGGAACGCAGGTCTGCAAGGGTATGCATGGGGGGAAGGGCACCTATGATCGATGAGCCGGCATGATAGCGGCTCATCGTCCTGCGCGCTCGGCCGGTGAGGCCGTTACCGCAGCGCAACCATGCGCGGCACCCTGCGCGGCAGTTGTGCCGTTCGGGCAATCAGCTCAGGCAGCGGTCCAGCAATTGATGCACGCGTTCAAGGCTCGGCGCCGATTCGGCATACAGAATGCGGTAAACCATCGGTGCCACCACGGCGTCGACCAGATCATCTGCCGAAGGGCTGTGTTCGCCGCGCTCCCGGGCGCGGTCGATGATGATCTGCAGCTGGTCGCGCACTATGTTCAGGCATTTGCCCGAGCACAGCGTGGCACTGCTCGCAACCACGTCGCGCATCATTTCCCGGCCTGGGGCGGAATTGGTTTCTTCAAGATAGACCTCGACCCACGTGCGCAGGTCATCGCGCAGGTTGCCGCAATCGACGGGTTCGTCCGGGCGCAGGCGTTCGACAGCGGCGTCGGCCAACAACGAGGTCAGGTCACCCCAGCGCCGGTAAATGGTCGACGGCGTGACGCCGGCACGGGCCGCAATCATGGGCACGCTGAGGGCAGAACGCTCTTGCTCTTGGAGCAAGTCGCGCACGGCTGCGTGAATCGATGTCTGCACCCGCGCACTGCGGCCGCCGGTGCGAATGCCTTCTTTGATAGCCATGGTGCGGACCTTAACACAAAGTATTTGCTTTAAGCGGAAGCTGATCGCACACTCCAAACGCTAATTCATAGCTTTTGTGGCGTGCTTTTTTGGGAGAGTGTACCCGTGTCTGATTCTTTGCAGTACCCGCATGTCGATGGCCGGAGGCGCAGTCACCTTGGATTTCTGGCGTTCGTGCTGCTGTGTTTCTTCGCGGCCTCCAGTGCGCCCACTCCGCTTTACCACCTCTATCAGCAGGCCTGGGGGTTTTCGTCGGCGCTGCTGACGATCATTTTTGCGGTTTATGCGTTGAGCCTGCTGGCCACGTTGCTGGTGTTCGGCTCGCTGTCGGATTACCTCGGCCGGCGACCGGTCATCTTCCTTGGGCTGCTGCTGGAAATCGTCTCGATGCTGGTGTTCATCACTGCCACCGATGTCAGCGGGTTGATCCTCGCCCGGGTGCTGCAAGGCGTGGCGACGGGGATCGCGACCAGTGCGCTGGGCGCGGCGATGCTCGACAGCGACGCCCGGCAAGGCCCGCTGCTCAACAGCATCACACCCATGTTCGGCATGGCGTTGGGCGCTCTGGGCACCAGCGCGCTGGTGGCGTATGCACCACTGCCCATGGCCCTGGCTTACGGGCTGCTGCTGACGGCGTTCGTGGGGCAGGCGCTTTACCTGCTGCGTGTGGCCGAAACGGTGACACCGCAGCCCGGCGTTCTAAAAACGTTGAGACCCAGGCTGGCGGTGCCGGCCCAGGCGCGGTCGATGCTGTTGTTGGTGCTGCCGGCGGACATCGCCGCCTGGGCGCTGGGCGGGTTTTTCCTGTCACTGTCGCCTTCTTTGCTGGCGGCAGCCACGGGCTCGACGTCGGTACTCAATGGCGGATTCGCGGTGGCGGCGCTGACCATCAGTGGCGCCTTGTCCATCCATAGCCTGAGGCTGCGGGCGCCCCGGCTGGCTTTGCTGGTTGGCTGCAGTTTTCTGGCAATCGGGGTGTCGGTGATCCTGGCGGCCGTCAATCTTGGCTGGCTGTGGTTGTTTTTCACGGGGGCGGTGGTCGCCGGGGTCGGCTTCGGCGCCAGCTTTCTTGGCGCCTTGCGCCTGCTGCTGCCGCTGGCGCACGCCCACGAGCGGGGCGCATTGATGGCGGCTTTTCTGGCCCTGAGTTACCTGGCCTTTTGCGTGCCGGCATTGATTGCGGGGGTTTCGATTAAAGCGGCGGGGCTGGTGACCACCACCAACGTCTACGGTGGGATGGTGGTCCTGCTGGCCTTGTCGGCACTGGCCGGCCTGCTGGTCCAACAGGCCGGCCGCACCCGAGTGGCGTGAGTGGGGTTAGCGGTTGTGACGCAGGATCGAGAAGTTCAGGGCGGCGGCAACGGTCAGCCACACCAGATAAGGGAACAGAATCAGCCCGGTGATGAGGTCCAGCTGAATCGCCATCACCACCATGGCCGCTACTACCAGCCAGAGCGCCACGATGATGACCATCCCGGCGAAGATCCGGTGGGCACCGAAGAATACCGGCGTCCACAAGGTGTTCAGCGCAATCTGCGCGGCCCACAAGGCCAGCACGGTCTGGCTGCCGGGGATGAGGGTCAGGCGATAACCGGCCCACGCCAGTAATAGATAAATGGTCGTCCAGGCCACCGGAAACAACCAGTTGGGCGGGGTGAAGCGGGGCTTTTGCAGCCCGTCGTACCAACTGCCGGGCTGGAAGAGGATGCCGGTGCTGCCGGCAGCGCAGCAGGCGATGAGGAAGATGTAAAAAGTCATGTGGGGTCCTTTGCTGAAACCGTTGGGTTGCCGACCGCTCGGCCGTCTCAGCATTGGATGCGTCTGCGCGGGAAAGGTCCGCGCGAACGTGGATTAGTTCTGCTCGGCCAGTTGACGAAGGCGGTCTTGCACCGCGTCGTCGAAGATCATGTAAAGCGCTTCCACATCGGCCGGGCGCAGGCGCTTGGTCGTTTCCAGGCCGAGGATAAAGCTGATCTCCATGGCGCCCTCGCGTTCGAGGTCTTCCTTGGTGGTGGCGGCGTTCAGCGCGCGTACCAGATCGTCGATCGGCCCCTGAATGGGTTTCGGGAGCCTTAGTGCAGCAATTCGCTCTTGGGGCATTGCACAGTCCTGGGTATCGGGTGGGGCGGCGAACCGAAAGGCGGTGAGCCCTGGAGCCTGGGATAGGCGCGTATTGTGGCCGAGTTACGGCGCAGATCCCACCCGAGGAAACAAAATAGTGAACGGCCGGGAGGGAGTGAATGCCGCCGCCGATGTCGGGTAGGTATCGCTCAAGTTACAAACGAACGCGCCGACACCCTGTTCAGGAAGCCCGCACTCACTCGAACAGGGACGTGACATGTCAGCGATTTCTTCTGTTAGCCCGGCGCCATTGGCGTTGATGACCCAGCCGGTCACCAGGCCGGTCGCCACCGTGGCGGTGAATGACACCGCCGTACCCGGTCAGTCGGCGAGCTCGCCGTCGACGGTGGTCATGCTCGGTCAGGACACCGCCGTCAGCGACGCGCTGACCTACAACGTTCGTGGATTGATGCCCGATGCCATCGTGCCGCCGGCGTGGGAGTACTCGCGGCAGGATAAAGTGTCGGTCGTCATGACGGGCAATTTCGGCACCTCGGCGACTGCGGGCCGTTTCCAGGGCCTGGGCGCGACCTTGCTCAGCCAACTCGCCCAGACCGGCCAGAATATCTCCCAATCCGTGCTGCGTTCGTCTACCGGCAAAGCGCTGGAACCCTCGGAACTGGAAGCCGCGCAGAACCGGTTGCACAGCAATCCGGCCAACAGCATCAGCCTGACGCTGCAAACCGCGAGCGGCAAAACCATCGAATTGAGCCTTTCCAGCCAGGACGATGGCCTGGCGGTGCAGGCGCAGGTCAGCGGTGGCGCACTCACGGACGAGGAAATGAGCGCACTGGGTGCCATGGCTGACGGCTTCCAGTCAGCCATTGACGGGCTCACCTCCAAGCCGCCGACGCTCAAGCTGGATGCGCTGACGCAGTTCGACGCGAAGGCTTTTGCGTCGGTGGACCTGAAAACCTCGCTCAAACTTGAGGACGGCAGCGCCCAGACCCTGGCGCTGCACGCCGATGCCGACCGGCGCTCGGTCAGCATGAGCGGCGCGCTGGGCAATCTGGATCTGTCGGTGGACCTGAAGAACGCAGCCGTCCGCGGTGACAGCGCTCAGCAGGATAAGGCGCTTGCCGGTTACGTCAGTCAGATCGAGTCGGCCCGCAAACGCGGTGACGGTGACGCGAAGTTGCTGTCGATGTTCGAGGACGCTTTCAAGACGCTGCACAGCCATTACCCGGATACCCGGGTCTCCGCCGCCGCCCAGACCGTGAGTTCGATCGAACTGACCGACACGGATCACGGCCTGTTGACGGGCCTCGGCGACTTCACTGCATCGGTCAGCGAGAAAAGCGTGGAGGGCAACCCGGGTCGCCCGGGCGAGCTGGACACCTTCGCGTATACCTTGTCGCAGACCACGCAATCCAAAGGCCGCGATCAGCTCAACCGGACGATCATGCAGGACCAGCAGTCGTCACTGGTCGCCAGCTATCACAAGGCATTGCCTGGTGCGCGCAAGCTGGAGCTGACCACCGATCCCGCGACGCAGAATTATCTGTACTACCAGATCAGCGATCAGGCCAGCAGCAAAACCAGCATCGGCTATGAAAAGGGCGCACTGGTGGATGCGACGTTGAGCCAGTCTGCGAGCCAGTCGACGCGGATCTCCAAATACGTGATGGGTCGCCTGGAGTCAGACACGCATACACCGGTTTCGCGTTCTAAATCCCAAAGCTTCCTCAGCGTGCTGCAGCAAGCGTTGCAGCAGGACAAGGAAGCCAGGCAGGGTCGAGGCGTCTCCACGTTGGACGCCACTCTGGCCAGCCTCCATGCGAAGGTGTTGCTGCAGAGCGAGCCCTCGAACCTTATGTAGGACCGCGTGCCACCTGCAATCTCCCTGACTACCAAGTGTAGGACCGGCTTCAGCCGGGAAGGCGTCGGGAAGTACACCTGCGCTGCTGCGGCGCGGCGCAATCAGTCTTCCCGGCTAAAGCCAGTCCTACAAGACCGCGTGCAGTCTGCCATTTCCCTAACCACATGCAACTCCAAGTGTGGACCGGCTTCAGCCGGGAAGGCGTCGATGGGTACACCTTTGCTGCTGCGGCGTGGCGCGATCAGTCTTCCCGGCTAAAGCCGGTCCCACAGGGCCGCGTGCGACCCTCATGGCCAAGCCAGTCCTGCAAGGCCGCATGCAGCCTGCCGTTTCGCTGACTGCCTGCAATTCCAATAGTAGGACCGGCTTCAGCCGGGAAGGCTTCGGTGGGTACTCCTTCGCTGCTGCGGCGTGGCGCGATCAGTCTTCCCGGCTAAAGCCGGTCCCACAGGTCCGCGTGCGACCCTCATGGCTAAGCCGGTGCCACCGGTCCGCATGCGACCTGCCATTTCACTGACTGCATGCAACTCCAATTGTGGGACCGGCTTCAGCCGGGAAGGCGTCGGTGGGTACACCTTCGCTGCTGCGGCGTGGCGCGATCAGTCTTCCCGGCGAAAGCCGGTCCCTCAGGTCCGCATGCAACCCTCATGGCTAAGCCAGTCCCACAGGTCCGCATGCAACCTTCATGGCTAAGCCAGTCCCACAGGTCCGCATGCAACCCTCATGGCCAAGCCAGTCCTGCAGGGCCGCATGCAGCCTGCCGTTTCACTGACTGCAGGCAACTCCAATTGTGGGACCGGCTTCAGCCGGGAAGGCGTCAGCAAGCGCGCCGTCGCTGTTTGGGGTGACGCAGCGGGTCGATGTCCGGAATCATTGCAGATCTGACATTGCCGGGCTTGGGCATGGCCTCTACACTCGCGTCAATCCACTAGATGACTGGTCTACTCAGTCATGTAGATGACATGACGTCTTCGCCAAACCGCCGATCAAAGCGGCGTCCGGCTTTCACAAGATCTCGGTCGACCCCTTTGCCGCCGCTGACCCAGTGCGCGAAACCCTTTCGACTTTTTGGAGTTACAACTCATGCCGAACCAACCTCTGCTCACCCATGTCACCCTCGGCCGACACGTGCTTAAAAACCGTATCGCCTTCCCGCCGCTGACGCGTCAACGGAGCCTGCAGCCGGGCAATATTCCGTCGGACCTCATGGCCACCTATTACCAGCAGCGTGCATCGGCCGGTTTCATGATCACCGAAGGCACGCAGATCGAGCCGCGCGGGCAGGGCTACGCCTGGACCCCGGGGATCTACACGCCGGAGCAGGTCGAAGGCTGGCGCAAGATCACCGACGCGGTGCATGCCGAAGAGGGCGTGATCTTTGCCCAGCTGTGGCACGTGGGCCGGGTTTCGCACCATGCCTTGCAGCCCGATGGCGAGGCCCCGGTTGCCCCGTCCGCCATCGCTGCGGCCAATGCCAAGGCATTCATTGAAACCGCGCCAGGTGCAGGGCAGCTGGTCGTGCCGCCGGTACCGCGCGCGCTGAGCGTTGAGGAAATCCGCGAGCTGGTGGAGCTGTACGCCCAGGCCGCCAAAAATGCGATCGAAGCAGGCTTCGACGGTGTGGAGATTCACGCGGCGAACGGTTATCTGGTCAACCAGTTCATTTCCGAGCACTCCAACCACCGTGAAGACGAATACGGCGGCTCGCTGGAAAACCGCCTGCGTTTCCTGCGCGAGATCGTCACGGCTGTGGCTGACGCCGTCGGCGGCGATCGCCTGGGGGTGCGTTTTGCGCCACTGTTTGCCAGCACGGATGAAGAGCGGGTTTACATCGGCCTGGTGGAAAGCGATCCCCATCACACCTACCTGGAAGCCATCAAGGTCCTCGAGAACGCTGGCGTGGCCTACGTCTCAATCGCCGAAGCCGACTGGGACAACGCCCCCGAGCTGCCGGAGACCTTCCGCAAAGCCGTTCGCGAGGGCTTCAGCGGGCGCATCATCTACGCCGGCCGATACACGGCAGAGCGTGGCAATCGCCTGATCGATGCCGGCCTTGCCGACCTGATCGCGTTTGGCCGTCCTTTCATCGCCAACCCGGACTTGCCAGCGCGCATCGCCAACGGTTGGACGCTGAACCCGGTCAACCCGGCCACCCTGTACGGCGGGACGGAAGAGGGCTACACGGACTACCCGACCTACACCGAATAAATGAGCCACAGCGGCAGCGCCTCCCCGGCGCTGCCCGGTTCATCAACACGCTGATGCGCTGAACGCGGCCGAACCCCTGTCCGGCGGCTCAGCGCATGTAGGCCTCGTAAAACGCCGCCGTTGCCAGATTCTTGTCCTTGGCCTCGAACATCACGTCGAAGCGGTCCAGAAACTCGGTGACGTACAGGTTGGTCCAGCGGTTCCACATCTGCGCACTGTGGGCGTACAGCTCGCGTTTCGGGATGACCTGCAGCAGCGCATCCATTTCCAGCTTCGCATCGGCAGCAAAGCCCAGCTCCTGCAAACGCTCCTGTGGCTGCGAGTAATGCATCGCCGGGCGCACGCCGCGCCAGCTCTCGACAATCCGCTGGACACGCTCCGAGTCGGGCGCGATGTAGTCGTTCTCGTTGATCCAGCAGTGATGTACGTCCAGCACCACCGGGGCCAGGTCCGCCAGCCCGAGGCAATCGTCCACCCCGTAGGTTTTCTCTTCGTTTTCGAACGTGATGGTGTTGCGCGCCTCTTGCGACAGCCGTGGCCATATCGCTCGAATACCGTCGGCACCCAGGCGCCCGGCGATGTGCACGTTGCATTTGAAATCCTGAAACTGCCGCCCGTACCCCATCATGCGGATCATGTCGGCGTGGTACTCGAACTCGGCAATGCTGTTCTCCACCACCTCGGGGCGATCGGACCCCAGTACGCAGAACTGGCCCGGGTGCATCGACAGGCGAATCCCCGCATCGCGCGCGGCGTTGCCGATGGCCGCAAAGCCGCCAATCAGGACGTCCTGAACCTCGGGCTGCCGGTAGAACGCGCTGACTTTCGGGTGGCTGTAAAACGGCAGCAGATCACTGCTCAGACGCAACATGCGCAGCGCCGGCGGCAAAGTTGCCACGTAGGCGAGCAGGGCCAGTTGGGCCTTTAGGTTGTGTGAGACCACCTCGAGCAGCCGCGCCCGAGCGACTTCTACGGCCACGCTGTCCATCCAGCGCAGGGTGGTGGTACGCGGGTTGAGCGCCGACTCGATCACTTTCAGCTCGCTCAGCGCCAGGCTGCGCTGCGGGTGGCGGTACTGGCATGCAAATCCGATGCGTGCTGTAGACATGGCTTTTCCTCATCTCAAAGCAGGCTCAACGGTACTGAACCCCAAACAAACACGGCGAGCCAGGCTCGCCGTATTTCACCAGACCGGGCCGTCAGCTGCGTGTGGCAACCTCGTCCAGGTGTTCCAATAGCGCCAGCGGGTCTTCATAGACGCGCAGCGCGCCGGCACGTTCCAGTTCGCTGGTGTCGTAGCCGCCGGACAGCAGGCCGATGCCCGTCGCCTTGCAACGGCGCGCCGCCAGCATGTCCCAGATGGCGTCACCAATGACCAGACAGTCTTCGATTTTTGCGCCGATTTTTTCAGCTGCGGTCAGGAACAGGTCCGGGTCAGGCTTGCCATGGGTGACGTCGGTGCGGGTCACCAGATTGATCTGATCGGGCTTGAGGTCCAGCGCTTTGAGGTTGATCTTCGCCGTGTCCATCTCGCCGCTGGTGGCGATGCACCACTCAAAGCCTTCTTTGGTCAGGGTTTGCAGCAACTCAACGGCGCCTGGCAGTGCAATGATCTGGTCCTGGGTTCGCTCGTAGGCCTCGGCGTGTTTTTCGCTCAGGCGTTTGGCCTGGGCTTCGCTGATCTTCATGCCCGTTTCGCGGGACAGCATGGTCAGCATCAGCCCGCCGCTCATGCCGATCTTGCGATGGATTCGCCACATGGCCAGGGGAATGTTTTCCGAATCGAGGGCTTCTTTCCAGGCGGTGACGTTCTGGTAGACGCTGTCGGTCAACGTGCCGTCCAGGTCAAACAGGAAAGAGGTTTTAGGTCGCATGGTGATGCTCCGTGGTTACAGGTGTCATCCGCTGACAATGAACGTGAAAGTGGGCTCGCCCGGCAGTACCGGGCGGCCCGTTTGGTATGACCGGTCAGTCGATACGCGGGTGCTGTTGAACGAGGTTTTCGCGCTTGGCCTGCAGCTCGGCGATCTGTGTGTCGATGTCTTCGATCTTCTGTTCGATGTTGTCGTGATGCTCCTGCAGCAGCTCGCGCGCTTCATTGAGGTCCGAAGCGGCAGGGGCGGCGCCACGCAAAGGCTTGTTGGCGGTCTCTTTCATGGTCAGACCGGTGATCAGGCCAATCACCGCCACGACCATCAGGTAATAGGCGGGCATATACAGATCGTTGGTGGTCTCGACCAGCCAGGCCACCGCCGTTGGCGTAATACCCGCGATCAGCACCGAGACGTTGAAGGCACTGGCCAGTGCGCTGTAACGAATGTGGGTGGGGAACATCGCCGGTAGCGTTGACGCCATGACGCCAATGAAGAAGTTGAGGATCACCGCGATGATCAACAGGCCGGCGAAGATAAGACCCAGCTGGCCGCTGTTGATCAGCTTGAAGGCCGGAATCGACAGCAACAGCAGCGCGATACTGCCGGCAATGATGAAAGGCCGACGGCCGATCTTGTCGCTCACGAAACCAATGATTGGCTGCACGAACAGCATGCCGACCATGATCGCGACGATGATCAGCACCCCGCGATCCTCGCTGTAATGCAGGTTGTGCGAGAGGTAGCTGGGCATGTACGTCAGCAGCATGTAGTACGTGACGTTGGTGGCTGCGACCACGCCGATGCAGGTCAGCAGGCTGCGCCAGTGTTTGGTGGCCACTTCCTTGAACGACACTTTAGGGCCATGGGCCAGACCTTCGCGGTCGCCTTGCTCCAGCTTCTCGACGTGCTGTTGGAAGGCCGGGGTTTCTTCCAGCGCGTTACGCAGATAAAGCCCGACCATCCCCAGCGGCAGCGCGAGGAAGAACGGCAAGCGCCAGCCCCACTCAAGAAACTTCTCCTCACCGATCACCGAAGAAATCAGCACCACAACGCCGGCGCCCAGCACGAACCCGGCGATCGAGCCGAAGTCGAGCCAGCTGCCGAGAAACCCGCGCTTGCGGTCAGGGGCGTATTCGGCGACGAAGATCGACGCGCCGGTGTATTCGCCACCGACCGAAAAGCCCTGGGCCATCTTCGCCAGCAGCAGCAGGATCGGCGCCCAGATGCCAATCGACTCATAAGAGGGGATAAGGCCGATGGCAAAGGTGCTCAGCGACATGATCACGATGGTGGCGGCGAGCACTTTCTGCCGTCCGTACTTGTCGCCGATGGCCCCGAAAAACACGCCGCCAATGGGGCGGATCAGGAACGGCACCGAGAAGGTCGCCAGCGCGGCAATCATCTGCACGCTGGGGTCGGCGCCGGGGAAGAAAATCTTGCCCAGTGCATAGGCCACGAAGCCGTAGACGCCGAAGTCGAACCATTCCATTGCGTTGCCCAGGGCGGCGGCGGTGATGGCCTTCCGCATCTTGGCGTCGTCGACGATAGTGATGTCTTGCAACCCGATCGGGTTGACGGTCTTCTTGCGTGATCTCATATCAATCTCGGCAGCTTGAGTGTCGTGGTGCAGAAAATCCATGCCGGTGTCCGGCAAGCGAAGGCGCGGGACGCTGCATGCTGTAGTGGTGTCGGAGGGGTGTGCTGCATGAGAGCGGGCGAAGCGGCAAATAATTCATCAAAGGGGCTGGTTTTTTCGCAACACTGTGCAAATGAATGGCAAACGAACCTTTTCAGCGTTCAAATGTCTTCGATAAGCTTGGATCCAATAAACTCAGCTTATTAAGCTCAGACAGGCGGTAGAGTGAGCCTATTGCATTAGTGATGGCTCAATGACATATTCACTCCCGTCATCCACCCACCCCCACGTGAAAAAAATGCGCCCCTTTAAGTCACTTGTTGCAGCTTGCGTGCTGATCAGCGGGTGCAATGGAATGCCCACCGCGTTTAACCAGGATCCTGTTTTTGACCAAGCGTTCGTCGTCCACTCCGGCGCACCGTTGCCTTATCTGTTGATGGGCACCGCGATCCAGTGGAACGAAGATTACGCCGTCACCGTCAAGCACATTCCGTACATCCCGGGCGCAGTGTTTCAGGGGCAGGGCGATGTGCAGTTCTTTAAGCACAAGGCAGATCACGTGCCGATGTGGCGCTCGTACCAGCCGGGCGAAGAGCTGACTTCCGTGGGCTTCAATTCTGCTTACATGTCGGTGAAAGGCAGCGGCCATGCGCTGCCGGCCATGGTTCGTCTGGACGCCAAAGAAGGCAACGTGATGTATGGCACCCATGATGGCCCGGTGGCAAAGGGCATGTCGGGCGGTCCGGTTTTCGCGGCAGACGGCAAGGTGGTGGGGATTACCGTGGCACTGCTGACCTCCAGCGACCTGGCCAAGATCAAGCGCCCGGACCTGGCCACCCAGCCACGTGTCAGCATTTTCATGCCGTACAACGAAATCAATCGCGAGTGGACCCGCTACACGGCGCAGCTCAAGGCTGCCACGCCGGCAGCGGTTCATCTGGCGACGAACTGATCAACGCTCGCGCAAGGCTTCGCGGGCTCGGTTCAGCGGCTTGATGAGGTAATCCAGCACGGTCTTCTCGCCCGTGCGGATGTCCACGGTGGCGATCATCCCGGGGACGATGGCAAAGGTTTTGCCCGCCTTGTTGCGCAGCACGTCCGAGTCCGTGCGGATGTACACGCGGTAGTAGAAAATCTCCGGTTTGACCTCATCCTGAATCGTGTCCGGCGAAATGGTCACCACCTTGCCGTCCAGGCTGCCGTAGATGGAGTAGTCATAGGCCGTGATTTTCACTTTGGCCTGCTGCTCGGGATGAATGAACGCGATGTCACGTGGCGAGATGCGCGTCTCGATCAGCAGTTGCTCATCCAGCGGGACGATCTGCATCAGCTGGCCGTTGGGCGGCACAACCCCACCGATGGTGCTGACTTGAATGTCTTTGACGATGCCCCGCACCGGCGATCGCAGGGTCAGACGTGACAGCGAGTCACTACGGCCGCGAATCACCGCGGACAGCATCTGCGCCTCGGCATTGGCCTTGGCCAGGTCTTCGCGGGCATGCACCATGTACTCCGAGCGCGCCTCGCTGGCCTTGAGTTCAAGCTCCGACCGCTGACGGTTCAGGCGCAGGACTTCGACCCGACTCGATGCGCCGATTTTCGCCAGGTTCTCGGTGATGGCCAGCTCACTGCGCACCAGTTTCAGCGAACTCTCTATACCGGTGAGCGTCTCGCTCAGGCCCTTGCGTCGGGCGTTGAACAAGTCGGTTTCGGCGCGTCGCAGCTCGGGGTATTTGTCCAGCGACGCATCGAAGACCAGCGCCTTCTCGCTGACCTCGGCCTGCAGCCGGTTGACACTGGCCAGCGCGGCCCGGTATTTCGCCTCGCTTTCGCCGACGTTGGATTCACTCTTGACCGCATCCAGTTGCGCAAGCACCTGGCCACGCTCGACCAGCGTGCCTTCGCTGACGTTCAGCTCCTTGATGATCCCGCCCTCCATGGACTGAATCAGCTGCTCTTTGGAGGTGGGCACCACTTTGCCGGTGCCGGTGGACACTTCCACCACCTGAAACCACGCCGCCCAGGCCAGAAAGCACGCCAGCATCAGCGCGCAGACCCAGATCACCCGCACGCCACCGGCGATGCTTCGTTCGTCCTGGCCGTCGAGGTAGGACACCTGATCGGCAAGCCTGGGCGTCTGCCCGGTTGTCAGTGCGTTCATGCCTTCGCTCCTTGCGGTTGCTTGAGTCGGGTGAGGGCGGCGTCGCGCTGGTCGTCGATCACCACCCGGCCGTTGTCCAGCACGATGATGCGTTCCACCAGTTGCAGGATGCTCACCCGGTGGGTGGCGACGATCAGCGTTCGGCCCTGGCACCAGGTGGACAGTTTTTCCAGCAATTGCCGCTCGGTGATGTCATCCAGCGAGGCGGTGGGTTCGTCCAGCAGCAGGGTCTGCGGCTGGCGAATCAGCAGGCGCGACAGCAACAGGCTCTGGCGTTGCCCGCCGGACAACCCCAGACCACCCTCCAGAATCAGATGGTCCATGCCTTTAGGCAGTTGCCGCACGAACTCCAGCGCGCCGGTGACTGCCAGCGCGGCGATGATTTCCTGGTCGCTGGCCTGACCTGCGCCGAGGGTCAGATTGTCGCGCAGCGTGCCGTGAAACAGCCGCGCCTGTTGCGACATCAACCCGACGTCCCGGCGCAGGTCGGCCGGGTCGATGTGGGCGAGGGCGATGCCGTCCAGGCTGGTCTCGCCGGTGGCCAGGTCCATGGCGCCGGCCAGCGCCTGCAGCAGCGTGGATTTGCCGGCGCCGTTGCGACCCAGCACGGCGATGCGCTCACCGGGACGGATGGTCAGGTTGATGCCACTCAGCGCAGGCGAGGCCTCTTCGCTGTATTTGAACCCGGCCTGGCGCAACACGTAATCGCCACGGATCGACGGCAAGTGCACGCGCTGGCTGCCTTCGGGGTGATCAACCGGCATCTGCATCAGGCGATTGAGCCCTTGCAATGCCACCTTGGCCTGCTGCCAGCGAGTCAGCACGTGGGTGAGTTGCGCCATCGGCGCCATCATTCGCGAGGCCAGCATCGACGCCGCCACCAGGCTGCCGGTGGTCAAATCGCCGGCGATCACCATCGGCGCGCCGAACACAATGACCACGGCAAATACGGCGCCCTGCACGTTTTGCGTCCAGGCGACCAGGCTGTTGGTCAACGAACGCAGCTTCAAGCTGCTGTCGGCCGAGGCGGCGTTGTAGTGATTCCATTGCTGCTGGAAACGCTGCTCGGCCTGCAGCGCCTTGATATCGTCCATGCCCTGCACAGTCTCCACCAGCATGGCGTTGCGCAACGCCGCTTCGCGCATCGAGGCATTGGCCAGCCGCGCCAGCTTGCGTTGAGCAAGGAGACCGGGCAACACCATCGCCACCAGCGCGATCAGCGGAATCAGCACCAGCGATCCGCCGATCAGATAAAACACCAGCAGGAACAGGAAGAAGAACGGCATGTCCGCCAGTGCCGTCGCCGTGCTGGAGGTGATCAGGTCTCGTATCTGCTCCAGCTCGCGCAACTGCGAGATGAACGAGCCGGTGGATTTCGGTCGCGCGGAGTTGCGCAGTCGCAAGGCATGGCCGAACACCAGGTCTGACACGCGCAGGTCGGCACGCTTGCCCAGCACGTCGGTGATGCGCAGGCGCATGATGCGCATGACGAAATCGAACACCAGCGCCAGCATCACCCCGCCGAACAGCACGTAGAGGGTCGGCAACGACTCGGCCGGGATCACCCGGTCGTAGACCTGCATGGAGAACAGCACACCGGCCATGCCCAGCAGGTTGGCGACCAGCGACGCCAGCATCACCTGGCCGTAAGGGCGCAAGTCGCTCAGCACGATGCGCCGGAACCAGTGCTCGTCGTAGGGTTTGATGTAGTCGTCGGTGCGCACATCGCTCAGTGGCTGAACCGGCCGCAGCACCACCGTGCGCAGCGCCTGCTCGGCCAGTACGCCGGGGTCGATGCGGCTTTGCAGCCCCTGGTCGCCGCTGTAGGCGATGCCCAGTTCGCCTTGTTCGCCAACGCTTTCGATGACACCGACCTGGCCATCGCGCATCTGCACCAGCAATGGCGTGCGCCAGCGCGACAGGCTTTTTCGGTCGTATTGGGCGAACTTGACGCTTAACCCGGCTTGGCGCGCCATGTGCCGAACCACTTCTTCAACCCGGCCCTCGCTGTGGACCGAGACCAGGCGAATGCTTTCCGGTGAAACGTCCAGGCGGTAATGCCGCGCCACCTTGAGAATGGCTTCGAGCCAGGGCGAGTAGTCGGCGCGCTCGGGGCCTGCCGATGGAGCAGCATCCTGAGGGATGACGATGGTCTCGGTCATGGCAGGATCTCCACGTGCTGGATGGTGCTGTGGTCGATGCCGAACGCACGGCGCAGGGCACCGCTGTTATACAGGCAGTCGATTTGCAGACGGCGCAGGTCGGCCTGGGTGTTGGCCAGATCGAAGCGGGACTGATGAATTTCCTGTTCGGCGTTAAGCAGGTCGAGCAGCGGCCGCGTGCCCAGCTCCAGATACTGCCGGCCATACAACTCACGCGCCTCGGTGATGCTGGTCTGCCGCGATTCAAGGGAGCTGAGCCTGCGCGTCAGGCCAGCCGTTTGCGCCTGCGCTTCGCCCAGCCCCTGGCGGGCCTGCAAGCGTGCGGCGTCTTCGGCCGAATCAGCCGCTGTCAGCGCGTAGCCGGCGGCACGGCTGCGAGCACTGGTAGCGCCCCCTTGGTAGATCGGCACTTCCAGATTGAGGAAGATTCCGGCCTGAGTGCGATTGATGGTCGAGTTCTGGTCGTCGTAATGGTCGTCCAGGTATTGGTTGATCGACGGCTGCAACGACAGTGTCGGGTAGGCCTCGGACTTGGCTTGGGCCAGCTCGGCCTGAGCCTGATTGCGCTGGGCCGCTGCTTGCAGCACGGCGGGAAGGGCGTCGGTGATCACCGGCGCGTTACAGGCATTGTTCATTGAAAGGCTGGAGCTGTCGCTGACCTGGGGCGGTGTCTGCCGACCGAGCAGGTTGGTCAAGGTCGACTGCCAGCGCGCATACAGCGCTTTGTACTCCTGCAACGTGGCCATCGCGCCTTCGGCCCGGGATTGCGCCTGCACCACATCCGAGCGGGTACTGGCGCCCATGTCGCTACGTTGCCTGGCCAGTTCCACGATATCGCCGACCCCGCGAATCTGTTCGCGGGCGACGTCCACCAAACGCTGATAACGCTGGACCTCGATGTAGGCGAACGCGGTGTCGCGGCTGACCTGATCGATCGCCAGCAGGATACTCGCCTGACTGCGCGCTGCCTTGGCTCTTGCCGCCTCGACCGAGTTGGAGACCTTGCCGAAGTCATACAGCATCTGCTTGAGCGAAATGCTCACCGACTGACTGCCGGCATCGCTGCCGTAGCCGCTGGTATAGCCGCCTTTGACTCCGCCGGAAATCTGCGGGTAATAACCGGCTTCGGCCACGTTGATGCCCTCGGCTTGCTGATACAGCGTGCCGATCGCTTCGCTGATGCTGGGGTGCCAGTCAACGGCGAGCCTGACTGCCTGTTCCAGGCCCAGCGTCTGGCTGTCCTCCTTGACGGCCACTGGCGCTGCGGCTGAACCTCCGCCACCGCCAGCGTTGCGACTGTTATTGCGGCGCGGCTCGTCGGGTTTGGCCTGCAGCCGCGACGGGCTGATGCTGCGCAGGCTGGGCTCGATCTGATCGTCGGCCCACGCAGTGGAATACATCGGGTGACACAGGCCGATGGTCAAGACGACCACCGGCCATTTCTTCTTGCGAACGCGCTTCACATGGCTTCCTTACTGTACGAATACAGGGCTTCCCTTTGTTCAATCAAACGACGTGAATCCCGTTCTGTACCCACAAGTGATGGGTCGGATCTTCCTGCGGCGTGTACTGGGTGTAATCAACACCATCGGCCTGCTGCGCTCCGCCGGCGATCCAGGTGTTGCTCATGTGCACGGTGTCTTCGCTGCCCCCTTTGATCAGCAAGGTGTTGTTGTCTGACGAGGTAATGGAAACCAGGTCGGCCAGGCTGATGGTCAGCGCAACCGCACTGGTGTGGTTCAAGTCCAGCACCTCGATGTTATGGATACGGCTTTGCAGATCGCCCAGATTGATGGTCGCATCGCCGCCCGCCCACAACAGCGTGTCGGTGCCGGTGCCGCCATCGACCGAGGCAAAATGCTGGTCTGCAATAATCAGCGTGTCATTGCCGGCGCCGCCTTGCAGGGTTACTGCACCGCCGTGCGAACCGTCCAGGGTGTCATTGCCGGCCGTGCCCTGAATGAGCTCGGCGCCGTGGGCTGCAACCGCCGTCGCTGCGCTGTGGTCTTCGCCTGTCGCCGCCACCGAGAACGCGGCAAACGAGGTGCTGGCGAGGGCCCCGGCCTTATCAAGATCGATGGTCAGGGTGGCGGTGTCAGTGGTGCCGTTTGGATGCTTGAGCTGGTAGGTGAAAACATCCTCTTTGCCGATGACGGCATCCGATTGCCCTGGCGTCAGCGTGTAGGTGTAGCGGCCATCGGCCTGGACCAGCAACGAGCCGTAGGTGCCGACGATCGTGGTGCCGTTGTAGCCCGGCGTCACGTAGCTGCCTGCCGCCAGCACATTGAGCACGGTGAAGGCCGAGCCGAGTACATCGGCGCCGCCGCCCGCCGTGTCGGTGAGCAGGTTGCCGGCCACCGGGGTGGAGCTGCCGACCACGAACTGGTTGGTAAAGGTGGCATCGTTGACCAGCCGGACTGCGATACCGGCACCCAGGTTGACTCCGCTCGATGCGACCCTTACCTGGTAGCTGCCGGGGCCTTGATCATCGAAGCGGGCGCCATAGTCGTTGCCCCCGAGGGCCGCAAGCGTTGTACCTGCGTAGCTCTTGACCAGGACGTATTGGTTAGTGGGGGTGTTGAGCTTGTAGAGGGCCACCGTTGTGTTCCCCAGCAGGCTGAGCACATTGGAGGCGCTGATGACCACGGTCAGGTCGCTGACGGTGCCGGCAGCCACGCTGGCTGTCCACGCACCAGTGCCTGTGCCTACCACTGGCAGCGTGACGTTACCCAGCGCTGTGTTGGTGATCACCTCCTTGTTCACCAGCGTAATGTCGCTGAACGCCACATCATTGGTCGCGTCGACCAAGAAGGCCGGGCTCGCCAGATTGCTGTTGCTCCACACCTCGGTCGCCTGAGGGCTGTCGATGCGCACGTACAGGTTGGCGGTGTCGGTCAGGCCGTTCGGGTGCGCCAACTGATAGGTGAAGACATCGACCTTGCCGACGCTGCTGGCCGAGCCGTCTGCTCTGTAGCTGTAGTTGCCGCTGGCATCGATGGTCAGGGTGCCGTAAAGGCCCTGAACCGTCAGCCCGGCGGTCGCCGTGACGTAGCTGCCGTTTTTCAACACCTGCAGCACCGCGCCATTGTCCGGGCCGGTCAGGTCTCGCTGGCCGTCCACACCAACGTCGCTGATGACGTTGCCCGTCACCGGCGCGCCGGCGGTGCCGTTGAACTGGGTCAGGCTGGTGACGTCGAGCTGCAGCTGAGTGTTGACAGTAGTCGCGACCCCGATGCCGGTGCTCGACACCACTAGCCGGTAGTCACCGCTTAGCAAGTCGCCAATATCCACCCGCACACCCTGGCCGGTGAGCGCAACCAGGTCAAGCAAACCGCCGCTGCCGTTGACGTCCAGGGTGACCCAGTTGCCACTGGCATTTTTGACCTGCAGCGTATAGACCACGCCGTCCAGCAGCGATACCAGACTGTTGGTCGTCAGCGTCAGCGTTGGATCGAGGCTGGTGCCGTTGGCAACGGTGAACACGAACGCCTTGGAAAAACCGGCCAACAGGGTGGTGAACGAGTCTGCGTAGGTTTGCGAAGCTTTCGCCGGCGTCAGCGTGACGGTGGCGGTGGCCAGGTTATCGCTTGCCACCACCGGCGCGTTGACGTCGATATCCGGCGCGGTAACGTTGGCGGCCGCGGACAGATTGCCCTTGTTGTCGGTCAGGCTGACGAACAGGCTTTCGCCGTTGATCTGCGCAGGGGCGAGCGTGACACTGAAAGTGCCGTTCGCCCCCACGGTGCCCGTGCCGATGACCGCGCCACTGAACGACTTGATCTGCACCGTAGACCCGATTTCACCGGTGCCGGATACCGTCAAGCCATCGGCGCTTACCTGCATTGAGGACGGTGGCGCGGGCGGCGTCAGGTCTGGCGCAATGGCGCTGGCGGCCTGCGATACGTTACCGGCGGCGTCGGCCTGAGTGATGCTGAGCACCTGGTTATCGATCTGCGCGGCACTCAGCGCGACCGTGAAGCTGCCGTTGGCGGCCACGGTCGTGGTGCCGAGCACAGCCCCCAACGCATTGCGCACGGTCACCGTTGAGCCGGCGACGCCTGTGCCCGACACCACGGTGCCGCTGGCATTGACGCTGACGGTCGTGGGTGCTGCCGGTGCAGTGGTGTCCGGCGCCAGCAAATTGCCGGCCACCGAAACGTTGCCAGCGGCGTCAACCTGACGGACCGTCAGCGCCTGGCCGTCCAGTTGTGCGGCAGTCAGGGTGAGGCTGAACGTCCCGCCAGCGCCCACCGTGCCGGTGCCCAACTGGGTACCGGCGGCGTTGAAGACGTTAACGGTCGCGCCCGCTTCGCCGCTGCCGCTGAGCGTCAGGCCATTGGGGGCCAGAACCAGCGCGACAGGGGCGTTGGGCGCTTGAACGTCGAGCGCCGTGACGATCGCCACCGCAGACGGGTTGTTGGCCGCATCCGTTTGCTGAACGCTCAGCACCTGGCCGTTGAGCTGCGCGCTGGCAAGCGACACGACAAAGGTCCCCGCAGCGCTGACCAGCGCAGTGCCCAGCACCACGCCGGCCGCATTGGTCACGCGCACGGTCGCGCCGGCTTCACCATTGCCGCTGACCTGCAAGCCAGCGCTGTTGAGCGCGACGTTGGTCAGGTTGGCAGGCGGGGTCGTGTCGATGGCATTGGCAGTGGCCAGCAGGGAAACGTTGCCGGCCGCGTCTCGCTGGGTGACGGTCAGCACCTGGCCATTGAGCTGCGCCGCCGAAAGGTTGGCGCTGAAGGTGCCGTCCGGCCCGACGACGGCGGTACCCAACGAGGCGCCCAACGCGTTGCGCACGGTCACGGTGGCGCCCACTTCGCCCACCCCGCTCAGCACCGTGCCCGCGCCATTGAACACAAGCGCTGTCGGTGCATTGGGTGCGGTGATGTCGGGTGCGGTGACCGGCAGCGTGGCGGAATTCAAGTTCGCCAGGTCAGTCTGATACGCGCCGAGTACCTGACCATTGGCCTGAGCCTGTGTCAGCGTGACGCTGAATGCACCACTGGCGTTGACCAGCGCTGTGCCCAGGATGGCGTTGGCAGCGCCGGTTATCGTCACCGTTGCCCCGGCTTCACCCCGACCGGTCACCAAAGTGCCGGTGGCGTTGACCGCAAGCTCACTCAGTGCGGCCGGCGGCGTGCTGTCGGCGGCCACCACAGCCGCTGGCAAGGACGCGCCGCCGGCGATCGAACTGGCTATCACGCCGAGGCTTTGGCCATTGGTCTGAGCCGCATTCAATGTGACGCTGAACGTGCCGCCCGCTCCGGTGGGTGCAGTGCCCAGTACCACGCCCGTTGCGCTGTAAACCGTGACAGTAGTGCCTGTCGGGGCGCTGCCGGTGACCGTCAGGCCGTCGGCACTGACCAGCAGATTGGTCGGGGCATCCGGTGGCGGGCTCACCGGCACGGTGAGGTTGGCAACCCCGGACGGGTTACCGGCGGCATCCGCCTGAGTGATCGTCAGAACGGCATTGGCGGGCACCGCAGCGTTCAGCGTGACCACAAACGTACCGTTGGCCGCGACCAGGCCATCGCCGAGGGTGACGCCACCGGAATCTTTCACAGTCACCGTCGCACCCGCTTCGCCGCGTCCAGCCACATTCACGTGATCGGCGCTGATGGACAGGTTGCTGACGGCATCGGGTGCTTGAGTGTCCTTCACCGGATAAAGGAGCGGCGTGGAGGCGTTGCTTTTGGCATCCGTGGCGACAACGGAAATGAGCTGGCCGTTGATCTGCGCCGGCACCAGGTTGACCGAGAACTGACCCGAGCCGTTGGTGGTGGCAGTGCCCAACACTGTGCCGGTGGCCGAGGTGACGGTCACGATGCTGTTGATCTCGGCGGTGCCTTGCAACACGGTGCCCGCCGGGTTCAGCGAAGTGATCACTGGAAGCGCAGGCGGCGTGGAGTCGGGCGCAGTGACGGGTACTGGAGTCGAGTCGTTGTTCGCCGCATCGAGCTGCACCACCGACAGCGACTGGCCGTTGAGCTGGGCAGGCGCCAATGTCACGCTGAACGTCCCGTCTGCGCGCACGATTGCCGTGCCGAGCTGAGGCGTACCGGCCACCGACACCCGAATCGTCGCGCCAGGCTCGCCCAGGCCGGTCAGGATGACCCCGTCCTGGCTGACAGCAAGATTCGTCACTGCGGCCGGATCGGTCACATCGGCCACTTGATAGACCGCGGTGGCGGACACATTCGTGGCAATGTCCGTCTGAGTCAGATTGAGACGCTCGCCGTTGAGCTGGGCGGACGTCAACGTGACGGTGAAAATACCGTCGGTACCGACCGTTGCGGAGCCAAGACTGGCACCGCTGGCACTGGTTACAGTGACCGTGGCACCGATCTCGCCTGTGCCTTTCAGCGTCAGACCGTTCGGGCTCAGCTCCGTCACCGCCGGGGCGGCGGGCGGCGTGATGTCAGGTGCCAGCACAGGCGCGCCAAGGGAGGGGTTGCCCGCCGCGTCGCGCTGAATGACCAACAGTTCCTGGCCGTTGAGTTGCGGCACCGACAGCGTTACGGCGAAGTTGCCGTTCGCCGCGACCACGCCGGTCCCCAAAAGGTTGCCTGCGCGGTCGGTCACCAGCAGGCTGGCGCCGGCCTCGCCGCGACCGCTGACAATCGCCCCTGCGGCATCCAGGCTCAGGCCGGTTGCCAGCGCCGGTGGCGTACTGTCGGGTGACGCAAGCAAGCCGGCGGCCGAGGCATTGTTGACTGCATCGGTGAGCACCACGAATACCGTCTGGCCGGCGTTTTGGGGCGGCGTCATAGTGATCTGAAACGTGCCGTCCGGGCCCACACTGCCGGTGCCGACGACGGTGCCGTTTGCCAGTGTGATACGAACATTCGCGCCCACTTCGCCACTGCCGCTGAGCTCGCTGCCTGAGGCATTGAACCGCAGATCGGTTGCGACCGCTGGCGGAGTCAGGTCGGGCGCCGTGACGGTGGCCGGTACGCTGACATTGCCGGGCGGGTCGGCCTGCTGAACACTCAGCACCTGGCTGTTGATCTGCGGCGTCGTCAGGGTGACGCTGAACGTACCGTCTGCCAGCACCAGCGTGGTCCCGAGCAGAGTGCCGCTTGCATCGCGCACAGTGACGGTGGCACCGGCCTCACCGGTACCGGTCACCACGGCGCCGGCCGGGTTGATGTTGACGTTATCCAGCTGATCCGGCGGGGTGAAGTCCGGTGTGGTCAGGCTGGCCTGCGGTGACACATTGCCAACGGCGTCGCGCTGCACCAGCGTCAGCACCTCGGCATTGGTCAGCGCAGGGTTCAGTATCAGGGTGAACGCTCCGGTGCTGCCTACCGTCGCGGTCCCTAGCGGGAGACCCGCGCTGTTGCTGACGGTAACGATGGCGCCGGCTTCGCCGCGGCCGGTCAGTGTGGCGCCGTCGCTGGAAATGCTCAGTTGGCTCAGCGCCAGCGGCGCCGTGGTGTCAACCGACGTCAGGCTGGTGGTCTGGGAGATATTTCCGGCGGCATCCGTCAGCGTCACGGCCAGCCTTTCGCCGTTGGCTTGCGGTGTGTTGAGGGTGAACTGGAAGGTCCCGTCGATGCGCACACTGCCAGAGCCCACCAAGGCGCCGCTGGCGTTGAAGACGTTAACGGTGGCACCCGCTTCCCCGGTGCCGGAGATCACGGCGCCATCGGGCGTCACTGCCAGACCGAGCGGCGCGTCGGGTGCGAGCAGGTCTCTGGCGATCAGACTGGCGCTGGCCGACTCATTACCGGCTGCGTCGGTCTGGCTGAGGTTCAGGGATTGGCCGGCAATCTGCGCCGGGTTGATCGCCAGGGTGAAGGTGCCGTCAGCACCGACCTGGCCGGATCCGACGATCAATCCGCCAACACCGAGCACCGTCACCGTCGCACCGGCTTCACCATGACCCGTCAGAGTCAAGCCATTGGCAGTGAGCACCAGGTCGGTGAGCTGACCCGGTGCGGTGACATCGGCTGCCAGGTAAGCGGTGGCCAGCGAATTGATCCCGTCACTGGAGGTGGCAACTGCCGACAGCGACTCGCCGTTGAGCTGGGCGGCGTTAAGCTGCGCAGTGAACGTGCCGTTGCTGTTGACCAGCGCTGTACCCAGCAGCGCACCGGCGGCGTTCCGCACGCTGACCGTGCTGCCGGCAGTGGCGGTACCGGTCAGGCTCAGGCCATCGGTGCTGAGGGCCAGGTTCACCGGCGCAGGCTCGGCCAGATTGCCCGGGGCAACCACCTGGGCGAAGTCGGATGCATTGCCCGCCACGTCGGTCTGGACCACGCTCAGCGTTGTGCCCGTGCTGGCTGCCGGGTTCAGGGTCACGGAGAAGCCGCCATTGGCTGCGACGGTGCCGCTGCCGATCAGGGTGCCAGCGGCATCGCGCACCTCTATTCTGGCGCCGGCCTCACCGCTGCCGCCCAGTGTCACGCCGTCGGCACTGACGGCCAGATTGGTGGGGGCGAGCGGAGCAAGGGTGTCTGCGGCCAGATAAGGCGTCGGCAGCGAGACGTTGCCGGCGGCGTCGGTGGCCGTGACGCTCAGGCTCTGGCCATTGAGCTGCGGGCTGGAGAGGGTGAGCTGGAAGGTCCCGTTTACGCTGGCAACCGCCGAACCCACTATCACCCCGGACGCATCACGCACGGTAACCGAGCTGCCGGCTTCGGCATTGCCGGTCAGTTGCAGACCGCTACCGCTCAGCACCAGCAAAGCCGGGCTGTCGGGTGCGGTAAGGTCGGAGGCGGTTACATTGACCGCCGTCGATACATTGCCGGGCGGGTCTTCCTGAGTAACGGTCAGCACCTGTGCATTGATTTGCGCGGCGTTGAGCGTGACGTTGAACGCCCCGGCCGCATCGACCCGGCCGGTGCCTAACGCAACCCCGCCAACATTGCGCACTGTCACCAGCGCACCGGGCTCGCCTCGACCGGTCACGCTCAGCCCGTCAGCGTTCACTGCCACTTGAGTCAGGGCAGCGGGCGGGCTGATGTCCGGCGCTGTGAGGTTGGCCGACGGCGACACGTTGCCGCTCGCATCGGCCTGACTGATGTCGAGGGCTTCGCCATTGCTGGGGGCGGGCGCCAGCGTCACCGTGAAGGTGCGGTCGCCGGCCACCACTGCGCTGCCGAGCAACGCGCCGCTGGCATCAAGAACCCTCACCGTCGCGCCCGGTTCGCCGAGGCCGGTCAGTGTGCTGCCGTTTCCGCTGATGAGCAGACTTTGCGGCGTCGCCGGTGGTGTGGTGTCCACGGTCGTGATGCTGGCGCCAGTCGAGACGTTGCCGGCAGCGTCGGTCAGGGTTACCGAAAGCGCCTCGCCAGTGGTCACGGCGTTGGGCAGCGTGACCTGGAACTGGCCGCTCTGGTTAACCAGGCCGGTGGCGAGGATGTTGCCGGCGGCATCGCGAATGGTCACGGTCGCGCCGGGCTCGCCGGTGCCATTGACCACCGTGCCCACGTTATTGATGCTCAGGCCGGTCGCCGCGTCAGGCGCCTTGAGGTCTGGCGCGAGGACGCTACCGGTTTGCGAGACATTGCCGGCAATGTCGGTTTGCGTGACCGTCAACGGCTGGGCGTCCAGTTGCGAAGGCGTCAGGGTAATCGCGAAGGTGCCGTTGGGTGCAACGGTCCCCAGACCGAGCACAGTGCCGCCGCTGTTGCTAATGGCGACCGTCGCGCCGGCTTCACCGCTGCCCGAGACCACGCTGCCGTCGGCGTTGATGGTCAGGCTGGCAGGCGCTTCAGGCGCGGTCAGGTCGTTGGCCACTACCAGGGCGGTGACCGAGGAGTGGCCGGTGTCGTCGGTGGCGGTGACGTGCAGGGTTTGGGCATTCAATTGCGCGAACCGCATCAGAATGCTGAAGCGTCCAAAGCTGTTGACCTTGCTGCTGCCCAGATTGAGCCCGTTATTGTCGAGCACGGTGACCGTACTACCCGCCGTCGCGGCGCCGTTCAGGATGAAACCATCCGGACTGATGGTCATGCTGTTGGGCGTTGCCAATTCAGTGCCGTTGGGGCCGGCCAGGATAGCCGTCGAAAAATTGCCGGCGCCATCGGTGCTGATGACCTGCACGGTGGTATTGCTCGGGACGGGTTGGGTGAGGGTGATAACGAATGCGCCATCCTGGCCCGCGGTCCCGATTCCGATCTGCTGGTTGCCCGGTCCGCGGATGGTGATGGTGGTGCCAGGCTCGCCGACGCCGGAAACCACGTCACCCTGAGGGCTGATGGCCAGATCGGTAATGGCAACCGGGTTGGTAGTGTCGGGCGCCACGACCTGTGTTGGCTGCGACAGATTCGTCCCGTCGCTGGCTAACACTTGAAGCGTCTCGCCGTTTCTCAGTGCCGTGGGGAGGGTGAAGCTGAATGTGCCATCTGGCGCGACAGAAGCGGTGCCAATCTGTGCGCCATTGGCGTCAAGCACCCTGACCGAGCTGCCGGGCACGGTAATGCCGGTCAACTCGCCATTGCCATCCAGCGTCACACCGGTTGGCGAAGGGGGCGCGGTGACATCGGAGGCCGTAACAGGAACGGCCACCGAGGGCTGGGTGCCGGCGTCTGTCTGGATCACATCAAGGCGCTGCCCGTCCAGCTGCGGCGCGTTTAACGTCACGGTAAAGCTGCCATTGCCTGCGACGGTGGCCGAACCCAGCAAAAGGCCGGCGGCGTTGCGGACCACAATCGTGTCGCCGGCGATACCGGTACCGGAGATCGTCAGACCGTCGTTGCTGATGCTGACCCCGGTTGGCGCACTCGGCACCGATGTATCCGGCGCGGTGTAGGAGGTGGCAGCAGAGGTGTTGCCTGCCAGGTCTGTCTGGGTGACCAGCAGCAGCTGCCCGTTGTCCTGGGCCGAGGTGAAGGTGAAGCTGAAACCACCGGTCGAGTCGGCGACGGCGGTGCCCAGCGGGTTACCGTTAGCATCGCGTACGGTGACAGTTGCGCCGGGCTCGGCCTGGCCGCTCAGGGTCAGGCCATCGGTGCTCAGGGTGAGCCCGGTGAGGGCGGCGGGAGGCTGGATATCTGCCGCCTGCAAGGGAACCGCCGGAGACACCAGGGTCGAGGCGTCGACTTGGGTCACGCTCAGGGCCTGGCCATTGATCTGCGGATTGGACAGGGTGATCTCAAAACGTCCATCGCTGCCCACCACGGCGCTGCCCAACGTTGCGCCGAGGGGCCCGGTGACGGTCACGGTGGCACCGCTCTGGCCGTTACCGGTGACGATCAGACCGTTCGCTGACAAATCAAGATTGGTCACGGCAGGCGGTGCACTGAGGTCCGGCGCGATAACCGGCGCGGGGGGCGATTGGTTGCCTGCGCCATCGGCCTGAGTCACCTGCAACAGTTGGCCGTCGGTTTGCGCCTGGTCCAGCGTCAGGGTAAAGCGACCATCGGGGCCAACCTGGCCTCTGCCTATGATGCTGCCGTCAGGGCCGCGTACCGTCAGGCTGGCATTGGCCTCACCGGTACCGGTCAGAATCAGGCCGGTTCGATCAAGCGTCGGGGTGACCAGTGCTGCAGGCGCCTGGGTGTCAGGGGTCACAAAGCTGACGCTGGACGCCGGGCCGCCCGACGTGTCAGTGGCGCTGACCACCAAAGTCTGGCCGTTATTTTGCGGGCTGCTCAGGACCACCGTGAAGCTGCCGTCCGCTGCCGCAATGGCGGTGCCGAGCACGGCCCCATTGGTCGCGCTGACGGTAATGGTCGAGCCGGCCTCGCCGACGCCGCTCAGGGTCGTGCCGCTGACGTCGATGTTGATGGCGCCCGGCTGCAATGGGCCATCCAGGTCCGGCGCGCTGACCGGGGTCACGGGCGACGGGTTGCCAGCAGCGTCGCTCAGCACCACTTGCAGGGCCTGACCATTGGTTTGCGGCGTACTCAGGGTGACAGTGAAATTGCCAGTGGCCGAGGTCACACCGGTGCCAATCACATTGCCCTGGGCATCAAGCACCGACACGCTGGCGCCCGGCTCGCCACGGCCGCTCAGCGTAAGGCCGTTGTTGGCCACGCCGAGATCGGTGGCGGCCGTCGGGCCGGTGATGTCGGGCGCAGTGACCGGCACGGTGACCGAGCTTTCGCCCAGTCCATCCACGGCAACCACGTCAATCACTTCGCCATTGGCTTGTGCGGGCACCAGCGTCACCGTGAAGCTGCCATTGCCGGCGGCGGTTGCGCTGCCGAGTAACACGCCGTTGGCGTCGCGCACCTGAATCAGCGAGCCGGCACTCGCGGTACCGGTCAGCTGCGCTCCATCGGCACTGATGACCAATGCGGAAGGTGTCGCAGGACCGTTCGCATCGGGTGCTGTAACCACCAGCGCGGGCGAGACCAGCCCGACACCATCAGTCTGGGTAATTTGCAGCTGATTACCGGCGCTGACGGCTGGGAAGAGGGTGGTTTCAAACGTGCCGTTGGCACCGACAACCGCCGTGCCCAATGGTGCACCGGCGGCACTGACGATCGAAACGGTCGCACCGATCTCGCCTTTGCCGGAAATTTGCGTACCGTCTGCGCTGATCACCACATCGCGCACCTGCGTCGGCGCAGTGGTGTCAGCCGCGGTCAGCTCCGCCGACGCCGAGTTGCCCGCCGCATCCGTCGCGCTGATGTTGAGTTTTTCGCCGTTGCGCTGCGCGGCGTCCAACAGGACGCTGAAGCTACCGTCCAGCTCGGCACGCGTTGCGCCAATCACCCGACCTGATGCATCACGCACCAGCACACGCGAGCCTGCCTCCGCCCGGCCGGTGAGGGTCAAGCCGTCTGCCGACAATGCAAACGCCGAGGGTGCCAATGGCGGCGTAGTATCTGGCGCCAGCACAGGCACGTTGCCTGACGTATTGCCTGCAGCGTCGGTGAGGGTGAGCTGAAGCACCTGACCGGCGTTTTGCGCCGCGCTCAGGTTGACGTTGAACAGGCCGTCGGTGCCGACGACTGCGGTCCCCAATACGTTGCCATTGATGTCGATGACGCTCGCCGTGCTGCCGGGTTCGCCGCGTCCGCTGACAATAAGCCCGTTGCCGCTGATGGCAATATCGGTAGGTGCGTCCGGCGCAGTAACGTCGCCGCCGGGCGGGGTGACATTGATGTCCGGCGCCACCGCCTGTGCAGGTACCGATACGTTGCCGGCGGCATCGACTGCGTTGACGGTCAGCGACTGGCCGTCAGTTTGCGGTGGGTTCAGACCCAGGCTGAATGTACCGTCGGCGCCGACGACAGCGCTGCCCAGCAAGGTGCCATCGGCGGCACGCACTTGAATGGTTGCGCCCACTTCGCCCGAGCCGCTCAGCCGGATGCCGTCGGCACTGACTGCGAGATTACCCGGGGCGTCTGGCGGCGTGGTATCGGCGGGTGGCGTGACGTCGAGGTCCGGCGCCAGTGCCTGCGCCGGTACGGACACATTGCCCGCAGCGTCGATCGCGTTGACGGTCAACGATTGGCCGTCAGTCTGCGCAGGATTAAGCCCGACGCTGAAGGCGCCGTCCGCGCCGACCACAGCGCTGCCGAGCAGCGTGCCGTCCGCAGCACGAACCTGGACCGTGGCACCCACTTCGCCCGAACCGGTCAATCGTGTGCCGTTTGCGCTAACGGCCAGGTTGGCAGGCGCGTCCGGCGGGGTGGTGTCGGCGGGTGGCGTGACGTCGATGTCCGGTGCCAGTGCCTGCGCCGGTACGGACACATTGCCCGCAGCGTCGATCGCGTTGACGGTCAACGATTGGCCGTCAGTCTGAGCAGGGTTCAGGCCTATGCTGAACGTCCCGTCTGCGCCGACGATGCCACTGCCCAACAGGGTGCCGTCGGCCCCACGCACCTGAACAGTCGCGCCGACTTCGCCTGAGCCGGTCAGGACAGTGCCGCCTGGATTGATTGCAAGGTTGGTTGGCGCAGCGGGAGGGGTAGTGTCTGCGCCGGGCTGGCCATCGTCGACAACCGGCGTCGTAGTCTGAGCAGGAGGCGATACGTTGCCGGCAGCATCGATTGCGCTGACCTGCAACGGCTGGCCGCTGGTTTGTGGCGGGCTGAGCGTGAGGCTGAAGTTGCCGTCCGGCCCGGTGACTCCGCTGCCCAGCAGGACGCCGCTATTGTTGCGCACCTGAATGGTCGAGCCAGCTTCGCTGGTGCCGGTCAGGAGGGAGCCGTCAGCGCTGACCAGGAGATTGCCCGGTGCGACGGGGGCCGAAGTGTCGGCCGGACTGCCGCCACCACCACCGCCCCCGCCACCGCCTCCAGCTACCCCGCCTGCTGCAGCGGCACCGCCGGCACCGAGCAGGCCGAGGCCGGCAAACGCCCAGGTCGGCGTCGCGCCGCTGACTACGCCCGCGTCTGCGATGAGTGTGTCCAGCGAATTGAGTTCATCAAATGTGAAACCGTTAAAGGACTGGGCATCGTATTGGGCCTGCCAAAGGGTGCCATCCTCACCCTGAAAAACCATGTCGCTGTTGACGCCGTCTGCGGTCGCATTAAAAAAATTGGCAACTTTGATCTGTTCGCCATTTTTCAGATTCACCACAAGTTCCTGGCCATTGCGGCTCACTGAAGCGACTTGACTGGGGGGAACGGGCATTTGAACAACGGAGGGCGTGTCGAGGGACAGATTCCCCCAGGTCTTTGCGGTAAGTTCGGAGGTTGCTTTATTGGCTACAACGATATTGTCCATGTGACAGTCCCTTTCTTCGCTTTTAGCACTACAACAACGCGGTGAGTGGCGTGTCATACCAGCCGCCTGACTTCGGCTTCCCAGTCAGGTGCATTTCGTTCTTATGAGTGGAAGCCGTTTGCCATTAATTTAGATTGGATCCACCCAATATCAACGGAATATTGTTTGACGGATATGCAGATGGCGGAAATAGGGGATGGCAACTCGCTGATTTCGTTATTTAAAAACTAACTTAGATAGGGATCTACCGGTCGTCGGGGCGTTTGCGCAAACACATTCGATCGGGGGGAAAACGTTTGCGTTGACCCTTTGAATTAAGCCGGTCCCGACGAATGGCATCGGGCTCTTTGCGTTATAAACCGGCACATTCATGTGAATGCCCGGCACGCCATGCGCTGCCAAGAGATTTTTAGCGCTCGCAATGATTTCGCGAGAACAAAAGGCGAGAAAGTACGTTGCTCGGGTTCGGTAAATACCTGCTCGCGCCGTATTTAAACGCTGTAAGGTAGTGCCCCCTACCGTACGAGGCTGTTTCGCTAGTTCAGGAAGCTCGCACTCCAGCCCCCCATTGCACCCACCGGTCCATCGTGTGGCGTGAATTCAGCAGGAGTTTGCCCATGGAACCCCTTGGATCGCGATTGAGAAAAGAACGCAAACGGTTGGGCCTGACGCAGATTGCGTTCGCCCGCATCGGCGGTGTCGAACCCAACGCGCAGAGTCACTACGAGAGCGGTCATCGTTCCCCCAAGGCGGATTATCTGCAGCGGGTGTGTGATGCGGGAGTGGACATGCAATACCTGTTTTCCGGCGGGGCGGTTCGGGCTGATCCGCAAGGCTACGAACCCCGGGAGCCATCCCGGGTGGGGCGCTTGTTGGCCGGCAGCCATGGCGAAGTGCTTGTCTCGAACCGCAACGCGGTCGGCATTCTGGGGACGCTGCATCAAAGTCTGAATCACACCACGCAAGTCATCGCCGACGTTGCGACCTGTTTCGGCACGCGCCCGCCAGACAACCGCGAGGAACAGTTCGCCGCGCAGGTGAGGGACTTTCAGGAAGACTCGCGACGCTTCATCGGGCTGGCAATGATGAAGGTGCAACACAGCGTTTGACCTGGCAGCCGTGTGCTCCCGGCGCACAGCGGTCTTGCGCCAGCCTGGATCGCAAGTTGCACGAAAACCTGAGGGTGTTGACGTGCCGAGACAGCGGGTGGTCAGGGGCGGGTGATGTCGCGAGGGGAATCGCGTTCGCCAGCAAGCCGGCTCCTACGGATTTTCGTGTCCGTCACCACTGCATGCTCATGCCAGCTTTTGTAGGAGCGCGCTTGCCCGCGATGCGGTGTGTCAGGCAACGATGATGCCGCTGCAGGAGTGCATTCGCCAGCAAGCCGGCTCCTACGGATTTTCGTGTCCGTCACCACTGCATGCTAATGCCAGCTTTTGTAGGAGCGCGCTTGCCCGCGATGCGATGTGTCAGGCAACGATGATGCCGCTGGAAGAATGCATTCGCCAGCAAGCCGGCTCCTACGGACGTCATTCCCCCACCGATACGTCATTCGCCGCAGATCCCGCGTACCCACGCGTACCGCCGCCGATACGTCATCCACGGCGGATCCGGTGTAGGAGCGCGCTTGCCCGCGATGGCGGCCTGTCGGGCGATGAAGATGCCGCTGCTTAAACGACCAGCGCCGCATCCCGTTCGGGGCCGACCCAGCTCAGCGTTTGTTCAAGGGGCATTGGCCGCGAGAACAGGTAACCCTGAACCAGCGTGCAACCGAGGCTGCGCAATGCCTGCAGTTCGGCCTCGGTCTCGACGCCCTCGCTGATGCACTGCAAACCCATGTCCTGACTCAACGCCAACAGCGACTTGACGATTTTGTAACTCGCCAGGTTCTGGTGGATATCGGTGACAAAGGTGCGGTCGATTTTGAGTTTGGTCAGCGGCAAGGCATGGAGCTGACTGAGGCTTGAATACCCGGTGCCGAAGTCGTCCAGCGAGATGCCGCAACCCAATTCCCGAAACGCATTGATCGCCCGTTGCGCTTGCACCAGGTCCTTGATAACCGCGGTCTCGGTGATTTCCAGGTCGAGCCGCGTGGCGTCGAAACCACTGTCACGGATGACGCCGATCAACTGCTCAACTGCCTCCATCGACGAACAGTCGTGCGCCGACAGATTGAATGAAAGGCGCACGTCCACCGGCCATGACTGCGCGGCCTGCATGGCCTTGGCCAGCAGCGGCGGGGTCAAGCGGTTGACCAGGCCGATCCGTTCAGCCACGCCGATAAAGTGCCCGGGCGCCACGCTGCCGAGCTTTGGACTCATCCATCGGGCCAAGGCTTCGAAGGCCACGGTGCGCGAGGTGCGGATGTCGATGATCGGCTGAAACACCAGCGTGAACTCTTCCTCGACATTGGCCTGGCGCAGGCCCTGTTCGGTGAGCACATCGCGCTTGAGGCGCTGATGCTGACTGGCGGAAAACATGCACAGCTCCCCGGGCGTCTCGCGCTTGCTGCTGTACAAGGCGTAGTCGGCAAACTCATAACATTCGGTTGCGGTGCTCGCCAGGTCGGGGAACACCACCAGACCCATGGACGCGCTGATCGTCACCTGGATGTCACCGATGACGAAGGGCTGACGCATGGCCCGACACAGAGCCAGGCCTTGCTTGACCAGTACGCTTTCGGCGCCGGCGTTGACCATGATCAGGCCGAATTCATCGCCGCCCAGTCGAGCCACGTGGAGCTGGTCGCTGGCGAACGCCAGCAGACGCTCGCCCACCTGACGCAGCAGTTTGTCGCCCACACCGTGGCCGTAGGAGTCGTTGATCGGCTTGAAACCGTCCAGATCAATCATGCCGATGGCAAGCCGTGAGCCGTCTTCTCGCGCCTGGGCCAGCTCGCGTTCGAGCATGCTGAAAAACTGCCGCCGGTTGGGCAATCCGGTCAGGCTGTCTTCGTTGGCCAGGCGCTGATTGTCGTCGCTGAGTTTCTCGGTACGGATCTGCATGTTCACCAGCCGGGTGAACTCGCCGTAATGGTTTTGCAGCACCACGATCATCGCCAGCGAAACCAGAAAAACGTTGGCCGCCATGGCCGTGTAAGTGGCATTGCCGGCGGTGGCGAAGAACGCCACAAAGGCGATGTTGACCACCGCTGTGGTCATCATGGCGGAGGAGGGCAGATGCATCAGACAGAAGATGCAGACAATCACCGTAATTGCCATGTAGAAGGCCACATGCGACTTGGTGTAGGTGTCGCCATAGGGAAACAGCAGCAACGACCAGATCGTGAAACCGAATGCGATAAACACGGTGAGCTGGTTGGTGCGCGTCAGCTTTTTGTGGATTTGCTCGGTGGAAATACGCTGACCGCGGCTGTGCCACCAGATGCCGGCCCGCAGCCCGCCCACCAGGGTCAGCACCAGCGGGATGTACACCGTGAGCCAAGTGGGTGCCACTGCGTAGTGGGTGGCCGCCAGGGCGAGGGTGTTGATCAGCAGGATCACGTACATCATCGGAAGTTGTCTGGACAGCGCGATGTATTGCGCTTCCAGCAGGCGGGCGTTGGTTCGCGGAACGCTGACCAGCGCTTTCAATCGTTTAAAAGGCAGGAATTTCATAAAAAGGGACCCAACGCGCGCAACTGTAAATAAAGACAACGGCACCACTTGCAGCGCTGCAAAACGTTATGACTGTGTGTGGATATCGGCTGGCGGGCGTGTTTCTGTAGCCAAGGGCGGCGTCACGTGGGGCATCAGGCAAAACGCGGCCGCCGCAACGGCCGCGCGGTCAGGCTATTTTTTTGCTTCGGTGTTGGGTGCTTCCGAGCGGATCAGGAACGCCTCGGTGGTTTGCGGCAAATGCTCGAGTATCCACTTCGCCATGGCCTGCTCTTGCGGCAGGATCTTCTCGCACACCGCCTGGGTCTCGTGATCGCCCGCCGCTTTGGCTGCCGCGATCAGCACGGTGTACATCGCAATCTCGACGTTTTCGAACACATAGCCGGCCATCGAGCCTTTGATCACCTCGTCGCTCATCATCGAGCCGCCGACCGCCTGGCCGAACGCCATGAGCTTGCCGCCGAGGTCTTTCAGCGTTGACGCACTGCCACCGAGACGTTTCAGGCAGCCATCAATGAGCTCTTGTTGACCCAGGGTTTCCTTGATGTGCTGATCAATGCGGGCTTTCAGGTCAGGGTAATGCTCCAGGCGTTCGGACTGCGCCTTGAGCATCTTCTCGGCCTGCTGCTCCATTGCGTGAGCGTCGCGCAGCCAGTCGAGCAGGTTTTCTTGTGGAGTTGCCATGAGGTGTTCCTCTCGCTGTGAATGTATGGGGTTGATAGGCAGGTTCGGGCATGAGTTCCACCTCATCGAAGGCTTGAGGAATAAACGGTCGGTCGCCGATAAAAAGCCGAAAAACTGACCTTTTCAAGCGAAGCCGTGCCCAATGCAGCAGACCCGGTACAGGGGCGCGTGAGCGAGCGAAACCGTGAGCGCGCGAACCTTCCGGCCGGACTCCCGATGCTCACTTTCCCGATGCATGTTTAAAGGACGTTGAACGATGGTAATAGCCTGTCTGGGTTGGGGCTCATTGATATGGAAGTCGGACCCGTTGCCGATGGCCAGCGAGTGGTTCATCGACGGCCCATGGTTGCCGGTCGAATTTTCGCGAATCGGCGATGGCGGTGAACTGTCCACGGCGCTGTGCCTGAATGCACCGCCCTGCCGGGTGTTGTGGGCTGTTCTGGCAACGGATTCGCTGGAGCAGGCATGCAGCGCGTTGCGCGAGCGCGAGCAGATTCCGGCCGCGCGTGAAGATGGCATCGGCGTGTTCGTAACGAGCGGTTCTGCAACGGGGCCCCTGGCCCAGTGGGCCAGCGATCGACAGGTGGATGCGATCATCTGGACGGCATTGCCGCCGCGCCTTCACACGGAGGGCCGGCTGCCTGCCTGTGAGGATGCGCTGGCGTATTTGCAGAGCCTTGCCGGTGAAGAACTTGAGCACGCTCGCGACTACATCTGCCAGGTTCCGGCACAGATCGACACGCCGTATCGCCGTGCCATCCAGAAAAAGCTGGGGTGGAAGTAGCAGGCTGGAATCCCCTGATCCCAGCCTTTACGACAGGCCCTAATGCGCCAGCATGTTGTGATGGATGCTGCTCATGATCCAGATCGACAGGCCGACCAGCAGCATGATGATGATTGCCGAAAACACCAGAGCAACCAGATTCCAGCGTTGTTCGGCAGCGGTGTCCAGGTGCAGGAAGTACTTCAGGTGAACGAAAATCTGCACCACTGCCATGACGATGATGAGCCATGCGGTCGCATTGCGCGGCAGCGAGGGGTACATCGTCATCGCAAACGGCACGATGGTCAGCACGACCGACATGATAAAGCCGTTGGTGTAGGAACGTTTGCTGCCGTGGCTGCTGCCGGCGGAGCTTTTCACAGGGCTTTGGGTATACATCTCAAACCACTCCCAGCAAGTAAACGACAGTGAAGACGCAGATCCAGACCACATCGAGGAAGTGCCAGAACAGACTCAGGCAACTCAGGCGGGTAGCGGTCGTGGTGTTGATGCCCTTGCGCTTGACCTGCCACATCAGAATCGCCATCCAGACCAGCCCGGTGGCGACGTGTGCGCCGTGAGTTCCGACCAGCGTGAAGAAGGCGGTCAGGAACCCGCTGCGGTCTGGCCCGTAGCCTTCCTGGATCAGATGATGAAACTCATTGATCTCCATGCCGATGAAGCCCAGGCCGAGCAGAAACGTCAGCCCCAGCCAGCGGATCACGTAGGTGGGTTCGTCGCGATTCATCGCCAGCATGGCGTAGCCGTAGGTGATGCTGCTGAACAACAGCAACATGGTTTCGGTGAGCACATACGGCAGTTCGAAGATGTCGACGGTAGAGGGTCCGCCCGCAACGCTGTCGCGTAACACCGCATAGCCTGCGAACAGCGTCGCAAACAGAATGCAGTCGGTCATCAGGTAGATCCAGAAACCGAAGACCGTCAACGACCCCGCGTCCTCATGCCCATGCTCCTGGCTGTGGGCGATATCCGTATTCAGCACACTGTTTGACATGGTTAGGCCTCCGCCAGTTGTTTAAGTCTTGCCTGCTCGATGCGCGCCACTTCCTCCGCCGGGACGAAATAGTCGGTGTCCTCGTCCATGCTGCGCACCACCAGGGTCACGACCGTGGCGAGCAGGCTGACAATCACCAGCCACCAGATATGCCAGACCAGGGCGAAGCTGCAAATGAAGGCAAACACGCTCATGACCAGGCCCGCCGCCGTGTTGCGCGGCATGTGGATCTGCCGGTAATCGGTGTGATTGAGGGTGCTGACGCCGCGCTCCTTGATCCCCCAGTAGGCGTCCAGATCATCCACCACCGGTTGCTCGGCGAAGTTGTAGAACGGCGGTGGCGAGGCGGTCGCCCATTCCAGCGTGCGGCCGTCCCATGGGTCGCCCGTCTTGTCGGCGTAGGCGTGGCGGTTGCGCACGCTGATAAAGATCTGCAGCGCCTGGCTGGCCACGCCGCACAAAATGACCCCGACGCCGATGACCTCAACGATCAGCCAGGGACGCCATTCCGGATTGTCGAAGTGATTCAGGCGGCGCGTCATGCCCATGAAGCCGAGCACATAGGACGGCATGAACGCCAGGTAGAAGCCCACCAGCCAGCACCAGAAGGCAATGCGCCCCAGCTTGTCGTTGAGCCTGAAGCCGAACATTTTCGGGAACCAGTAAGTCAGCCCGGCCATGTAACCGAACACCGCACCGCCGATGATCACGTTGTGGAAGTGAGCGATCAGGAACAGGCTGTTGTGCAGCATGAAATCCGCGCCGGGCACCGCCAGCAAGACCCCGGTCATGCCGCCGATGCTGAAGGTCACGATAAAGCCCAGAGTCCACAGCATCGGCGTTTCGAAGCGGATACGGCCTTTGTACATGGTGAACAGCCAGGTGAAGATCTTCACCCCCGTCGGCACTGCGATGATCATCGTCATGATCCCGAAGAACGCATTGACATTGCCGCCTGCGCCCATGGTGAAGAAGTGGTGCAACCAGACGATGAACGACAGGATGGTGATCGCGATGGTCGCCCACACCAGGGAGACGTAACCAAACAGCCGTTTGCGGCTGAACGTGGCGGCGATCTCCGAAAAGATCCCGAACGCCGGCAAAATCAGGATGTACACCTCAGGGTGGCCCCAGGCCCAGATGAGGTTGACGTACATCATCGGGTTGCCACCGGCCTCGTTGGTGAACCAGTGCATGCCCAGATAGCGGTCAACCGTCAGCATGGCCAACGTCGCGGTCAGGATGGGGAAGGCGGCGAGGATCAGCACCGAGGTGCACAGCGAGGTCCAGGTGAAGATCGGCATTTTGAACAGCGTCATGCCCTGGGTGCGCATCTTGAGGATGGTGACGAAGAAGTTCACCCCGGTGAGCAGCGTGCCGATCCCTGATATCTGCAGCGACCAGATGTAGTAATCCACGCCCACCCCGGGGCTGTACCCCAACTCCGACAAGGGGGGATAGGCCACCCAGCCGGTGCGCGCGAACTCACCGATGCCCAGCGACACGTTGACCAGCATCGCACCGACCACGAACAGCCAGAAGCTCAGCGCGTTGAGGAAGGGAAAAGCCACGTCGCGCGCGCCGATCTGCAGCGGCACCACCACGTTCATCAGGCCGACCACAAAGGGCATGGCCATGAAGAAAATCATGATCACGCCATGGGCGGTGAAGATCTGGTCGTAATGTTCGGGGGGTAAGTAGCCCGGGCTGCCGTCGGAGGCCAGCGCTTGCTGGGTGCGCATCATGATGGCGTCGGAGAAACCGCGCAGCAGCATGACCAGGGCGACGATGATGTACATACAGCCGATTTTCTTGTGGTCGACCGAGGTGAACCACTCGCGCCACAGGTAACCCCAGCTGCCCTTGAGGGTGATCCAGCCCACACCGCCGACGCCGATGATCATCACAATTGCCAGCGTGTACATCACGATGGGCTCGCTGGTTGGGATCGCTTCCCAGGTCAATTTCCCGAACATCTCAACGCTCCTTTGCCATCGTGTCTTCGGTTGTCATGGCGCCTGTCCCGGTGTCCGTCGGCTGAGCCTTGGCTTCACGGTTCTCTGCGGCTTTGCCCTTGTTCATGCCTTCGTACTTGTCGACGATGGCCATGAACAGGCCCTGATCGACGTTTGAGAAGTACTCGATGCGATGGCCGATGGTGGGCTTGGCCAGGGCGTCATACGCGGTACGGTCCAGTTTCTGCGGCGCAGCTTTGACTTTGCTGACCCACGCGTCGAAGTCGGCCCGAGTGGTGGACAGGGTGCTGAAGTGCATGTCGGAAAAGCCCTGGCCGTTGTAATTGGCCGCGATGCCGCGAAACTCGCCGGTCTCGTTGGCGATCAGGTGCAGCCGGGTCTGCATGCCGGCCATGGCATAAATCTGCCCGCCGAGCGCAGGAATGAAGAACGACGTCATCGCCGCATCGGAGGTGATGGTGAAACTGACAGGCGTGTGGACGGGCAAGGCCAGTTCGTTGACCGTGGCGATGCCAAGGTCCGGGTAGATGAACAGCCATTTCCAGTCCGTGGCGACCACTTGAACGTTCACCGGCGGCACATCGGAATCCAGGGGTCGGTAGGGATCCAGTGCGTGGGTTGTCACCCAGGTAACGATGCCCAGAATGATGATGATCACCAGGGGCGCGCCCCACACCACTGCTTCGATTTTGTGGGAGCTGGCCCAGCGCGGTTTGTAATCGGCTGACTTGTTGGTTGCCCGATAGCGGTACGCGAACAGAAACATCATGACGATCACAGGGATGACCACCAGCAACATGAGCCCGGTGGCCAAAATGATCAGATTGCGTTCGTCAATCGCGACCTGGCCTTTCGGGTTGAAGACAATCAGGTTGCAGCCCGATAACAACAAGGCCGATAAGCCGATGCACAAACAGCGCCTCACAGTTCCCATAGCGCTCAACTCCTTGCGGTTAATCCAGCGACGCGCTGTTTCGGCGTCGCCCTTAGCGGTTTGAATGCAGCTTTACGTTTCGTGTACAGGGCGGGTTACGGAGAGATCGGGTCACTTGCCGGGAAAGTCTCTTCTACCGCTTCGTCAAGTTGCGGCTCGCTGACGCCGGTTTGTTGTTCCTGACTGACCTCTTCGCAATGACACGCCGTATCAGGGCAAGGAGCACCCGCCGGGTGTTGATCGGCGCAGGCGAGACTGCAATAAGCCTCTTCATTGCGGGTAAATTTACTTTCTGGTGCGGCATCGCATGTGCACTTGGGGCACGCGCATTTTTGAGAACCAACAGGCGAAACCATAGGGTCTGTCCCCCTCGGGTAAGTGGTGGAAGTAACTAACTAGATGCCGGGAATGTGTAACAGCAATTAACGGTTTGGAATGAGGCGCTGCATGATGGTTTAACAACACCAATGAACGGGTGACGAACGGCATAACTAACGAAACGGCAACTATTCGGGCTGACGGAACTTGGCCGTTGAAGCGACTGGCCGGAATCATTCTGCGGTGCTTTAGTCTGTTGAGTGAGTCGTTGCTTATTACCCTCTTTCCAAGGAGCAATTCCATGTTCAATCGCGGTGATGCCTATAACAACTGGACCCGGTCCCAGACACCTGACGAGTGCTACAGCGAGGCGGCAGAAAACGGTTGCCAGATAGAGGTCCGTGCGCGCGAAGGGGCCAGCGGCGTCGAGGTCCTGGTCTGCGTGTACGCAGCGGACGGCGAGCGTGTTGTGGAACGTATGGAAACGTTGTCACAGGACGAGTGGACGGTAGAGGACGCTCTGCAACGCGGCCGGGATCAGGCCGAACGGATTGCCGGAGGCGAATCCGGGCGCCTGCCATGCGCTGATGCAGGGCAGCGTCAGACCGAATAGGGCTGTGAGAACGAGGAGGGCGCGACGCTCTCCTGGCAGGCCTGGTCGGTCAGGTTTCCCGCTGTCGCAATGCCGCACTTTGTTCAAATAGGCCAAAACTGATGGCGTTTAGATATCAACTAACAGGCATCTCTCCGGCTAAAAATGGGCAACTAACGTTTTGGATGCTTTGTCAGGGATGCACATTACCTGCCCCCACTGGCCGTCAGCAGCCTTAGTCTAAATAACGGGACTCAATCATCCATCCATTCGAATACGTTGACTCGAATGTTCGGGGCTTAGTTGCACTAACCGTTTGAAGGGAGTTCCGGCCGTTCGTCCCTAAATTTCAAATATGTGATGAACATTCATATTTTGCTCACGGTCACCTTTAATACACGCCGCTCGGCGCGTGTGTGGAAGCGCTTACTTGAGTTATCGGGTACCGCCCCAGTTTTGTACGCGGCACGAAGCCGCCCTTGAAAGATTAAGGCCTCAATGATGGAGACTTACCATGCGGTTAGCGCCTGAACGCATGTTCCTTACCCGGTCGCGATGCCTGAGTTCCAGATTTGGAATATCGGTCATGTTGGCCTGTGTTGCACTCAGCGGCTGCGCGAGTGATGACACGCAATCCAATGTGCCCAGCCCGGGAAAACCCACCAGTGCCACCTTGAGCGTGCTGGACGCAGGTGCAGCTGTCCTCCAGTCCAGGCCGCCCATTGACGCCTTGAACGCCTACCTGGACGGATTCCATTTCTACAACGGCCATCCCGATGTGCAAATGGAAGCGCATCACTACTGCTCCGTGCTCAGCGAGTCGTTTATTCAGTGCGTCATCTACGACGGCAACGTTAAGGACGCCAAGCTGATGGGCGTTGAATACATCATCAGCGCCGAGCTTTTTGCGCAGCTGCCGGCAGGTGAAAAGCGTCTTTGGCACAGCCATGCCCACGAAGTGAAATCAGGCCAGTTGGTGGCGCCGGGCATCCCTGACACCGCCGAGCATGCGTTGATGGCCAAGCTCGCCAACACCTACGGCAAGACCTGGCATACCTGGCACACCGACCAGGACAAGCAGCTGCCGCTCGGTGTCCCGCAGTTGATGATGGGCTTCACGGCTGACGGCCAGGCCGATCCCGCCATGGTCGAGCAACGGAATCGGCGCATGGGCATCAGCATTGAACAGACGCGCGCTAATCGCGCCGATATCAAGGCCCAGCCGGTCCTTCAGGGCGCGGATGCCTGGCAGCATGGGGACGCCGTGCAGCTGGCGGACCCGACCGGCCGCGAACATATCATGCAACCGCAAAAGCACTCGCCTCCGGGCACCAACAGCCGATCTGCCGCCTCCCAGGCCGACCCCTAGCGCTCAGGCGTCGCCGACCGGTGAGTGAGCCGTCCACCTTCTCTGGAAACCAACAATACGAAATGACCTGTGAATGAGATCGCGATCATGCAACATACCCAACACTACCGGATCGAGTACCTGTTCCACGGCAAGCCTCGATGGTTCTACGTGTGCGCAAAGCAGATGGACAATGCAGAAGCGTGGCACTGGGCAGCCGTCGACGCCGGCGTCGCCGACATCCCCAAATACCGGTGTGACAGGACCATCAAGTTGTCAAAACCCAAGGCCGAGCGGCTGGGCATAGATGCGGTGGCCTGGAAGCCGGCGTAAAGCACCAGATCCCGTGAGTTGTGGAAAATGAGCCGGTGCCGCTGAATGAGGTAAATATTCAGCGGCACTGGCTCTCACCCAATTCCCGGCTGAAGCCGGTCCTACAGAACAGATTCCCGGCTGAAGCCGGTCCTACAGAAGCACTTCCCGGCTAAAGCCGGTCCTGCAGAAGCACTTCCCGGCTGAAGCCGGTCCTACAGAAGCAATTCCCGGCTGAAGCCGGTCCTACAGATTCGATTCCCGGAGGCTGGGACTGAGCGCCGTTCCTGTGGGACCGGCTTCAGCCGGGAAGGGGCCATGTCTGACCCCCCATCTCCGGCCCCGCTCAGACTTCAGCTCACCAGTGTCGTAGCCTCTTCCTGATGCAGATGGCATTCCCAGCGCCAGGCGTCGGCCAGCATGCGGTCCAGTGAGCGCCGCGCGCTCCAGCCCAGTTCGTTGAGGGCCTTTTCCGGATTGGCCCAGCAGCGCGCAATATCCCCCGCGCGACGGCCCTCGAAAACCAGCGGCACCTGCACCCCCGACACCTTCTCGAACGCCCGCACCACCTCCAGCACGGAATAACCCAGGCCCGTGCCGAGGTTCCAGATCTGTACGCCACGCTGGGTGCGCAGTGCATCCAGCGCCTTCACATGCCCTTCGGCCAGGTCCACCACATGAATGTAATCGCGTACCCCGGTGCCGTCGGGCGTGTCGTAATCGCGGCCGAACACGCTGAGCGCTGCACGCTGCCCGCTGGCGACCTGCAACAAGTACGGCAGCAAATTGTTCGGTGTGCTGGTGGGCGCTTCGCCCAACAAGCCGGACTTGTGCGCGCCGATCGGATTGAAATAACGCAGCAGCCCGACCGACCAGCGTTCATCGGAGCACACCATGCTCTGCATCACGTTCTCGGCCATCAACTTGGACTGACCGTAAGGGTTGGTCGGCTGCCCGGTCGCGCAGGTCTCGTCAATGGGCATCGTCGCGCAATCCCCGTAGACCGTGGCTGACGAGCTGAAGAGCAGGTTGAACACCCCGGCATGGGCCATGGCCTGGCACAACGTCACCGTGCCGCCGACATTGGTGTCGTAGTAACGCAGAGGCTCGCGCACGCTTTCGCCGACCGCCTTCAGGCCCGCGCAGTGGACGACGGCGTCGATGGGGTAGTCGGCGAATACCGTGTCCAGCAAGCCGCGATTGCGCACATCGCCCTGGATGAAACCCGGGCGACGGCCACTCAGTGCGGCGATCCGGTCGAGCGTCGAGCGGTAACTGTTACAAAGGTTATCCAGGATCAGTACGTCATCGCCCTGTTGCATCAATTCCAGCGCTACGTGTGCGCCGATGTAGCCTGCACCGCCCGTAATCAAAATCATCTGTAACCCCCGAACTGACCCCCGGCGACCTGTGGCCGGACCTCCTTTTATGGGCTTGCCGAGCTAAAGCCAGCTCGAGAAAACCCGTGTCTGTCAGGGTTATGGGGATGCCGATGACGGGGAGTTCCACCGTCTTGAACCACCGGTACGTGCTGTTCATCGGCAAAGCGTTTGCGCAGATGAACGGGGCGGTCAGGGGCGACTTCCAACTGCATGAGTCGCGCAAACAGATCACTAACTGCCGCGCGCTCTTTCGACGTTGAAGCCAAGGAAGTGATGGCCCACAACAGCCCATCCCAGAAGGAAGACGCCATGAATCTTGCCGAACAACCTGACTCTTTATCCGCCGTCGCGATTGACCACCCACTCCACTCCCACCCGCAAACCCGTCCGACGCTGCTGTGCCTTTCGCACCTGCGCTGGGGGTTCGTGTACCAACGGCCTCAGCACGTGATGTCGCGCCTGGCGCAGGACTACGACGTGATCTTCTTCGAGGAGCCGGTGTTTGACGACCACGCCACGCCACATCTGGATCATTCGCAGCCGGCGCCGGGTATCGAAGTCGTGGTGCCGCGCCTTGCGCATGGCTTGAGCGAAGAGCAAGTGGCCGACGCGCAACGCGCATTGCTGGATGAGCTGCTGCAATCCCGGGGCGCGGGCGAGTTGCTGCTGTGGTACCTCACTCCCATGAGCCTGGCGTTCACCGATCACCTGAAGGGCGCGGTGACCATCTTTGACTGCATGGACGAACTGTCGGCCTTCCGGGGTGCGCCGCCGCGTCTGGTGGACATGGAGCGCCAGCTGATGACCCGCGCCGACGTGGTGTTCACCGGTGGCTACAGCCTGTGGGAAGCCAAACAGCGTCAGCATGACAATGCGCATCCGGTGCCGAGCAGCGTTGACATCGAACACTTCGCCGCTGCCCGCCAGGGCTTGCCGGAACCCGCTGACCAGGCGGCCATTGCGACTCCGCGGCTGGGATTCTTTGGCGTCATCGACGAGCGGTTCGACATTGATCTGGTGGCGCAACTCGCGGCCCAACGTCCGGGCTGGCAAATCGTCCTGATCGGGCCGGTGGTCAAAATTGACCCGGCGACGCTGCCCAGGCTGCCCAATATTCATTACCTCGGGGGCAAGCGCTATGAAGAGCTCCCGGCGTATCTCGCTGGCTGGGACGTCGCGCTGATGCCGTTCGCAATCAACGAGTCCACGCGCTTTATCAGCCCGACCAAAACCCCGGAATACCTCGCCGGCGGTTGCCCCGTGGTGTCAACGCCGATCCATGACGTCATCCGTGGTTACGGCCAGAGCGGCGCAGTCACCATCGCCGACACCGCCAGCGCGTTCGTCGCCGCCATAGAAGCTGCGCTGGGTCAGAAGGGCTCGGCGGATTTCCTGCGCAGCGCCGATGCCGCCCTTGATGGCATGTCGTGGGATAAAACCAGCCGTTTCATGAAGGAGCAGATCGAATGCCTAAGATAACCCTGGAACAGGCCATCAGCGCCTCGTCGCGCGCGCCCCATGACGGCTACGACTACCTTATCGTCGGCGCCGGTTTCGCCGGCAGCGTGATCGCCGAACGGCTGGCGGCGGGGCTGGGCAAGAAAGTGTTGTTGATTGACCGGCGTGAGCACATTGGCGGCAATGCCTACGACCATCTGGACGATGCCGGTGTGATGGTGCACCGCTACGGCCCGCACATCTTCCATACCAACGCCCAGCGGATTGTCGACTACCTCTCGCAATTCACTGAATGGCGTCGGTACGAGCACCGCGTCCTGGCGAGAGTAGACGAGCATCTGGTGCCCATCCCGATCAACCTGACGACCCTCAACACGCTTTACGGGTTGTCGATGACGTCCGAAGAAGCCGAAGTATTTTTGGCCGAGCGTGCAGAACCGGTGTCAACGATTCGCACTTCTGAAGACGTCGTCATCAACCAGATCGGTCGCGAGCTGTACGAGAAGTTCTTCCGCGGCTACACCCGCAAGCAGTGGGGGCTGGACCCGAGCGATCTGGACAAATCGGTGACCTCGCGCATTCCCACGCGAACAAACGAAGACGATCGCTACTTTACTGACACCTTCCAGATGATGCCGCGTGAGGGCTACACGCGCATGTTCGAGCGCATGCTCGATCACCCGAACATCGACATCCTCCTCGACACCGATTTCAAGTCCGTGCGTGAATCGATTGCCCACCGTCACCTGATCTACTGCGGGCCGATAGACGAGTACTACGATTTCCGTTTCGGGCGCTTGCCATACCGCTCGCTGCGCTTTCAGCACGAGACGGTGCAGCAGGCCGAGTACCAGCCGGTGGCGGTGGTCAATTTCCCTGACCAGAGCGTGCCCTATACGCGCATCACCGAATACAAGCACCTGACCGGACAGACCCACCCGCTCACCAGCATCAGCTACGAGTTTCCCTGTGACGACGGCGACCCGTATTACCCGGTGCCGCGCCCGGAGAACGCCGAGCTGTACAAGCGTTACAAGGCTCTGGCTGACGAGACGGCAAATGTCACGTTCCTTGGACGCCTGGGTACCTACAAGTACTACAACATGGATCAAGTGGTCGGTCAGGCGCTGGCCCTGTATCAGCGTATCGAAGACGGCCATGCGGTTGCGCCCGAGGCCGCCGGAGCAACGGCGTCATGACGGTACAGCGCCGCTGGGACGGCAGTCATGGCGCTGGCGACAATGGCGCGCTGTTCAAGAGCTTCCTCATGGCCGGCTATGAGTGCTCGACCCAGCGCCGCAGGGATGGCAGGCGCCTGGACTTGTCGGCGTCGACCGGTCATGCGCAGTGGGCTGACAGCGATTATGCGCAGCTTGCCGGCCTGGGCATTCGTTGTGCCCGGGACGGGTTGCGCTGGCACCTGATCGAGACGAGCCCCGGCCACTATGACTGGAGCAGCTTCCTGCCGATGTTGCGGGCAGCCGGAAGTCACGGCATCCAGGTCATCTGGGACCTGTGTCATTACGGTTATCCCGACGATGTCGATATCTGGCGCCCCGGATTCGTTGACCGCTTCGCGCGCTTCGCTGGGGCGGCTGCGCGGTTGATGAAGGAGGAGGGCGAGGACGTGCCGTTTTACTCCCCCATCAACGAGATGTCTTTCTGGAGCTGGGCGGGTGGGGAAGTCGGCTACTTCAATCCTGCAGCGCATGGGCGCGGCCTGGAACTCAAGCACCAGTTGGTGCGGGCCAGCATCGCCGCCATCGAAGCCGTGCGCGATGTCGTGCCGGCGGCGCGCTTCGTCCAGTGCGATCCGCTGATCAACGTGGTCTCCGGTTCCCGGCGTGCCGAGGACCAGGAGGCCGCCGAGCGGTATCGCCTGGCGCAGTTCGAGGCCTGGGACATGCTGGCCGGGCGGCAGTGGCCGGGGCTGGGCGGTGACGAGAAGTACCTGGACATCCTCGGCGCCAACTTCTACCCGCACAACCAGTGGGTGTTCAACGGCGGCATGATCCCGCGGGGCAGCGCCGAGTACCGACCGCTGGCGGGCATGCTCAAGGAGTTGCACCAGCGCTACCAACGCCCGGTGTTGCTGTCTGAAACCGGCTGCGAGGACGAGGAGCGTGTGCCGTGGTTCAAATACGTCGTTGATCAGGTGCTTCTGGCCATTGATCGAGGCGTGCCCATGGAGGGCGTCTGCTGGTATCCGTTTCTGGACTACCCCGGCTGGGACGACGGGCGCTACTGCCCGACCGGCTTGTTCGGTTATCCCGATGGTGAAGGCAAACGCGCCGCGTTTCATCCCCTGCACTTGCAGGCGCAAGCGCTGCAGCAGAGGTTGATGGCCCAGGCACAGCGTGATATCCGCCCGGAGCCTGCGGGAGTGGCCGATGAAAAATGACCGATGGCGCGAGTGTCCTCTGCCGTTGACGCCTATAGCGTTTTTGTGGCGCTACGTGCGTGTGCGCCCGTGGCACTTTTCGACCATGCTGTTTCTGGTCATCGGGGCTGCCGGCTGTGCGGTTGCGGTGCAATACGGGATGAAACTGCTGGTGGACGCCATGGCCGCCGGCAGGGAACACGTCGCCCATGTCTGGGGCCCGTTCACCCTGTTCCTTGCGCTGATCGTGACCGAGAACGTGTTCTGGCGATTGGGTGGCTGGCTGGGCTGCCGCACTGTGGTGGGCAGTTGCGCAGATTTGCGCATCGACCTGTTCACCCACCTCACCGGTCACCCGATGCGTTACTTCACCCAGCATTTCGCCGGGGCGCTGGCCAATCGCGTGTCGTCAGCCGGCGCGGCGGCGGGTTCCATCTACGGAGGGCTGGCGTGGAAGATCATTCCGCCCTGCGTGGACTTCATCGGCGCGGTGATCGTGCTGTGTACGGTGCGGCTGTCCATGGCCCTGGCGCTGATTGTCTGCGTGCTGCTGGTCGCTGCGCTGATCACCGTGATCGGCATTCGCGGGCGTACACGGCACATCGATTTCGCCTCGCAGTCTGCGCGGGTGGGGGGTGAAATCGTCGATCTGGTGTCCAACGTCTGGACCATCAAGGCGTTCTCGGGACGCGACCGCGAGCGCGCACGGCTGGAGCGGGAGATCGGCGTCGAGGCGCGCGCCCAGCGGCGCAGCTGGATTTACCTGGAGAAAGCGCGCGTGCTGCATGACATCTGCCTGTCGGTGATGGCGGGCGGCATGCTGTGCTGGGCGATATTGCTGTGGCTCGATGCGCAGGTCACGCCCGGCGACGTGGTGATGGTCAGCGCGCTGACGTTTCGCATCCTGCACGGCTCGCGTGACCTGGCTCTGGCGTTGGTAGATACCTCTCAGCAGATGGGCGTGATTGCCGAGACCCTGAACATCATCGCCCAGCCCCATGCCCTCAGCGACACCCGCGAAGAGCTGGCACCGCCGCTGGGCCACATCCAGCTGGTGGACGTCGGTTACCGTTACCCTGGCGGCGTGCAGGTGTTCAGGCACCTGCGCGTGGACATCCCGGCCGGGCAGAGCGTGGGCATCGTCGGCGCGTCGGGCTCCGGCAAATCAACGCTGATCAGCCTGCTGCAGCGTCTGGACGACGTCAGCCGCGGCGCAATCCTCATCGACGGGCGCGACATTCGCTCGGTCAGCCAGGACAGCCTGCGTCGGCAGATTGCCGTGGTGCCCCAAGAGCCTGCCTTGTTCAACCGCAGCATTATGGAAAACATCGGCTACGGCTCGCCCCACGCCACGGAGGAGCAAATCATCGGTGCGGCGCGGCAAGCCTATTGCGACGAGTTCATCCGCGCGCTGCCCGAAGGCTATCGGACCCAGGTGGGCGAGCGCGGGGTGATGCTGTCGGGCGGTCAGCGCCAGCGACTGGGGCTTGCCCGTGCGTTCCTGAAAGATGCGCCGATCCTGATTCTCGACGAAGCCACTTCGGCGCTGGACTCCGATTCCGAGGCCATCATCCAGAGGGCACTGACGGATTTGATGCGCGGCCGCACGGTGCTGGCAGTGGCGCATCGGCTGTCGACCGTCTCGAATTTCGACCGCGTTCTGGTGCTGGACGCGGGGCGTTTGATTCAGGACGGCGCTCCGCGTGAGCTGCGCGAGGTCCCCGGTCAATTCCGCACGCTGTGGCAGCTACAAAGCATGAGCGTGCACAGCTGAACAGCTCTGCGCGCTCGCGATGCCTTTCATCCGCTGGCTCGCGCGTCGTCGCAACCTGACGCGGCGAGCAGAATCCACAGAGCGTTACCCAAAGGAAAATCTCAACGATTCTCAGGAGTTTGAACAATGTCTGCCGAATCCGTTTTGGACTACTTGCGCGACCATTCCCTGATGCTGGCCACGGCCGAATCCTGCACCGCCGGGATGATCATGTCGTTGCTGGCCAAAGTGCCGGGCAGCGGTTCGCTGATCGAATGTGGCTACGTGGTCTATTCCCCGGAAGCGAAGCAGCGCCTGCTCAGCGTCAGCCCGGACACCATCGAGCGTTACAACCTGACCAGCGTGGAGGTGGCCGAAGAAATGGCCGCCGGCGCATTGCGTGACAGCCCTGCGACCGTCGCCGTGGCCACCACGGGCGTGTGCGGGCCCGACGACATGGACGGCATCCCGGCAGGTACGGTGTGCTTCGCCTGGGGCTTCGTTCACCAGGAACGGCTGCGTATTTTCACCCATCGTCATGTCTTCTCTGGCGACCGCGAGTCGGTGCAGCAGCAGGCCGCCGTCTATGCTTTGGAACAGGTTCCGGTGTTTCATCGACAGTTGGTGGAAACACGGCACTGAGCCGGACCGTTCATCGCACCGTGAAGCGTTAGGGACAAACCTTCGTCAGCACCATTGAGTCATCCATTAAGGATCCTCAATCGGAAAAGACTGCGATGCGAACATCTCCTCTTCTTGTTCTGCTGGCCGTGCCTGCGGCGCTCCTGCTTCTCTCCGGGTGCGCCACACAAAGCCTGAATGAAAGCGAACGCAACCGGCTGGTGGGCAAGACGTTCGTCGTCACCGGCGCGTCCAGCGGTATCGGCCGAGGCGTCGCGTTGCAACTGGGCCGGAGCGGGGCCAACGTGGTGCTGGCTGCGCGCCGCACCAAGGCCCTGGAAAGCCTGGCCCGGGAGATCGTCGTTGCGGGCGGTACGCCTCTCGTCGTGACCACCGACATCTCCAGAACCGAAGACATGCAGCATTTGCTCAATGCCACGCTTGAGCGATTTGGCCGCATCGATGGCTGGATCAACAACGCCGCGGTCATGGCGACCGGGCGCTTCGAAGACATTCCCCTGGAGGACCATCAGCGGCTGCTCGACGTCAATCTGAAGGGCACGCTGACCGGCAGCTACCTGGCGATGCGTCAGTTCCGCAAACAGGGCGAGGGCGTCCTGATCAATGTCGCTTCCATCGACAGCGAAGTGCCGCACACCTATCAGGCCTCCTACTCAGCTTCCAAGGCCGGCGTGCTGAGTCTGGGTCGTGTGCTGAACCAGGAACTGCGTTTGAACAAGGAGCGCGACATCCATGTCGTGACTGTGATGCCGTGGGCGATCGACACGCCCATTTGGGACCACGCCGCCAATTACACCGGCCATCAGCCGCAGATGCCCACCATGGACGGGCCGGAGAAGCCGGTAAACGCCATCGTCCGCGCCACGCTGTACCCACGGCGGGAGATCACGGTGGGCTACAAGGCCAAGCTGGCGTACTGGAGCCATCGCCTGACCCCCGAAATCAGTGACCTTTTCTCGCGCCACGCCGTGCAGAAAGGCCAGGTCGACATGAACCCGCAGGTGCCACCGACCTCCGGCAACCTGCATACCCCCGTGGAGACCGGGCAAGGGGTTTCCGGCGGTATTCGCGAGCGGATGCGTGAGCAAAGTGAACACAGTGAGCAACCGCAAGCGCAGCCAGGCGCTGCGCGATAACCCATGCACTTGAGAGGGCGAGACCATGATCGACGATGCGAAAATCCGTGAACGTGCCTACGAGCTATGGGAGCTTGACGGGCGGCCAGAAGGCGCCGAATACAGCCACTGGCTGCAGGCGCGCGAACAGCTTGAGTCAGAAGCCCGCCAGCCTGCGGCGGCCAATACGCTCGACTCGGTTGGCGGCAGCACCGAGAGCGGGATCCCCGAGCTGCCGGTGGACCAGGGCACTCACCCGGAGCAGTGAGGCCGTAGGGTGCGCCGTGTCTCGCGGCGCACCCGGTTGAATTTTTCCGGCCAGCGGCGATCTTTCGATGGAGAGCAGCGTAGCGGCGCTGCTCCCGCGACCCACATTTTCCCGAGCAACCTCGCTGCATAGCCGGAGCACACCATGACATCACACCAACACTCGCCGAGCAGGGCGCTCAAGCGCGCGGTCACCGGGCCCATGCTCTTGCTGTTCATTCTGGGCGACGTGCTGGGTGCCGGGGTCTATGCGTTGGCCGGGACCATCGCGGGCCAGGTCGGTGGCGCGATCTGGGTGCCTCTGCTGATTGCGCTGTGCTTTGCCATGCTCACCGCAGGTTCATACGCGGAGCTTGTGACCAAATACCCTCACGCAGGCGCCTCGGCGGTGTTTGCGGGCAAGGCGTTCAAGTCGCCACTGATTTCATTTTTGATCGGCTTCTGCATGCTGGCTGCCGGTGTCACCAGTGCGGCCGGCCTGTCCCTGGCGTTCGCCGGCGACTACATGGCGCCGTTCATCCAGCTGCCTGCCCACGTTGTGGCGTTGATCTTTCTGGTCGTCATTGCGTTGCTCAACGCCCGGGGCATCAAGGAATCGTTGTCCGCAAATCTGGTGATGACAGTGATCGAGGTGTCGGGCCTGCTGCTGGTCATCGTCGCCGCCGTCTGGTTTTTCCAGACCGGTGAGGCGGATCTTTCCCGAGCCGTGCAGTTCAAGGAGGGGATCAACCCCGCGTACGCCGTGTTGGGCGCGGCGCTGCTGGCGTTCTATTCGTTTGTCGGTTTCGAGACGTCGGCGAATATGGCCGAAGAGGTGCGCAACGTGCGCAAGGTGTATCCCCGCGCTCTGTTTGGCGCGCTGTTGATCGCCGGGGCGATTTACATGGGCGTCGGGGTTGCTGCGGCGGCGGTGATGCCAATCGACCAGCTGATGCATTCTTCGGCGCCGCTGCTGGAGGTGGTGAAGGCTTCGCACCTGGGTATTCCGCCACGGCTGTTCGCTTTTATCGCGTTAGTGGCAGTGGCCAACGGCGCGCTGCTGACCATGATCATGTCGAGCCGGCTGGCCTATGGCATGTCCCGCCAGGGCCTGCTGCCGCACGCGCTGTCGAAGGTGCTGCCCGAGCGTCGCACACCCTGGGTGGCGATCGTCGCGACGACGGTGGTGGCGATCATTCTGACGCTGACCGGCTCCCTTGCTACGCTGGCGGAAACCGTTGTCCTGCTATTGCTGTTCGTGTTTATCAGCACCAACCTGGCAGTCTTGATTCTGCGTCGCGACCACGTCGAGGCCGATCATTTCAGGGTGCCGACCTGGGTGCCGGTGCTGGCGATCGTGTCTTGCCTGGTTCTGCTCACACAGCAAAGCGCTGAAACCTGGCTGCGCGCAGGCGTGCTGATACTGGTGGGCGTGGCGTTGTATTTCCTCGCGCGAGTGGATGGAACCCGGCCTGCTTTCAACACGCAGTTGGCGGAGGGTGAAACCGAATAATCTCCGACCCCTGGCTAGTGGGTCGAACGGTGGCGCAATGCCGCCGTGCTGGTGCAAGGCTTGTGCGACGTGAAGGCGTGGTCCGCAGGCCCAGATAAGTGAGGTCACGGAAGTGCCACACGCCTTCCTGCGCCGGGAGTTGCGCAGGACTTCGCATCTGAGCACCCCGTTTCAGCCTGAAGCCCAAGCCGACCATCGTTCCCGCAAAGGCGCGCAATGAGCGGCACAGCGGTGGGCAGATTGTTGCGCACCGTTGCCTGCGTTATCTCCCTTGAACATGCCCCGGCTCCGGCTTGAGGGCCCGCAATCCTTTATCGCGCCGTAGCTGCGCGCTGGCTGGCACGTCCCTTGATAGCTCCGTGGTCCTTCGCACGCTCCCCATAGCGTTCGGACTTCTGTCACAGCGCACAAGGAACACGGGATGTTCGCACCGGCCAATAAAGCTCAATTCAGCCTCACCGTGAATGGTCAGGACACGCTGTTTCAGGTGCTGTCCTTCACCGGCCGCGAACGATTGAACCATCCATTCGAGTTCGAGTTGGAACTGGTCAGCGAAAACCCGTCGCTGGACCTTGAAAGCCTGTTGCACGCTCAGGCCTACCTACAGCTGTCTGCAGACGGGGCCGGCATTCACGGCCTGGCCTACAGCGTCGCCCAGGGAGAGGCTGGCAAACGCCTGACCCGTTATCGAATGAGTCTGCGTCCGCAGCTTGCTTACCTTGCCCACCGGGTAAACCAGCGGATCTTCCAGCGGATGACAGTGGGGCAAATCATCAGCCGCGTGCTGGAGGAGCATGGCATCCTCGCGGGTGATTACCGGTTCCAGCTCGGCGCAGCCTACCCCGAGCGCGTGTACTGCGTTCAGTACGACGAGTCCGACCTGCACTTCATTCAGCGTCTGTGCGAAGAGGAAGGCATTCACTTTCATTTTCAGCACAGCCCCGAGGGCCACCTGCTGGTGTTTGGCGATGACCAGACGGTGTTCCCGAAGCTCGCGCCGACGCTGTATCAGCAGGACACCGGACTGGTGGCGGACAGCGAGGTTATCAAGCGCTTCGGGCTGCGCCTCAATACGCGCACCAGCCGCACCACCCGGCGCGACTACGACTTCACCAAGCCGCGGTTCCAGCTGGAAAGCACCGCCGCAGGCACGGCCATTCCAGACCTGGAAGATTACGACTATCCCGGCCGCTTCGTTGACCGTGAGCGCGGCCGGCAGCTGGCCAACCGCGCCCTGGAACGCCACCGCAGCGACTTCCGGCTAGCCGAAGGCAGCGGCGATCAACCAAGGTTGGTGGCCGGTCACTTCCTCGCACTGACCGGGCACGCCAACCCGGCATGGAATGACCTGTGGTTACTGACCGAAGTCGTCCACGAAGGCAAACAGCCGCAGGTGCTTGAGGAGGTCGCCACGAGTGACGTTAGTGACCTGAAGTCGGGTTTTCATCAGGGGTATCGCAACCGCTTCAGCGCAACCCCCTGGGACGTTCACTACCGCCCGCCGCTGGAACATCCAAAACCCAAAGTACTCGGCACCCAGAGCGCCATCGTGACAGGCCCCGAAGGCGAGGAGATTTACACCGATCAGCACGGCCGGGTGAAGGTGCAGTTTTTCTGGGACCGGGAAGGGCAGTCCGACGACAAGACCAGCTGCTGGATGCGCGTGGCGTCCAACTGGGCGAGCCAGAACCTGGGATCCATCAATCTGCCGCGGGTTGGCATGGAAGTGCTGATCACCTTTCTCGAAGGCGATCCCGACCAGCCGCTGATTACCGGCTGCCTGTATCACGGCGTCCATTTGCCGCCGTACAAGCTGCCGGACTTCAAGACCCTGGCCACCGTCAAGAGCAAGGAATACAAAGGCAGCCGTGGCAACGAGCTGCGCATCGATGACACCACCGGCGAAATCAGTATTGCGTTGCGCAGCGATCACGGCGCCAGTGCCATCAACCTCGGTTACCTGACCCACCCGCGCCCCGCTGGCGGCCAGCCGCGAGGCGAGGGCTTCGAGCTGCGCACCGATCGCCACGGAGTCGTGCGCGCGGGCGCCGGCTTGTTGATCAGCACCGAACCGCGCCCCAACGAATCGAAGCACCATAAGGACCTGCCTGAAACCGCCGAGCGTCTGGCCACCGCGGCGGACCAGCAAGATGGCTTCGCACTGCAGGCCAAGGCGCTGGAAGCTCAAGAAGCCGGCGATCAGGACGCCGTGGCCAAGGCGTTGCACGCGCAACATCAGGGCGTGCTGGGCAGCGGTCCGGGGCATACCGGCAGCCATGAATTTCCCGAATTCATCGAACCGCATCTGGTCCTCGCCAGCCCTGCAGGCATCGCGCTGACCACGCCGCGCTCCAGCCACATCGCCACGGGCGAACACCTGGCCCTGAGCAGCACGGGGCACACTAGCCTTTCCATCGGTAATCGCCTGTTGGCCAGCGCCAGCCAAGGCATGCGCCTGTTCGTGCAAAGCCTCGGCTGGCGTCTGGTGGCTGCTTCGGGCGACATCGATGTGCGCGCCCTGAAAGACAGCATCAACTTGCTGGCCAAGCTGAACATTACCGCCAACGCCGAGCGCATCACCCTGACTGCTAAAACCGAGCTTGTCATCCAGGGCGGTGGCAGCGCCACGACCTACAATGCGGCGGGCATCACCCACGTCACCACCGGCCCCTACACGGCTCACGCCGCCAACTTTGCCTACACCGGCGCGGCGAACCTGTCAGGTATGTTTCCCGAGCCGCCAAAAGCGGGTGAGGGCGATCTTCAGTTATTCAACCAGTACGCGGGGCTGCAAGGCATCCAGGGTGGTGGGTTTGAAGTGGTCGACGCGCTGGGCAAACGTCTGACGGGCGCCCTCGACAGCCAGGGTTTTGCCACCGTCGCCGGCGCTGCGCCGGGCCCTGCGCGGGTGCTCTTCGACAAAGACCCGGCCGACACCTGGACCCAGGGCAGCGTCATCGGCAAACCCGACTGGCCGCGCACGCCGGGCGGCCCCGCCGAGCCACCCGCGCCCTTGCTCAGTCAGGCGACCGAGCTTTTACCGAGCAAGAACTGGGACCCCGCGCAGTTTGTACTATCGACGCTGCAGGCCGAATCGCACGCGTTGCCAGCACTGGCGAGTGCGGCCGCACCCGCTGCCTCGGCCTTGCTGGGTCGTTTGATCAAAAGCGAGTCTTTCCCGCGCTTGCCAGCAGTGGGGGTGCCTGAGGTGCTGCTTGAAGTGCCGGGGCTGTTGGCCGGGGAGTGGTTGTCGTGAGCGTGGGGTTGAGAGGATAAGGCACACGATGGATCTGTATGATCTAGAACTGCAAGACCCAGTCCTGGACGCACGGAACGCTTCCACTGGCTTGCGTCGGCTGATTGATACCTTGATAACTTACCGCCGTTCAAGCCCGGGCACCACGTGAATGACTTTAAAACGGTCAACAGGATCTAGGGGGGCGGCCCCCTCTGTTTCGCAAAAGAAATATCGACTGGGTCAGCAGCTACGGGTGGAGTAGTCGGGCAACATGAAATTGACGAAGCTATACCGCAAGATAATTAGCAAAGAACCCTACAATGATCTGAGCATCTTTTTCTCAGGCTTTGAAAGTTTTGAGGAAGTACCGCTAATTTCCAGGCATCACCGATTGAAGCTGCTTAAGAAAAGAATGGAAAGCGAAAGCGTATCTGATTTCCTGATCGGGCTGGGGTTCTTCCTCTTGAACACTCTCCGAGCGCTTTCGTTGAATAAAACAGACAAGGAGATCTTCTTCGCCCTGAGCTTTACCGATTTTGACTTGGACGCAGAGCAACGGGTCTTGATGCCGAACATATTCGTATACCCAGCGCCGGCTTCAGTTGATTTCATGACAAAACTACAATCACGGCGAGCTAATCAAGCCTCGCTGGAGATGAGCGAGGTAAAAGCACATTTCTCCCGATGTAACATCGAACAGGCCTTCAACTTCTGTGAAAGTCGATTTTATGACTTCGCCAGCGGCGAAGACATAATAAGAATTTACGCAGTACCCAAAAAGCTGGGCGATGGGTAGAAGCTTGAGGAGGGCGTTTCCCGCTTCCGGAGGCCAGGGCTGGTCCTGGTTTGACGCACGGCATCTCATTTCCTAATGGTAAGCGGCGCCAGGAAAGGTTGGGCCAAGGTCCTCTCGCAATTCAGTCATGCGCTTGTTAACCAACCGGGCGCAGCCTAACCGACGGACCACTCACCTCAACCGACCCGTTGCCGCCCATTCATCTCTCACCAAAACGTCGTCGCCTGCGCCCTCGCTTTTTCGGCAATCACCGCAATAGCCTTCTCCACATCGCCCTCAGTCGTATAACGCCCCAAACTCAATCGCAAGCTGCTGCCCGCCTGGGCCTGGGTCAGGCCCAGCGCCAGCAGCACATGAGAAACACTGCTGCTCGCCGAGTTGCACGCGGAGGTGGACGAGACGGCCAGGTCACTGGCCAGGCTCGCGACGTTGAAGCCCGGGCGGTCGATGCACAGGTTGAGCGTGTGCGGGACGCGCTGTTGAGGATCGCCGTTGAGGCTGATGCCATCAAGGCCAAGCAAACCTTCGCGCAACTGCGCAGACAGCCGGTCGATGCGCGTGACTTCTTCGGCCATCTCGGCGCTGGCCAGCGCGTAGGCCGCGCCCATGCCGACGATCTGGTGGGTGGCGAGGGTGCCTGAGCGATAACCCTGCTCGTGGCCGCCACCGTGCATTTGCGCTTCCAGGAGCGGCCGCGCGCGGTCGCCGACATACAGCGCGCCGATGCCTTTCGGGCCATAGGTTTTGTGTGCGGAAAAGGACATCAGGTCCACGGGCAGAGCGCCAAGGTCGATCACGACTTTCCCGGCACCCTGCGCGGCGTCGACGTGAAACAGGGCACCGTGCTCACGGACGATCTGACCGATGGCCGCGATGTCAGTGACAGTGCCCAGTTCGTTGTTCACCAGCATCAGCGACACCAGCAGCGTGTCATCGCGCAGGGCCTGGCTGACGGCATCGGGATGGATCAGCCCGCGGTGGTCAGGCTCCAGCCAGGTGACCGGGCAACCGGCCAGTTCCAATTGACGAACCGTGTCGATGACCGCTTTGTGTTCAATGGTGCTGGTAATGAGGTGCCGACGCTCGGTGTGGTGCGGATTGAGCGCAAGGCCCTTGATGGCAAGGTTGTTTGATTCGGTGGCGCCGGAGGTCCACACCAGGGCATCAGCATTGCAGCCCACCAGCTCTGCGACTTGCCGGCGAGCCAGCTCAACGGCTTGGCGTGCTTGATTACCGTAGGCGTGGGAGCTCGAGGCCGGGTTGCCAAAAGTGCCTTCCCGACCGAGGCAGGTGACCATCGCCTGAATGACGCGATCGTCGACCGGGGTGGTGGCTGCGTAATCGAAATAACAAGGAAGTGTTTTCATGAGTGTTCTGCGCTGTCCGTCGTGCAGAAAATACTACTAGCGTCCACGTGAAAAAAAATTGATTCCTCGCCGTTGTTTGTCCGGCCGTGCGAAATAATATTCCGCTAAAAAACGAAAGAGCGGAATTCTGTTCTCGCGGTAGTGCTTTTTGACTTATCTTTATCGCCTTAATGCATATGATTCATCTGAGGCCCCGTACCGTCATGGACAAGTTTGACCAAGCCATCCTGAGCATTCTGCAGAACGACTGCACGCGTCCGATTGCTGAGATCGCGGACCGTGTAGGGCTGGGCAGCACGGCGTGCTGGCGCCGGGTACAGAAGCTCGAAGAGCAGGGCATGATTCGCGGCCGAGTGGCCTTGCTTGATGCAGGCCAGTTGAACGTCGCGGTGACGGTGTTCGCGGCGATTCGCACCAATCAGCACAATGCCCAGTGGCTCGGTCGGTTCCATGACCTGATCGCAACCTTGCCGGAGGTGGTCGAGTGTTATCGCATGGCGGGTGACACCGATTACATGCTGCGCATCGTGGTGCCGGACATCGCTGGCTATGACGCGGTGTACAAGAAGCTTATTCAGCTGTCGGGCATCACGGACATGAGCTCCAGCTTCGCGATGGAGCAGATCAAGTCCACCACCCAGCTGCCGTTGACCTACACGGCCTGACCCGTCAGGTAGCAATTAAACTGGCTGGTCTAATCTAGGCCAAAAAAAACAGCCATCAAAGGATGGCTGTTTTTTTGTGCGCTTACAGACTCACATGCGGATCACACGCGAGCTTTGTCGATCCACTCCATCGACGTGCGCCAGATGCAGATGCCCAGAAAGTACGCCGACATCGCCAGCCACACGAACAGGGTGACGGAAGCGTTGTACGGATGGTTCATGACCAGCAGAAAGCTGCAGAAGAACCAGACTGCGGTGACCGCAATGTTCAGCGGCATGAAGCGGCGGACGCGAAACGGGTGCAGGAACTTCATGCGCGTAACGGTCAGCAGCGCCAGGCAGATCACGGTGATGAACGTCAGCCACGGGGCCGGTGAAAGGATGTACACGCACAGCGCCACCACGTTCCAGGCTGCAGGGAAGCCCTGAAAGTAGTTGTCCTTGCTCTTCATCTCGACGTTGCAGAAACAGAACAGCGACGACACCAGAATGATCGACGTGGTCAGCAGCAGGGTGTATTCCGGCAGCGGGATATAGCGATAGATGAACAGCGCGGGGATGAATACGTAGGTCAGGTAGTCGATGACGAGGTCCAGCACGGAGCCGTCGAAGTGCGGCAGGACCGACTGCACATTGAGCTTGCGCGCCAGTGAGCCATCGACACCGTCGACGATCAGGGCAAAGCCCAGCCAGAGCAGGCACGCCTTGGGTTGATTATCGAACAGAGCAATGGTTGCCAGGAAGGCGAGCACCACCCCGGTGGCGGTAAAACCATGGGCGCCCCAAGCCTTGAGCCAGGCCATGCGTTGAATTGGAATCATGAACGGTCCTTCCGGAAATAAGCGGGTTCGGTCGGGTACAGCCGCAGTCGACGGAACCAGAGGTGCATCTATCGACCGGGGATCGGTCGATAAGGTTCAGACGTAACCCCTACACGGTAGCAGGCGGCGCCGGCTTTCGTTACTCAAATGTGACGCGGCGCCATGGTACACGCCGGTGGCAGCGGTCATTGGTCGGCTGACTGACAAAGAAGGCAATATGCTGGCCCATGAAGCGCAGCGGCGCATGCAGAATCACCCGCCAATCAGTCAGTTAGCCAAGGAACCGCATGTCATTTCTCAGGACCGTATTGACGTTCTCCCTGCTCGCGTTAGTGACCAGTGAGGCCTTCGCCCGAGGCCCCAGCAAGAATGAGCGCGACCTCTGTACGTGGGGCGCGGGCATGGCCGGTACGGCCCAGCAATACAAACTGTCCGGTCTGACGCTGTATGGCGCGCGCAAGAAGATGCAGGCGCAGCATTTTGCCCAGCAGTGGATGCGCATGAGTGCATTGGGGATTACCGAGCAAACGTACGACAGCCCGTCGCGGCTGCGGCCGGAAAGCGTCAAACAGGTTTACTACGAAGGCTGCATCAAGCACGAGGTGGCCAGACGCTGATCCATCGCGCCGCGAACCAGATGTTCGCAGCGCGACAGGTCCTCAAGGGCTGAGGATCAGTGCGGCGCGCGGGGAATGGTTTTCATCAGGTCGGCCGGGCTGATATGCCCGACCACCTGCACGCTGCTGCCGGGTTGCGGCAAGCCCAGGATGTGGCCTTTGATCTTGCCGATGACGTGCATCTCGCACGGCTTGCAATCGAACTTCAATGTCAGCACTTCGTCGCCATGTACCAACTGCATCGGCGCCACCTTGGTGCGCACGCCGGTCACGCCCTTGGCCTGTTTCGGGCACAGGTTGAAGGAGAACCGCAGGCAATGCTTGGTGATCATCACCGGCACCTCCCCAGTTTCCTCGTGGGCTTCGTACGCGGCGTCGATCAGTTGCACGCCATGGCGATGATAAAAGTGCCGCGCTTTCTCGTTGTACACGTTGGCCAGAAACGACAGGTGCGCCTCGGGGTATACCGGGGGCGGGGACGTCTCCGGCTTGCGCGCGCCACGCGGGTGCGCCTGGATACGCGCCAGGGTCAGCGCTTCGATCACCTCGCGGCGCAAGGCCTTGAGTTGCGAATTGGGGATGAAGAACGCCTGCGGCGCGTCCAGCTCAATGGCCGTGGCGTGGTATTCGGTGGTGCCCAGTTGGCCCAGCAAGTCATGCAACTGCTCGAGCGCCTGCTCCGGCTTGTTGGCAACGCCAAACGGGCCGTTCAACTGCACCCGGGCGCTGATGCCTTCCTCGCTGGTGGCGACCAGTTCCAGAGCGTCTTCACGCAGACGTGCAACCCACGACACACCAATCCGCCGCTCGGCAGAGGTCTTCTGCAGGGCCTGTTGCCAGTTGTGGTCCAGGTTGCGGCTGAGCGGGTGGTTGGGCCGCAATTGCAGGCCTTTGGGCATCTCATTGGGCTCGACGCGGTAGCGATAGCGTTTCTCGCCATCTTCCTCGAACTCGCCCTTGGGCTCGGCGATGTTGGCGCGGAAGCCCACCACCTCGCGCTTGACCAGCACATTGAGCCCGTCGCCGTTGGACAGCGGCTCATGGGTGACCACTTGCAAATCGCGCTTGCCCACTTTTTCGACCACGCCCACCAGCAGACCGGTGAAGGTCGGTGAGTCGAACGCGCCGATGTCGATCTTGCGGTCGCTGACAAAATAGTCGGTGCTTCCGCGGTGGAAGGTCTTGTCCGGGTCTGGCAGGAAGAAGTGCGCGGTGCGGCCGCTGGAGGCACGGGCCAAGTCCGGGCGGTCTTCCAGAATGTCGTCCAGGCGCTGACGGTAATAGGCCGTGATGTTCTTCACGTAGCCCATGTCCTTGTAGCGGCCTTCAATCTTGAACGAGCGCACGCCGGCGTCGACCAGTGCGCGCAAGTTGGCGCTCTGGTTGTTGTCCTTCATCGACAGCAGGTGCTTTTCATAGGCCACAACGCGACCCTGATCGTCCTTCAGGGTGTACGGCAAACGGCAGGCTTGTGAGCAATCGCCACGGTTGGCACTGCGGCCGGTCTGGGCATGGGAAATGTTGCACTGGCCCGAGAAGGCCACGCACAGCGCGCCATGGATGAAAAATTCGATGGCCGCGTCGGTTTCATCGGCGATGGCGCGGATTTCCTGCAGATTCAGCTCGCGAGCCAGAACCAGCTGCGAGAAGCCCGCCTGATCCAGAAAGCGGGCGCGTTCCAGTGTGCGGATGTCGGTCTGGGTACTGGCGTGCAGTTCGATGGGTGGAATGTCCAGCTCCATCACGCCGAGGTCCTGAACGATCAACGCGTCGACACCCGCGTCGTACAACTGATGGATCAGCTTGCGCGCCGGCTCCAGCTCGTTGTCGTGAAGAATGGTGTTGATGGTGGTGAAGACGCGGGCGTGGTAGCGGCGGGCAAATTCGACCAGCCCGGCGATTTCGCTGACTTCGTTGGCGGCGTTGTGGCGCGCACCGAAGCTGGGGCCTCCGATATAAATGGCGTCAGCGCCATGCAGAATGGCCTCGCGGGCAATCGCCACGTCGCGGGCAGGGCTGAGCAATTCGAGGTGATGTTTTGGCAGAGACATAATTTTTTAGTCGGCACGGTCACGGTCAAGGCGCGCATTGTAGCGGCGAAACGCCTGACCGGCACCCGTCTGCTGCCCGATGGCGTCAGCACATTGGATGCCGACGCCCGATACGCCCGTGATCAGGCCTTGGCAGCCATCGCGGTCACTTCGACGCGCATGCCTGCCACGCCCAGTGCGGCCACGCCGACGGCGGCACGCACCGGCCAGGGTTTGGCGAAAAATCGCTGATAAACCTCGTTGAAGGCGGCACGATCGGCCATGTCGGTGAGGTAGATGGTCAGGTGCAACACGCGATCCATGGAACTGCCGGAACGCTCCAGGGCGACCTTCAGGGCCTGCAGCGTGCATTCGCTTTGTTCGACGATGCCGCCCAGCTCCAGACTGCCGTCGGCGCGCGTGGGAATCTGCGTGGAAACCAGTAGGCCGCCGAAGCCGGCAACGTCCGAGGATATCGAGTCGACGTCAGGATCGGGCGTGAAAGTGATGTCGTGGTTTGCCATGGTGATCTCTCTTCAACGAAATGGGTTAACGGGCCGTTCGAGGGCCGTCGCACATGATGGCGGACATGGAAGGGAAAAGGCAGGCTTGACGGTAGGCGAGGTCCTGACATTGGCGCAAAGCCAGCGCAGCGGGCGTCGCGCCATTGTGTGGCCGTAAGCCAAAAAGCAAGCCGCCCCCACGTTATCTCTGACGTGGAGGGGGCTCCGGGGGGGGGGTGTCAAATCGGCGGATTCAACGGGGTTAAAGCTAGCAGCGGACCCTACCGTTAGCGAGCTAACTTTCTGCAAAACACTGTTCCCGATTCGGAAAGAATCTGCCGAAGACCCCAGCGATAACCGCCAATCACATCCCGGTCAAAAAAGTCCGAACTCCTCGCGAAGGCTCAAAGTCCACCTTTAACGCTGACCACTTTGCGTTGAAAACTTTAAGGAGAGCGACATGACTGATTACCCGAAACCACCTTTCAAGCCTCAGCAGCAGCCGGTTCCCGGCGATCAGAGCAGAATGGAGCCATACCCCGACTGCGGCGAAACCAGCTACAAGGGCTCGGGCCGCATGAGCAACAAGATTGCACTGATCACCGGTGGTGACAGCGGCATTGGCCGTGCCGTGGCCATTGCCTTTGCCCGTGAAGGGGCAGACGTCGCGATCTCGTACCTCGATGAGCATGAAGACGCGAAAGAAACTGCCCGTTGGGTGGAAGAGGCAGGCCGTCAGTGCCTGCTGCTGCCGGGCGATCTGACCGCTAAAGCTCAATGCGAGGCTATTGTCGCCGAGACTGTGAAGAAATTCGGCCGCATCGATGTGCTGGTCAACAACGCAGCCTTCCAGATGACCCATGAAACGCTGGAGGAAATCCCGGACGAGGAGTGGGTGAAGACTTTCGATCTGAACATCACGGCCATGTTCAGAATCTGCAAGGCGGCATTGCCGTCGATGGCGGCGGGCAGTTCGATCATCAACACCAGCTCGGTCAATTCCGATTCACCCAAGCCCACCTTGCTGGCGTATGCGACCACCAAGGGCGCGATCGCCAACTTCACCGCAGGCCTGGCCCAGTTGCTGGGTGATCGCGGCATTCGGGTCAACAGCGTCGCGCCAGGCCCGATCTGGACGCCGCTGATTGTCTCGACCATGCCGGAAGAGCAGGTCAAAACGTTCGGTGAAGAAACCCCTCTGGGTCGTCCCGGCCAACCTGTGGAAGTCGCTCCAATCTACGTGCTGCTGGCGTCCGACGAAGGCAGCTACATTTCGGGCGCTCGTTACGCGGTGACGGGCGGCAAGCCGATCCTCTGAATCCTTCGAGGGCTGCATAGCAAAAGGGGCTGCACATGCAGCCCCTTTTTTGTCGAGCGTCCGTCAGATTCACGTGCCCTTGACGGTACTCTTCAGGTCGTCGGCCATATTGACGCCGGCGTCCGAGACCGTTTCCCACGCCTCGCTCACCGTGGTCTTGGCCTTCTGCGCCATGTCATCGCTGGCTTTGCCGAAGACCTTGTTCTCTTTCTCGGTGCTCGGCAATGCCGCACCCAGGGCAGCGCCGAGGGCGATGCCCATGGCCGCCAGCGCCAGCGGTTGCTCGCGGAGCATGTACTGGAAACTGCCCTGCAGGTTACGGCTTTGACGCAGCAGCGCGTCTTGCGCAGAGCCGGCCGATGACGACAGTTTGTCTTTCATCGCGGAGGTCTGGGCGCCTGCTTGCTGTTTGAAATCGCCCAGAGTCTGGCTGGCGGATTCGCCGAACTGACTGACTTTGTCACTGGCATGATGCCCTGACTCCCGGGCATGGGCGCTGGCGCCGCTGAACGCTTCGGTGACGCTGTGGGCTGCGCCGCTGAACCTGTCTGCCAGGTCGCCAAACATGGAAGAGCCGCTGCTGCCAGTGCTGTAGCCGGGCTTCTGATTCTGTCCGAGCATCAGCCAGGCGACGCCCACGGTGGTGAGCAGGGCAGGCATCGGGTTGTTTTTGATCGAGGTCCCGAGGTTGCCGAAGAACTCACCACCGTTTTCCTTGGTGAAGGCCAGCGCCTGATCGATCAATTGCCCCGGAGACAGTTTGTTTTCCAGTGCATCGACGATGTTCTCGATGTTGGCCCGTCGCGCGTCGATGTTGCGCTCGATTGCGTCCGGGCTGTCGCCGGCCACGCGTTCGCTGCGGTCACGGCCGAATTCATCGTCGGTGGCAAAGCTGCTTTCGATGCTCATGAGACTTTCCTCTGAATGGCGTCTTTGTCCTTATGGAGCGAATTCATGGTGCGCTCCGGGGCGAGGTGCGTGGCTTCCAGGTGTTTCTTCCCGGACTGAACCATCACAAAGCCGACGATCATGGCGATCACGCCGACGATCAACGCGGCCAGCCACGGCGCCATGACCATTGCCAAGGCGTAAACGGCGGCCAAGAGCAAAATGACCAGGCCTGCGAGCATGACCACCATGCCACCGGCCAGCGCAGCGGCGGCGGCTTTAGCGGTGGCCACGGAGCTGCGGATTTCAGCCTTAGCCAGCGCCAGCTCTTCGCTGATCAGCGCCGGGACCTCGTGGGTCAGCTGACGGATCAGGCTGAGCACCGAGGTGTCGCTGTCACCGTTGCCACGTGGCGGAAGTTCTGAATTGATCGACATTAGAATTCTCCTCGTGGTGCGGGCTTGTCAGGCGCTGGCGAGATCGGCGATGACGGGGCGGCCGAGGCCGGGCTGCTGGCAGTGCCGGGGTCTGAATTGAAGCTGCCCAGCTCGGCGCCGGACTGCTGGATGCCTACACCATCGTCGAGGTCGGTGGTGGCCGAACCGTGGGCGGTGGGGTCATGGGGAGCCAGCGGGTCGGGCGTCTGGATGGGCGCGCCGCGCACCGCATCGCCGCTGTAGGGGTGCTGTGCCTTCAGTGCGTCGCCTTCGCGGCTGCCTTCACCCGTTCCGGCGCTGAACCCGCCGTCGCGCTCGCCCGCCGGATACTGCGGACGCGCCGCCGAGTGGGACGAGGTGTCGGTGGCGGAAGCGCTCAAGTCTGAGCTACTGGCCCGCAGGAATCGCGACAGCCCGAAGCCCACCGCCACGCTGCCGGTGACGAACAGTGCCGGGTTCTCGCGGGCGAGCCGACCGGCCTGCTGGAGCATTTCTTCTGCACTTTTGCCACGCATGCTGGAGGCGAAGGCGCTCAGGCTCTCGGCGATGTCGCTGATGTAATGAGAGATGCCCAGCGTGTCCTTTTCCTGCAGGTCTTCTGCCGCGGCGCTTGCGGTTTTCGCCAGGTTCTCGAGCTGATCGGCCGCGCTGTCACGGTACTGCCCGAGCTGTTCGGTGCCATATTCGCGTGCGCTTTCAAGCACATGCTTCGCGTCGTCTTGCAAGGTGTGCAGCGCCTCTCCTGGAGACGCGGGGCGCGCTTGAGCGCCTGCGGTGTCTTCACTGAATGTGGGCATTTGATCATCATCCTTAACCGAAACGGGATATAGGCAGCATCCGATGACGGGCGCGCCTGCTCATTTCACGCTGCAGAGAACCTGCACGCTTATAAAGTTGAGCAACGCTGCGATGACCGAGTTCGGGGTTGAGGACGAACGGTCGAGCACTTTGTCAGAAGGCCGCGCACCGGGCGTTTGGACCTATCCGAACGAGCGCTTGAGGGTCCGTCTGAGGGGGAAAGGTAAGGGCGGTAACGGGCTGAATGCGCGGAGAGAACCGCGCATTCAGAGGGGGAAGCAATCAGCCTTTGCTGTGCTCGTCAGACGTTGGCGGGTTGGCGACGCCGCGTGGCCCGGCGATGCCCCAGATGACCAGGCCGACCACCGGGAAGATCAGAATCAACACGGTCCAGCCCAGCTTGGCGCCGGAGGATTTGGTGCTGCGCCAGACGCTGGCGATGGCCCACAGATCGACGAGCAGGATGATGATCGCCACGGCGGTCGAGAATACGCTTTCCATCTTCTGTACCTCCTGACTGGGGTTACATTGCAGGGACGCCGGTCACCGCTTCAGGTTCGACGACAGGGATTTCGGGACGGCCCGGGGTCAGGATGACCTTGCGGCAATCTTCCTGTTTCTTGTCGAAGATCTTGTAGCCTTCGGCAGCCTGCTCAAGGGACATGCGGTGGCTGATGATGGCCTCGGGGGCCAGGCGACCGGCTTCGATGTGTTCGAGCAATTCCGGCAGGAAGCGCTGAACGTGAGTCTGGCCCATCTTGAATGTCAGGCCCTTGTCGAAGGCATCACCAAACAGGAAGCCATGAATGAAGCCCGCGTACACGCCAGGCACGCTGACCACGCCGCCACGGCGCACGGCCGCGATGCACTGCCGCAACGCCTTGCCGCTGCTGCCTTCCATTTTCAGGTTGGTCAGGATGGTTTCGGTGGTGCTGCCCTTGGCTTCGAAACCCACCGCATCGACCACGCCGTCCACGCCGCGCATGCCTTTGGTCTGGCGGATGATGGTATCGGCCGGGTCATCGTCTTCGTCGAAGTTGATCGGGATCACGCCATAAGTCGCCTGAGCGTAGGCCAGCCGGTACGGATGGTGGTCGACCATGAATATCTGCTCGGCGCCGAGCATTCTGGCGACCGCAGCGCTCATCAACCCCACCGGGCCTGCCCCGTAGATGGCAATGCTTGAGCCTTTGCCGATCCCGGTATTGAGCACGGCCTGATAGCCGGTGGGCAGGATGTCAGAGAGGAACAGCACTTTCTCGTCAGACAGGGTGCCGGGCACCTTGAACGGGCCGGTATTGGCCTTCGGTACGCGCACCAGTTCGGCCTGACCGCCAGGAATACCGCCGTAAAGGTGACTGAAACCGAACAGCGCCGCCCCCGGTGGAATGGCCTTTTTGTTCATGATGGCGCCGCGACCGGTGTTGGTGGTTTCACAGGCGGCATACAGGTCGATGTTGCAGAAGAAGCACTCGCCGCAAGCGATCACGAAGGGGATCACCACGCGGTCGCCGCGCTGAACCTTGGTCACTGCCGAACCGGTTTCTTCGACGATACCCATGAATTCGTGGCCGAAGATGTCACCGTGCTCGACGGTCGGGATCTTGCCGCGATAGAGGTGCAGGTCCGAGCCGCAAATAGCGGTGGCGGTGACTCGCAGAATGATGTCATCGGGCTGCTCCAGTACCGGATCGGGGACGGTGTCCACTTTCACGTTGTGGGCGCCGTGATAGGTGAGTGCTCTCATTGGGATTCTCCGCGAGTGAAAAAATCAGATGTCTGAATAGCGGAGCGGCAAGCGAGGCGTTTAGTTCATGACTTTGCATGGATGGGGGATTAGCGGTGTGCGTGACGCGAGCAAAAACAACGTCGCCGGAGGCATCTTTGTTCGGCGCCAAGAACTTCCCGGCTGAAGCCGGTCCCACGAATCGCGTGGGCCAAACCAGTGGGATTGGCTTTAGCCCGTCCCAGCAATCGCCGGCCAACCCGTGGGACCGGCTTTAGCCGGGAAGGGGCCAGACCATTCACCTTAACCCTGAAGCGAACGCCATGCGGCCCCTGAAATCACCCCCGGCAAAGCCTGTCTTACACCGGCATGGCGAGTCGGAGCCTTCAGCCCTTGGTCTTGGTCGGATCCGCAGCGCGCGGATAGGTACGCTCTTCCTGAATCGTGCCGTCCTCCTTGTGGATCTTCAGCGACGCTGTCTTACCGTCCAGATACTCAGTGGCCAGGCTGACGATTTCCGCCTTGGTGCCCGCCGTCTTGGAGGCGCGCGCTGCGCCTTCCTTGGTCAGTGCCCAGCCGTTGTCAGTCTTGGTGATGTGGTAGTTGTCCATGGTTTCCTCCAGTTGATGAAATCATTTGAGGCCGACACGCTTGCGCATCTCGGCCGTGATGGTCTGTCGGGTCTTGGTCAGATCGGCCCAAGGGTCTTCGTCCAGTTCGGCGAGCCGCTGATGTACGTTGTGAATGCTCCAGGCATTCGCGCCTTTGATCTCCAGCAGTTCCTCGCGGTTAATCGGCACCGACACCGGCAAGCCTTCGCGCGTACGGACCGAATACGCGCTGATCGTCGTCGCGCCCAGGCCGTTGCGCAGGTAATCGATGAAAATTCGCCCAACGCGATTCTTCGGGCCGGACACGGCAGAAAACCGGTCCGGCAGCAGCTTGGCGATATGTTTGACGATGGCGTGGCTGAAATCCTTCACCGCGTCCCAGTCAGCCTTGGGCGTCAACGGCACGACCACATGAATGCCCTTGCCGCCGCTGGTTTTCAAAAACGAGGTCAGCCCCAGCTCATCCAGCACGGCTAGGGTCAGCTGCGTGGCCTCCACCATACTTTTCCAGGGCAGGACCGGGTCCGGGTCGAGGTCGAGGATGAACCGGTCCGGACGCTCGAGATCTTGGGCGACGGCGTTCCAGGTGTGCAGTTCCATGGCGCTCATCTGCACCGCGCCGACGAGCGCTTCAATATTGTTGATCAGCATCACCGGGTGGCCGGTGTATTCCTTGCCCATGGTCTCGATGCCCGGGATGGCGAGGCGATCAGCGTTCTTCTGGAAAAACAGCTCGCCGCCGATGCCCTCGGGGGCGCGTACCAGCGCCACCGGGCGTTGAGCCAGCTGCGGCAGAAGCCACTCGGAAATGCGGATGTAGTAATTAGCGAGGTCGCGTTTGGTTGCGCCGCTGGTGGGGTCGATGACGCGCTCGGGATGGGTCAGGCGGATCTTGCCGCTGGTCACCGCCTGTTGCGCAGGCTTGGCTGCGGCCTTGGCTTTGGCAGCTTTCGGTGACCCCGTCGCGTCAGCCTTGGCGGATTTTGCAGCTTTGGCGGGTTTAGCCGCCTTGGCTGGCGTGACAGGCTTCGGCGATGCAGCAGTCTCAGCCTCAGCCTCAGCTTCAGCTTCAGCGCTTTCGCCGGCAGCGGGGGCCGGGGCAGGGAGCTCCTCGGTGATCGACTCGGCAGGCTTGTCGTTGCGCAACCCGTGGAACACGGCGTGCCGGACTGATCCCTCTTTGGTGATCTCGGCAAAGGCGACCTCTGCCAACAGGACCGGCTTGAGCCAGTGCACACCCTTGGCCTCAAAGCCGGTGGGCGGATTGACTACCGCAGCCTGCCTGGCCTGCAATGGCGTCAACTGATCGAAGATGGTCCCCAGGGTCGCCTCGTTGAACCCGGTGCCTACCTTGCCCGCGTAGCGCAATTCGCCGCTGTCGGCGTCGTGCAGCCCCAGCAGCAGCGCGCCGAATTTGCTGCGTGCGCCCTTGGGGTCGGTGTAGCCCACCACCACGAACTCCTGACGACGCTTGCACTTGAGTTTGATCCAGTCACCGCTGCGGCGTGACACGTACGGGCTGCCCGATCGCTTGCCAATCAGCCCCTCCATCTGCATCTGGCAGGCACTGTTGAGCAGGGCGTCGGGCACTTCGTCGAAGTCTTGCGAATAACGCAGGACTTCGTCCTCGCTGCGCTCGAGCACCGTCGCCAGGGCGGTGCGGCGCTGCTCGACCGGCACTTCGCGAAGGTCCATGCCGTTGAGAAAGGGCATGTCAAAAAGGTAATAGACGATGTTGCCGCTGCGGCCCGCTTCGAAGGCATTTTGCAGGGCCTGGAAGTCGGGCACGCCTTGTTCGTTGGCCACCACCATTTCGCCGTCAAGCCAGGCTGATTCCAGTCCCAGCGCTGCGATGGCTTCGGCCTGGCGGGGCAGTTTGTGGGTCCAGTCATGGCCATTTCGGGTGAACAGCTGGACGTCACCATCCGCGACCCGCGCCATGACCCGGTAACCGTCGAACTTGATCTCGTAACGCCAGTCGCCCTCGGGGGCCGAGTCCACCAGCGTGGCCAGCTCAGGCTTGAGCAGTGCAGGCAGTTCACCCGGCGCGGCGCCTGACAGCTGTGCCTTGGCAGGTTTCTTGCGCGTAGCCGGAACGCTCTCGACGGGTTTGGGAGCGGCGGCTTTCCCTCCGCGTTTTTTAGGGATCAGCGTCCGGTCACTGAGCACACTGTCCGGCAGCGCTTTGACGACGTCGTAGTCGGCTTCCGGGCGGGCCGATTCGTCTTGATGCTTGATCAGGAACCATTGCTCCTGCTTGCCGGGAATATGGGTTTTGACCAGGTTCCAGACGCCGCCAAGCTTTTCGCCCTGAAGCTCGAATTTGAGTTTGCCTTTCGCGTAGGCCTCGGCAGGGTCGGAGAGCGGCGTCCACACCCCACGGTCCCAGACGATGACATCCCCAGCACCGTAGTGCCCTTCGGGGATGTGACCTTCGAAACTGGCGTAATCGAGGGGATGGTCCTCTACGTGAACAGCCAGGCGTTTGATCTTCGGGTCCAGCGACGGACCTTTGGGCACGGCCCAGCTCTTGAGGGTGCCGTCGATTTCGAGGCGGAAATCGTAATGCAGGCGGGTTGCGTCATGCTTTTGGATACAGAACTGCAGGGCATGCGCCTGCCCGCGCTTTTTGGCGGTCGTGCGCTTGGGTTTTGCGCTGCCTGACGGCTCGGGCGTCGCGTCGAAATCGCGCTTGCGGTTGTACTCGTCGAGTCCGGCACTCATGACATTCTCTCCCTTTACCTAACGCTGCTCGGTGGCCTCCGCCAGCATCGCCAACGTCTGCTCCATCTCGACAATGGAGGCCTCAAGTGTCACGAAGCCTTGAGCGATGCTTTGCGAATTGTCGACGGTCTGGTGCCCGGCAAGCTCGGGTACCTCGCTGAGTTCCAGACGGGCAAGTGCCTCGACACAGGCCCGTAGTGTGTCCAGCTGATTGAGCACGATTGCCATCTGATTGCGTATCGCATCGCTCATGTCCGGCTCCTGCTGGTAGTGCAACGATCGGGCTATGAATCAGGCCCGCATTTGTATGGCATCAGACACAAAAAAGGCAGGGCTTTCACCCTGCCTTCATCAACTAAACCGGGTACTAATCCTTAAAAGGATTAATCGGCTTACTTGGCAGCGTCGCCGCCGTGAGCCTTGGCCAGTTCTTTAGCGTGAACCAGGTGCTCTTTCAACTTGGGCAGCATCTGAGTTGCGAAGGCTTTCAGCTCTGGATCTTTGCCATCAGTGGATTCTTTCTCGAACAGTTTGATGGTCTGCTCATGGGCAACAACTTGGTTATTGGCATAGGCCTGGTCAAACGACTTGGCGCTGCGCAGCTCCAGAATCATCGACTTGGCTTTGTCCATCAGCATCGCATTGTCGGACACTTCCAGTTTCTTGGTGTCAGCAATGCCTTTGAGCTTGGTGTTCGCCTCGGTGTGATCCTTGATCATCATCGCAGCGAAAGTTTTCACGTCGGCAGCGGTGCCTTTCTCTTGCGCCAGTTTGCCCGCTTCAACTTCAGCAACGCCCTTGGCAGAAGCGTCTTCCACGAAGTCATCGTTATCCTGCGCAGCGAATACGCCCTGGCTGCCCACCGCCATCAACAGAGCCAGTGCGGAAGTCTTGAATAGTTTGTTCATCGTGAAGTTCCTCTTCAGTGTATTGATTCGTAGGAGCCGCTTTAAGCGCCCGTATTCTTTCCGACGGGGCCATTTGTAAAACGTTCAGAGAATTTTTAAACAGATCGCCCGGATGGATTCGTCGGCGGGTTAACCGGATATCAAGGGCATCTTGATACGGCCGGTTAGTGCAGTTGCAGATCCACTTGCGACTCGAACCACTCGCGGTAGGGAGTATTAACTGCCTTGTATCGATTGAAGTCTGGTGAGCCGTCCGTCCACCAGACCGGACCGCGTTCGCCAAGGGCGATTTTCGCTGTATTCACCGTGGCCCGGGCGGCTTTGAGGGCCGATGCATCGTCCTGCCGCTTCGCCGCTTTGACCGCCTGACGCGCTGCCATCAAGGCGTTGACCCAGCGCTGGCGTTCATTTTCATCCAGCGCTGGATTGCTGCACCGCCACAGCTGGCCCTTGACGACGAAGTAACGCCCGTCCGGCGTCGATGGGTATCTCACCGGGTGCGCGTGACCGTCAGCACAACGGCGGCGATACGGTCAGCCTGCTGATAGGTCTCGGTTTCCAGCTCTTCACCGAACACGTCCGGGTCCATCTCGCGGTAGGACCAGGCTAGATCGGGCCGGTCGATCAACCCTCGAGCCTGTTGCAGAAAGACATCTTCGCCGTCGATGGAAGGCGCGCCGGTGTACAACAGCACGCTGCCGCCTGGCGCCAGTCGCTCAATGGCCTGCCCGAGAATGCGCACCGACAGTTCCGAGCCCAGATGCTCGCCGCCATGGCGGTACGCGCGCTCCTGGGTGTCTTTCATGTAGGGCGGATTGGCGACGATCAGGTCGAATTCGCCCGTGGTGCCTGCCAGGATGTCGCTGTGATAGGCAACCACGTTATCGGCCTTGGCGAGAGACGCGTTGACGGCGGTAAACCGCAAGGCAGTCGGGTTGATGTCCACCGCGAGTACGTGTGCATCGCGACGGGCCCGGCCAATCAGAATCGCGCCGACGCCACTGCCGCAGCCGATGTCGACGGCGGTGCGGATCGGGTGTGTGGACGTGCGCAAATGGTCTTCAATCGCCTGGGCGAAGCGGTAGGTGTCGGGGCCGAAGAACACCGAGTCATGCGCCACCGTGGGGAAGGCGGAGTGGACGAACAACAGGTCGTCAAGGCTTGACCAGCGCACTTCGCTGACCCACATGCCAGCGTGGGCGCGGAGGATACCGCTGGCCAGCAGGGTTTCCAGTTCGGTTTCATCAAGCAGGCCGGTTTCAAAGGGCCGGCTCCAGCCGAACACATCGCGCAGCGTGCGGGCTACCCGATTTTCATCCCGCGCGTTGACCCGCTGGTGAGTCAGCGGCGTAACCGTGACGAAACGATAATCCTCGGCTTGCAGATGCTGGCCCAGTTGCAAAAGGGCGAGGTCGTGGCTCTCATCGGTCAGTTCCGGGGCGTCGAGTTCAGTGTCGATTTGCGGCTCTATTACGTTCTGCTGATTCATCGAGTCAGGCTTCCTTGCGCCAGTTGGCGAGCATAGATACGGGTGGCGGCAAGGCCCTCGGGAGTCGGATGTGCATCGGGCGCGATCAACCGGACCAGTTCAGCGAACGGCAGGGCAGGCGAGGCGTCGGGTCGTCCGGTGTCGGTGGATGCCACGTGGCGGCGGCGAAAGCGCGTACGGAAAGGATTGTTTTGGCCCGGCGCTTGCCAGTCGCCCGCGATCCAGTCCTTGAGCAACTGCATTTCGTAGCCGCTGAAAACGCCAAACATCACGGCGCCCGGCCCGTCGATCAGCTGCCAGAAACGGCTGTCCTGAGGGTCCTGATTGCGTTTGATCCAGCCTCGGTCTTCCAGAGCAGTCAACAGCTGGCGGCTTTGGCCCGGCGTGGCAAGCCAGTCGTTGATGGTGCGGCCTTCGAGCCGGCAGTAGTCCGAATGCATGTGTTGACCGAAGGTGCTCTTGGTCTCCAGCATCGACACCACTTCTTCTTCCAGATCAAACGCTCGAACGATGTCGGTCGAACCCAGGCCCAAGTCGTTGAGCAAATAGCCCGCTTGCAGGCGCTGCAAGAATTCGCCTTTGCTGTCGTCATTGGGCAGCAAGTCCAGCACAGCTTGTACGGCCTTGTGGGCATGGCCCGAACTGGCGTTATCAATGGTGACGTGCAGGGTGAAGTAATAAGGGTCGATGCCCAGCTCGCTCAGCTCGAACGAGGTGATCAGCAAGTGCAGCGGCAGTTGCTCGTAGCCCAGGTTGTAGCCCAGCACCTCGGGCAGAAACTCATCGCTCAGATGACCAAGGCCCAGTTGAATCGCACCCTGCAAGTACAACGCATCGTCCAGCGCAGCGATGGGTGCGCAGTCGTGTTCGGTGAGCAGGTTGCGGTACAGCACCACGTGGTTGAGTGCAGGTTCGCCGTCTCCCAATTCCTCGAGATAGGTGCGAATCAGGCCGTGATAGCGCCAGTCATCGGCGTGCTTCACAGTGCCGTAGAGCCAGGCGCCATCGACCAGCTTGCTCGGCGCAACGCTCTGCAGAAAGTACAGCGCATGGGCTTTGTTGGTGAAGAATTTGCGAGGGCCGCCTGCGCGACGCTCTTCCAGATACACGCGGTAGCGCTCGGCCACCGAGTGGCTGTTGCTCGCCACCCATCCGGACAGGTCGGCCAAGTCAGCAGGCAGGTTCGACGGAAGCCTTTTCGCGATCTCCAGTTGCTCATGGAGAAAGTCACGCACGTTGTCCTGCTCGCCTTCAACCTGTCCACGCAACAGACGGGAGTACAGCGAGTAGTGGGCGCCAGTGGATACATGCGCCGTGGCAGAACGCTCGGAAAGTAGCTGTAAAGAGGTCATGGATAGCCTGCTGACTTTTCTTGATATGTATGTCAGAGGGAGCCGCTTCCTGAAAATTCAAAAGAGTTGCAGCGCAGTCGATGATCGACACCTGTTGCCGATGAAAGGCGAAGTTAGTGCTCAGCATGATACGCCCGACGGGGTAGGGGCTCGCGTTCCTGCGAGAGGGTGGGTCAGGCGCATGAATGGCGCAGGTTGATCGAGGTTCGCGGGCAAGCGCGCTCCTACACCGATATGCGGTGTGGGTGGCACCAACTTAGTGGGACCGGCTTCAGCCGGGAAGACGCCGGTATGTGCGCCCTCCTATTAGAAGGATGCCGCACAACTGCCAGACAAAAAAACGGCCTCCATTGCGGAGGCCGTCTGGGTTCACAGCGGTTTATCAGACCACAAGGTCGGTGGCATGCAGCTCCTTGACGCCCACCAGCTGGATCTCGAAGTCAGGGGTCGCATCGGCGTTGACGCTGCCGTAGAGAATCCCGTCGGCGAAACGCAACTGGCCGGTCGCATCGTTGCTGTCAAAGGCGTTGTTGCCGATGAAGGTGAAGTGGTCCATGCCCGGGGTCTGCGGATTGGCGTCCAGGCCGCTGAAGTCGAGCACGTCACCTTCGGCGCTCTTGAAGCCATTGATCACGTCGCGCAATACGCCCACACCCATGTCCGCAACGGAATTGAACACATAAGTGTCGGCTCCGGTGCCGCCGGTCAGCGTGTCAGTGCCCAGACCACCGATCAAACGGTCATTGCCTGAACCACCCACCAGCGTGTCATTGCCCGCGCCGCCGTTGAGTACGTTGGCCCCGCTGTTGCCAGTCAGGGTGTCACCTAAGGCACTGCCGATCAGGTTTTCGATGCTCTTGAGCGAGTCGAGCCCCGAGCCCAGCGTGTTCTGCTGCGCCGAGGTCGACAGTGTCACGGTGATTGCCGACTGTGCACCGTTGTAGGAGACCGTGTCGTTACCGTCACGTCCATCCAGCACGTTGTTACCAATGCCGGCGAACAGCACGTTATCCAGCGCGTTGCCGATACCGTTGGCCGCATCGCTGCTGTCCAGGTACAGGTTCTCGACGTTGCTGCCCAGGGTGAAGGTCGCCAGGGTGCTGTGCACGCTGTCGATGCCGCCAGAGACACGATCGGCATTGGTTTCGATCACGCTGTCGCCGCTGTTGTCGACGTAGTAGGTGTCGTTGCCGTTGCCGCCGCTCATGCTGTCGGCCCCGCCTGCGCCGTTGATCACGTTGGCTGCCGCGTTACCGGTGATGAAGTTGCGCAGGTCGTTGCCGTTGCCGTCGATGGCGGAAACGCCCGTCAGTACCAGGTTCTCCAGATTCGCGCCGAGGGTCCAGCTGACCGACGCCTGCACGGTGTCGATCTGCGAAGGTGAGTCGCTGGATTCGGTGACGCTGTCAAAGGCGTTGTCGACGATATAGATGTCGTTGCCGTCGCCACCGCTCATGGTGTCGGCCCCGAGGTCGCCGTCCAGCGTGTCGTTGCCGGCCGAGCCGACCAGGGTGTCGTCCTGGTCAGTACCGAAAATCATGCCGCCTTCGTTTTGCGCGCCGTCGAAGATTGCCTGCACGCTGTTGTTGTCGCTCGGGTCGCCATGGAAGCCCAGGTCGTCGGCAATGTAGTCGGCCAGACGCTGGCCGACGATCTCGGCGGACTCTTCGTGCAGGTGCCAGACGTCGTCCGGGTAGACCAGCGGGTCGACCTCATGGCGCAGTGGCAGGTCGGTGTAATCCACCGCCAGCTTGACGTCGTCGCGCTGGGCGGCGATTGCCTCCTGCGCGGCGCGGACATAGCCAACGCCCTCAACGATGCCGGCGATTTTTTCTTCCGAAAAACCGCGAGCGCGCGCCGCATCCTGGTCGTAGTGACCGGTTTCCATCATGTACACGTTGAAGTTGCCGAACTGGGTGTGCAGGTAATCGAACACCGACAGGGTCGCCGCCTTGTACGCCGCTGCAGCAGCGTCCTTGTCCGAGGCGCGGGCGATTTCCTGCGCCGCTTCCTCGCCCTGGCCCCAGATGATGCCCATGGTCACCTTGTCGATTGACTTGAGCTCAGTGAGCTGGTCGTTCAGCAGGGCAACGGCACGCAACAGGGCAGGGCCCGGCTGGTCGATATCGGTCAGCCACCAGCACAGCTTCAGTTCTTCGGCGCCAAGCGTGGACATGCCGTTGACCGTGCTGCCGCCCACTGCAATGTCGATCCCGTTGCCGTCGGCGTCGTTGAACTGACTGCGCACGTCGTAGGTGGTGTACTTGCTCAAGCCGTCCACCAGCATGGAGGTGCCGGACTGGCTGTCATCTTCGGTCATGCGCAGCAGACGCGCATTGGACTGGCCGAGGGTTGGCAGGAACAAGATCTCCTGATCGGCCCGGGAGCCAAACACGAAATCGTCGGCGGTCAGGGTATTGAGGTAGTTGCCGCTCAGGGCGATCTCGAAGCGATGACCGTCAGCGTCGGGCTGGCTGGATTTGATGTACGTCTTGTCGCCAGCGGCGTTCAGGCTCAGGTACAGCGTGCCGTTGCTGCCGTCACCCAGACCGAGGAAGCCCAGGCCGGACACATCGATCTTGTCTACGCCGTGAGTAAAGTCGTAGATCGTGTCGGTGGCCGTGACGCCGCCGGTGCTGTAGTCGCGATAGCTGTCCTGGACGCTGGTGTAGCGGAAGGTGTCGGCACCTTCGCCGCCGTACAGCGCGTCACGTCCCAGGCCGCCGTCGATGATGTCGTCCCCGGCGCCGGCGCGAATAGTGTCGCTGCCACCCAGGCCCAGGATCAGGTCGGCGCCTGCGGTGCCGGCGATCGTCTCGCCGTTGTCGGTGCCGGTGAGGGTGCTCGCCGGTGCATCGGCCACCGCCAGGGCAAAGCTGTCACTGACAGAGGCGCCTGACGGGTCGGTGGCCTTGATCAGCAGCGTGTAAGTGCCCGCCGCTGTGCTGGTCGGCGTGCCGCTGAAGGTCAGCAGCGTGCTGTCGAAGGTCAGCCAGTCGGGCAGGGCGCTGCCATCGGCCAAGGTCGCGGTATAGCTCAGCGTGTCGTTATTGCCGTCGGTAAAGCTGTTGCTGGTGACGGCGTACGTGAACGGCGAGTTTTCGGTGGCGTTCTGGTCGAGCAGCGGTATCACCACCACGGGTGCGACGTTAACCGGCACGTTCTGGTTGGCAAAGATGAAATGGCTGGCATTGAGACTGCCGGTCAGGTTGCCGGCCAGGGACAGCTCAAAACGGTTGCCGTTGGCGTCGGCCACGCTGTCCTTGATGTACGTGCGGTTGTTGCCGGCGTTGTAGGTCACCTGCAGCGTGCCGTTCTGGCCGTTGCCCAGCGCGGTGTAGCCGAGGGCTGACACGTCGATCTTGTCGGCGGCGGCATCGAAATCAAGGATCTGATCGCTGACGCTGCTGGTGGCGGTGCGATAGCTGTCCTGGGTAGAGGTGAAGCGGAACACGTCCGCACCCGCGCCACCAGTCAGTTTGTCTGCGCCGGCACCGCCGATGATGACGTCGTTGCCGTCACCGCCATTGAGTACGTCGTTGCCCGCGCCCCCGAACAATTGATCGTTGCCCGCAGTGCCCGTGAGGGTGTCGTTACCCGGCGTGCCGTTGATTACGCCCGGGGTCAGCGGGACGTCCTGCACTGCGAGGGTGAAGCTGTCGCTGACCACGGCGTTGCTGGCATCGCTTGCGGTGATCTTGATCGCGTAGGTGCCCGAAGCCGTGTTGCCCGGTGTGCCGCTGAACGTGCGCGTGGCGGCATCGAACGTCAGCCAGGCCGGCAGGGCGGTGCCGTCTTCCAGGGTCGCGGTGTAGCTCAGGTTGTCGTTGTCCGGGTCGGTAAAGCTGGTGCCCGGTACCACGTAGCTGAATGGCGTGTTTTCGGTGGCGTTCTGATCCAGCAGTGGATTGGCGACCACAGGTGCCTGGTTGACCGTCGGCGGGGTGGCGAAGACGAAATTGGCGCTGGTCAGCTTGTCGACATAATTGCCCGCGAGCGCAACCTCGAACCGGTTGCCGTCCGCATCGGCCGTCAGCGACTTGATGTAGGTCTTGTCGCCAGCGTCGTTGAGTACCGCATACACGGTGTTGTTCATGCCGTCGGCCAGCGCGGTAAAGCCCAGCTTGGACAGGTCGATCTTGTCGGCGGTGACATCAAAATCGGTGATCAGATCACCCAGGTTAGCGCCGCCTTCATTGTAGTTGCGGTAGCTGTCGAGCCGGCTGGAGAAGGCGAACGTGTCAGCGCCCGCTCCGCCGCTCAGGGTGTCCTGACCGGCGCCGCCGTCCAGGCGATCATCGCCGCCGCCGCCCGCCAGGCTGTCGTTGCCCGCCAGGCCCAGAAGTGTGTCCTTGCCCTCGGTGCCCTGCAGCGAATCGTTGTTGGCGGTACCGGTGAGGGTGCGGTTGAAGATGAAATTGTCGGCGGTGAGCGAGCTGACCAGGTTGCCCGCCAGAATCAGCTCGAACCGGTTGCCGTTAGCGTCGGCATCGTAATCCTTGATGTAGGTGCGGTCGTTGCTCGCGCTGTAGCTGACCTGCAAGGTACCGCCACGGCCGTTGCCCAGACCGGTGAAGCCCAGGTCGGCGAGGTCGATCTTGTCCTTGGTCGGGTCGAAGTCGGTGATGGTGTCATCGAAGCTGGTGGTCGCGTTGCGATAGCTGTCCGTTTCGCTGGTGAAGCGGAAGATGTCTGCGCCCGTGCCGCCGCTGAGCTTGTCGACGCCGGCGCCGCCGATCACGATGTCATCACCCGCGCCACCGTTGATAGTGTCATTGCCGGCCGCGCCGTAGAAAATCTCGTTGGCATCGGTGCCCAGCAGGGTGTCGTTGCCATCGGTGCCTTGAACCGCGATGACCGGCACGGTGTCGCTGACGTAGCTGCCGTCGCCGTATACCAGGGTGTCGCCCTTGGTGGTGTGGCTGATGGTGTTGCCGATGATGGCGTTGCGATCAGTACCGTCTTCGTTGCGCTCGGCGACGCCGTAGGTGGACAACGCGCTGCCATTGATGGTGTTGCCCTGGACCGTGTTGTCGCTGCCGTTGAAATATTTGCCGGAAACGCCCTTGGTGTCGTCGTAGGACTGAATGATGATTTCCGGCACGCCGCCACCCAGGGCGTTATTGCTCAGGGTGTTGTTGATGACGTCGACGTTGTTGCTGCCGTAGATGCGCACGCCGGCGCTGCTGTTGTCGTGGATGTCGACGCCGGTGAGGGTGACGCCGCCGGACAGTTTGATCAGCACGCCTTCTGCGCCGTTGTCATACACCTCGCCACCGGTGATGGTGATGTTATTGGGCGAGGGGATGTTCTCGCTGCCACGCTGCACAACGATTCCGCCGCCGCCGTTGCCATAGGCAACGTTATTGCTGAGGGTGAAGTCGTGGGTGCTGGTCACCACGTTGAAGCCGTGACGGTCGTTGTCGTAGGCGACGTTGTTTTCGAAGGTGCTGTTGCTCAGGAAGTCGGCAACAAAACCGTCCAGGCCATTGCCGTGGGACACGCTGTTCTTGATGACCATGTTGACGGTCTGTTCATGCGGGTCGAAACCGTAACCGGAGCAGTCCTTGATTTCGACGCCGTCCAGCGTGACGTTGGAGTCGTAGCCTTCCTTGCCAGGAATGAAACCGTTGAACCAGCCATCGATCTTGCCGGTGGTGTTGTCCCGGTTGCCGTCGATGGTCAGGTTGCTGAGGCCGAAGTCGTGGGTTTCTTCTCCGTAGGCGGAGCGGATGACGCCGGTGATTTTGGTGTCAGAGCCGTCGGCCACTTTGATGTTCGAAACGCCCATGCCGTCGCCGTACATGTAGACGTTGCTTTTGAGCATGAGACAACCGTCAGACGGTTCTTCGCCGCCCGTCACGATGTAGGTCCCCGGCGGTACGTACACTTGTCCTCCGCCGGCCGCCGCGGCTGCATCAATCGCTTGTTGAATCGCCGCGGTGTCGTCAGAGACGCCATCTCCTTTGGCGCCAAAATTTTGGACGTTAAAAATCATGTACTTATCTCCGGTTCCAGGCTGTGGTCGTACTGCGTGCCAATTTCCAATCGGCTTGCACCGCAGGTATGACCTAACTGGACGGGAAAGTTGTAGCCGTATGTCGGGAAACCGTCGTTTTGTGACGACTGGCACATTTCGGCAGATTTTTACGTCAGGTATTTGACGAATTACGGGTGCGCTTTTCTGGCACGGCGAGCGGTTTTGGACTCATCAACTGGCCCCTATAACTACGCCGTGCACGTTTTTGTAGGAGCGCGCTTGCCCGCGAAGGAGTAAATGCGGTCGACGGCGATGTATGTGGATGCTGGCGAAAGGGTTCTGGCTATCACCGCTGCAGCGTCTGCCCCGGCGGGTTCGCCAGCAAGCCGGCTCCTACGGGTCATTTGAACGTCGCCGGTTGCATGTTTTGTCGGGATCGACTGTAGGAGCGCGCTTGCCCGCGAAAAGTTAGTCGTGGCGATGGCTGGTTTCGGTGGAAGCTGGCGACGGTTTCGGCTGTCACTGCTGCAGCGCCTGATACAGCGGGTTCGCTAGCAAGCCGGCTCCTACGGGTCATTTGAACGTCGCCGGTTGCATGTTTTGTCGGGATCGACTGTAGGAGCGCGCTTGCCCGCGAAAAGTTAGTCGTGGCGATGGCTGGTTTCGGTGGAAGCTGGCGACGGTTTCGGCTGTCACTGCTGCAGCGCCTGATACAGCGGGTTCGCCAGCAAGCCGGCTCCTACAGTGGGACCGTGTGCATCCAACAGGTCCGCCGTTTCGGGTTAGGCGTACGCATCAGGTGACACGTTCGCATTGGGGACACGTCCGCATCGGGGTGACACGTTCGCATTGGGGTGAAGGGTACGCATTGGGTGATACGGGGCATTGGGGTGGTTTGTGCGTTTTTCGTGGGACCGGCTTCAGCCGGGAAGGCATTAGCGGTCGCGATCGACGATCAGGCCACTTCCGCCGGGGCGCAGCGCAGGCAGTCGCGGCCTTCGCGTTTGGCGGCGTACAAGGCTTTGTCGGCCATGGCGATCAGTGCTTCGGCGCTGATCTGAGGCGCATTGGCAACCGCGACCCCGAGGCTGATGGTGACTTTGGCGCCAGCGCCCAGCGCCGGGTGGGGCACGTTGAGCGCTGACACTGCCGAACGCAGGTTTTCCGCCAGCGCCCGCGCTTGAGCCGGATGGGCATGGGTCATCAACACCAGTATTTCCTCGCCGCCAAACCTGAAGGTCAATGCGTCAGCCTTGTTCGCGGTGCGCTGAATGACCCCGCTGAGCAGCCGCAGGCACGTGTCGCCCTGCAGGTGCCCATAATTGTCGTTGTAGGATTTGAAGTGATCGATGTCCAGCAGGATCACCGCGACATTCATCGGCACCTCCGCAGCCCGGCTCCACAGGGACGCCAGCACCTCACCCTGAAACCGCCGATTGAACAGCTGCGTAAGGGAATCGATGCGCGCCAGTTCCAGCAGTTGCTTTTGCAGCAACCGCCCACGCAGCGCAAACAGATAACTCAGCCGACTGCCGTGCTCCAGAAACCATGATGCCATCAGCAGCAACGCGACGGTCGACACAAACAGCAGCGCGTTGGCCTGCCAGATCTGAAAGTCGGCGAAGTCGGCGATGTAAGTGGTCACCAGCTGGAACGTCAGCATGAATGCCATCGCTACGGCCGAGTAGCGGACCGGCAACTGTTGAATCACCGTGCAGTAAACCATGATCAACAGCATGCCCAGCTGGTAATGCAGCCGGAACGGACTCTCGCTGAAGATCATCACCACCAGCGGCATCAGCGAGCACAGCACAGTGCCGGTCCCTGCGGCCGCTTCCACAACCGCACGGGTTTTGGCGCGAAGCACGATCACCGTCAGGAAGATAAACAAGGGCGTGATCAGGAAAACCCGCCCAAGCGCCACGTAGGCAAACATGTCGTTGAGACTCAGCCAGTCGCTGACCATGAACACGTTGTAAATGATGCCGCCGGTAATGCCGACCGCTGTCAGAAACCGCCGCCGCTGTTCAAGGGTTTCGGCCTCATACCGTGACTCCAGCTCGGCACTGAAACGCAGGCCACGGAAGCGCGACGCGATGGTGCGGTCGACCTCGGCGAGGACTTGCGCATCGTTGGGGCCAGGGCGGTCGAGGACAAAGGAAAGCATGATGCACCAAAAGGGTGAGTTGACCGGACTATGACAGATGAGTGATGCCTTAGTGCCATCATTTCGTCGGAATACGTTTCGGGTGCCGTTGATCCTCACCGGTCACCCGAAAACACAGGCGCCAACTCAGATGCGGAAGCTGCCGACCAGTTGAGTCAAGCGTGCCGACTGACTTTCCAGGTCAGCACAGGCGCGTAACGTCGCTTGCAGGTTTTCAACGCCTTCCTGGTTAAGCGTATTGATCTCGGTGATGTCGACATTGATGGCCTCGACCACCGACGTCTGCTCTTCCGTTGCAGTGGCCACAGACTGGTTCATGGCATCAATCTCGCCAATGCGCACGGTCACGCTCTCCAGACTGGTACCGGCCTGATTGGCGATGCTGACGCTGTCATGGCTCTCGCGCTGACTGTCGTTCATGATCGCCACCGCTTCACGCGCACCCAGTTGCAGCTCCTCGATCATCTTCTGCACCTGGCTCGCCGATTCCTGGGTGCGATGAGCCAGGCTGCGGACCTCGTCAGCCACCACGGCGAACCCACGGCCGGCTTCACCGGCACGCGCGGCTTCAATGGCCGCGTTGAGCGCCAGCAGATTCGTCTGCTGGGAAATCCCGGTGATGACTTCGAGAATCTGCCCGATGTTGGCGGTCTTGGCGTTGAGCTGTTCAATCTGCTCGCTGGCGCCGCTGATGCGCGTGGACAACCGGTTCATCGCTTGAATGTTCTGACCCACCACCGCCTGACCGTTTGAAGCCAGATTGCGCGCATCGCTGGAATGCCCCGAGGCCATCGCGGCGTTCTGCGCGATTTCCTGCGCCGCAGCGCCGAGTTCGTTGATTGCCGCTGCCACGCTGCTGGTACGGTTGGCTTGTTGATCCGAGTTCAGCATCGAAGAGTTCGATGCACTGACCACGCGCAGGGCCACTTCATTGAGCTGTACGGTAGAGGAGGCGACTTGACGCATCGAATCATGGATTCGCCCGACGAAGAGGTTGAAGCCGTTGCCCAAGTAACCGAACTCATCCTGGCTGAGGATTTCCAGACGCTTGGTCAGATCACCTTCGCCGGCAGCAATGTCGTGCATCGCCCGGCCCATGGTGTTCAGCGGACGCATCAGCACGTTCAGCAGCACACCGAGCAGCAGGATGATCAGCACCACGGCAATCACCGTGGCGACGATGGCCGAAGTACGGAAGTCGCCCAGCGCGGCGTAGGCCTGGGCTTTGTCGACGGCGATGCCGACGTACCAGTTCACCGAAGGCAGGCCGTTGACGTGGGCGAAGGTGATGATCTCCGTGCGGTCGGCGTGCTCGCTCTCGCTGATCTCCTGTGACAGGCGAGGCGTCGCATCGGGGTAAACCTCGGCCAGGGTTTTCATGACCAGCGAGGTGTCCGGGTGGACGAGGATGCGGCCGTTGGCGTCAACAAGAAAAGCGTGGCCGTCGTTTTGCAGGTGCAACGCGCTGATCATCTTGACCAGCACTTCGAGGCTCAAATCGCCACCCGCCACACCGCTGACACCGGACGGGCCTTTGACCGGTGTGGCAATGGTCACGATCAGGCCTTTGGTCACGGCGTCCAGATACGGTTCTGTCAGCGTGGTTTTGCCAGCCTTCACCGCGTCGGTGTACCACGGACGGGTGCGCGGGTCATAGTCGCCGGGCATGTCGTCAGGCGGCTGGGTAAAAAATGAGCCGTCATTTTTGCCCAGATAGATGCTCATGAATGTCGAGATCAGGGTCGGCTGGCCGAGCTGGCGGTTAAGCGCGTCCTGGGATTGCGATGTGGCGGCCGCTTCGGCCACGTTTTCCACCAGCAGGATGCGTCCCGACATCCAGTTCTGGATATTACCCGCCGTGCTTTCGCCCATCTGGTTCAGACTTTCCCTAAGCTGATCCCGGATGGCATTGCGTTGCAGATAATCGTTGTAAAGGGTGAACAAGCTAAACGCCGCGATCACCACCAGCGAAGCCGCCAGCAGGATTTTGTGGCTGAATTTCAGGGATTTGGTCATGCCGTACGAGCCTTCAAGGTATTGCAGGGAAAGAAACACAGTCAACGGGGCTATCGGCTGGGGTTTCTATAGATGAAGACCGTCCTCCAACTAATCACCTCTATTTGAGTGGAATCGGACAACCGGTCGCGGGAGGAGAGGAAGAAGGAAGCCCAGTGGGCGAAAAAGCGAGGGTGAGACAGGGAGCAAGCGGCAGCCGAGTGGCACACCGCTTGATAGCGTTCAGCTGGGTTAATCACTCAAAGCGTATGGCTGTAGACCAGCGCGTAGGATTCGATACCGTCGTTTGGTTCTTTGATGCCGGCATTGGAGTAGTGGGTGACCCGAAGGGCCACGCGTTGGGTGTCGCCGAACTTCAGGCCGGCGCCCAGGCGATCCTCGAAGTTGAAAGCGGAGCCGAACTTCTGATCGCCGGCACTGGCACCGGTGAACATGGAAACACCGACGCCCGCTTCGATAAACGGCTTGATCTGGCCGCTGCCAAATTCATACACGAACACCGGAGCGAAGGACACCGAGTGACGTGCACCGGCTTGTTTACCGGCTTCCCAGTAGGTGTAACCCAAGTCCCAGTAGCCGGTCAGTTTGCCCGTCGAGCTTTCAAGCCAGGCCTTGTCCCAGTCGAAACCCAGTCCCACGCGGGCAGTGACCCCGCCTTGACTGGTGGCACCCAGGGCGCCGGACATCTGGGTTGCGTTGGCATTCATTGCCAGTGAGGACAGGCACAGCGCAGCAAGCAATAATTTTTTCATGATTTAACTGCCGAAAATTGTAAATGGGACCCGGAGTACAGCTCACTCGAACGGATATGAGGCATAGTGCCACTACTAAGTTCCTTTTTGGTTCACATTTTTCCTGCTCGGCGGCGTTCCGCGCTTCTGCCAAACCCGTCGAGCTAACAGTTTTGCCATCGCCCCGACACTTTCCTAACGAACGGATGCCGCGGTGATGCTCTGCATTGATCAATAATATTGGGGCTCGGCAGCAAAAAATTCCGCTTTCGTCAAACGTATTTAATCTCAACAATGGGCTTACTTAGTTCCGACCCAAGGACCCTACGATGAGCCTTTCGCCGTTCCACCTCGCTATCCCTGTTTATGACCTTGCGGCCGCGCGGCATTTCTACGGTGACGTGTTCGGCCTCTCGGAGGGCCGTTCCAGCGAACAATGGGTGGATTTCGACTTCTATGGCCATCAGTTGGTCATCCACGAGCACCCCAAAACCACTTCCCAGGAATCAGTGCATTCCAACGCCGTGGATGGCCATGATGTGCCGGTGCCACACTTCGGCATCATTCTGCACTGGGAGCAGTGGGAGGCGCTGGCGCAGCGTCTTCGCGATCGCGGCACCTCATTTGTGATCGAACCGTACATCCGCTTTCAGGGGCAGGTGGGGGAGCAGGCGACGATGTTTCTATTCGATCCCTGTGGCAATGCGCTTGAATTCAAGGCGTTCAAGGACATGAGCCAGTTGTTCGCCAAGTAGTCGCGCAATTGAAGCAGCGGGCCTGACGCCGCTAGCGCGCCTGGCCCGTCAGCGTGTCGATCACGCAGGTGCGGAACAGCGCCTGAAGCGGCGACTGCCGCTGCAGGTATTTGGTCACCAGCACGATTTCGCGAAAGAACACCATCTCGCCCAGATCGATAACCCGCACGTCCCGGGCATGCTCAAGCCATAAGCCGGCCATCGGCACCAGCGCCACGCCGAGGCCTGCTCGAACCATTTTGACGATGGCGTCCAGTTCGTCGAGTTCCAGCGTTTGCCGCACCTCGAGTTTGCGTTCGCGCAGAAACTGCGTCACCCGCCGGCCGCCGAACGAACGTTGATCGTAGCGAATGAACGGTTGCTCGCTGAGCAACTGTCGCGGGTCGTCTCCCTCCAGATCCAGCGGTGCGACCAGCACGAAGGGCTCCCGGGCAATCACCTCGGCGTGCAATTCTTTGGGCAACGCAAACGGCGGTTTGATCATGATCGCCAGGTCAAGCTCGCCGGCGTCGACCTGGCTGAGCAGGTTCAGCGACACGCCGGGTATCAGGCTGGCTTCGATGAACGGCGCCTTGCTGCGCAGGGCCACCAGGGCCTGAGGCAGGATGCCGGTCTGCGCGGTGCTGATTGCGCCAATGCGCAATGAGCCCCGAAAGTCATTGGCGCTGTCGGGGCTGCCCATTCGCCCGAACAGCTGAAGCATCTCTTCGGCCAGCGTCACCGCGCGTTGCCCGGCTGCATTGAGCGTGGCGGCGCGACCGGTGCGGTCGAACAGGCTGACACCCAAAGCGTCTTCCAGGTTCTTGATTTGCGCGCTGACCGCCGACTGGGTCAGTCCCACTTCACGGCCCGCAGCCGCGAAGGTGCCTCGGCGGGCGACGCAGACGAAGGTTTTCAGTTCTCTGATCATCGTCAGGTCCTGGGAGGTGGTGAAGTCAGGTGTGAGCCGTTGCACAGCGGCCTTGAAGCGGCCGGCAGCGGATCATACCCAGCTGCGCGCGCAAATAAAAATGCCGCCCCGGAGGGCGGCATTTTCAGTGGCAGGACGCTTAACGGTAGCGTTCGAGCCAGTGCGCGTAGGGTGCCGGCAGGGTCCAGGACGCTTTGTCGACGCCCAGTTCCTTGGCGGCGAAATACGCCCAGTGCGGATCAGCCAGGTGCGCACGGCCGATCGACACCAGGTCCAGCTGACCATTCTGCACGGCCGCCTGGGCCAGTTTCGGATCGCCAAAGCCCCACGCCGAGGTCACCGGGATATCGGCCTCGCGGCGCACGCGCTCAGCGATCGGGCCCATGAACGCCGGCCCCCACGGAATGTTGGTCTCCGGGATGGTAAAGCCGACACTGACGCTCAGCAGGTCCAGGCCGCCGGCCTTGAAGCGCCGCGCCAGTTCGATGGATTCGGTGAGGGTCTGCTCGTCACGACCGTCGTACTCGATCACACCGAAGCGTGCGGTCAGTGGCAGGTTTTCCGGCCAGACTTCGCGCACGGCGGCAAGGGTTTCCAGCAGGAAGCGGCTGCGGTTGTCGAAGCTGCCGCCGTAGGCGTCAGTACGCTGGTTGGAATGTTCGGAGAAGAAACTCTGGCCCAGGTAACCGTGGGCGAAATGCAGCTCGATCCACTCAAAGCCGGCTTCGCGTGCGCGCCGTGCGGCATCGACGAAGTCCTGCTTGACCCGGGCGATGTCGTCCAGCGTCATTTCCTGCGGGACTTTCGGCAGGTTCGCACCAAAAGCGATGGGCGAGGGCGCGATGGTCTGCCAGCCGCGGGTATCGTCGGCTGCCATGTGGTCGTCACCTTCCCAGGGACGGTTGGCGCTGGCCTTGCGACCGGCGTGGGCAATCTGGATGCCCGGGATCGAGCCCGCTGCCTTGATCGCTTGCACCGCAGGGATGAACGCCTGGGCGTGCTCGTCGCTCCAGATACCGGCGCAGCCCGGGGTGATCCGGCCTTCAGGGGAGACCGCAGTCGCCTCGACGACCACCAGACCCGCGCCGCCGCGTGCCATGCTCGCCAAGTGCACGTGGTGCCAATCGTTAATGACGCCGTTGTCTGCGACGTACTGGCACATTGGAGGAATGGCAATGCGGTTACGCAGGGTCACGTCCTTCAGCGTGAAGGGTTCGAACAGTGCAGACATGGAAATACTCCTGATGAATGAATTCGCTTGTTCGATAGTATTCGAAATATGGCGCAGGAGGAAACCCCCCGCTATGATGTGCGCATGCGCGCCTTCAAACACCCGTCACCTACCGAACTCACACTTGAGCGTTTGCTTTACGCCTTAAGTGACCCTGTGCGCCTCGACATCGTTCGCTGTCTTTCGTCTGTCGCCGAAGCCACCTGTGGCGAACTCGACGGCGGGCGACCCAAGTCCAGCATGTCTCATCACTTTCGGGTGCTGCGCGACGCGGGCCTGGTGCACACGCGAAACATTGGCACCACGCACATGAACTCTTTGCGGTCGGACGAGCTGGAAGTGCGCTTCCCCGGTTTGCTGCGCTGCATCCTGGCTCAGCACTGACGCTGCGACAACGTTGCGGTAACGATGCACTGGCGCTGAAACGAAAATGGCCCGATCACTCGATCGGGCCATTTTTTTTCGTGCCGGTTGTTAACCTCGGCTCAAGTCCTTTCCGGCATGCACGTACCCTTTTCTCGGCAAATAAGCGACAGCTTCGCGTTTCAAGGAGTTTTATACAGCGCGCCGATAAAATAGTGGCAAAATGCCTGACTTCGAAATTGCCCGGTAATCAGGTCAAGCGAATTGCATCCTCCCTCAAGCTAATTCTCGGGGCCGCGTTGCAGCTTCCCGCACACTGTTCTTAGCTACTCCCTGCCACCTATCGTATTAATTCGCGCCGAGACACCTTGATGAACAGCCTTACCGCCGATGACCGCACTCAGGTCACTCGGGAAGCCACCGCCGAATACTGGAAACACATCATCCCCATCGTGCAGATCGCCTTTGCGATCCACGTATTGCTGCTGGGGCTGTTCCTGATCGTCGGGCTGCGGGTGATGTGGATCACCAACGCCGTCAGCGTCCTGGCCTACATCGCCTGCCTGCTGGCCATCAAGCACCGTTTGTACCGCTGCGCCGGCATGCTGATCAGCATCGAGATCATTGCCCACGCCGCCATCGCCACCTGGCGGCTCGGCTGGGACAGCAACTTCCATCTGTATGTGTTCTGTATCGTGCCGATCATTGCGTTCGGGTTTCATTCCTCACCGGTGCGTCGGGGATGCCTGAGCGCCGCCGTGCTCCTCGTCACCGTCGGTGGCTACCTGATGCGCAACAGAGTGCCGGTGACCAGCATCAGCGAAGACGCGCAAGACCTGTTCGGCGCCATCAACGCGCTGACCGCGACCGCGCTGCTGCTGCATGCGACCGCGCTCTCGGTGCGTTTCAACCTGTCGATGCACATGAATCTTTACCATTCCGCCCATCGCGACAGCCTGACCAACCTCTACACCCGGCGCCGGGTGTTGCAGCGCTTTCGTCAGCTGGGCGCAAGCCGGCGCGAGGTTCCGACCGCGCTGGTGTTGATCGACATCGACCACTTCAAGCAGATCAACGATCAGCACGGCCACGATCTGGGTGACGTGGTGTTGCAGCAGGTGGCCGACATCATCGCCAGTTGCGTGCGCACCACGGACATCGCGGCGCGCTGGGGCGGGGAAGAGTTTCTGGTGCTGATGCCGGACACCCCTCTGGAAGATGCGCGGCTGATTGCCGAACGCATCCTCACGCAGTTGCGCGAGCAGGGCGGTGCGATCCGCCAGGTCAGCCTGACCCTGACCGCGACACTGGCCGTGGCGACAGTGGAGGAGGGAGAAGCCTTCCGGGACGCGCTGAACCGTGCGGATCAGCGCTTGTACGAGGGCAAGCAGGAAGGGCGTAACCGCGTGATGCTGGCGCAGTAGCCGTCAGGCGGGCAGGTTCATCATTTCCCGTACGCGCGCCGTCAGCGTTTCGATGGCGAACGGTTTGGTCAGCACCTGCATGCCGGGCTCCAGCTGGCCTGCACCGACGGCCGCGCTTTCAGCGTAGCCGGTGATGAACAGGGTTCTCAGCCCGGGCCGGATTTCCCGGGCAGCGTCAGCCATCTGACGGCCGTTCATGCCTCCGGGCAAGCCGACATCGGTGACCAGCATGTCAATGCGCATGTCCGAGCGCAGCAGATTCAGCCCGCCCACGCTGTCAGCCGCTTCGATCAGCGTGTAACCCAGATCGGCCAATACCTCGGTCACCAGCATGCGCACCGTGGGCTCATCATCGACCACCAGAATGGTCTCACCGACACCGGTGCCCTCGTTGGTCGACTGTGACGCATCGCCGTCGCTTGCGCTCGCCGCGCCGTGATAGCGAGGGAGGTAAATGCACAGCGTCGTGCCCTGGCCGACCACCGAGGTAATACGCACCTGGCCACCTGACTGCTTGGCGAAACCGTAAATCATCGACAAGCCCAGGCCGGTGCCCTGGCCGATGGGTTTGGTGGTGAAGAATGGATCGAACGCCTTGGCCACGACGTCCTCGGGCATGCCGGTCCCGGTGTCGGTGACGCTCAGGGTCAGGTAGTCACCCTCGGGGATATCCAGCGCAGCGGCTTCAGCGTCAATGACCCGGTGATGACTGGTTTCGATGGTGATCAGCCCGCCGTCGCGCATGGCATCGCGCGAATTGATGCATAAATTGAGCAGCGCATTCTCCAGCTGGCTCGCGTCGACCTGGGCAACGCAGCCGTCGGCCGCCCCCAGTGTTTGCACCTGGATGCTCGGCCCCACGGTGCGCTGGATCAGCTCCGTCATGCCGGCGACCAATGCATTGACGTCGGTAGGCCGGGGATCAAGGGTTTGTCTGCGGGAAAATGCCAGCAAACGGTGGGTCAGGGCGGCGGCGCGTCGGGTTGCGCCTTGCGCGGTGGTCAGGTAGCGGTCGACATCCGCCAGGCGGCCCTGGGCCATGCGCGCACCCAGCAGTTCCAGCGATCCCGAAATGCCGGCCAGCAGATTATTAAAGTCATGGGCGAGCCCGCCGGTCAGTTGCCCGACGGCCTCCATCTTCTGCGACTGGCGCAGCTTTTCTTCAGACTGCATCAGGGCGGTGGTGCGTTCGGCCACGCGTTGCTCCAGTGTTTCGTTGAGCGCTCGCAGCGCGGCAGTCGCCAGGTCGCGCTGCGCCTCCACGGATCGCCGTTCCTGGACATCGATCAGCACGCCGGGGAACCTCAGTGGACTGCCTTCTTCACTCAGTTCGACGCGGCCGTTTGCCTCGATCCAGTAGTACTTGCCGTCGGCCCGGCGCACCCGATACTGGTGCGCATAGGCCCCGCCGCGGGCGATGACCTCTTCAATCGCGGCCATCAGCCCGGCTTTGTCTTCGGGGTGCACCGTGACGATGACCTGGTCGAGGGTCAGCCCTTCGTGGCCCAGGGCAGGGTCCAGTCCGAAAGCGCGAGCGAACGCCTCGTCCACCGTGAAGCTGTCGCTGCTCAAGTCCCAGTGCCAGGTGCCAAAGATTGCCCCGGCTTCCAGCGCCAGTTGCACGCGTTCCACGTTGGCCCGGGCGATGGCTTCGCTCTGGCGCAGGCGCTCTTCGGCGTCGCGTCTTCCGGTCACGTCGTTGAAGATGATCGCGATCTGGCGCTCGTCCGGGTCGCCCACCGGAACGGCGCGGACGTCGAACCAGCGCTCGAACGCTTTGGCGTAACTCTCGAAATTGGTCGGCACACGGGTCTTGGCCACGCGTCCATAGGTGTCGAACCAGAACTGCTCCAGATCGGGGGCAAACTCCGTTACCCACTTGCCGCGCAGGTTGACCCCGGCTTCGCGCTCGAAGGCGGGGTTGGCTTCGACAAAGCGGTAATCGACCGGTTTGTCGTCGGCATCGAATTTGACCTGGACGATCGCAAACGCGGCCTCGACCGTTTCGAGAATGGTCCTGAATCGCTCCTCACTCTGGCGTAACGCCGCCTGCGTGTCGCGAATCGCCGAGAGGTCGAGCATGGCGCCGATCATCCGCTCGGCGTTGCCGTCAGCGTCCCGGCTGACGTGCCCCCGGTCCAGGACCTGGGCGAACGAGCCGTCCGCGCGACGGAACCGGTACTCCTCGTTCCAGCCGGTGTCCGCACCGTCGATGACGTTGTGGATGGAGACGGACACGCGGTCACGGTCCTCCGGGTGAATCTGGGCAAGCCACCATTCCCCGGTTTTACCAATAGTCGCGAGAGAGTGCCCGTACACCCGCTCCAGCGCGTCGTTCCACAACACGTGATCCGCTCTGAGGTCCCAGTCCCAAATGGCGTCATTGGTGGCTTTGACAGCGAGGCGATAGCGTAACTGGGCGTCATCGTGGGTGAGGTCTGCGAGTGAAACCACGCTGTCCTCGGACGAGCGTTGCGCAGCGCCGGCAGTGCTCTGCTTTTCGCACGGGGCGAACGCGCCGGGGGAATTCGTTTCACGGGCTTTCAATGCCAGCCGCAGCCGCTGCACTTCAGCCTCAAGCTCTTCCCGGGTCAGATGCTTCAAGATTTCACCTGCGAAATAACGTCGTGACCTGAGGCCGTATTGACCCGTGGCGTGCTGGTTTTCGGTCGCCGGCGTCCGGAGGATGCGGCGCACAGCGTTTTACGCCGGGTACTGGCAGAACGCAATACTGGTTTAGAAGAGGACTGGGCCGTACAGATAAAGTTTCGGTCAAGCAGGCCGGACGGGGGAAAGACAGGAGGCAGGATGCGCTGTGGGACGGGTTTCGTGACGGGGCGCGATTGGATCGAACTCCCTTTAAACGGCCACGGTCAGAGGAATACGGGGGCACCGTTAATCAAAACGCCGCCCGCTGCACATCTTTGCCAAAGGACCTGATCATGCTCGCGAAAAAATACCTCCCTCATTTGATGTTCACCGCCCTTTGCGCGGTGGGCAGTTTTGCCCACGCTGCCGAAGAGCCCAGTGTGAAACTGGATCGCCCGGGGTACGGCGTCAAGGAACTCAAGGAAGGCGACAACGCGCCTGATCAGTATCAACGGCCGGATCTGGCACTCAAGGATTGGCGCGCCCGTCACCTGAGCGAGCCGGGCGACGACAAACAGTGGGTTGAGATCCATGATCAGTACGCTTTGATCGACATCCCGACCGGCACCATCAGGAAAATGGTCCCTAAAGCCAAAGCCCATAAATAATAGCGGGTTGCCTCGGGAGCTCGTGAGCAGGCCGGCCGAGCACCGGGGCGGTCATCAGCCAGCCATGGTCTGTCGGGTTGACCGGCCCACTGCTCAACACGTGGCGAGATCCGCTTGGGCAATCACTGCATCACGACTTTCATCTCGTAACGACCCTCGGCCTTTGCGGTACGAATGATGGTGAGGGTGCCGCTGCCGAACTCAAGCTTGGCTGGGGCGCCTTTCATGATCGATTCTTCAGCACTGTGCGGCATCGACAAGCCCAGTACTCGCACGGCCAGTCGCTTGGAGGCTCTCACCAGCTCGCGCTTGGCAAGGTCATCATCCGCTTTGGAGATGCCGCCAAGTGTCAGTGTGACTCGAGTGGGAATGTCATCCGCCCCCTCTGCGGCATACCCGATCTGACTGCCGGCGGGCACGTCTGCTGAAACCGGTCGAGTGCCGCTTGAACAGCCCTGACTGCCCGTGTCGTCCTGGCGCCAGTCCCCGGCACGCAGTTGCGTATCAGCCAGCAGCCGGCAGATCTGAACGGGGGATTTGACGCGCAGTTCCGCCGCGCAGTTGAGAGACAACAACAGCGCAACGGCGCCGCAAATGGGACGAAGTATCAAGGCAGCCTTCCTGGTCAATAGACGGTTTGGCAGAGGGAGTGACGGTGTCTGGCTGCGCTGCGCACAAGGCCTGTCACTGCATTCCTGTCTGCCGATCAGCTCGCGCCCCGGTTTCCGTGTTCCCGCTCGACTGGCAACGCCATAAATCCATGTTTTTGTGCCGATCGTGCGGAAACTTCATCGAGGCGGTAAGGCTTTTAGCACGGATTTCGACACCTCGCCTCAGCGCAAATGTATCCGCTGCAAAAAAGTTCCCCGAACCTCCTTTTTTAATGACGAAATGTTCGTTTCCTGCCGCTTTTACCTTAAACAGGCGTCGCGCGAGGAAACACCCATTATCGCAACGCTCCCGCGTGCAAAGGCCCGGGAGGACAGGCTTGGTTGATGCTGAAGCCGATCCGACGAAAGCCCGCTCCACGTCTCTAACAATCATGAACTCTGTCGGTCCAAGCTGTTCGCCGAACCGGTTACGGCAACAGGTTCACAGGTCGTCAGTATTTTTCCAGGCAGGAGCAGCGCATGAGCACCATCCCCACTTTTGATATCCGTACCTATGGCGCCAAGGGCGACGCTGTCACGGATGACACCGTGGCCATCCAGAAGGCCATCGACGCCGCCAGCGCTGCGGGTGGGGGCAAGGTGTATATCCCGGCCGGAACCTGGCGGGTGTCGGACGCCGATGGTTCAGGCAACGCGCTGTCGTTGAAGAGCAATGTGACCCTCACCGGCGACGGCGCCGCGAACAGTGTGCTCACACTTGGCGAAGGTCCGGGGGCCTCCACGACAGCCCTTTTGGGTGTGGTGGCGGGTAGCACGGTGCGGGACGCTGCCGTCAGCAACCTGTCGCTGGAAGGCAATGCCTCCGGTTCGAGCGGCGAGGTCAGCGGTTGGTCACAGTCGGGTGGCAGCGTTTCTCATCTGTTGATCGACGGCGTGACCGCGACCCACTTCAGCGGCAGCGGTTTCGACCTGAGCGGCGCGGCCACCGGGCTGGAGGTGCGCAACAGCACGGCAACCGACAATGGCTCGGATGGCTTTGTGCTGGGTGGCGCGTTGTCGGCCTTGACCTTTCAGGACAACCGCGCGGTGGACAACGGCGGCCACGGCATCAACGTCGGACTCGGCGGCATGCCGATGTCATTGACCGATAACCTGGTGTCCGGCAACGCTGGCGACGGTATCTATGTTCATGAACAAAGCGGCGTGGATACCGGCTTTTTCACCGTTATCGGCGGCGACGTACACGGCAATGGCGGGGATGGCGTGCACATGCGCGGTATCGAGTACGGCGGCGTTTACCGCCTCGATATCCACGACAACGGCGGCTCGGGGGTCAACCTGCAAGGCACGACCCACATCGAGGTCTCCGATAACGTCATCCATACCAACGCGCAGAGCAGCGACGTCCCGGAAGTGGCGATCCGCACCCTGGGCGGCGAACCCGGTTCGCAAAACTTCGTGTACGACAACCTGATCACCGGCGGTGACGGTTCGACGTGGGGCGTGGCCGAGGTGCCATCGGAAGTCGCAGGCGTGGAAGGCAGCGTGATCTTTGGCAACGTGATCAACGGCACGCCCGCCGGCGACATCAGTGCGGCCGGCAGCGAAAGTCAGGTGTACAACAACAGCGATGTGCTGATCGTGCGCGGCAGTGCCGCCGCCGACACGCTGATTGGCAGCCGCTCGGATGAACTGATCAGCGGCGGCGCAGGCCGTGACCGCATCGATGGCGGCGCAGGCAACGACGTGATTCACGGCGGAGCAGGGGCCGACCGGCTTAGCGGCGGCACGGGCAGCGATGTGTTCCGTTTCACCTCCGTGACCGACAGCTATCGCACGGCAACCACCTCCTACAGTGACCGTATCACTGATTTCAACGACGCCACTGACCGTCTCGACCTCACTCTGCTCGGGCTGTCCGGTCTGGGCAATGGCCATAACGGCACCCTTAAGGCGACGTATAACGCCGCGAGCGACACCACCTACCTGTCGAGTCTGGACGCTGATGCCAGTGGCAATCGCTTTCAGTTGGCACTCGACGGCAATCACCTGAGCACCCTGGGTGCCGACAACTTTTTCTCGGCCATCACGGGCACCGCCAGCGACGACAAGCTGCTGGGCACCCTGGCCGATGACGTGTTGATGGGCGGTGCAGGGCGCGACACGCTGTCCGGTGACGGCGGCGCGGACCGGCTGCTGGGCGGCAGCGGCGGCGATACGCTGATCGGCGGGGCTGGCGCCGACACCTTTGTCTACACCAGCGTCAGTGACAGCCTGCGCAACGACGCCAGCGGCAGCTACGCGCAACGCGACCTGATCATGGATTTCAACAGCAACGGCCATGACCGTCTGGACCTGACCGCGCTGAACTTCAAGGGCCTGGGCAACGGCTATGACGGCACGCTCAAGGTGGTGTTGAACCTGGCGGGCGATCAAACGGCGCTCAAGTCGCTGGAGCCGGACGCCGACGGCAACCGCTTCGAAATCCTTCTCAACGGCAATCACCTGTATGACTTGACCGCGACCAACGTGCTGTTCGCCAACCCCGACGATGCACGCACCGATTCGTCGCAGCCGCTGACATCGGTGAACGCAACCGGCACCGCAGGCGTCGATACGCTGTACGGCAACTGGGGCAACGACTCGCTGTACGGCCTGGCCGGGAACGATGTGCTGGGCGGCGGTGTCGGTGATGACCTGCTGGTGGGCGGCGGCGGCAGTGACCGTCTGACCGGCGGCTCGGGTGCAGACACTTTCCGTTTCGATCAGATCAGCGACAGCTACCTCGGTGCCGCAGATCTGATCACTGACTTCACCACCGGTCACGACACACTGGACGTCTCGGCCCTCGGCTTCACCGGGCTGGGCGACGGTCACGACGGCACGTTGAAAGTCAGCTACAACGCCGGCAACGACCGCACTTACGTGCGCAGCGACGATGCCGACAGCGCCGGGCACAAGTTCCAGGTCGCCCTGGCCGGCGATTACAGCCACACCTTGAATGCCGATGCGTTCGTGTTCAGCGGTGGCGCAGGCGCAGGTGAAATCACGGTGGTGGGTGTGGCTACAGCGACGGACCCTGCGGTCATCACCCACGCCTGATCTCAAGCTCCAAGCCGGCCCCACATCGATAGCGCTCCCAACGCGCACGCTATTCAGTGGGACCGGCTTCAGCCGGGAAGGGGCCGGGGTGATCATTTCAATCGCTCGGTGTGTCTCATGACGCTTTCCCGGCTAAAGCCAGTCCCACATTGACGGCGCTCTCAAAGCGAACGCTAGCCAGTGGGACCGGCTTCAGCCGGGAAGGGGCCGGTGTGATCACCTCAATCGCTCGGTGTGTCTTATGACGCCTTCCCGGCTAAAGCCAGTCCCACATTGACGGCGCTCTCAAAGCAAACGCTATCCAGTGGGACCGGCTTCAGCCGGGAAGGGGCCGGTGTGATCACCTCAATCGCTCGGTGTGTCTCATGACGCCTTCCCGGCTAAAGCCAGTCCCACATTGACGGCGCTCTCAAGGCGAACGCTACCCAGTGGGACCGGCTTCAGCCGGGAAGAGGCCGGTGTGACCATTTCCATTGCTCGGGGTGTCTCATGACGCCTTCCCGGCTAAAGCCAGTCCCACATTGACGGCGCTCTCAAGGCGAACGCTACCCAGTGGGACCGGCTTCAGCCGGGAAGGGGCCGGTGTGATCACCTCAATCGCTCGGTGTGTCTCATGACGCTTTCCCGGCTAAAGCCAGTCCCACATTGACGGCGCTCTCAAAGCGAACGCTAGCCAGTGGGACCGGCTTCAGCCGGGAAGGGGCCGGGGTGATCATTTCAATCGCTCGGTGTGTCTCATGACGCTTTCCCGGCTAAAGCCAGTCCCACATTGACGGCGCTCTCAAAGCGAACGCTAGCCAGGGGGACCGGCTTCAGCCGGGAAGGGGCCGGGGTGATCATTTCAATCGCTCGGTGTGTCTCATGACGCCTTCCCGGCTAAACCCAGTCTCACATTGACGGCGCTCTCAAGGCGAACGCTAGCCAGGGGGGCCGGCTTCAGCCGGGAAGGGGCCGGGGTGATCATTTCAATCGCTCGGGGTGTCGCAAGACCCTTCCCGGCTAAAGCCAGTCCCACATCGATAGAGCGTCCAAAGCGAACGCTACCCTGTGGGACCGGCTTCAGCCGGGAAGGGGCCGGTGTGATCACCTCAATCGCTCGGTGTGTCTCATGACGCCTTCCCGGCTAAAGCCAGTCCCACATTGACGGCGCTCTCAAGGCGAACGCTACCCAGTGGGACCGGCTTCAGCCGGGAAGAGGCCGGTGTGACCATTTCCATTGCTCGGGGTGTCGCAAGACCCTTTCCCGGCTGAATCCATTCCTGCCAGTCGCCACGACCCTCGCCAACCCGTCTTCAATCTGTCACACCCCCGCCGTTCAAATGCCATATTGACTCCGTAATGTCCTCGCCAATGAGATCGATCTCAAGCGAGTGAACATGAGTGACCTCAAAGAAGTCGCGCGGCTGGCCGGTGTATCAAGAGCCACCGCCGCGCGCTGTTTTTCCTCCCCTGAAGTGGTACGTCCCGGCACCCGCGACCAGGTATTTGCTGCTGCCCGGGAGCTCGGTTTCCGCCCCAACCTGCTGGGCCGCCAGCTGCGACTGCAAACCACGCAGTTGATTGGCGTGGTCGTGCCCAGCCTGCTTAACCCTGTGTTCGCCGAACAGCTTCAGGCCATGGAGCGCGCTGCACGGTTACGCGGTTACAGCTTGCTGCTGGCCACTACCGATTACAGCGCCGAGCGCGAAAGCGCCGTGGTGGAGGAGTTGCTGCGTCAGCGCGTAGACGGCCTCGTCCTCACCGTGACCGACGCCCAGAGCAATCGCGTGCTGCAAGACCTCGGCTCGGAAGACACCCCATTCGTGCTCGCCTATCACCAGCCCGACAGCACCGAGTACAGCGCGGTGTCGGTGGACAATCGCGCCGGCATGGCACTCGCCACGCGCTACCTGCTCGACGCCGGACACCGCCGCATCGGCATGGTCGCCGGCCCGACCTTGCAGTCCGACCGGGCGCGCCAGCGCTACGCCGGCTATTGCGATGCCATGGGCGAACAACAACTGCCCGCCATGCCGATCATCGAAATGCCCAGCCACACCCAGGCCGAATTCTCGGCACTCGCACCGTGGTTGAACGGTATAGAGGCGCTCAGCGCCCTGGTGTGTTCCAACGACTTGCTCGCCATCAGCCTGATCGCCGAACTGCGCCGCCACGGTTGGCCTGTGCCACAGAGGCTGTCGATCATCGGCTTCGACGGCATCGCCATCGGTGCGCAGATGCACCCGACGCTGTGCAGCGTGGTCCAGCCGATTGCCGCGCTGGCGACCACGGTCATCGATCAACTGCTGGCTCAGATTGCCGGCGGCGCCCCGACATCCCACTGCCTGCCGTGCCACATCCGGCCGGGCGAAAGTACTCAGCCCTACAATCAGCCCTACGAGGAGACGCTCCATGATCCGCTTTAGTAAAACCCTGGCGGCACTGCTGCTGTGCGGCGTTGCCAGCCTCGCCCAGGCCGCCGACAGCGCGATTTGCTACAACTGCCCGCCGGAATGGGCAGACTGGGGCACCCAGCTCAAGGCCATCGCCGACCAAACCGGCGTGCAGGTGCCGCTGGACAACAAGAACTCCGGTCAGGCGCTGGCGCAACTGGTGGCCGAGAAAGCCGCGCCGGTGGCCGACGTGGTGTATTACGGGGTGACGTTCGGGCTGCAGGCGCAGAAAGCCGGCGTGGTCGGCACCTACAAACCCAAAGGCTGGGAACAGATTCCCGCAGGGCTCAAGGACCCGGACGGTCACTGGTTCGCCATTCATTCCGGAACCCTGGGCATCATGGTCAACGTCGATGCCCTGGGCGGGTTGCCGGTTCCGCAGAGCTGGGCGGACCTGCTCAAGCCGGAATACAAAGGCATGGTCGGCTACCTCGATCCCTCCAGCGCCTTCGTCGGCTACGTCTCGGCCGTGGCGATCAATCAGGCCATGGGCGGCACGCTGGATAACTTCGCACCGGCCATCGACTACTTCCAGAAGCTGGCGAAAAATGCGCCCATCGTGCCCAAGCAAACCGCTTACGCCCGAGTACTGTCCGGCGAGCTGCCGATTCTGGTGGACTACGACTTCAACGCCTACCGCGCCCGCTACAAGGACAAGGCCAACGTCGCGTTCGTCATCCCGAAAGAAGGCAGCATCAGCGTCCCTTACGTGATGAGCCTGGTCGCCAACGCGCCGCATCCGGCCAACGCCGAGAAAGTCCTGGATTTCGTGCTTTCCGAGCAGGGCCAGGCGCTGTGGGCCAAGGCGTATCTGCGTCCGGTACGCGCCATGCAGATGCCCGCCGATGTGGCTGCGCAGTTTTTGCCGGACAGCGATTACGCCCGGGCTGGCGTGGTGGATTATCAGCACATGGCCGATGTGCAGGAAGCCTTTGCCGCGCGTTACCTGAGCGAGGTCAAGTAAGTGAGCAGCCGTGTATTGCCAGCCCGAGGGCTGGAAGGAAGTAGAGTACCGCGCTGGCGGTTGCGCCCGACGGCGGCATGGGCGCTGGCACCTGCGGCAGCGGTGCTGGCCGCGTTTTGGTTGCTGCCGCTGGCGCACTTGATCGTGCTCGGCGGGCAGGCACGCGATGCCGCCGGCAGCGGCTATTGGCAGGTGCTGGGCAGTGCTCAGTACCTGGGCAGCCTGGCGCAAACCTGTTTGCTCGCCGCCGTCGTGACAATGGCTGCCTTGCTGGTGGGTGGCATCACCGGCGTGTTCCTGGCGCGCCAGCGTTTTTTCGGTCGCTCGACGCTGGTGGCACTGCTGACCTTCCCGCTGGCATTCCCCGGCGTGGTTGTCGGGTTTCTGGTGATTCTGCTGGCGGGGCGACAGGGCCTGTTTGCCATGCTCGGCCTCAAGCTGGCGGGGGAGCGGTGGGTGTTTGCTTACTCCCTGGCGGGGCTGTTTCTGGGCTATCTGTATTTCTCGATTCCGCGGGTCATTCTGACCGTGATGGCGGCGTGCGAAAGCCTCGACCGAAGCCTTGAAGAAGCCGCTCAATCTCTGGGTGCGGGCCCATGGCGAGTGGTTAACGACGTGATCATTCCCGGGCTTGCGCCAGCGCTGGTTTCTTGCGGCGCGATTTGCTTCGCCACGTCCATGGGCGCCTTCGGCACTGCATTCACGCTCGGCACGCAGCTGAACGTCACGCCGGTGGCGATCTATAACGTGTTCACCAACTACGCCAATTTCACCGTCGCTGCTGCGTTGTCAGTGGTGCTCGGTGCGCTGACGTGGGCCGTGCTGCTGCTCGCACGGCGCATGGTCAGACAGTCGGGGATGGTCCTGTGAAGCGTCCCTGGTTGTTCGGTGCGCAACTGCTGTTCACGCTGCTGGTCTGCGCATTCATGCTGGTGCCGGTGCTGATGTCACTGCTCGCCGGATTGACCCGCAATTACTTTCAAGGCCTGTCTAGCGGGCTGACCTTCGACTGGATAGTGCAGGTGTGGCAGGCGTATGCGCCGACCGTGTGGCTGTCTCTGCAACTGGCCGCGGCCTGCGCCGTGTGCGTCTGCGTGATCGGCGTGCCTGCGGCCTATGCGTTGGTGCGAATGAACAACCGCTTCAGCCGTGCCTTCGAAGAGTTGATGGTCTTGCCGGTGGCCATGCCGGGCCTGGCCAGTGCGCTGGCCCTGTTGCTGACCTACGGCCAGTTCGGCAGCTTTCGCAGCAGCTGGCTGTTCATTCTGGTGGGCCACGTGCTGTTCACGCTGCCGTTTCTGGTGCGGCCGGTGATGGCAGTGATGCAGCGCCAGCACCTGCCCGTGCTGGAAGAAGCCGCCGCCAGCCTCGGCGCCGGCCCCCTGCGACGGTTTTTCGGCATCGTGGTGCCCAACTGTCGGGCCGGCATTCTTGCCGGTGTACTGATGGTGGTGACGCTCTCGCTGGGCGAATTCAACCTGACCTGGATGCTGCACACGCCAATGACCAAAACCCTGCCGGTGGGCCTGGCCGACAGTTACGCCTCGGCACGGCTGGAAGTCGCCAGCGCCTACACCCTCATATTTCTGTTGATGATCGTGCCGCTGCTGGTGGCGTTGCAGGCCATCAGCGCACGCCTGTCCCGTGGAGCACAAAGATGACTGGAACCACGCTGCGCCTGATCGGTTGCCGCAAGGCCTTTGCCGATGGCACCGTCGCTGTTCACGACCTCAATCTGACCATTGAAGCGGGGGAGACCCTGGCCATCCTCGGCCCGTCCGGCTGCGGCAAAACCACCACGCTGCGGATGATTGCCGGGCTGGAGCAGCCCGACGTCGGTCAGGTGTGGTTCGGCGATCAGGACGTCACCCGTCTGCCCATCGAGCGCCGCGATGTCGGCATGGTGTTCCAGAACTACGCGCTGTTCCCTAACCTCAGTGTGGAGGGCAACGTCGTTTACGGCTTGAAAGTGCGAGGCATGCCGGTGGCCGAGCGCTCCCGGCGTTGCGCCGAGCTGCTGGAACTGGTCGGCCTGCAGGAACACGCCAAACGCGGCATCCATGAACTCTCGGGTGGGCAGCGGCAGCGAGTGGCCCTGGCCCGTGCCCTTGCGCCAAGGCCCAAGGTCTTGCTGCTCGACGAACCCCTGGCAGCGCTGGATGCGCAGTTGCGCGAGCGCTTGCGCAGTGAGTTGGATCAACTGCTGCGCGGGCTGGGCATCACCTCGGTGTTCGTTACCCACGATCAGGGCGAAGCCATGGCCCTGGGCGATCGAATTCTGGTGATGCAGGAGGGGCGCATCGCCCAGCTCGGCACTCCGCGCGAGATTTATCAGCGGCCCGCCAACGCGTTTGTGGCGGGCTTCGTCGGCAATCTGAATGCGTTCACGGTGTCTGGCCGAACGGCCGGCGGGCTGACTGTCAGTGGGGGCGAGCTGCCGTGGTCGCAGGTCGATGAGCCGGCGACGGTGTACTGCCGGCCCGAGCATCTGCGGGTGGTGAGCGGCGCGGGGCATGTGCGCGGGCGTCTGTTGGGGCAGTTCTTTCAGGGCGCGCAAAGTCGACTGTTGATTGAGGTCGGAGCCGCGCAACCGCTGCTGGTGGACAGCCCCGACGGTACCGTCCACACCCCGGGCGACCTGATTGCCCTGTCCGTTGCGCCACAGGCGCTGTTTGCCCTGCATCCCTGAGCATTATCGAGCGAGTTCATGTCGAGTCTTCCGTTTCTCATTGCGCAGATCAGCGATCTGCACCTCAAAGCCGGCAACAAGCTGACCTACGGCGTGGTTGACACCCTCGGTGCGCTGCGCCGCGCGATCGATCATTTGAACGCCAGCCAGCCACGCCCGGACATCGTGGTTATCAGCGGTGATCTTGTGGACTTCGGCCGGCCGGACGAATACGCGGTTCTGCATCCAGAACTGGCGCGCCTGAACATGCCGTACTACCTCGTGCCCGGAAACCACGACGTGCGCGAGCACCTGCTGGCCGAGTTCGCCGATCACGTGTATTTGCCGCTCTGCCCTGAAGCGCCACTGGACTGGGTGGTGGAAGAGCACCCGCTGCGCCTGATCGGTCTGGATACGACGATCCCGGGGGCTCATGGCGGCCGGGTGCTGGACAGCCAGATGGTCTGGCTGGACGACGTGCTGGGCCGCCGGCCCGAGGTGCCGACGCTGGTGGTCATGCACCATCCGCCGTTCGTGACCGGGATCGGTCACATGGACCGCGAAGCCTTTATCAATGGCGCAGCCCTGGAGCAGGTCATCAGGCGCCATCCGCAAGTGGAGCGTCTGCTCTGCGGGCATCTGCATCGGCCGATGCAGCAACGTTTCGGCGGGAGCATCAGTTGCACCTGCCCAGGCACCTCGCACCAGATCGTGCTCGATCTGCGCCCAGACGCACCCGCGCATTTCAATCTTGAACCGCCTGGGTATTTGCTGCATCGCTGGGAGCCCGGCCAGGGGCTTGTGACCCATAACGGCGTGTTCGGCGATTACCCGGGGCCGTATCCGTTTTATGACGCCCAGGGATTGATCGATTAGAGCCCGTGCGGCGGGTGCTAGACCGGCGTTTAAATGCGTTTCGCCGTGGCGCAACGATAGGCAACGGAAAATTGCAGGAGCGCGCCTGCCCGCGAAGGCGTCGGTGCTGACGATGGAGATCAGTCAATTCGCCGGCCAGTTCGCGGGCAAGCGCGCTCCTACAAACCGGGAGCAGCCGCAAATCAAGCGGTGACCCCTGGGGTTTGTTTAAGACGCACGCCCTGGCGGGCAACGCGAGGTTGCATGAAGGCCAATCTATAATCGGTCTATAGTCGTTCTATAATTCGCTATAAATGACAATCCCGCGCTGCCTATAATGGGTCTATAGTCGGTCTATAATCCGCTATAAAGCCGTGTCGAGGTTTACTCATGAACGAAGTCGTCTACCACCGCCCCGAGTTGGCTGCCCGACTCGCCAAACTGATCATGCAGGTCGCTGTGGGCAGTTCGGCCAGCTCCGGCGTCTTCCTGGCAGCGCCACGGCGCACGGGCAAGTCCACATTTGCGCGTGAAGACCTGCGTCCGGCACTGGAGAACGCAGGGGCGATCGTGCTGTACGCCGACCTCTGGCAAGACCTGACCAAAGACCCGGGCCTTGTCATCGTCGAAGCCATCCGCGAAGCGGTGGGACGCAACAATGGTTTCATCACGCGGCTGGCCAAGGCGTCGGGAATAGAGAAAGTTGCCGTGGGCGGCCTCAATTTCAGCCTGGATAAAATCGGTCTGGGCAAAGACATCGACCTCACCACCGCACTGGTGGCCCTCTCCGACGAATCGCAGAAGCTTATCGTGCTGATGATCGACGAAGCGCAGCATGCGATCACCACCGAGGCAGGCGTGGCGGCGCTGTTCGCGCTCAAGGCGGCGAGGGACGAGCTCAACAGCTCACGGCACCATGGCCTTCGTGTCGTCTGCACCGGCTCGAACCGGGACAAGCTGGCCATGCTGCGCAACAGCAAGGACCAGGCGTTCTTCGGCGCTTCAATGGTGCCGTTCCCGACCCTGGATCGAAACTACATCGACTGGCTGTGCGAGCATATTGATCTGCCATCTCCGCTTGACCCTGCTGAGGTGTTCGAGCTGTTCAAAGAGAGCGGCTATTGCCCCGAAATGCTCGGTACCGCGGCTGATGCCATCCGCTTTGACTTCTTTATCGACCCTGAAAACGTCCGTGAGCGGTTCGCCGAGCTGGTTCGCGCCCAGGCGGATGAACTCAATGCGAATCTGAAGAAAGTGCTCCACAGCCTCACGCCGATCCAGTCTGCCGTGATCCGCGTCATGGGCAGCATGGGCGACAGCTACGCCCCGTTCGAGGCACCGACCATGGACTTGTACGCCGCAGCAATGAAGCAGGCAGGCATTGCGCAAACTGCCATCAAAGTGGAGGTGCCAGGCGTGCAACAGGCGCTGATCGCCCTGCAGGAAAAGAATCTGGTGTGGAAGGCGTCTCGGGGGGTTTATGCGGTGGACGAGCACGTGATCGTCGATCTGCTGCGTGCCGACGGGCTGCTTGAGGGCTTGTAACCTCGCAGCAGCCCGGATCCTTATCGCTTCAGAGCCTTCGCTTCTGCGACCAGGCATTCAAGGGCGAACTGCTCTGTGTAGGTCATCTGGATGGGCGTGGTTTCTCCCTTGACGGTCCGCTCGCCATCCAGGATGTAACGGATGCGCTTGTCCGTCACACCGATCCGCTTGGCGATCCACGACGGTGTTTGTCCTATCTGCGAAATCAGCTTGTCGGCATATTCGGTCGAAGGGTTATAGCGTTCTGCGTTGGGTGTCATGTGACGTCCGGAGAAGGGTTAGGCGCGTTGCACCTGAGGGGAATGCCGCACAGTGTGCCAACAACTGGCCGGTGTCGCGACCCTCTAGACCGCTGGTAACGCGCCGACAGTCGGCAAAGCCCCGTATCCATTGTCTTTCGCGAAGATTAACGCCTCAGGTTCGGCCGCCATCGGCCGATAATATCGAGGTCACCGTGGACGCTTTCACAACTAGAACACCACGCGTCGTCACCCATTCTGCCCACAACTCTTACAACCTATGCGGAAGGTCTCATGAACATCAAACAGAAGCTGACGTGGGGGTTCGCGGCCATCGCGTGCGTTCCGGTGCTGGTGGTAGCGGGGCTGGTGGTGTTTAACGCGCGGGACTCCGCTGAGGCCAACTTCGTTGACAGCAGCGGCCGCGAGATCCGCCAGATCGATAACGGCATGACGCAATTCTTCGACGCCATCAGTCAGAACGTCGACTACCTGGCCCGTGATCCTCGAATCGTCGCAGTCAAGGACCTAAAAAATTACACCAGCGCCGACGCCGCGAAGCTTCCCCTGACCGACAGTAACGTCCGCATGCTGGAGATTTTCGACGGTTTCGCCAAAACCCACCCGACCACCGCGTACCTGTCGGTCGGTCTGAGCGACGGCGGCTATGCGAGCTGGCCGGATGACCCGAAAATCAGCAACTACGATCCGCGTCAGCGTCCCTGGTACAAAGCCGCCATTGCCGCACCGGGCACTACCGTACGCACCGGCGCTTATTACTGGGCGCCGGATGACGTGTCGTTGATCGGCACCGTGCATACCGTTGCCGATGCCAGTGGCGCCGTGGTCGGGGTGGTGGGCCTGGACGTATCGCTCAAGCAGCTCACCGAGCTGGTAAAGAACATCAAGCTGGGCCACAGCGGTTACCTGATGCTGGTGGAGGCCAATGGCAACGTGCTGGTTGACCCCAGCGATGCCAAACACAACTTCAAGCCGCTGGCCGATTTAGGTCCTAATTACGCCGAACTCGCCAAGGGCGGGGATGGCTCGACGCAGATCGAGATCGACGGCAAGGTCTACATGGCCAATGTCATCACCTCCAAAGGGCTGGGCTGGCGCTTTATCGGCCTTATCGAGCGTGACGAAGTGATGGCGCAGGCGTCCAGCCTGACGTGGCTGATCGCTGGAATTGCCGCTGTGCTGGCAATCATTTTTGCCATCGTCGGCGCCACTTTTGCCGGCGTCATTGTCCGGCCTATCAGCGGCGTGGCCGACGGCTTGCAGGAAATCGCCGAAGGCGAGGGCGACCTGACGCGCCAGCTCAAGGTGCGTGGCAGCGATGAAACCGCAACCCTGGCCGGCTGGTTCAACCAGTTCCTGGGCATGATCGCGCAGTTGATGCAGCGCATTGGCGGGGCGTCTTCGGATTTGCAGCGTGCAGCTGCGGACACCAGTGAAGTGGCGCGCAACATGGACGAGGCTGCCGGGCGTCAGCGCGAGGCGGTCGAACTGGTCAGCACCGCGTTCAACGAGATGGTCGCCACGGCCAACGAAGTGGCGCGCTCGTGCAGCAACGCGGCGTCCAGCGCCGATGCGGGTTATCGCGACGTGCATGCCGGTCAGCAACACATCAGCGAGGCCAACGGCAGCGTGCTGAAACTGAGCAAGGAGCTGCAACAGTCAACCGAAACCATGCAGTTGCTTGAGCAGGACAGCAAGAACATCAACGGCATTCTGGACACCATCCGCTCGATCGCCGAGCAGACCAACCTGCTGGCGCTAAACGCCGCGATCGAAGCCGCCCGCGCAGGGGATCAGGGTCGCGGTTTTGCAGTGGTGGCGGATGAGGTTCGCGCGCTGGCACGCCGCACTGCCGACTCCACCGGGGAAATCGACAGCCTGCTGGGTAACCTGGCCAGGCGCACTCAAGAGGTGACGGTGCAGATGCGCGGCAGCCTGGAGGTGTCCCACAGCAGCGTCGAGTGCATCCAGCAGGCGCGCGACAGCTTTGACAAGATTCGCTCGTCCGTGGATTCGATTCGCGATCAGAACACCCAGATCGCGACGGCCGCTGAAGAGCAGCATCAAGTGGCCGAAGAGATCAACCGCCACATCTCGCAGATCCACACCGACGCCCAGCTGGTCGAAGAATTCGCCCACACGGCGCAGGCAGGCTCGGGTCGCCTGACCGACATCTCCGGTCAGCTCAACGGCCTGGTGGGACGCTTCAAGTTCTGACAGCGGATACGAAGCAGGCCAGGGATGGCCGCCACGTACATTAGATCCAGACCGCCCCCCCAACGCGCGGCCTCCCTTAAACTGCAAAACCACCGTCCAATCTTCGTCTTGCACCAAACTGTAGGAGCGCGCTTGCCCGCGAAATGGCCGGCGAATTTGACGCATCTCTATCGTCCCTACCGACGCTTTCGCGGGCAAGCGCGCTCCCATCA